>Ga0315271_10002944_pt1 | contig 10730 bp, 12 predicted proteins | sample C3_top_MG_FD_204664 | JGI IMG/M metagenome (GOLD analysis project Ga0315271, IMG submission 204664) | Sediment microbial communities from Yellowstone Lake, YNP, Wyoming, USA - C3_top | ecosystem: Environmental > Aquatic > Freshwater > Lake > Sediment | place: USA: Wyoming | collected 2017-08-01
TGTGGACCTCACCGGTGCCACGGTACAGGGGCGCGAAGAAGCCCAGCCCCTGGATGTGGTCCATGTGCAGGTGGGTCAGCAGGATGTCGATCCGCGCCTCGCCCGAACCGATGGTACCGCCGAGCCGGCGGATCCCGCTTCCGGCATCGAGGACGAGCAGGCTGCCATCATCGGCACGGACCTCCACGCACGCCGTGTTGCCGCCATAGCGAACCGTGTCGGGACCGGCGCTCGCAAGGGGAACCCCGCGTCCCCCACAAGGTCGCCTTCACGGAGACGACCAGAACAGGGCGACCGCGCCGAGGAGATCCCCGCCCTGTCCGCGCAGGGGAAACGAGGTCGTCTCGATCGCGCGCCGAACCCCGTCGAGACCGGCGATCGTGAGCCTCGAATTGACGGCCCGCGCCTCGCGCAGCGCGACCACGAGCGGCACGGCGTCCGCGGCAAGCTCCCGGCCGTCCTCGTCGCCGGGCCGGAACCTGGCCAGCCAGTCGGGCATCGACAGCTCGCCGACCTCATCGAACCGCACGCCGAGGAGCGGTTCGGCCGGCTCGTTGAAGTAGACGAGAGCGCCGCCTGCATCGATGAGGAAGACCGGTAGGTCGAGGTAGCTCGCCACCTGCCGGAGGAGGATCAGCTCGATCGGCAGCTGGCTCGCTGGGGCGCCTGGGCCGTCCGTCATGGTCACGCCTTCGATCGGGCGTACCGGATCGGTCATCCTTGCACTGCGGCGACGATCTCCACGAGGATCCCGCCGACCCGCTGTCGTTCCTCGATCAGCGTGAGGCCTGCGCCCTGCACGGCTCGCCGGACATCGTGGTCGAGCCGACAACCGCCGCTGATGCGCGCCCAGGCGGGCCCGGTGCGATCCTGCAACGCGCCGATCGCCCGGTGCCGGGCACGGGCGTGCTCGAGCAGTCGGATCGTGCCGCCGGGGCGCAACACGCGGCGGGCTTCGCGGAGGCTCTGGTCGACATCGCCGACCGAACACAGGACGAAGGTGGCCACGACGGTATCGAAGGAGCCATCGGCGAACGGCAGATCGGCAGCGTCACCCTCGATCAGGACGACCTCGATTCCATCACGGTCGGCCCGCTCAGCCGCGATCGCGAGGGCCGGGGCACTCACGTCGATCCCGCGGACCGCGGCGCGGGACCCGTACGCTCGAAGGTTCATCCCGGTCCCGATGCCGATCTCCAGGATGTCGCCTCGGGCGCCACCTGCGACACGCGTCCGTGCGCGACCCAGCCCGGCCCGATCGGCCGCCCGCATCCCGAGATCGAGGAGGCGAGCGGTCCGCAGGCTGCCCACCTGGAGGCGCGGTGCGTCGACTCGCCGTGAGCCGGCACGCGGCGCCAGGAACCGGTTGCCCGCGAGGTTGGCCAGCTCGATCAGGATCGATACCGCTATCAGTTCCTGCTGGTGACGTCTACTCAGATCGGCCGGCGGCCGTGCTGCATCGGGGCCATCCACGGCGAGGCACTGTCCGAAGGCATGTGCCGCTGCTTCATCGGGTGCGAGGCACTGGAGATCGAGGCCGATCCCCTTCGCCCACCGCTCGTGGAACGCTTCGCACGCGGCACACCGGTTGACGGAGGAGACGCCGAGCATCGCGGCCTCGCGGAGGCGCGGCGGGACGCGGCCCGGCGCGAGGTACGCGCTGACGAGGGCGGGCAGGTGTCGGACCAGGGGTGGTACCCAACGGCGGAGCGCGCGACCAGTGAGCATCGATCGGTCCGCCGTGCGTGTCATCCCGCGGCTCACCGGTGGATCCTGAGCTGCGCCGTGACGCGCGCCGCGATCTCGTCGGGCACGACGGAGTCGGGGTCGCGGAGGTCACCCAACTCGGAGCGCACACCGACGAGACTCGCATAGAGCGGGGGGCAGGTCGGGCAGACCTCGAGGTGCCCTTCGACCGCTGTACGCGTGACCGGGTCGACCTCATCATCGAGATAGGCGGAGATCTGGCGCCGCGCCAGCCAGCAATGCATGGGCTGGGCCAGGCTGGCAGCGCGTTTCGGATCCCCATCGGCAAGTGCGCTCACGACCATCATCCTCCCGCGGCGTAGCCGCTGCTTGGCCGCCGGCAGCCCGATCCGGAGCGCGTCGGCGATGGCGGAGACCGGCCAGCCGACGACGTCGTGCAGGACGACGACCGTTCGATATCCGGCCGGGAGTCGAGCCAGGGCGTCTTCGAGTTCATCGCGCAGTTCGGCTCTGGCCAAGACCCGTTCGGGGTCGACGGAATAGTCGTCGTCGTGCCAGCGCTCCTCGATGTCCGTCACCGCCAACTCGTGGACGTCCTTGCGGGCGCGGGAGCGGTCGATCACCAGGTTGACCAGGATCCGATTGAGCCATGGGCCGATCGGAGCACCTTCCCGCAGCTGGCGCCGTCGTGACCAGGCCCGCAGCGCGGCCTCCTGGGCGAGCTCCTCGGCGGTGGCTGGTTCTCGGGTCAGATGCAGCGCCAGCCGGACGAGTCTCGGAAGCTCACCCGCCAAGGCTGCGCCGAAGTCGTCGGCGCTCCGAGACGGCCGGGTCGGGGAAGGGACCGGCCCGGCCGACCGCAGCAACGAGCCGCCCGAAGACGATGCGGTGATGGTCCGGTCTCCTCGTGGGAATCTGTTGGCTCAGCGGCCGCGCAGGGCCCGGATCGCCGGGCCGGCGAACGGGCCGCCGAACAGCTTGCTGAAGACGCACTTGTCGAACGTGCCCGCCAGGAGTGGCACGAGCCCGATCGCGGCGATGACGTATCCCGCCGTCCCGCCCACCGCCAGCAGACCGCCCGCGACGAGCGCGACGCCGGCGACGACCCGGACCGCGCGTCCGAGGCCGGACGCCATGAACTGGCCGAACCAACTGGCGGCGAACCAGTTGGGTTTGTCGTTGTACTGGATGGTCATCGATTTCTCCCTTTGGAGCAGTCCGTCGGGCCCGTTTTGGATCTCGGTCCCGTCCTATCTCGAATGACGGAACCGGCAGCCAAAGGGATACATGGCTGGGTACGATCGTGGCACCGACGCCCTCAGGTCGATCCAGGAATGAGCATATCGCCCGAGGCGTCGTCCGCCCGACATGCTGCGCACAGGCCGCGGAAGATGACCTGCGCCTCGTCGACCTCGGCATCCGGGACGGTCGCCTCGAGGCACGGTCGCGAATCGGCCTCACAGGCGACGTCGGTCACGCGCCGGCAGTGCCGGCAGACGAAGTGGTGGTGCCACTCGTTCGCGGCCTCGTACAAGGCCCGCCCGGGCCCGACATCGGCGAGCACGACGAGGCGCATGGCAACGAGGTCGTCGAGGACGTTGTAGATCGAGGCGCGCGCGAGCCGGACCTGCCTCCCGGCGAGGATGGTCACCAACTCCTCGGCAGAGCGATGGCCGCTATCCTCGCTGAGCGCCTCGAGGACCGCGACCCGAGGACGGGTCGCCCGAAGGCCGACCGCCCGCAGGCGATCCGGTGTCGTCACGCCAGCTGGGCGCGGAGCATCCAGGCCTGCTTCTCTAGCTCCTCATCCACGTCGACGAGGATCCCCTGGCTGACCGGATCGATCTCGCCGAGACGGCCGATCCGCTCCCGCAGGCGACCGGCGAGTTCGTCGATCCGTGAACCGATGACCTCGACGACCCGGGTGGTGCTGACCGCGCCGGCCACGAACGGATCGAACGGCGCCGTGGTTGCGATGGCGCCTGCACGCCCGTCGGGCGAACGGCCGATCGTGACGATCCGTTCGGCGACGCGATCGGACGCGAGTCTGGCTGAATCGACGATCTCATCGAGTTCGAGATGGACCGACCGGAAGTTCGGACCGGTGACGTTCCAGTGGGCCTGCTTGCCCTGCAGGGCTAGCTCGACGAGTTCGACAAGCGTCGCCTGGAGATCCGCCGCAACCGAGTCGGTGGCGGTCGGGCCGGTTGTCTGCGCGAGGGTCATCGTGGTGTCCTCCGTATCATGCTTCTTTAGACGTAGTCTAGTCTAACAGTGCGTAGCGCGATCGGTCGACGAGCGGCGTGGCGGCGTCCTACGCTGCTCGCGACGACTGTGCGTGGAGCCCCCCATGTCAAAAGACGACCAGCACGACGCCGAGACCGTCGCCGACCGGATCCTCGACGCCACGATCGGCCTCTTCGACCTCGCGACGATCCACCTCGGCGTGCGCCTGGGCCTGTACCGCCGGCTGGCCGACTCCGGGCCGCTGACTGCGGACGAGCTCGCCGACCTGACCGGGACCCGGCCCCGGCTTGTGCGCGAATGGTGTGAGCAGCAGGCCGCCACGGGCATCCTGGCCTGCGTCGACCCCGGGGTCGAGCCCGACGCGCGCCGGTTCTGGCTGCCGGAAGGGCACGCCGAAGCCCTGGCCGAACGCGACAGCCCTCGCTATGTGGCGGGCGGCGTCGGGGGGCTCGCGACGCTGCTCGCCGCGATCCTCGAACTCGAGCAGGGCATGCGCGTCGATCCAGGGCCCGGGGCCTCCGATGCGGCCTCGGAGCTCGAGCCGATCGGTGAGACCAATCGACCGCTCTTCCTCCACCTCCTCTCTGGCTGGCTGGCCGCGATCCCGGACATCCACGAACGACTGCGGGCCGGCCCGGCCGCCCGGGTTCTCGACGTGGCCTGCGGGGCAGGATGGTCCAGCCTGGCGATCGCGCGGGCCTATCCCCGGGTGCGGGTGGACGCGCTCGACATCGACCCGCGAGCCATCGCCCTCGCGGAGCGACATGCGCTCGACGCCGGCGTGGGCGGCCGCGTCGCCTTCCTGGCAGCCGACGCCGCGGACCCCGGTCTCGAAGGTCCCTACGACCTCGTCACCTGCTTCGAGGCGGTCCACGACATGGTCGACCCGGTCGCGGTCCTGCGGCGGTGGCACCACCTCCTCGCCCCGGATGGCGCCTGTCTCGTTGCTGACGCCCGGGTGGAGCCATCGTTCACCGCACCCGCCGGTCGCCTCGATCGGCTGGCCTACGGTTGGAGCGTGCTGGATTGCCTGCCGGCCGTCATGGCGACGCCGGACTCCGCCGCCACCGGCGCCGTGATGCGGCCCGCCACCCTCCAGGCGTACGCGGCGCGGGCGGGCTTCACCGGCTTCGAGATCCTGCCGCTCGAGGATCCCGGCTGGCGCTTCTACCGGCTCCGACGCTGAGACCAAGCCGATGTGGTCCTGCCAGCGGCGTGGTCAATCGCCGGCCGCCGTCAACCAGAGCAGACCGAGCCCGGCGAACAGCAGGATCGTGTGGACGACCTTCTCCTGGATATTCTCGCGCCGGGTGATCTGCGGGAGCAGGTCCGTCGCCCCGATGTACACGAAATTGCCCGCCGCGAACGGAACCAGGATCGTCACGTCGACGAGCCCTGCGGCGACGAAGGCGGTCACCGCGCCGACAGGGAAGGTGAGGGCTGACACGAGGTTCGCGACCAGCGCCCGCCGCGGACGCCAGCCGCTGTGCACGAGGACGGCGAAGTCGCCGAGCTCCTGGGGGATTTCGTGGGCGACCGCGGCAATCCACGCGCTGATCCCGACGGGGATCGCCAGGAGGAAGCTCGCCCCGACGGCGAGGCCTCCGATGAAGTTGTGGAGCCCATCGGCGACCAGGACCAGTGGCCCGATCGGGACATGGTCGCACTCCCCACCACGGTGGCAGTGATGCCAGTGAAGGACCTGCTCCAGCAGGTAGAACGCCACGAAGCCGGCCACGAAGGCGGCGTACACACCGAGGCCGCCGCCCAGTGCCGACGTCGCCTTGGGCATCATGTGGAACATCGCCCCGCCCAGGAGCGCGCCGGTCGCGAACGCCACGAGCGGGAGCAGGATCCGCTCCAGCGTCCGTTCGCTCAGCAGGAGCGTGACACTGCCGACGAGTGCCACGACGCTCATCGCGAGACCGGAGACGATGATCCACGCGAGGGTGGTCAGGATGATCCCTCGCGTTCTCCATCGGTTTTCCGTCGGACTTCCATCTTGCGCCCACGCCCCTCGCTCAGGATCGACGGAACGTCGTCACGTCCTCGGCTGTCTACGGCGCTTGGACCTCCCAGTGTGCCCCCGCAATCATCGCCGATAGGAGTCGATCGTGAACGCACGCAGATACGGGCCCCGGCCGCGACGGATGCACGCCCGTGCCTCGGCGGTCGCCTCGCCGCGGTCGCCTCGCCGCGGTCGACCAAGCGGCTGGCGAATTCGTGGATCCGGTTTACATCGGTCAGGAGCAACTCGACTCGGAGTGCCAGGGGGTCGGCTGGGTCTCCCCAGCTCTGAGTCCGCCTGGCCTCGTGCGGATCGGCACCGATCGGGATGAGGACCTCGGGGCCCGGGCGAGCGGCAACTCGGACGGCCGATCACTTGATCGCTCGCGGTTGGCCCTCGATGGAGCGCGCAGCGCCCCGACCATCGATCACTCCGATCTTACCCCGGTCGCACCCGGATACGGTCCAGGGCGCCGACGGCGTCCTGGCTCCCGCCGATTCTCCGCGACACACACGGCAACCCCGCGGCGGTGGCCCGATCCGAGTCACCGTACGATGGGCCGTGCGGGCCGAGGATCAGAGCCTTGACGACCTCCGTCGCGCCGAGGGATGCGGAAGCGCGGTTCAGACCGGCTTGGCGACCCTCGCGATCTCGTCGATCGGGATCGAAGGGTCGGCGAGAACCCCGGGGTCGACGACCGACCGCGAGCGGATCAGCCGCTCGATCGGCTTGGCGACCTCCCAGACGTTCACGTTCATGCCGGCGACGACCCGCCCTTCGGCAAGCCAGAAGGCGACGAACTTCCGCTCATCCAGGCTCCCGCGGACGATGAGGCTGTCGGATCCGGCCGCGTGGCCGGTGTATTCCATGCCGAGGTCGTATTGATCGGAGTAGAAGAACGGGATCCGGTCGAACGGCACGCCGGCGCCGAGCATGGCTGGGCCGGCCGTGGAGCCCTGGAGCCGGGCGTTGGCCTGGTGCTCGACGCGCATCCGCCGGCCGTAGAACGGGTGCCAGGCCGAGGCCACATCCCCGGCCGCGTAGATGCCAGGTACCGACGTCTCGAGCGTCGCGCTCACCTCGATCCCGTCTGCGACGGCCAGTCCGGAGGCGACCGCGAGCTCCGTCCGCGGCTCGGCTCCCACACCGACGATCACCAGGTCCGTGGCGATCCGGTCGCCGGTCGCCGTCTCGATCGCCCGGACGCGATCCGTCCCGACGATCCGGGCAATGGACGTGCCGGGCCGCAGGTCCACCCCGTGATCGGCGTGCAGGTCACGGAAGACTCCGCCGACCTCGCTGCCGAGGACCCGCTCCAGCGGGACGGCGCCAGGGGACACGATGGTGACCGGGCGATCGAGGGCCCGGAGCGATGCCGCGACCTCGTTGCCGATCCAGCCGGCCCCGATGACGACGATCCGCTCCGCTTCGAGAGCGGCCGCCCGGATGGCGTCGGCGTCCGCCAGGGTTCGGAGCGAGCGCACGCCCGGCAGGTCGGCGCCCGGCACCTCGAGCGTCCTCGGTCGCGCCCCGGTCGTGATCAGGAGCCGGTCGAAGGGGAGGCGATCACCGTTGTCCAGGATGACCTCGCGGGAGGCTGGCTCGATCGCACGGACCGTCGAAGAGGTCCGCAGGTCGATCCGGTTGTCTGTGTAGAACCCCTCGGGATGGACGTAGGCCTGTGCCCTGTCGCCCTCGCCGTGCAGGTACTCCTTCGACAGCGGCGGGCGCTTGTACGGTCGCTCGGGCTCATTGCCGAGGAGCGTGATCGCCCCTTCGTAACCCTCCTTTCGCAATGACTCGGCCGCGCGGGCGCCGGCGATCCCGGCGCCGACGATGACGATGTGGTTGATCGAGCTCATGGGTTCACTCCGTGGTTGTCGTCGGTGAGGCCATATCGAAGGAAGAGGTGGTCGTCGGAACGCATCACGCTCCGGAGGCGCGCCCACGGGGCGGTCGCGGGCGCAAAGCCCACGCCCTCCACCAGGCCGAGTCGGGTGATCCGGTCGCTGCGTCCGGCAACCTGGGGCGCCAGCGTGAGGAACAGTTCATCGACCGCTCGTGCCTCCAGCAGCGCTCCGAACAGCGTGGGTCCGCCCTCGGACAGCACGAGGTCATAGCCGCGATCGCGCAGGTGCTCGAGCAGCGCGCCGACCGGCACGCGCTCGCCCGCGGCGAGGGCGACGACCTCCACATTCTCCCGCCGGCCAAGGTCGCCGAGCCGCGTGGCCCCGGCGGTCGTCGTGGCGACGATGACGGGCACGTCCGGACGGGTGAGACCGGGGTGGTCGCGATCGAGATCGCCGGAGGCGGTGACGACGATGGTCGTGGGCTGGTACGCCTTGAGGCCGAGCTCTCTGCGCCATCGAGCGAACGCAGCGGCGGATGACGGGTGGACATGACCAGGCGTCCAGGCGTGAGCCCGACCGGACCTCACGGTCCCGGCGCCGACGAGGACCGCGTCGGCCATGGACCGCAGGAGTCCCATCAGGAACCGGTCCGGCTCGGAGGCGCCGCTGATCTCGCGGCCGCCGGTCGCCCCGGCGCGGTCGAGCGCCACGACGCCGTCGAGTGTGGACACGAAGTTCACGGCCACCGTCGGCCGGTCCGGCCGGAGCGGGATCTCGAGTCGGGATGCGAACCGGGATCCCAACTCGGACGGAAGGCTGCCGCCGCGCACGAGCTTGTCGTTCTCGCCGAGCGACGCCTGTCCGACCTCCCAGAGCGGCTCGATCGGCCACCTCGGATCGAGGGCCACGGACGCGGGTGCGGCCGCCCGCACTGCGATCTCCGTCATCGACCTGCCACTCCCACGCCGGTCATCACGAAGAACTCGCTTCGAAGCGTCGGGTCGGCGACATATGCGCCGCGGTAGGCCGTCGTACGGGTCATCGGCTCGTGCTCGCGGACGCCGCGCATCTGCATGCACATGTGCCGAGCTTCCAGGTAGACCGCGGTACCGTGCGCAGCCAGGACCCCCTCGAGGGCGTCCGCGATGTCATGGGTCATCCGCTCCTGCACGCCGAAGCGGCGGGTGAGGACGCGAACGAGTCGGGTCAGTTTGCTGATGCCGATGATCTGCTCGTGGGCGACATAACCCACCCATGCCCGACCCGTGAACGGCAGAACATGGTGCTCGCAGAGTCCGACGAACGGGATGGGCCCCTCGACGACCTGGGAGAGCTCGCAATTCGCGCCACCACGGCACTCGGTCGGGAAGGCTGTGAACAGCTTCGGGTCGCCGTCGTAGCCATCGGTCGCGTCGTACAACGCCCGAATGAAGCGGCGCGGGGTGTCGGCGGTGCCCGGGGTGTTGATATCGAGTCCGAACGAGCCGAGGATCTCGCCGACATAGCGCTCGTATCGGTGCCAATCCTCCTCGCCGACGTGGCGGCTCACTCGATCGGAGGGCGCGACGAGGCCGTCGAAGATGTCGGCGGCGAGGCGTGATCCGTGGTCGTGGGTTGCCTGGGCCATGACTGGACGATCCTTTCAGGTTGACGGCGTTCAGCGGATCGATGTGGGGCTTCTATCGCTAGTGTTCACTAGTAGTACAGTACCTCGCGACGCCCGTCAACCCTTGCGCAAACGGATACTTGCTTTAGAGTGGCGCCATGCCCAACGATCCGACAGATATCGAAGCGGTCGCGCTGCTGGATGAACCAGTCCGCCGCGCGTTGTATGAATGGGTGGTGGGCGCCGGTCGTGCGGTCAGCCGTGACGAGGCAGCGAGCGCGGTCGGAGTCTCGCGCGCCCTGGCGGCCTTTCACCTCGATCGGCTCGCCCGTGGCGGCTTGCTGGTGACGGAGTACCGGCGGCTGTCGGGGCGGACCGGGCCCGGCGCCGGGCGTCCGGCCAAGCTGTACGAGCGTGGGCCCCGGGAGCTCGCGGTGTCCCTGCCGAGCCGCCACTACGAGATCCCGGCCCGCCTGTTCGCCGTGGCGATCGAGCAGATGGTCGGACAGTCTGTCCCCGACGCGCTGCGAACCGCGGCCTACGAGTCCGGTACGGCCGCCGGCTCAGCGGCCCGCGAGCGCGCTGGACCTCGGCCGAGCCGGAGACGCCTCCGTGGCGTGCTGCGCCAGGCGCTGGAGGAGCGTGGATATGAGCCGCTGGAGGCAAGTTCGGGCGAGATCCGGTTTCGCAACTGTCCCTTTCACGCTCTGGTCGACGACCATCGCGAGCTCGTCTGCGGTATGAACCTGGCGATGGCCGATGGGCTCCTGGCCGGACTCGGAGACGAACGGACCCATGCCCTGCTCGATCCGAAGCCCGGTCAGTGCTGCGTCACCATCGCGCCGGGCAAGGCCCCGCCCAGGTAGGCGCCGGCCGCTGTCTTGCGGACACGCGTGAGCGGACACGCGTGAGCGGACACGCGTCAGCGGGTCGATGATCGCCTCATGTTCATCTTCGCGCCATGGGCCTGCCCAGGGCAGTCAGAACCGCCGGAAGACCGCCCTGGTGGTCGGGTTGCGACCCTTGATGCGCACCTGCTGTGCATGCGGGTGCACAAGGAGCGCCGTGGCGTACGAGATGCACCCAGGACGGCCACCTTGCGTCGGTAACGAACACCAGACGTGCACGGCTGCAACGGCCTGTTCGTTGGTTGTGACGTGGGCCCGCCCTCGGGTTGGGGCCCAGCCAGCGGGAGTCGAACTTCACGAGAGCTTCACCAAACCGACGCCGGGACCTTGATGTGACGCTGGTTATCTGAGGGCGAACGAATCGCCTTACTGGAGACAAAACGAACATGCGTAGACATCTGGAC
>Ga0315271_10002945_pt1 | contig 10729 bp, 6 predicted proteins | sample C3_top_MG_FD_204664 | JGI IMG/M metagenome (GOLD analysis project Ga0315271, IMG submission 204664) | Sediment microbial communities from Yellowstone Lake, YNP, Wyoming, USA - C3_top | ecosystem: Environmental > Aquatic > Freshwater > Lake > Sediment | place: USA: Wyoming | collected 2017-08-01
CACCGCTCCGTCCAATCGGAAAACATTGGTCGGATGCAGCGGGTCAAACAGCGGCACGGTGTTGCCGCTGACGTTGCGCAATTCGACATATTCGTCGGCGGTGTCCGGATCGAGGCCGAAAGGCGGCGGCGCATACATAATTTCATTGATGACGATCGGGCCAACTTTCGGACCGGCGTTCGCAGTGCCGAGGGTGTTTGCTTTTTGAGTCACGAAGTGTTCGATGCCGTCGCTCGTCACGTGGCGGCCGAACGAAACGCCATTGTGCTGGGCTCCAAACTTCGTGCCCTGGCAGTAGCCGGTGATGTTCGTGCCGTCCCCGGAAAACAAATAGACCTCTTCCCCCAGCGAACTGAGCTCGAAAGCATTGGTGCCGACCCCGAACTGGGTCGGGTCGAACAGGGCGAACCCGCCAGCCGGGATCACAGTTCCGGTGGGGATGCAGTACTTGAGCGGCTGCTGGCGGTCGTCGGTGAGGAACCAGCCGGCAATCGATGCCGGGGCCGCGCCGGGATTGAACAACTCAATTGAATCCACCTGCGGCGGGTCGGTATGCGTGAGGGCTTCGTGGATGACCACAGGATTAATGTCGGCCGGCGTGGGATCGGCCCGTCCCGGGGAGCCTCCCACCGCGGAGCTGGGACGCCAGCTCAAGAAGTTCGTCCAGGTGGCAAACGCGCCATACTCGTTGCGAATCACCAGCGACAGGCCTGCCCCGTCCGTCGCCGGATACCAGGCATTCTCAAAACGAAAATCCAGGATCGGTTCATGAAGCGGGCCCTCGAGGCAAAGCCGTTCTCCGCTGTTATCCAGCCTGGTCGCATACTCCCCGGCGATGTTGGTAACCTCCGGATAGCGCGACTGGAACGCGGCCAGGTCGCTCACCACCACGCAATACTGGCCGGGCGCGAGTGTGGTGACGGCGTTCGTGGCCGTGAACGTGAAGTCGATTCCATTGGTGAAGCGGAAACCGGGCAGGCTAAGCGGACGCGCGCCGACATTTTTCAACTCGATGAACTCGAACGAGTCGTTGTTGTTTGTGCCTGCCGCGGGACGCGCCGGATTATACATGATCTCAGTGATGGCCAGAGTTGGCGTGGAAACCACAAATGTGGCCACGGTGGGGCCCGACCAGGGACTGCTCAAGGGAGGGCAATTCGGGCCAGTTTGATTGCTGTGGGCGGCGTTATAATTGCGCGCGAAGACGCGCGCATTGTTGGTGAGACGGATCGAGGCGGTGTTCAGACTGGAGAGCGCCGCCGGCGAGATGCTGCCTCCCGCCAGCCTCGGGTCGCTGCCGTCCGTCGTGTAGTAGATGGTGGAGTTCGCTTCCCGCGTGGACGCGGCAACCGTGAGGATGAATCCCGGGGCAATTGCGCCGCCGCCCGAACTGAAAACCGGCGGGTTCAGGAATTCGGAATCCATGAAATCGACCCGGTTTGAAAACCAGTACTTGGTAAAGTTGATCTCGCCTTGCCACGTCCCGGGGGTGGGGAAGGTATAGCAAAGGTTGTCGGCGCATTGCTGGCCGGAGCGTGGCGTGGTGTCGGAACCGCCGCTGCCGCCCCATCTTGCGTATTCGCGGGCCGTGGCCTCCCGCACCTGGTTCCCGAAGTAGTCGATCCGGGCGTAAAGGTTGCTGAGCGAGTAAACATTCCCCCTCAGTTCCTGGTAACGGTCGATCCATTTTTGCCAGAAGTCGGGATCGGTGAACAGCACGCTATACCAGGGATTTGCGAAGGTATTCCCGGGATTGAAAGGATCCGTGCCGTAATCGGGCGTCACCGAGCGCCAAAGCCGCGGGTTGTAGCCCCGTCCGTCGTTGGCGTCCGCGAAAGCCCGGTCAAAATCCCACAAAGGCCCCTGCACCAGTTTGCCGTTGCGCGGCTTGTAGAAGTAGCTGCTGATCCGGAGCATGTCCGCGTTGAAGACGAACGTCTGGTGGAGGTGATAATCGATCCAGGAATCGAGGTCGATATAGGCGGCATAGCCGGTAACGGGATCGGTCCAATCCGGCCCGGTGAGCGCGGCGTAAAAATTGTTGAGATAATTGTCTATATACTGTTTCTGGGGGGCGCGGGCGGGGGAGGTGATCTCGAAATAATCCGGGTCCAAGTACCACATCCACGCATTTGCCAGATAGGCGGAATTGCCGGGATTTGATTTGTCGATGCTCAGCAGGTAACCCCCGGTGACGCTGGGGGCGCTGGTGTTTTCATCCTGAAGTTTGTCGATATCAACCCGGTTCTTGCCGATCTTGATTTTTTCTTCCAGGACATAGAGGCCGTTGTAGTCGCTGGCGGTGATGGGGCCCGGGGCACCGGAATCGTCTTTAAGGTAGACTTCGACATACCGGCAGCGGGTGGTGTAATGCCCCATCTCATGGTAGAGCTCATGCGTCAGCGGATTGTGCATCAGCACTTTGTCGAAGCAATTGATGCCATAGAAAACCCAGTCGTTCTCCGCGGGCATGCCGAGGAGTTCGACGTTCAGGTTGTCTCCGTAGGCGTCCTGGGTTTCGACGCGCAGATTGGCCTTGGGATTGTTAAACGTCGCCTGGCCGCGCCGGTGGAAATAGCCCTGCACCGAAACATCCGGCGGATTCAGCATCGAGCTTCTCCCGTTGCGGGTTTCGAAGACTTGCATCGTGGTGAACTGGTCCGCGGTGTAAGCCACCGCCCCCCCGCCCAGGTTGTGGAAGACGACTATCGGCAGGTCGGAGCTGAATCCGCTGGCGTTGCTCGCAATTTGCACATAGGTCTCGTTGTGGGCCGGACCGGGGAAGTAATTGGGCTGCGACGGAAAAGCCCGGGCGCGCACCTGGGTGCTGGCGCTGATGGTGAGCGGACCGGTGTAGAGGGTGGAACTGGCGGTGGGGATGTTAGTGACCGCGGCAAGCGAGCCGGTGGTCACTTTCACGTAGCGGATAACTGCCGTGGGATCAGCCGTGCTCAGAGCCACAGTGAATGGTTGTGTGAAGGTGCGGCTAACCACGGAGAACTGGACCTCGGGGCCGATGCCCGGGCCCAGAGTGGCATTGGCCGCGCCGGGCGTGGCATTCGTGAAATAGCCGACTAGCGAAGGATCCAGCCGGTCGCGTCCATAGGAGACATCCGTATATTGCTGCGGGTAGGGCCAGAATCCCGAAATCAGCGTCGAGCCGTCCAAATAGACCAGCCCGAGATAATTCCCCGCGCCTTTGCTGAGCTTGAAGCTGGTGTGCAGAGGGGCCGCCGGGTTCGTGCGGTCCAGACCCGAAGCCCACACCACCATATATGCCTTGGCCTGGATGATTGTCCCGGCAGGGAATTGCCATTTAGTGAGACTGGCTGCATCATCCGTCAGGAACCATCGGCTGAGGCTTGTAGGCTGGTCGCCGGAGTTATAGAGCTCAATCCAATCGGAATAGTGGCCGTCCTCGTCCCGCGCGGTGTGGGCATTGTCCGCCATGAATTCGTTAATGCGGATGGCCGCGGCAAGCGCAGTGGGGTCGAGCGTGTAAGCGTAGCTGCCGCCGGCGAACCGGTTCGAATTGGCGGACAGGTCGGTGATAATCTGGGCCGGGCTCCAGGCTACTTGCACCACGCCGGTTGGGGGCTCCGGAAAGTCGAATACGTATGCGTCAGGGGCATAGAGCGTGACGTTTGTCGCCGGAGCGCCATTGATCAGGAGGTCGGAGGCCCGCACGCCTTTGACGCCTTCGCTGAAGTGCACCTCGATCTGGTTCAGAACTGGGACTGTGCCGCCGGGCGCCGGGATAATCTGCGTCAGCGTCGGTGCGTTGATGTCGCGCAGGCGGGAATCCACAGTGCCATCGAGCGTCAGCCCCCAAACGACGTCGCTGCTGCTGGCGTTAGCCTGGTGAACGGAGACGGCGATGATGTTCGTCCCGCGGGGGAGTTGCCAATCCACTGTGGTCTGTTCATCGACCGTGGCATCCGAGCCGCCGGAAGAATCGGGAGGATAACCGGTGGCGAAGGTCAGGTTGGTGATCGGACCCACCAGCGGCATGCGGATGCGCAAGGCCTCATTGCCGTTTGTGTAGATCACCGCGCCGTCGTCGCAACGATAGGTGAGGGTGTAGGATGTGAAGTCGTTGGTTATAATGAAGCGGGTGCGGAAGTAATAGGCGTGCCCGGCCGACACGCCACCCGCTGCCAGTTGCGGGCTCGCCAGCCAGGTATTCGTCAACGGCGTGATCGCGGCGTTGTTCTCGTAAGCCAACAACCCCCGTCCCTGGGGCCAACCCGAGTCGTCAAAACTGCCGGCGGTCCAGTTGATTCCGTCGAGATTCTCCGTCTGGTCGTATTTCCAGGCGTTCGTATAGTCGAAAAGTCGGGTCACTTGCGGCGGGCCTTGGACGCCCGGGTCCACGGTGAGCAACGCCACGCTGCTGGCGGCCATTCCGGAGCTGTTGGTGATGTAAACCGAAAAACCGGCCCCGTGGTCGGCGCTGGAAACACTCGGGAGCGTATAGAGGCTGGCGGTGGCCGCGGCAATCGGACTCCCGTTGCGGTACCATTGAAATGTCAGCGGCGCCGTGCCCTGCACGCCCACCCGGAAGGTGGCCGGGTCACCGTAAAAGATGGTTTGGCTGGCGGGCTGGTTCGTGATCACGGGCGGCGCACCCGCCGCCGCCAGCGCGCCTGTCAGAAGCGCTAAAATGCGAACAGCGGTGCGAAATAAGAAACTATGATACAGCATAAACGGCTGACTGCTTCGATTTGAAGGGTGTCGGAATCGGTTCGCGATACCGCTCAAGATCTGGCGCCTTGGAGGAATGTAGACGCATCCAAGGACCAGGGTCAAGACGGCGCAGGCAAAACAAAAAGGGAACCAATGAGGGCGGTCGGTTCTAACAACGTTGTTAGCCAGTTCAACAACCGCCAATTCAAACGGGTCCTTTCGGGGTCAAATGCTCGGCTAATGCAAGGGTCCCATTCTCGTAAGCTTCTCGTGCTCGGGGGCCGATATTGTCGCCGTACTTCGGATCACGGGTATAGTGGCGGCGAATCCAACGAGCCAGCTTGTTGTACCACTGCTCAAACTCACGCTCGTCCTCCGCAGTCATAAAAACCTGATCTGCTTTCCCATAGCGCTTGCCTAGGGCAAGTTATACGGCACAAACATTACATCCATGAGGGCGCTCTCGGCAATGATGGCTCCATTCACTAGCTCCCTCGCAACCGGCCAACCACCCGCTGTGACCCGCCCGACCTGGTAGATCTGCGCTATAGCCCCTGAACCGTCAAACACTCTCACTTCGGCGAATTTTGCCCCGAAGATTCGCCCAAAACACAAGTAAAGATAACCCATAGTCCGGTTCCTTTTGTGCGGGGCTGCATCGGCTTCGATATCCCTCCCAGGCTAGATCGTCAGGGCTGCGCATCCGCCCGCTCCAGGACTTTCAGGATTCGATCAAACGAGTTGCGCACTTCACTGTAATCCCGCACGTCCACCGTGAAGCGACCATCGCCGTTGGGCAGCGTCTTAGCATGGCCGTCTGAGTAGAGCGCATTCACGAACTTCTGGCGGTGGTTGGTGCGCGGGATGACGTTGAATGTGCCCAGGTCGGCGGGACAGAGAAACTCGGTATCCAGGACCAGCGCGCGGATGGGCACACCCGCCCGGTTTTCGCCCAGGCGATCCAACTGGATCGGCGGCGGCGTCTCGCGGCTCGCCGGGGTGTCGAACAAGAGCGTATTTCCGCCATGGCGGTAGTAGTAGCTGCACTGGGCCTGATTTGCGCCGACTTTGGCGAGTTCGGTCTCGGCGTCCAGGAGTTGGTCGGTTCCGGGGCAGAACAGGACTTTCGGCTGGTTGGCGAGGTGCTCCCGCAAGAGCAGTCCGAGGCCCACGGGCGCGCCCCCCTGAAGCGACAGCAGGCTCGTGGGCGCGCCGGTAGAGGGGTAGAGGTTCGCGGGGCTGGTGTAGGGCGGAGCCACCGGACCGAAGGGAATCTTTCCGTAGTTGTCGTGAGCGTAGGCTTGAATCGCGAGGCCCGCCTGACGCAGGTTGGAAATGCAGGCGGCCTTCCGGCCGGCTTCGCGCGCCGACGACAAGGAGGGCAACAGCAATGCCGCCAGGATCCCCAGGATGGCGATCACCACCAGCAGCTCGATCAATGTAAAACCGCGGCGCGAACTGGCCGCCGTTTTTTCATCGATCGCAGATTGTCCAGACCATTTCATTTTCTTCCGCATCGCCTTAGGGCAACTGTCGGGCCTGATAGAACCTTTGCCCCGGGCTCGCGGTGGCATCGGTGAAGATCGTGCTTCCCGTAGTGTTGGTCAAGTTGCCCTGATTGGTCCAGTTGGAATTGGGCTGGCCAGGGTCCGTGCTGGTGAGGATCTCAAACCGAAGGCCCGGCTTGCTCTCCAGTGTGGCGGTGAACACCCCGTTGCTCCAGGCCGCGCCGCTCCAGGCCGCGCCGAATCCGGCGAGACGGACGTTATCGATGTCCCAGTAACCTCCCTGCATTGCGAGGTTTACAGTGGACCGGACGGATACGCCGATGTGCTGGCCGGCCCAGGCGTCACCCGCCATTACGGATGGGGTCTCCACCACGAAATCGACCAGGTTCGTTTGATTGGGAAACAGCTCGGCGGTATTGGTAATCGAGGTCGTCGCAACCGCGACGTGGTTGCTCGCGGCATCTCGATAATAGAGGCCGATTTCGAGGCTGACTCCCGGCAGCATGTTGCCGCCGCCGCCAACAACCCCGACCGTGACCGCGTAGGACTTGCCGGGTTCAAAAACGGCGTTGAAGGCGTGGGTGGGGATCGGGTTGGCCCAGTCTGTCGAATCGTAGTCCTGAAATAAGCCCATTTCGGGGACTGCGAAAATCCAGAGGGCTTGATTCCCATCGCAATTGCCGATGTGGTCGGAACTACCGACTGGCGTATTCTTGAAAGCCCCCGCGAGTTGGTCCCAGGTTAAGCCGCCGCTCTCGACATACCAATCCGGCTTGGGATTTTTCTGCCAGGAATTGACGTTGGGACTGGCGAAACCGGTCGCAGGGGACTCGAACGACCCATTCGGGATAGTGATCTGGGAGGCAAGAACGGGTCCGGCGCAGGCCACCCAGCCTATCAGCCCTCTGCTCGCGAATAACGCTAGATGCGACATCGAGGTCACGCCGCGGGCCGAGCGCGCCAACGCTTCAGCAGAAATGCGCCGAGGCCAAGACCCAGCAAGGCCCCTGAGGTTGGTTCCGGCACTTCCGTCAGGCGCACATTGTCCAATTCCCAATACCCCGTTCCCGTCCCGCTGGTGCTGAACAAACCGATCCCGATGTTTTGTTCGGCCCAGGCATCCCCCGATTGCACGGTGGGAATTGACACTGTGAAATCGAGGAAGTGGCCCGCGTTCGGGAACGCCGCCGCTGTGTAAGTGATCGGAGAGGAACCCACGGTGACGATGTTATTCGCGTTGTCACGGTAATAGAGACTCAGCTCCAGGGCGGCTCCTTCGGGCATACCCCCCTTGCCGCCGATCACCCCGACCACAAGCTGGTAAGACAGGCCCGCGTGAAACAGGGAATTGAAGTCGTGCGTGGGAGTGGAGTGGTTCCAATCTGTCGTGTTGTAATCCTGAAACAGGCCTGCCTGCGGGAAGGACAGCAGGTAAAGCGCCTGGTTGCCGTCCATATTGTCATGGTAGCCGCTCCCGCTGGGGGCGTTTTGGAACAGGCCGGCAGTCTGGTCCCAGGTCATGCCGTTGGCGGCCTCGTCGAACCAGATGGGGCGGGCTGTTTTCTGCCAGGAATCGACCTGGGTGGTAATGTAAGGGGGGGTAGGCGGCGGTACCTGGGATTCAAAGGAACCATTGGGGACGGTGATGGTCGCCGCTCCCGCCTGGACCACCAAACTCGCCAACAGGAGCGGGGTCGAGGTCAACTTGTTAAAATCAACACTGCTGGTTTTGATCTGCACTACTTTGTTCATCATGATCTTTTTCTCAACTAATTAGGATTTCAACTGTGCAGCCGGAAACCGGAAGGCGCAAGTGACTTTTCAGCGTTCCTGCGCTGGTGGACAGGGTATTACCCCCTCCAGTCTTGATGCCGGCGGCCTCCCTGGGATCCTGCCCAGCCTGAAATGACGAGACGCAATGTGGGGCTCCCCGGTGGCGTCGGGGCGAAGGCAGTAATCTTTATTTGCAAAATCACATTACATCATCGAATGTCCTTCCAGTTTTATTGATCAATGGTTTTAAAAATTAATAGTAAATGGCTGCGTAACAAGGCGACCCCGGGAACTCGGGTTTCGTGGATCCACTCTCCGGGGCGGATCATCACGCGGTGGTGCATTCTCCTGAGCCTTAGCGTACTGGCCGCGCACAGCGCCCTGGCCGGGCCGGTTCGGGGCTGGCTGGATTGGCGGGGGCCCGAACAGACCGGTGTGTCGCGCGAGACCGGGCTGCCGACGAAAGTTGCGGAGGCGGACGCCCTCTGGAGAGCCGATTTTCCCGGTCAATCAGCGCCGGTGATCGCCAATGGCCGGATTTTCGCCATGGGCTACCTGGGGGAGGGGCCAAATCTCCAGGAAGGGGTCGCTTGCTTCGACGCCGAAACCGGGAAGAAACTCTGGCAGCAGTTGTTTAGCGATTTTCTGAGCGACACGGTTTACCTGCGTTACGCGACAGCCAGTCCCGCCATCGACGCGGAAACAGGAGCGGTCTATATCCAGGGCACGCAGGGGATTCTTGCGGCATTCACACCTGAGGGAGAGTTGCTTTGGCAACACTCTCTGATGGAGAAGTTTGGGCGACTGACGTTCCCCAACGGACGGACGGCCTCGCCGGTTATCGATGGCGAACTCGTGATCACGCGCGGTATCACGGCGAATTGGGGGGCCCAGGGGCCAGCTGCGGACCGGTTTTACGCGTTTGACAAGAAGACCGGGGAGTTGGTTTGGGCCTCCAGCCCTGGCGGGCCTCCCAAGGACAATTCGTTTTCCCATCCGCAGTTCGGGTGGTATCAGGGCAAGCGGGTGTTTTTCGCCGCGACCGGAGATGGAAGCGTGGTGTGCGTCAATGCGAGGACGGGTGATCCCTTGTGGCGGGTGGGGCTATTCCGCGCAGGTATCAACGCCACCCTTCTGGTTCACAACAATGACAAGCTCATCGCCATCTATGGGACTCCTTATGAACTTGGCCAGATGGTAGCTCTCAAAATGCCCGATGTGTTGCCGACGAACTCCGCTGCCGGACCGGTGGTCCTGGAGCGGAAGCAGCTTGAGATTTGGGCCGACGACATCTCCTCCTCGACGAGTTCCCCGATTCTGGCCGGCAATACGATCTACATGGTTGCGGAAAAGGGGGATCTTTGCGCGGTGGACGCCAATACCGGGAAGATCAAGTGGAAATTGAAACTGGGCATTGAGCAGCGCAATTCCTGCCCCCTGTTTGCGGATGGCAGGCTCTATGTGCCCATTCTCGACAGCCCGACGGCAGCCGCGGGCCAGAGCGAAGCCGGCACACGCGGTGGTTTTTACGTTATCAACCCCAAGGAAACGGAGGGGGAAGTGATTTACCAGACCGATCTGGACGGGCGCTGCTTCGGAACACCGGTTGCGTGGAACGGAAAACTCTACCTCCAAACCGCCCGCCGGCTCTATTGTTGGGGCCGCAAGGGCGACAGCCCTGAGTCGCCGGCGGCGATCGTTGAAAAACCGTGGCCAGTGGCGGGCAAGGCGACCCAGCTGCAGGTGATCCCTTCGGAGGTTTTGTTGCACCCCGGAGAAACAGCAAAGTTCCGTGTGCGTTCGCTTGATGCCAATGGATTCACCGTTCAGGAATCCATTCCCTCGGACCAGGTCAAATGGGCCAGCTACATACCGCCTACCGCCAGGGTGAAATCCTCCTTGAACGGCAAATTCACCGACAAGGGCGAATTGGCCGTTTCCCCGGACCCCGTGGTTTCCGCGGGCGCGTTCGAGGCGACCCTGGGCGAACTGAAGGGTTATCTGCGCGGCCGGGCTATGCCGAGCCTGCCGATCAAGCAGGATTTTGAGCGGTTCTCCCTGTCCGAGACGAATACGGAAGGAACCCTGTTCGGTTACCCTCCGTTGCCGTGGATCGGCGCGAGGTTCAAGTTCGACGTGCGCGAAAAGGACGGCGGCAAGGTGCTGGCGAAGACGCTGGACAATAAATTTTTCCAACGCGCGACTGTGTTCATAGGCACCCCGGAGATGAGCAATTACACCGTCCAGGCGGATGTCATGAGCGATGGCAACCGTCGCAAGATGTCCGAGGTCGGCCTGATCAATCAGCGCTACCTGGTTCTGTTGAAAGGCAACGAACAAAAGATCGAAGTGAATTCCAACCAGGAACGTCTCCGCGTTTCGGAGGATTTCAAGTGGTCCCCGAACACTTGGTATCGACTAAAAACCCGCGTCGATATGAACGCGGACGGCTCGGCGGTGGTTCGCGCCAAGGCCTGGAAACGGGATGAACCCGAGCCAGAGAAGTGGAGTATTGAGGTGCCGCACCAGACCGCTCATCGATCCGGTTCCCCCGGCCTGTTCGGTTTTTCCCCGCAGGATATGCGGGTCTATGTGGACAATTTGGATGTTTCCCCCAACTAGAAGATAGAAGAAGGCCATGAATTTGCTGATAACCTTTTTTCGAAGCCTGCTGCCTGCCACACTGGTCGCATTAACCACCGCTTCCGTGCGCGCCCAGGATTGGCCGCAATGGGGCGGCGCGCCCGCCCGCAACATGTATT
>Ga0315271_10002946_pt1 | contig 10728 bp, 7 predicted proteins | sample C3_top_MG_FD_204664 | JGI IMG/M metagenome (GOLD analysis project Ga0315271, IMG submission 204664) | Sediment microbial communities from Yellowstone Lake, YNP, Wyoming, USA - C3_top | ecosystem: Environmental > Aquatic > Freshwater > Lake > Sediment | place: USA: Wyoming | collected 2017-08-01
AGGCGAGAGCTCGACCACGTAGGTCTTGGTGCGGTCGGTCTCCAGCTCGGCCTCCAGCGTAGCCAGCACCAGTTCCCGGTTCTTGGCGTGCGCCATGTCGATGAAGTCGATGATGATGATGCCGCCGATGTCACGCAGCCGCAGTTGGCGGACGACCTCCTTGGCGGCCTCGATGTTGGTCTTGGTGATGGTGTCCTCGAGGCCCTTGCCGCGCGTGAAGCGCCCGGTGTTGACGTCGATCACCGTGAGCGCCTCGGCGTGGTCGATCATCAGGTTGCCGCCGCTGGCGAGGGGTACCCGCCGTTCGAGCGCCTTGGCGATCTGGTCGTCGATGCCGTAGGCCGTGAAGAGCGGCTCGTCCCCCGTGTGCAGGTGCACCTTGGGGAGGAGCTCGGGAGCTTCCTTGTTGAGGAACGAGAGGATCGCCTTGTGCCGTTTGGGGTCGTCGATGATGAGGCTCTCGCAGGTGTCGTTGAAGAGGTCGCGGGTGACCTCGAGCGAGATGTCGACCTCCTTGTGCACCAGGCCGGGCGCCTTGACCGTCTCGGCCTTCTTCTTGAGGCGCGACCACAGCCGTGAGAGGTACTGCATGTCGCGCTTGAGGTCCTCGAGGCCGTGGCCCTCGGCGATGGTGCGGACGATGAGCCCGGCGTCCTTGGGCTTGAGCTGCTTGGAGACGTCGCGCAGCCGGTCGCGCTCGCCCGGCCTCAGTCGCCGGGACACGCCCACACCGCTGCCGCCCGGCACGTACACCAGGTAGCGCCCGGCGAGGGAGATCTTGGTGCTGAGCCGGGCGCCCTTGTGCCCCATCGGGTCCTTGGTGACCTGCACCAGGACCTGCTGGCCGTTCTTGAGCGCGTCCGTGATGCGCCGCGCCCGTTTCTCGCCCTCCGGCGTGGTCACTTCGTCCACGTAGAGGAACCCGTTCTTCTCCAGCCCGAAGTCGACGAACGCCGCGTCGATGCCGCTCATGACGTTCTCGACCTTGCCCTGGTAGATGTCGCCCAGGTAGGACTTTCGGTCGGGGCGCTCAATGTAGATCTCCGAGAGCCTGCCGTCCTCGACGAGCGCGACCCGCAGTTCCTCGCCGTCGTCCGTGACGAGGATGATCTTGCGGTCTGGCCGCTCCGCGACGACGAGGGGGCGGCGCTGCCCGGTCTCGACCGTCGAGGTACCCAGCCCGCTGCCCTCGTCCTGGCGGACGATGGCCTTGGGCCGGCGCCGGTCGCGGTCGCGCTGCCGGCGCGACTTGGGCTCTGTCTTGGTCGCGTCTTCCCTGGTCGTCGGTTCGGCCGGAGCCTCCGCGTCCACGGCCTTCTCGTCGCCGCCGCCGGCGCCGGCGGCGCGCTTGCCACGCGCCCTCCGGCCGCCACGGGTGCGGCGCTTGCGCTCGCCGGCGGGCGGTTCTCCGGTCGCGGGCTCGTCGGCCTCGGCAGTCTCAGCCTCGGCGGCAGGCTCCTCGGCAACGGCCCGGGCAGGTTCCACCGCGGCCCGCTGCTCGCCGGCCGCCGCAGGCTCGCCGGCGGCTTCCTCGGCCTCGCGAGCTGCCTCTTCGTGCTCGATGTCGGCGCTCTTGTGACGGCGGCGGCCACCACGGCTGCCGCGGCGTCTGCGGCGGGCGGGCTGCTGCTCGTCTCCGCCGCCGCCCTGGGTCTCACCCTCCGTCTCGGCGGCAGGCTCCGCTGGTGTCTCTGCCTCGGCAGGCTCGACCGCAACGGGCGCCTTCTGCGGTCTCCGCCTCGGCCGCGGAGCCGCGGGAGCGGTCTCCCGGGGACGCGCCTCGGCGGGAGCGGCCTCGCTGGGCGCATCTTCCTGAGCAGACGTTTCCTGCGGTGCCGCGGCCTCCGCCGCCTTCGGGCGGCGCGAGCGGCTACGCTTTCTGGGCTGCGCCGCCGCCGGCGCAGTCGCCTCCGAGGCCTCCGGGGCTCGGCGGCCCTCCGGGGCCCGGCCACTGCGCTCCCCCGCTCCGGCGGGGCCGACCGGGATCAGCGGCGCGGTCGGCAGGTCGTCAAGGGCCGCCGACGCGGAGGCGTAGCCGTCGCGTGGGCTGGAGCCCGCCGGTTGCGCCGGCTGCTGCTCCGGCTGCTGGGGCTGCGCCGCCGCCCCCTCGGCCGCCGGCTTCTTGTGCCGCCGGCCGCCGCGGTTGCCGCGGCGGCGCTTGGGCTGGGTGTCTCCGGCCGGTGCGTCCGCACCGGCGTCCTTCGCCGCGTTCTCCGGCACGACGGGCGCCGCCGCCGGCTCTTCGCCGGGCGCGCCGTTCTTGCTTCTGGCCACGTCAACTCCTTCCGCCACCGCGCCGTGCGGCGCGGTGGGCAGTCATTCCCAGGTGATGTGCAGGCGCTCCAGGCCTCGCATCACCGGCTCGACCTGCGCCCACTCGGCGACGAGGTCGATCAGTTCCTGTGGCCGGGCGGCACCGTCGCTGCGGTGGTGGATGGTGAAGCCCACACGGGCTCCGCCCTCAACCGGCGTCGCGACGACGTCCCCGGCGTAGTCCTTCAGATCCAGGCGGCGCGTCCCCTTGGGAGACACGCGCTCGCGGATCGCGTCTTCAGCGTCGTTGTAGCGTTCGACGGAGGCGGCGATGGCGCCTGCGTCCCCGTCCAGCACGCAGGCATACTCCGCCGCCCGCGCCTGCGGACGCGGGTGACGCTCACCCGCGTCGGCGATCTCTTCCGGCGCGAACCCGGGCGGGCTGGCGTCGCGCAGCGCCTTCAGGACGGCTGTGGTCGCCTCGACCCCCTCGGGGACTTCCACCACGGCCAGTTCCTGCTCGCCCGCCGCTCCGACCGGCAGCGGCAACGGCAGCGAAACCCTCGGTTTCGGTCTCATACCCTGCGACAGGGCGATCGGCACCCCGGCGCGCGCGAACGTGCGCTGGACCACCCTCGCCGTGTCGAGATGCGAGAGGTACCGCGCCGGGCCTCGCCGCGAGAACGTGATCAGCCACCAGGTCATGTGACGAGGTCCATCTGGATGTCCCCGGCGCACACGCCGCAGGCGGAGCAGGCGCCGTCGCGGCAGTCCTCCGTCAGTTCGCCGTCGCGGCTGCGCCCGAGCTCGTCTGCGAAGAACCCGGCGCTGAGGCGCGCGTCGACGGCGTCCAGCCAGGACGCGCGCGCCACACGCGGCTCGCCGAGCCCGATGCCGGTCGCCTTGGCGGCCTCTTCCCAGCGGCGGACGTCGAAGTGCTCGCTCCAGCCGTCGAAGCGCGCCCCGTGGCGCCAGGCCTCTTCGACGAGTCTGTCGGTGCCCGGGCCTCCCCGCGCGAGCGTCGCCTCGACCACCGAGGCGGCGACGTCGTGGAAGGCCACCCGCACGCCGCGGGGCGCTGCCTGCCGTACCAGTTGCTGGCGGCGCCTCAGCGCCTGCTCGCCGGCGAACGGCTCCAGCTCGAATGGCGTGTGCGCCTTGGGCACGTAGGACGAGACCGCGACCGAGACGCGGGCACGGCCCTTGCCGATCTCTTTGGCCAGCCGCGTCGCGTGCCCGGCCATGCGCGCTATGCCGAGGACGTCGTCGTCGGCCTCCCCGGGCAGCCCGATCATGAAGTAGAGCTTGAGACCGGTGAACCCGCCCTTGAACGTCGCCCGCACGGCCTCGTCGAACTGCCGCTCGTCCACGCCTTTGTTGATGGTGTCGCGGAGCTCCTGCGTGCCCGCCTCAGGGGCAAGCGTAATGGAGCCGCGCTGGTCGGCGGCGAACCCGGAGAGGCTCTGCGCCGCCGAGTCGATGCGCAGCGACGGCAGTGAGACGCGCAGGCCGGGACGCAGCGTGCGGATGCGCGTGAGCGCCTCCGCCACCGGACCGTAGTCGCACGAGCTGAGCGAGAGCAGCGAGACCTCGTCGCACCCGGTCTCGTCGAGCAGCCGGTCCGCGGCTTCGACCACCAGGTCCACCGGCCGCTCGCGCACGGGCCGGTACCACATGCCGGCCTGGCAGAAGCGGCAGCCGGCGGTGCAGCCGCGCATGACCTCCACGACGACGCGGTCGTGGACCGCCTCGAGCACGGGCACGACCGGCCGCAGCACGGGCTGGCTGGCCGAGAACCCCATGAAGACCTGGCGCTGAGCCGGACCCGCACTGCGCCCGGGCACCCAGACGCCGGGCACGGCCGCGAGCGCCTGCAGGCGGCCCTCGCGGCCGTCCTGCTCCATGGCGGCGATGATGGCGCCGAGCTGGTCCTCCACCTCGCCGATGAAGAAGGCGTCGAAGAACGGCGCCAGCGGCCACGGGTTGGCGACGGCGGGGCCGCCGCCGAGGACGATGGGGTCCTCCCCATCCCGCTCGGCGGCGTGCAGCGGCACGCCGGCCAGATCGAGCATCTCGAGGACGTTCGTGTAGCAGAGCTCGTGCGGCAGGGTGAACCCCCACAGGTCGCACGTGCTCACCGGCGCGAACGTCTCGAGCGTCCACAGCGGGACGCCGGCGGTGCGCATCAGGTCGGCCATGTCCGGCCATGGGCAATACGCCCGCTCGGCGAAGGCCGGCGTGGCGTCGTTGATCTGGCTGTAGAGGATCTGGAGCGCGGGGTTGGAGACCCCGATCTCGTACACGTCCGGATAGGACAGCACGACACGGGGACGCGCCCCGGCCTTGACGCGGGTGTTGAACTCCCCACCCGCGTAGCGCCCGGGGCGCGTGACGCGCGCCAGCAGCCTCGTTACTTCATCGGGAGGCCAGTCCCTTGAGAGGTCCCGGAAGCCGGGAGGTGACTTTTTCAAGCTGTGCGTTGACCCTTTGCATCCGCGAGACCCGGAGCGGCGCTCCGGACTCGAAATAGGCGATGGCAGCCTGACCCAGCGCGATCGTGCCCGAGAACCCGACTGCGCCCTTGACGGCCCAGCCGAACCCCGGCACGAAGTCGAGCGCCTGGCGCGCCACCATGCGGAGGACGAACCCTACGCCGACCACAGAGAGGATCTCGACCGCGCGATCGATGGTCAGTTCCTCCCCGTAGGCGTGTGCGATCTTGAGGACCATGCGGATCTGGTTGGCGGTCATCGCCGGCATGTCGGCGCCCGGGATGATGACCACCACGCCGATCACGCCGTTCTGACCGGCGTTGGTGAGAACCACATGATCGCAGTACGTGCGGCGGATCGACGGCAGCAACTGCGCCAGCGAGCCGGCGCCGTCCTCCGCCGACTGCACGATCCTGTGCTCGAGCGTGGGCTTGTCGGCGGGGTGCCGGCCAAGCCCGCGGGCCAGCTCGTCGTCGAACAGCCCGGCCTCGCCGGCCCAGGCGTCGTCCGGCGTCTCGATGAGGCCGATCACGGCGCAGCCGACACGGCGGGCGGCGTGCACCACCGGCACGACGTCGGCCGCCGGGCAGCCCTCCGCCACGAACACGACGATGTCCCAGCGCGCGGCGAGCCGCTGCTCGTGCGGGAAGTCGGCTGGGGCGAGCGCGTCCACGTGCGCGGACACGCCGCCGACCTCGTCGCTGGCGCCCGCGGAGAGCACGCCGACGACCCTGGCGAGGTCGTCGCCGGCGCCCACCACGCAGAGGCGCGGCGCCTCCGCCGTGCCACGCGCGTCGGTGACGGCCTTGAGGATCTTCGAGAAGCTCACGCTACTGGCCAAGCCGCCCCCTCGTTTCAGGAGTGATAGTGGCCCGCAAGTGGATCGTCTGCAGCAGGCCGACGAAGATCAGGAACGCGATCAGCGCCGTGCCACCATAGCTGATGAACGGCAGCGGGATGCCGGTCACAGGCATGATACCAATCGTCATGCCGATGTTCACGAACACCTGGAACAGCACGGTCACGCCGATCCCTCCGGCGAGGATGCTCCCGTACATGTCGCGCGCCAGCACGGCGATACGCAGCGCGCGCCAGATGAACAGAGCGTACAGCACCAGCAGGATGGTCGCCCCGACGAAGCCGTTGCGCTCGCTGATGACGGCGAAGATGAAGTCGGTGTGGTGCTCGGGCAGGAAGTCCAGCGTGGTCTGCGTCGCCAGGTTGCCACGGCCCGAGAAGGCGCCGGACCCCACGGCGATCATGGACTGCAGCACGTTGTAGCCCGTCCCGCTCGCGTCCTTGCCCGGATTGAGGAACACGAACAACCGGTCGACCTGGTACTGCTGGATGACGTGCAGGCCGGCCAGCGGCAGCACCTTGAGCGCGAGGACGAACGCGCCGACCACCGTACCTGCGAGCACGGCGAAGTGCGTCCACGGCGTGCCGTAGAAGAACAGCATGGCTACGGCGAGCATCATGATCACCATCGCCGAGCCGAAGTCGGGCTCGCGGTAGACGAAATAGGCGGGGACCGCGGCGAGCAGCAGCGTGATCACCGTCATCCGCTTGGCGCCCAGCATCTCCATCCTGTCGGAGAGGAAGGCGCCGATGCTCAGCGCGAGCAGCAGGACCGCCGCAGACGACGGCTGGAAGCGCGTGACGCCGAGGTTGATCCAGCGGGTGGCGCCGTTGACGTTCTCGCCCAGCGGCAGCACCAGGACGACGATGAGCACGGCGAGCGCGTAGAGCAGCCACTGGAAGCGGCGGTAGATCTCGTAGTCCACCAGCGAGACGACCACGACGGCGATGACACCGACGACCAGGGCGATGAGTTGCTGGCGGACGTAGTACAGCGGGTGGCCGGCGATGTCGTGCCGGGTGGCGAAGTAGATCATCAGCACGCCGTACACGATGAGCCCGGCCGTAGCGAGGATCAGCAGGTAGTCCAGGTGCCGCAGATAACCGCGCCAGTCGATCAAGCTAATCGCCGTTCACGTTGCCGCTGAACGAGCCGCTGTCGATGTGGAACAGGGAGTCGTAGATCATCCGAGTCGCGGGGGCAGCCGTGGTGGCGCCGTGGCCACCCTTCTCGATCATGACGACCACAGCGTACTTGGGGTCGTTGGACGGGGCGTAGCTGGCGTACCAAGCGTAGTTGACCATGCGGTTGGCGGCCGCATCCCACACCTCGGCCGTGCCCGTCTTGCCGGAGACGTCGACCTTGTAATCGTAGAAGACCGGCGCCGAGGTGCCGGCCGGGTTGTGCGCCGCCTCGTACAGCCCTCGACGCACCGCGTCGAGCGTCTCCTGCGAGATGTCGACCTTAGGCGCTGGAGTGGTCGGCTCGAGACTACGCACGGTCTGCCCCGCAGGGTCGACGATCCTCAGCCCCAGGTGTGGCGTGACCATCTTGCCGCCGTTGGCGATGGCGGCGTAGGCCGTGGCCAGCTGGAGGGGCGTGGCCTCGAGGTTGCCCTGGCCGACGGCAAGGTACATCGAGTCGCTCGGCTTCCAGAGTCTGTCGATCTCCGTCTTGAACCCAGGCCAGGTCTTCTTCCAGCCGGGGGTCGGCACGCGGCCCGGGGCCTCGAAAGGTATGTCGATGCCGGTGAGTCTGCCGAAGCCAAGCCGCTTCGCCCAATCCTCCAGAGCCTGCCCCGGGCGTGCGTAGAAGAGGTCACCTACGTGATAGAAGTACGTGTCGCACGACTGGGTGATGGCGCCGATGAGGTCGAGGGTGCCGTGCCCGCTCTTCGCCCAGCAGTAGAACTTCTGGTGTGAGGTGTCGTGCGGCGAGATGTAGTAGCCCGGACACCACTGTGTCGTCCCCGTGGAGATGACGCCTTCTTCCAGTCCGGCGATCGCCGTGACCGCCTTGAACGTGGAGCCGACGGCTTTGGTCTCCTGAGTGGCGCGATTGAGCTGCGGGTAGTTCTGGCTCTTGCGGACGAAGGTCCTGTTGTAGTCCTTCTGGCTGATGCCGCCGACCCAGATCGTGGGGTTATAGGTCGGATAGCTGGCCATGGCGAGCACGTCGCCGCTCTTGACGTCGAGCACCACGGCTGCGCCGCCGTTGGCATCGTATTCGCCGTTGCTGTGTGCCAGATTGATGCCCTCGACGAGTGCCTTCTGGGCGGCGTCCTGTACCTTGGCGTCGATGGTCGTGACCAGCGTGTCGCCCGGCTGCGCCATGCGTCCGCCCGGCACCACGGCGCCGGCCTTGGGACGGCCCTGCGCGTCGACCTCGACCTTGGCCACACCGTCGCGCCCACGCAGCCACTTGTCATAGGTCCATTCCAGGCCGTCGTAGCCGACGACGTCGCCACCCGAGTAGCCCTTGAAGTGCTGGGTCTTCAACTGCTCGGCCGAGATGGGCCCCACGTGCCCGAGAAGGTGCGCCGCCAGGTCGCCGTTCGGGTACGAGCGCAGGTACTCGTCCTGGACCTCGACGCCCGGGTACGAGGGCGTGTGCTCTTCCACGTAGGTGCGGATGCGCTTGCTCACGTCCTCTTTGAGCGGGATGAGGTCGATGCCGGTGATGTCGCCGCTCACGACCTTGTCCCACGTCAGGAAGCTGACCCACTTGCCGCCCTGGAGCTCGAAGGTGCTCGGCTTGAGGTACGCGAGGATCTCCTGGCGCAGCTTGCCGGGCTTCATCTTGAGGTGCGGCGCGAGCTGCTCGAGTTCCTGCTCCAGCTGCCCCTGCGGCACGTCCATCAGGCGGATGCCCACGTACTCGCCACCGCGAGTGGTGACGATGACCTTCCCGTTGCGGTCGACGATGTTGCCGCGCGGAGCGGCGATCGTGACCGACTTGAGGCGGTTGTCGTTGGCCTGCGCGACGAACTCCTGGCCGCTGAGGATCTGCAGGAACCAGAGACGGAAGAAGACGATGCCGAACATGACCGCGGCGACGCCGATGACGACGGCCACGCGCAGCGCGACGGACGGCAACTGGATGATGGGCTTGTCGCGGCGGCCCGTCCGGATGGGGCGGTCGCGGCGTGCGGGGTCTCTACCGAGCAGCGGCACGGAGTCCAGCCTTTCCTGTGAGCCACAGGCGCACGAGCAGATACACGGGCGCCGCGAGCAGTGTGTTGAAGACGAGGGACGGCAGCAGCACCCGCCAGAGGAAGAAGTCCAGAGGCACTTGGCGACCGAGCAGGAACTGCGCCATCGCCAGCATGATGTCGGCGGCCAGGGTCGCGACGAACACGGTGAGGAGCGGAGCGAGGCCGGCCGGCAGATCCGCGGTCTCCGCGTACCGGCCGGCGAAGTACCCGATGATCACGAGGACGAACGCGCTCAGGCCGAACGGCTCCATGAGCGCGATGGCCGTGAAGATCCCGGTGAGGAACCCGAAGACGGCGCCGGTCTCGGACCCCCACACCAGCGCCACGCAGATCACCGCGATGAGCGCGAAGTCGGGGTTGGCGCCGAGCAGCCGCAGATGCGGCGCCACGGCCGTCTGCAGGAGCACCGCGACCACGAGCACGGCCGCGAGCCGGGCTACCTCGCCCCACGTGGGCCACGTCGTCTCCGGCTTCTCCCGAGCTGGTCTCACCAGCGTCATCGGGTGATCACCGCCACGATGTCGAGCTTGCGGAAGTCGACGAACGGCTTGACGGCGATGGACTGGTACAGCTCCACCTCCTGCGAGCCGACCGACTCTACCTGCCCGATGGGGATGCCCTTCACGAAGATCGACCCGTTGCGGCCCGAGGTCACGACGAACTGCCCTACCTTCACCTTCTCGCTCTTGTCGACGTAGTTGAGCATGACGTCGCCGGTCACGCTGCCGCCGAGGATGCCTTGGGCGCCCCCCGGCAGAACCATGGAATCGACGAAGCTCTCCTGGTCAGTGACGAGCATGACCTGCGAGGCGTTCGCAGTGACCTTGGTCACCCGGCCGACGAGGCCCTGCCCGTTCACGACCGGGTCGTCGACGCTCACTCCGTCGCTGGTGCCGGCGTTGATGGTCGCTGTGGAGTACCAGGCGCTGGTGGAGCGGTCGATGACGCGCGCGGTGATCATCTGCGCGCCCTTGGGGTACACCTTGCTCTTCTGGTAGTCGAGGAGCGAGCGCAGCTGATCGTTCTCGTTCTGGGTGGTGAGCTCCTGAGCCAGGCCACCGCGCAACTGCTGCACCTCCTGCTTGAGCGCCTTGTTCTGCGACTTGGCGCTGAAGAGGTCGCCCACCCAGTTCCACGCGTCGCGGAACGGCTTGGTGGCGGTGGCGGTGCCGCTCTGCAGCGGCGCGACGACGGTCATGACGCCGCTCTGCACGCTGTGCGCGACGCCGCTGTTCGACTCGCGGAAGTACGCGGTGAGCAGCGCGATGCACAGCAGCAGAAGCACTGCCACGACGATCCGCCGCCGGAGGACGGGCCGGCGCTTCACAGATCAGCGAAGGGCAGGACTACCGGCCGCGTGGCCGGGAGTTACGCTTGCTCTTGACCAGGACATCGAACTCCTCGAGGTACTTGCCCGAGCCCACGGCCACACAGGTGAGCGGCGATTCGGCCACGTGGACCGGCATCTGCGTCTCGTCGCGCAGGCGCTCGGCGAGCCCCTGCAGCAGCGAGCCGCCGCCGGCCAGCATGATCCCGCGGTCCATGATGTCGCTGGCCAGTTCCGGCGGCGTCTTGTCGAGCGTCGCCTTGATGGCGTCGACGATCGCCTGCGTGGGCTCCTCGAGCGCCGTGCGTACTTCTTCGGAGGACAGCACGACGGTCTTGGGGAGGCCGGTGACGAGGTCGCGACCACGGATCTCTGCCTGCTCCTCCTGCGGGAGCGGGTAGGCCGAGCCGATCTCGAGCTTGATCTCCTCGGCCGTCTGGCTGCCGATGAGAAGCTTGTATTCCTTCTTGACGTAGCTGATGACGGCCTCGTCGAGCTCGTCGCCGCCGACGCGGATGGACTGGCTGACGACGATGCCGCCCAGCGAGATGACGGCCACCTCGCTGGTGCCGCCGCCGATGTC
>Ga0315271_10002947_pt1 | contig 10727 bp, 9 predicted proteins | sample C3_top_MG_FD_204664 | JGI IMG/M metagenome (GOLD analysis project Ga0315271, IMG submission 204664) | Sediment microbial communities from Yellowstone Lake, YNP, Wyoming, USA - C3_top | ecosystem: Environmental > Aquatic > Freshwater > Lake > Sediment | place: USA: Wyoming | collected 2017-08-01
CCCAGCGCGTAGCCCGGGAGGTCGAGGGCCGTGGCCTCCTCGATGGCACGGCGTCGCAGGTCCGGAAAGAGTCCACCCTGTGCGATGCCGAAGAGGGCGGGGCGCTCGCCGTAAGGCGGGTCGGCGGCAAGCCAGGCGTCGCGGGAACGCACGAGCCAGCGCTGGGTACGGGCCAGCGAGCCTTCGTGATAGCTCCGCTCGGCCTTCGACGGAGGGCACTCGTCGAACGCCATGATCACGTCGGCGCCCAGGTCGAGCTGGACGCGGACCGACGTCTCCGGCGAGAGAAAGTGGCGCGACCCGTCGAGGTGACTGCGAAACGTGACCCCTTCCTCGGCGATGCGAACGAGAGAACCTCCCCCGTCCTTGCCAGCTCCTTGCAGGCTGTACACCTGGAAACCGCCCGAGTCGGTGAGCAGTGCGCCGCCCCAGGCGATGAAGCGGTGGAGACCCCCCAGTCGCCGCACCCGCTCGTGACCGGGGCGCAGGTACAGGTGGTAGGTGTTGCCGAGGATGATTCCTGCGCCGAGTTCCTCGAGGTCCCGGGGCGAGAGGGTTTTCACGCTGCCTGCGGTGCCCACGGGCATGAAGATGGGCGTCTCGAGAACGCCGTGCGGGGTCTCGAGCCGACCGCGGCGAGCAGCGCCGTCCTCGGCGAGCAACTGGAAGCGGATCACGGCTTCAGACGGTACGGACTCGGGCCCGGGAGGCCTCTGCCACGAGCGCCTTCCAGGCCCGTCCGCCCCGCCCCTCGGAGACCACCCGCGCGCCGATGGTCTTCTCGGGCACGTCGCTCGAGGTCCAGCAGACCACCGCATCGGCCGAGGGGGCCAGGAAGCTCTTGCCCAGGCGCAGGGCCAGCAATTCACCCGGAGTCGGGGGTTCGCCGTCCGGCCAGGCGATGCAGCAGCCTCCCTCCGACATCGTGACGGTGCGGGCCTCCACCACCGATCGTGGGGCGGTGACCAGGACTGGCCGTTCCAGGGCGTAGCGGGGCGCCCGAACCTGGAACGTGACCGGCTCGCCGCTCGCCACCAGCGCCAGATAGCGCGCCGCGGGAACGCTGGCCCGGTCCAGGTAGATCTCCACACCGGGCGGGAGCGATGGCCGACCGACCCGGCGAACCATGGCCACCTTGCCGAAGACCGTGGCGCGAACCGGATGTCCGAAGAGCCCGATGCGCGCCACCACCTGCTCTCCGACACGCGACTCGGACAGGGCTGGCAGGAACAGGGCACCCGTCTCCGCCCTCCAGCCGACGAGGAACTGATGTGGCTCCAGGTTCAGTGCGATGCTGTTCATCCGCCGGGTGCTCCCCCCTCGCTACCTTAGCAAATCAGCGGACTCTCCACCCCACGGACTGAGTTGCGTCAAAGAATCGTCATCGCGTCGCCATAGCTGAAGAACCGATAACGCGCCGCGACGGCGCTCCGGTAGGCGTCCAGGATCCTCGATGTGCCGCCAAAGGCGCAGACCAGCGCCAGCAGGGTGGACCGGGGCAGGTGAAAATTGGTGACGAGCCCGTCCACGGCCCGGAAAGCGTGGCCAGGCCGGATGAAGATGTCGGTCCTGCCCGTTCCGGATCGCAACCCGTCGCCGGCAAAGGAACTTTCCAGGGTCCGGACGGCCGTCGTCCCCACTGCCACCACCCGGCCCCCCCCGGCTCGGGTGGCCTTGAAGGCGTCCGCGGCCCCCGCCGGGACGTCGTAGCGCTCCGAATGCATCCTGTGTTCCTCCAGGCGCCTGGCTCGCACCGGAAGAAAGGTTCCAGGACCGACGTGGAGCGTCACCGTGGTCCACGCCACTCCGCGGTCGCCAAGCCGAGCCAGGAGTTCGGGCGTGAAGTGGAGACCGGCGGTCGGGGCGGCGACGCTGCCCGGATGGCTGGCCACGACGGTCTGGTAGCGGACGCGATCCGCGTCGCCCGGCTCCCGCCGGATGTAGGGCGGCAGCGGCATGCGGCCGACCCGCTGCAGTTCCTGGTCGAGCGACTGCCCGTCCCGGTCGAAGCGAATGGCGTAGAACCCCTCCCCCTCCACCCCCTCCACCTCGGCGCCGAGTCCGTCGAAGTCGAGGCGGGAACCGATCCGGATGGACTTGGAGGCCTGTGCCATGGCCCGCCAGCGGGCCGGCCCGGCCGGCGGGGCGCCCGGCGACGGTTCCACGAGCAGCACCTCCACCCTGCCCCCGCTCTCCCTCCGCCCGACGAGGCGAGCCGGGATGACCCGGCTGTCGTTCAGGACGAGCAGGTCGCCGGGGGACAGGAGGTCGGGCAGGTCTGCGAAGTGGAGGTGGCGTGGCTCCCCGCCGCTGCGTGGCAAGACGAGAAGGCGTGAGGCGTCGCGCGGCTCCACCGGGACCTGCGCGATGAGTTCCTCGGGCAGGTCGAAGTCGAGATCGGACACCTCCATGACCGTCATTCACTCCTCGTTGTCGAAGCCCTAGTACATGCGGAGCAGCTCGGCGCCGGGGTAGTACGTCGCCAGGATGGCCCGGTAGTCTTCACCGGCCCGGGCGCGCCCCGCCGCGCCCCACTGGCACATCCCGGCGCCGTGCCCCCTTCCCTGCCCGGAGAAGAGGAAAGACCCGCCCGATGCCTTCACGGAGAAGGCCAGGGAGGGAAGCCGGTCGTATCCCAGGCGCCGGCGGAACTCGACGCCGTCGAGCGCCACCTTCTGGCCGCCCGATTCCACGGCGATGCGGGCGGCGCGGCCGGTGGAGGTGGCGCGAAGCACGCGGACGGCGGTGGCCGGACGCCCCAGGCCGGCCAGCGACCCCATCTCGACCGCCGGAACGCGAAGCGTCCAGCGCCAGGACGGGGAGCCCTGGCAGCGCTGGCAGGGCACGGAGGGCAGGTAGGAAAGGTCGCGCCCCAGCGCATCGGCGCCGCGCTCGGTCCGGCCCCCGCACGTGGAGTGGAAATAGGCCTCGATGGGCCGGTGGTCCTTCGCCAGTATCTCCCCGGCCGTGGCCTGGGCCGCGGCGCGCGCGCGGGGATCGGTCCGCCCGGCGCCCGGGTAGACCTGGTCGAGGACCGTCGCGCCAAGGTCGAAGTCGAGGGCCTGCTCCCGGGCCTCGAGCTTCTTGCCCACCGCGAAAGTCCTCGCCGCCACCGCCTGGGCCTTGAGTGCCTCGGGCGGAAAGGAGGGGGGCATCTCCCCCCCGATGACCGCAGCCACGTACTCTTCCATGGGAAGGACGTCGATGACGCCGAGACCGCCGGGGACGCGACGCACCTCCACCACGCCCGAGAGGGCGCGGCCTGCGTGGAGAATGTCGCCGCTGGAGGTGAAGACCACACCGGCGCCGTCGACCGGCCTCCCGTCGAGGAGCAGGGTCTCGCCCTCGAGCCGGAGTCGAGCCCTGCCGCCGGGCACCGGGCGCGGTTCGGACCCCTCCCGGAGCAGCTCGGCCGCGAGGCCGGGCCCCGAGACCTCCACCTCCGCAGCCGAGGCGGTCACCGAGATGCGCACCACCTCCGCGGCGCTCGCGGGCAGGGCGGCGGCCAGGAGCGCCGCGGCGAGGAGGAGGGCGGCGCTGCGTCCCGAGTTCACGAGCCGTCCTACGGAGACGCGCCCGCTGCAGGGCCGCGTGCCGAGCGGAGCTTGTGCCACACGAAGGCGGCCACGGCCAGGACGATGCCGATGCCGATGACCAGGTCGAAGCTGTGGAACCAGGCCTTGAAGCGCGGGTCGCTGTTCCACTTCTCCCCCAGCTTCATCCCCACCCAGGCCAGCCCCAGGCACCAGGGGAACGAGCCCACGAACGTGTAGACGATGAACTTCGTCATGTTCATCCGGGCCACGCCGGCCGGGAAGGCGATGAAGGTTCGGATGACGGGCAGGAGCCGAGCCCAGAAGACGACCGCCGCCCCGTGCTTCTCGAAGAGCCGATCGGCCAGGTCGAGCTCGTGGTGGGAGAGGAGCACGTACTTTCCGTACTTCTCGATGATGGGCCTCCCGCCGTACATGCCCAGGTAGTAGGCCGGGATCGACCCGACCACGCAGCCCACCGCTCCCCAGAACCCGGCTCCCAGCAGGGTGAACTGCCCCTGGTGCACCAGGTATCCGGCGAAGGGCATGATGATCTCGGACGGCAGCGGGATGCAGGCGCTCTCGATGGCCATGAGGAGCACCACGCCGCCGTATCCCATGGCCGAGATCACCGACGTGGTGAAGACGGCGAGCACCTCGATGATCCTTGCTACCAACCGGAGGCTCCTTTCCTGCGCGGGGCGTGTTCCCCGTAGAAGACCTCGTCGTACGGACAGGTGCAATCGGTCTCGGGGGGCTCCGGGTAATAGACCGGTCGCCCGCGCCAGCTGCGGAGCCAGTGCCCACGGGCCCTTCCCGGCGCGGCGGCCAGCCCCGACGCCATCGTGGGAGGCACGTCGGGGTCCCCTGGACCGAGCAACCATCCGGGCTGAAGCGTGACCTTGCCCGCGCCACCGGGGAGGTCCACGGCGAGGTGGGGAACCGCCAGTCCGCTGGTGTGGCCTCGCAGACGCTCGAGGATCTCCAGTCCTGTGGAGAGCGGGGTGCGCAGATGGGCGGTCCCCTCGGCCAGGTCTCCCTGGTGCAGGTAGTAGGGGCGAACCCGCCAGGCGAGAAGCCGCTGGTTCAGGTCGGCGATGGCGCGAGGCGACGAGTTGACGCGGCGGAGCAGCACCGTCTGGTTCTCCACCGGAACGCCCCGGTCGACCAGTCTCTCGCAGGCGGCACGGGCCTCGTCGGTGCACTCCTTGGGATGGTTGAAATGGGTCACCACGAAGAGGGGCGCCACCCGCCGGAGGAAGGTCGCTAGCCCGTCGGTCACCCGCATCGGATTCACCACGGGTGCACGGGTGGCGAGGCGGAGGATCTGGACGTGGGGGATGGCGCGGAGCTCCTCGAGGAGCCAGCCGATGCGCTCGTCGGCCAGCGCCAGCGGATCCCCGCCCGAGACGATCACGTCGCGCACCTCGTGATGGGCCCGCACGTAGGCGATCCCCTCGGCAGCGGAGTCGCGGTCGAACGCCCCCTCCTCGCCCCCGGTGATCCGGCGGCGGGTGCAGTGACGGCAATACACGGCGCAGTGGTCGGCGGCCAGGAAGAGGACGCGGTCGGGGTACTTGTGCACCACGGCCCGGACCGGCCGGCGCCCGTCCTCGCCCGCCGGATCGCGCAGATCGCCCGTCGCCTCCTCGACCTCGGCGGCCACCGGGATCACCTGCATCCGCACGGGACAGGCCGGGTGATCGGGATCGATGAGCGACGCGTAGTACGGCGTCGCGCCGACCCGGAACCGGCCGGCCGCGCCCTCGAGCCCGCGCCGCTCCTCCGGCGTGAGGTGGACGAGACGCTCCAGGTCCGCCGCGGAGCGGAGCATGTGGCGCTGCTGCCAGCGCCAATCGCCCCAGTCCGCGTCGGAGACGCCGGGGAATGAGTTCCGGGATCCGGTCATGGGGTCCGCGCGGCTCGCGGCGGGCGGAAGCTAACCGGCGCCGGCTCGGGAAGTCAAACATCGACGCGACGTCCCGTGCCGACCTTGGCGGGAACGTGTGACGCGCCTCGTTCCGCATTAGAAGGGAGGTGACGGCCACGAGGCCGTCCAGGAGTCGCGAATGCCCACCCTTCCCATGATGCTCGATGACGCCCCCGAGGCCGACCCTCGCCCGCAGGCCGCCATCACGAACCGCTTTCCCCCAGGGCCCCGCAGCGTCTGGAAGGACACCCCCGACGCCCAGTGGAACGACTGGCACTGGCAGCAGCGCGAGCGCGTCACCCGGCTCGACCAGCTCGAGAAGGTGATCCGGGTCTCCGACGACGAGCGGCAGGCCGCCGTGGAGACCGAGAAGGACTTCCACATGGGCATCACGCCCTACTACGCGGCCCTCATGGACCGGGAGGATCCCCGCTGCCCGATCCGCCTCCAGTCGGTTCCGACCATGGGCGAGACCATCGTCGCGGCCGCCGACCTCGAGGACCCGCTGGCCGAGGAGCGGGACATGCCGGTCCCCGGCATCACCCACCGCTATCCGGACCGGGTCCTCTTCTACATCACGCACAACTGCCCGGTGTACTGCCGCCACTGCACACGCAAGCGCAAGGTGGCCGATCCGAGCTCCGCCGCCGCCAAGAAGCAGGTGGAGGACGGTCTCGACTACATCGCGCTCCGCCCGGAGATCCGGGACGTCGTCATCTCCGGCGGCGACCCGCTCTCCCTCTCCGACGACCGGCTCGACTACATCCTGGGCCGGCTCCGGGCCATCCCGCACGTCGAGATCTTCCGGCTGGGGACGCGAAACCTGGTCACCCTGCCCCAGCGCGTGACCGACGACTTCGTGCACATGCTCCGCAAGCACCAGCCGGTCTACGTGAACACCCACTTCAACCATCCCAAGGAGTGCACCGCCGAGGCCTTCGAGGCGGCCCGCAGGCTCGCCGACGCCGGCAGCGTCATCGGCAACCAGATGGTGCTGCTGAAGGGCGTGAACGACGAACCGAAGACCGTCATGGAGCTGAACCACAAGCTGCTCCTCATGCGCGTCCGGCCCTACTACATCTACCAGTGCGACCTGGCCAAGGGGATCAGCCACTTCCGAACCACCGTCGAGGCCGGACGGAAGATCATCCGATCCCTCCGCGGATTCACCAGTGGCCTCGCGGTGCCGCACTTCGTGGTCGACGCGCCGGAGGGCGGCGGGAAGATCCCGGTCAATCCCGACTACGTGATCCGGCACGAGGGGAAGAAGTGGGTCTTCCGGAACTTCCAGGGCAAGGACTACACCTACTTCGAGCCGTAGGGATCCTTCGGGCTCAGGTTCCGGCGGTCACCACCGCCAGCATCCGGGACGGCGTGCTCCCCAGGCCTCGGAAGAGGTGGGACCGGGTTGCATCCAGGTAGGCGCCGTCGCCGGCCTGGAGCACGCAGCGCTTGCCGTCGTAGGTGAGCTCGATCGACCCCTCCAGGACGAAGACGAACTCCTGGCCGTCATGGGCCAGCGGGCGCGCGTCCGTGACCGCCGGGTCGAAGGTGAGGAGGAAGGGCTCCATCTGGTGACCGGGCGTGCCCGGGCGGGTCAGGCTGCGGAAGGTGTACCCCTGATCGGTGTCGCCCTGGTCGAGCCCGGGGCGGGTCTCGCTGGCGCGACTCACCGTCAACTCCTCCGAGGCGAAGCCGCCGCCGTGGAGCAGCCCGCCCACCTTGGAGCCGAGCACCCGGGAGAGCTTGATGACCACGCCGATGGAGGGGACCTCCTTCCCCTCCTCGAAGGCTGCCAGCCGGTCGGGGGAGAGGCCGGCCATCCGGCACACCTCGTCCGGGCTCAGGTCCTGGGCCTCGCGCATCTTCCTGATCCGGACTCCGATGTCGGTCTGCATCACGTCCTCCGGGGCGGCGTCATGTCCCGCGCTCCGCCGGGACGATGCGTCCGCTGCGCTGGCGCAGGTCCCGCCAGTTGCGCTCGATGGCGGGGCGCAGGTCGGCGGCGGTGATCGCCGAACTCTGGAATCGGCGCTGGAGCGACAGGTAGAGCTCGAGCGCCTCCTCCGAAAAGTCGGGCTCGACGTTGATGGTGAGCTTGAACCCGTCCACGATCTCGACCACCGGGAAGAGCCCGGAGCGCACTGCCAGCCGCACCAGCTCGATGCCCAGCGCCGGCTCCGACTTCCAGCCGGTCGGGCACGGCGCGAGCACGTGGAGGAAGCGGAACCCGCGCAGGTCGAGAGCCCGGCGCATCTTGCCGATCATGTCCTGCGGGTGGGCGAGCGAGAGCGTGGCGGCGTAGGGGATCCGGTGGGCGGCCATGATGGCGAGCACGTCCTTCTTCTGCTCGGTCTTGCCCCTCGGCGTGTTGGACGTGGAGGCCCCTGCGGGCGTGGCCGACGAGCGCTGTCCGCCGGTGTTCCCGTAGATCTCGTTGTCGTAGCAGACGTAGAGGATGTCCTCGTTCCGCTCCGCGGCGCCGGAGAGGCTCGCCATCCCGATGTCGTAGGTCCCGCCGTCGCCGGCCCAGCAGACCACCCGGGTCTCCTCGCCGTTCAGGCGTGCAACCTGGCTCATCCCGGTGGCCACGGCGGCTGCGGAGCCGAAAGTGGAGAGGATGACCGGCACGCCCATGGCCGAGTACGGAAAGGGCCCCACGGTGATGGCGCCGCAACTCGCCGGGATGACGATCTGCAGCCGCCGGTGCTCCATGGCACGCCCCAGGAACTGGAGCGCGGTGGACATCCCGCAACCGCCGCAGTTTCCGTTGCCGGGGCGAAGAAGCGGGTCGGCCACGGGACAGGTGGCCTCGGCCAGGGGCGTCAGCACCGAATCGTTCATGATCCCGCCTCCATCACCACCGGGGCGCCTGCCCTGGTGCGCAACGCGACGTCCTCCGCGATGGCCAGCACGTGCTCGGGGCGGACGTCGCCGCCGCCGAGACCGATCATGTAGCCCTGCACGATGGCGCCCGGATCGGCCAGGCCCCGGGCCTCTCCCCAGAGCACCCCCCCGAAGCCCAGGCTCACGTTCCGGTCGATGACGGCGATCCGGCCCCGGCCCCGGAAGACGGCGGCGAGTTGCTCCGCCGGAAAGGGACGAAAGGTCCGGACACGCAGCCCCCCGAGGAGGATGCCCCGCTCGCGCGCCTCGTCGACCGCCCGCTCCACGGTGGAGGCGATGGTGCCCATCGACACCACCAGGACCTCGGCGTCGTCGACCCGGTAGGGGATCAATGGGTCGGCCGGGCGGCGGCCGAACACCGTCTCGAAGTCGCCCTGCACCTCCTGGTAGACGTCCCAGACCCGCCCCATCGCGTTCTGGTGCTGGATCCGGTGGACCTCGGTGGCGTGCGGCACGGTCACACCGCCGATCACCCGCGGGGCGCCATCGATGTGGTTCGGCAGGTCGAGCGGCGGCAGGAAGCGGTCGACCTGCTCCTGTCCGGGGACCTCGGTCCGCGCCATGGTGTGGGAGAGGACGAAGGCCTCCTGGCATACCAGCACCGGGAGCTGGATGCGGCGATCCTCGGCCAGCCGGTAGGCGCAGAGCACGGTATCAAGCACCTCCTGGTTGTCGGCGCAGTAGAACTGGATCCACCCGGAGTCGCGCAGCATGAGCGTGTCGCCGTGGTCGGCCCAGACGTTCCAGGGCGGACCGAGCGTCCGGTTCGCCGCCACCATCACCACCGGCAGGCGCAGGAGCGCGGCGGCGACCACGTTCTCCGCCATGTAGGCGATGCCGTTCGACGACGAGGTGGTGAAGGTTCGCGCGCCGCTCGCCGCGGCCCCGATGCACACCGCCATGGCGCTGTGCTCGCTCTCCACCCGGACCACGTGCCCCTTCTCGATCTCCTGGTTGCAGAGGAGCTCCATGCATTCGGTGGACGGGGTGATGGGGTAGACGCCGCTGCAGAAGCCGCGCCTCGAACGGTTTGCACGGCCGGCCAGGGCTGCTCCCAGGGCGGCGGCGTGGTTCCCACTGAGCAGCTGTCCCGCCATTCGATCACCTCGCCGAGGCTTCCGGCACCATCTCCATGGCATCGCGCGGGCACTCCGCGACGCACATCCCGCATCCCTTGCAGTAGGCCTCGTCGACCCGGTACCCCTCCCCCTGCCGGCGGATGACCCCCTCCGGGCAGTAGAGCAGGCAGGTGTCACAGTGCGTGCAGATGCCGCACGAGAAGCAGCGGTGCGCCTCCTCCGGCCCAGGGAGCCCGAGCGAGACCTCGTCGAAACCAGCCGTCCGGCTCGCCGCAGGCAGGTGGAATTCCTGATTCGGGGGCTCGACCTCGAAGTGGCTGAAGCGAACGTGGGCCGGGGTCACGAGGTCCTCGGGCGGCGGCCGGGGAGCCGCCGGGTCGGGCTCGCCGCCGAGCGCCGCGAGCACCCGCGCCGCCGTCCGCCGTCCGTTGCCGATGGCGTGGGTCACCGTCCCGTCGCCGGTGGCCATGTCCCCTGCCAGCCAGACGCTGGTGGGGCCGAGCGAGGAGACGGCCCGCCCGTCCCGCGCCGCCGTCCCGGCCGGCAGGAGCGAGAGGTCGGCCGCCTGTCCCAGCGCCAGCAGCACCCGGTCGCAGGGCATCGTGCTCGTCCGTCCGGTCACCACCGGTCGCCGGCGCCCGCTGGCGTCCTTCTCTCCCAACTCGACCTCGGCGATCTCGACCGCCTCGACGCGCCCGGCTCCGAGGAGGCGAACGGGTTGCCGGTGGACCAGCAACTTCACGCCCTCGGCCAGGGCCTCGTCGATCTCCGGGGCGATGGCCGGCATCTCCTTGCGCCCGCGCCGGTACACGATCGTCACCGCCGCGGCGCCGCAGCGCAGCGCGGTTCGCGCGCAGTCGATGGCGGTGTTCCCGCCGCCCACCACCACCACGTGCCCCGCCAGCCGGGCCGCTCCGTCCCGCTTCGCCGCGTCGAGGAACCGGATGCCCTGGACGACGCCGGGAAGGTCGGCCCCGGGCGCGTCGAGCCCGGTGAGACGGGGGAGCCCGGCGGCGAGGATCACCGCATCGTTCCCGACGGCGAGCCGCTCGACGGCCGCCCGGTCGAGGAAGGCCCCGGTCCGAATCTTCACTCCCAGTGACATGATCCGGTCCAGGTCGCGATCGAGCACGTCGTCGGGCAACCTGTAGGCGGGGATGCCGGTGCGGAGCACGCCTCCCAGGCGCGCCTCGCCCTCGTGGATCGTCACGTCGTGCCCGGCCAGGGCCAGGGCCCAGGCCGCCCCCAGGCCTGCAGGGCCGCTTCCCACCACGGCGA
>Ga0315271_10002948_pt1 | contig 10725 bp, 10 predicted proteins | sample C3_top_MG_FD_204664 | JGI IMG/M metagenome (GOLD analysis project Ga0315271, IMG submission 204664) | Sediment microbial communities from Yellowstone Lake, YNP, Wyoming, USA - C3_top | ecosystem: Environmental > Aquatic > Freshwater > Lake > Sediment | place: USA: Wyoming | collected 2017-08-01
TGTGCACTCAATAAAGGTGCTCAGTGGGAGAAGTTGCATTTAAAATTTTGATCGATTAGACTTATTGTATCGATATTGTCGAATTTGTCATGAAAAACGTTACACCTATTTCTGACTTTGATTTGCTGTCGCCCAACGAGGCAGCCAAGCGCCTGAGTGTTTCCCCTATCACCCTGAGAAACTGGGCTGACAAGGGCTTGATCCGTGCCGTGACTACCTTGGGCGGACACCGCCGCTATCCCTTGCGCGAGGTGGAAAGATTGCTCAAAAGACAGCATCTGCCAGATGGCTCGCCGACCAGAATCATGATCGTGGATGATGATCGCTTCCTTGCTGAAATTCTGCAGGAGTCTCTGTCCAACGTAAGTGCGCCTGTAGTGGTCGAAATCGCCAATGATGGCTTCGAGGCCGGACGTAAATTATCCACCTTCATGCCGGATATCATTCTGCTCGATTTGATGATGCCCGGTCTTGATGGTTTTGAAGTGTGTCGAGCAGTAAAAAACGATTCTGCCACTGCGAATGCCCGGGTGATTGCGATCACCGGTTACCCGAGTGAAGAAAATATCAAACGGATTTTGGCTGCGGGGGCTGAGCATTGTTTGCCCAAACCGATCAATTTTGATGACTTGTTGGCCGCTCTGAATCTTACCCATGCATTGCCATGAGCAGCTCGCACCCAATGGAGGCAAGTATGAAAAAAATATTCAACATTTTGCTCGTAGATGATGATCCATTTTTGCGTAGCTATCTCGCGGCAGAATTGGAAAAGTATTGCTACCGGGTGATAGTGGTCGAGAACGGTCTGGAGGCACTGAATTCAGTCGCCTTCTGTCAATTTGATGTTGTCATCACGGATATATTTATGGCTCAAATGGACGGCATCGAGCTGATTCAAAGTTTGCGCAAGAGCAATCCCAACATCCCGGTATTCGCTTTGAGCGGCGGCGGATCACTCGCCTGGTCAGCAGATTTTCTTGAGTTCGCAAGACGCTTCGGTGCCAACGAAGTGTTTGCCAAACCGGTGGATATGGCAACGCTTGTAAGCAAGCTGGAAAAGCATTGTCAACGCGGCTCAGAGAGTGCTGATTGAAGATGTGTCAATTTTGCAGATTGTGCAATGTTGCACGTTGTGCGTTAGGACTGTCGATGATTCAACGAAGTCCGTAACAAGAAAAACTCAATAATGAACGACATCATGCAGGTAAAGCAAATGTCCGCTCCAGATGTAACGGGTTCGCGATTTTCCTTGCGCAAATTGTTGCTGCTGCTATTGCTGCCTCCGCTGGTAATCACCGCAATCAGTTATTTTGTTTTTCAGCAGTACAAGTCCGGCATGCAGCTGGAGAAGCAGCAAGATTTGAATGCCATCGCAATGCTCAAGATCGGACACATCACCGGCTGGATGGGAGAGCGCAAAGGAGATGCGCAGACTATTCGGCAGAGCGCTCTTTTTTCGGCTGAGTTTGATCTATGGCTGCATGAGGGGGCAAAGAATGACGAGCGCCGGGATACATTGCTGGGGCGACTGAAGTCGCTGCAGCAGATCCGCGGATATGACGAGATCATTATTTTTGATGCGCAGGGAAATCCACGGCTTTCAACCGATCCTATTTCTGATATGGATACTGGCAATAGCAACGTGATGGAGTCGATTCAAAACGAAAAAATTCTCTTTTCTGATTTTCATTTCAAAGGCAACAGCCGCACTGTTGTACTGGATATGGTTACGCCCATGTCGCATGAGAATCGGATAACGGGAGCAATCTTGTTCCGCATTGATCCGAATAAATTTCTGTATCCGCTGATTCAGGATTGGACCACCACGAGTCCTAGCGCCGAGACGCAATTGATTACTCGCGAAGGGGATAATGTGGTGATCCTGAATGAGCTCAGGCATCTCAAAAATTCGGCGTTGACACTGCGTGTTGCTGTTGGGCGAGCAGATACTCTTGCCAGCAAGGCGATCAATGGCCAGCTCGGCCTGGTGGAGGGAAAGGACTATCGTGGCGTTCCAGTGGTCGGTGTGATCCGCAAGCTGCCAGATACGCCATGGTTGATGATTTCCAAGATAGACAAGCAGGAAATTTATGCGCCGATAAACAGACTGGAATTGTTGTTAAGGTTGCTGTCTTTCTTCATGATTGTTGGCGGTGAACTGGTGGTTTTTTTCTGGTGGCGTGGTCAACGGAAGTATTACCAGCAACTTGAAAGCCAGCATGAGTTGGAAACAGAAAATCTGATAATGAGCGCGCATCTCGATTATCTAGGCAAGTATCCCGACGACACTGTCATGCTGCTTAATGAGCACGGCGATATCCTGCAGGTGAATGACAAGACGGTGCAAACTTTCGGTTATACCAATGACGAATTGCTGCGGATGAATTCGCGCGATCTGCGCACCCCGGACGGCCGCGATGAGCTAACAAAACAATTTGCTGAGGCCGGAGAATATGCGCACTTTGAGGCCGTTCAGCAGCGTAAAGACGGCTCCACTTTGACCATGGAAGTTCAACTGCGCGCACTCGATATCAAGGGCAAAAAATTCTTTCAGGAGATTGCCCGCGACATTACCGGGCAACAGCAGGCCAAAGCATATATGCGGCAGCAGCAGGAGCAACTGGAAAGCATGGTTCACGTGCGGACGCAGGATCTGGAAAAGGAAATCGATAACCGTAAGACTGCCGAATCATTGCTTAAGGATTATGCGAATAAACTGGAGGCGAACAGCGTCGAATTACAAACTGCAATAAAAACAGCGGAAAATGCCAGCCATGCAAAAAGCGAATTTCTCGCCAACATGAGCCATGAAATCCGCACGCCATTAAACGCCATCATCGGTATGGCTTACCTGGCGTCGAAGGCCAGCACCGATCCCAAGCAGCGCGACTATCTCGGAAAAATACATTTTTCCGGCAAGCATTTGCTGGGGGTAGTCAACGACATACTGGATTTTTCCAAGATCGAGGCAGGCAAATTTGAACTTGAGATGTCGATATTCAAAACGGATCGGTTGATGCAGAACATTGCGACGTTGATTGGTGATGCTGCGCTGGCCAAGAATCTGGAACTCAATTTCGATCTGGATCCCGCTATTCCCGGCCAATTGCGCGGTGATTTTTTGCGGATCGGACAAGTCTTGGTCAATTTCATTGGCAATGCAATTAAATTCACGGAACGGGGACGTGTCAATGTCCGCGCAAGACTGCAGGAAGAGACGCAGACAGACATGCTGTTGCGCTTTGAGGTTGCGGACACAGGGATGGGGTTGACGCCAGAACAGCAGGGGAAATTGTTCAAATCATTTCAGCAAGGAGATTCCTCTACATCGAGAAAATTTGGTGGGACGGGCCTCGGTTTGGTGATTTCAAAGCAACTCGCCAGAATGATGGGCGGGGAAGTTGGTGTCGACAGTGAGCTGGGCAAGGGCAGTACTTTTTGGTTCACTGCCCGCTTGGGCAAGCTATCCGATAGCGAGATGACCGATACGCGGAGTCCGATGCCATCTGCGTATTTGCCGCCGATGGGCTTTGAACGCATTCGTGGCACATCGATTCTTGTGGCGGAGGACAACGTTTTCAATCAGGAGGTGGTGTGTGAAATGCTGGAACAGGCAGGTGCCCGTGTTACGCTGGCCAATAACGGCAGAGAGGCGCTAGAGCAGGTAGGTAAAACGCGCTTCGATTGTGTGCTGATGGACATGCAAATGCCGGAGATGGATGGGCTGGAGGCCACCCGGCTGATCGGCGCCGACCCGGCGCAGGCAGGCCTGCGCATCATCGCACTGACCGCCAATATCATTCAGGAAGACCGGGATCGCTGCGCCGCCGCCGGCATGGATGACTTCATCACCAAACCTTTTCTGCCTGCTCAGTTTTATGCAACGATCGCAAAATGGCTGGATAAAAAACAGGATACGGCAAGCGGGATTGAGGATCGAGGATCGAGGATTGAAGGGGCGGCGGAATCCGCAACTTCGTCCGTATCTGAATCCCGAATCCGGAGCACGCAATCCTGCAATATCGATCTCACGGTGCTGGCAAAAATGGTCGGCGATGATCCGGCGAAAATCAGGAAGTTTTCGCTGAGATTCATCGAGTCTGCACAGCTTGGGTTGGCCGAGATGGAGGTGGCACTGGCAGCAGAAAATGCGGCCACGCTGGGCGCGCTCGGGCACCGCGTCAAGTCCGCCGCCAGATCGGTCGGCGCGATGGGATACGCCGACTTGTGTCAGGCGCTGGAACAGGCGGGAAAAAACGGTGACTTGAAGCATGCGCGGGAAATTGTGCTGCAACTTTCTCCGCTGCTGCTGCAAATCGAAGCAGAAATTAAACAGGCATGTGTGTAACTATGGGCGAGGGCTGCTGAGATGGACGATAAAATCAAAATTCTGGTTGTGGATGACGATGCATTCATGCGTGAAATGGTTGAGGATGTGCTGAGTGGAACGTACCAGATCATCACCGCAGAAAGCGGCAAAGATGCGCTCATGCTGGCGCAAAACGAGCATCCCGCACTGATTCTTCTCGACGTAGAGATGCCCGGCATGGATGGTTATGAGACCTGCCGCCAACTCAAGGACGGAGACGCTACGTCATCGATTCCGGTGATCTTTGTTTCAGCGCTGGACCAGATAGAAGAACGCCTCAAGGGCTATGAGGTGGGTGGCAACGACTATGTGATCAAGCCGTTCGATCCGCAGGAGCTGAAGGCCAAGATTGCGCATTTGCTGAGCATGATTTCTGAGCGCACCCAGCTCAAGGAAATGGCGAGCTATGCCACCAACACGGCCATGACTGCGATGGTCAGCATGAGCGAGATGGGGGCGGTGCTCGAATCTCTGAAGGCATTCAATGCCAGCAGTGATGAAAGGGCGTTGGCTGGGGCGCTGTTGAACGGACTGTCCCTGTTCGGCTTGAGTGGTGTGGCGCAGGTGCGTATACCGGAGAAAACGGTTTCCCTGTCGGCGCAGGGCGAGGCCAGCCCGCTTGAAATTTCCGTGATTGATCACATGACCGGGATGGATCGCATTGTGCATTTCAAGACTAGAATGTCCATTCATTATCCGCATGTCGCGATGCTGGTGAACAACATGCCTGTGGAAGACCCGGATCGATGCGGACGTCTGCGCGATCATCTGGCGATGCTGGTGGAAGGCGCGGAAATGAGGGCTTCCGGGATTGTTGCGGAGAATGAATCCAGGCGGCGCGGTATCGTAATCGAACGCATGATAGCCCGCGTCACTGCGACGCTGAAAGAAATTGATGCGACTCAGCGCCAGAATCGGATGGAAATGCGCATGTCATATACCGCCTTGACCGACGAATTGGAAAGGGCGCTGATGCAGGTCGCGCTGACCAGCGCACAGGAAGAATTTTTGTCCACTATCGTTTCAAATGGCATTGATAGTATTCTCAATGTCCAATCAGCAGACACCGAACTGCAGAATAAATTGACCGCCATCATCACTGAAATGAAGGAAATTTCGGGATAAATTTGGCGCGTATCGGTGAGGCAGGATAGGGGATACGGGTTACGGGATTTAGATGGAAATTGTGCGTGAATTTTCTGTCGCAGTTATTCCGTATGTAATGCCTCCACCGGGTCGAGCCTTGCCGCACGCCGTGCGGGCATCACGCCGGCTACCAGACCAATGCTGATTGCGCTCAACTCGGCGACCACTGCAAACAACCACGGGGTATGCACCGGCAGCGCCGGAAACAAAAAGTGCAGCGCCTGTGCGATGCCGACACCCATGCCCAGTCCGGCCAGCCCACCCAATGCGGACAGCAGCATCGCCTCGCCCAGAAACAGCGTCAGCACCTGCCCCTCGCGTGCGCCCAGGGCGCGCAGCAAGCCGATCTCGGCTGTGCGCTCGGTGACGGCCATGGTCATGATGGTCAGGATGCCGACGCCGCCGACCAGCAAGGAAATCCCGCCCAGTGCGCCCACCGCAAAGGTGATCACGTCCAGCACTGAACCCAGCACTTCGAGCGCTTTCTCCTGCGGGGTCAGCGTGAAATCTTCGCGCCCGTGGCGCTCCACTAGCAGTGCGGTGATGGAGCGCAACACACTCTGCAAGTCGGCGTTGGGTTTGTAGCTCAAATGAATTTCCATCAACCCCGGACGATTGAAGAGTTCCAGTGCGCGCGCGGCAGGGATGATCACCGTATCGTCCATGTCGAAACCGAGTATCTGTCCCTTGGGTTCCATCACCCCGATTACACGGTAGCGTTGTCCGCTGATCGTCATAAAACTGCCGAGCGGATTTTGCCCGGCAAATAATTCTTTATACACAGTCGAACCCAGTACGACAAAAGCGCGCGCCTGCGACGGATCTTCATCGGGCAGAAAATTGCCGATCTTCACATCGATCGACAATACCTTGGTGAAATCGTGTCCCGCCCCATACACCACCGTGCGACGCGTCTTGCCGTTGGCGTGCAATTCGGCCGTGCCCGACATGCTGGGATCGACATACTCGACATTAGGCAGGTGGCGCAAGGCCTGGGCATCGTCGATGGAGAGCGGCCTGACCGAGCCAAACATGCCCACGTTTGCGCCCCCGGTCTGCGTCTTGCCGGGCTGGATTGCGATCAGGTTGGTGCCGAACTGGCTGAATTCCGCCAGCACGAATTGATGCAGTCCTTCACCGATGGAGGTGAGCAGTATCACCGCCGTGATGCCAATGGCGATGCCAAGCCCGGTCAGGAAGCTGCGCATCCGGTAGGCCAGGAAGCTGGAAGTGGTGAGGCGGATCAGGTCGGGGAGTAGCATGGCTGAGTTATACAGTGGCGATCAATTTGCCAACGCAAATCATGCGGCACGTTTATCCGGCAACTTCATATCCACCACGATCTCGGAATATGGCGCAATAACCAGACCGTTCTCGTCCTTCTCGATCGCCATCCACTCGATCAGGCGCTCGCAGTCGTTGTGCACATTCTTGTAGTCGCGTTTGAGTTGGCGGGCGAGCTCTGCAACCGTCATCGCGCCGCCTTCACGCAATGCGCCGATCAACTCCCAACGCTTGGACGTAAACACGGAGAACAGTTCGCCGACATCGTCGAAGCCGACGCCGAAATAAGGCTGGCTCTGTTTGCCTTGCTTGGCGGATTTCAGGGCAGCCGTGGCTTGTGCAAGGCTGGCTTCTATCGGTTCGCCAACACTCAGGTGCAGGACTTTGTTATTGGTTTTAATTTTGTTGCCTCCTTTACGTCTTGCCAGAAATCTTTGAGCAGCTGGGTTTCAGTTCAACGTGAAATTGGTCCCACTCTTATTTCACTCGGCTCTGCCACGCTTCAGGATTGCGCGCACTATGAAAGACGGCCACCACTACGATGTGCTGATTTCTCTCGCGGAAATAAACGCAGTAAGGAAATCGGCGTGCGACAGCTTTGCGTGTGCCGCGATACAAAATGGGGAATTGCTCAGGGTTGCTGGTAACTCGGTGCAGCAGGCGTTCTATTTCCGCGAAGAATTCAAGTCCAAGACCGATGCGTTCTTGTTCGTACCAATCACCCGCTTCGTCAAGCTCGCGTCGTGCCTGATGCCGAAAAACAATCTGGCGCATTAACGTTGCCAGCGTTTTGCTGCTTCAGTTTTAATGGACTCCCAAGAAATGGTGTTATCCGGCGCAGCATCATCTTCGTCCAAGCGACGGTCGAGTTCAGCTTTTTCTGCCGTGCTGGGGAGCAATAACCCAGCTTCAATGGCGACCGAATCCCAGATGTCTTGCACCAAGGCAATACGGTCTTCGACGCTCATGCTGTCTATTCCGAGTGTGTGCAGTGCTTGTCCCATAATGATCTCCTGTTTGCAGGTTTGAGAGGTATTTTACGGTAAAGCCAGGTGGCAAACCTCGATTATTTGCTTCTGACGATGCGCCAGCGTCCAGCCCAACTAACAAGGCGCTCACGTTTAATGCCGCGCGTTAGGACTCATGACCTCGCCAGCGCCATCACCGGATCGAGCTTGGCCGCGCGCCGCGCTGGCCACACGCTGAAAAGGATGCCCGTGCCGAGCGATGTGCCGATCGCTGCCAGTATCGCCCACCAGGGCGCGGACACCGGCAACGACGGATAGATTTTGCCGATCACCAGCACACCGGCTTCGCCCAGCAGCAGGCCGACTACGCTGCCGATGCTGGACAATAAAATTGCTTCGGCAAAAAATAAATTTCTGATTTGCGCGGCGGGCGCACCCAGCGCCTTGAGCAGACCGATTTCCTTGATGCGTTGCGACACGGCGATCAGCATCACGTTCATGATCAGAATGCCGGCCACCGCCAGGCTGATCGCGGCGATGCCGGCCACAGCCAGCGTCAGCGCGCGCAGGATGCGGTCGAAGGTGGCCAGCACGGCATCCTGCGTGATCACGGTCACATCGCGGTCGCCGCTGTGCCGGTGCAGCAGAATTTCTTCGGCATCGCGCTTGGCAGGCTCGATGGACTCGCGGCTTTTTGCCTCCACCAGCACACGGAACAAGCCGGACGTGTTGAACAGCAAGTGCGCCGAGGCAACCGGCACGATGACAATCTCGTCGGTATTGAAACCCATCGATTCGCCCTGGCTCGCCATCACGCCAATCACGCGGAAACGCCGGTCCCCCAGCCGCACCCAGGCACCGATGGCCTGCTGCTGGCCGAACAACTCACGCTTGATTTTCGCGCCCAACACGCACACCGATTCGGTTGAATGCATATCACCGGCGGGCAGAAATTGCCCCTGTCCCAAACTCATGTGGCGCACTTCCAGCAGATCGGAGGTCGAGCCCAGCACCACCACATCGCGGTTGAGCGCGTCTTTGGAAATCTGTGATGAGCCCACGGTCAGCGGTGCGATACGCTTGACCGCGCGGCTGCGCAACAACGCTTGCGCATCGTCCAGGCTGAGCTCGCGCGGAATTTGACCGGACAGCATGCCCGGCCCGATGCCCGCCGTTTCGGTGCGTCCGGGCAGCACGATCACCAGATTGGTGCCGAGAGAAGAAAACTGGCCGACGACATAACGGCGCGCGCCTTCGCCCAGCCCGGTCAACACCACCACCGAAGCCACGCCGATGGACATCGCCAGAATCATCAGCAAAGTGCGCGTGCGGCTGCCGCGCAGGCTGCCCGAGGCGAAGAGAAAAGTGTCGGGGAAATTCATGGTATGCCACCTGTGCTGATGCCACGGCAAATCCCCCCTGCCTCCCTTTTACAAAGTGGGGTATCGAAGGGCTTGCAATGTTCCCCACTTTGTAAAAGGGGGGCTAGGGGGGATTTAAAAGCCGCATCCGCCATGATGCCCCGATCAAACATTCTGCCGCGTTTCATTCACAATCTGCCCATCCACCATGTGCAACTGCCGCGCCGCGCGTCCGCCGATGGCCGGGTCATGCGTCACGACGATCAGCGTGACTTTTTGCGCCACCAACTGTTCCAGCAGATTCATCACCTCCTTGCCCGTGGCCTGGTCGAGATTGCCGGTCGGCTCATCGGCTAGCAACACCGAGGGGTGCATGCTGGTAGCGCGCGCGATCGCCACGCGCTGCCGCTGCCCGCCGGAGAGCTGATCGGGCCGGTGATCCGCGCGATCCGTCAGTCCATAATTTTCCAGCAACTGCACCACGCGCGCCTTGCGCTCCGCCACCGCAATGCCCGCCAGCATCAGCGGCAACTCGATGTTCATCGCCGCAGTCAGGCGCGGCACCAGATGGAACGACTGGAACACAAAGCCGATTTTTTCGCTGCGCACCCTGGCCTGTTGCTGGTCATTCAACGCCGTCACATCGCCGCCATCCAGCTTGTAAGTGCCGGAACTCGGCCGGTCCAGCAGGCCGATCAGATTAAGCAAAGTGGATTTTCCGGAGCCGGACGGCCCCATGATCGAGACATAATCGCCCGCCGCGATGTTCAGGTCGATGTCGCGCAACGCGGCGACCTGCTGATCGCCGACGGTGAAGCTGCGGCAGACTTGGCTAAGCTCTATCATCGCTGAATCCCTTTATCCCCGTCGGGTTAGCGATAGCGTAACCCGACATCCCTATTTGCCAGCGTATCCTCTGCTTGTCGGGTTACGCTGCGCTAACCCGACCTACCGGGCTGCATTGCTCAATCGCCGAATCATTTTCCCGCTTTCCCAACTTCCGGCTGCACCCGCACCCCAGCCTTCACCCCGGCCCGATCGAGCGACATCACGATCTGGTCGCCCTCATTCAATCCGGAAATAATCTCGGTCTGTTCCCAGTTGGCTAAGCCCGTTGTGATGGTGCGTTCTTCAAGCATGCCATCGGCGCGATACAGCAGCACGCGTTTGCCTTCCAGCAGCGCTTGCGTGGGAATGCGCAGCACCTTGGCATGGGAGGTGTGCACGATCTCGACATCGGCGCTGTAGCCCACCAGCATATTTTCCGCCTTGGGCAGTTCGACGAACGCGACTTCCACTTCCACGGTGCGCGCCTGCTTTTCCAGTTCCAGCACGTAGGGAGCGATGCGCTTGACCTTGCCGGGGAAAGTCTTGCCCTTGATCGCGTCCAGCGTGATGCGGCTAGTCTGTCCGGTCTTGATGTTAGCCGCGTCCACTTCGTCGATGGGTGCGCTGACAAACATGCATCTGTCGTCGATCAGGTCGATCGCGGGCGGCGTGGGGATGCCGGGAGGGGAGGGCGTGGCGTACTCGCCCAGTTCGCCGCTGATGTCTGCCACGATGCCGTTGAATGGTGCGCGCAGCACCATGCGATCCA
>Ga0315271_10002949_pt1 | contig 10725 bp, 7 predicted proteins | sample C3_top_MG_FD_204664 | JGI IMG/M metagenome (GOLD analysis project Ga0315271, IMG submission 204664) | Sediment microbial communities from Yellowstone Lake, YNP, Wyoming, USA - C3_top | ecosystem: Environmental > Aquatic > Freshwater > Lake > Sediment | place: USA: Wyoming | collected 2017-08-01
TGCAACTCATGCCCAACGCCACCCTCGTGGTTCACCCCCGGGGCGCGCGCCACATGATAGATCCTTCCCACCTGGAGGCTGGTACGCGAGCCGTCTACGGCGATGCGGTGTTCAATAAGATGTACGGTCATTTGATCCCGGTGCCCCCGGAGCGGGTAATCACGATGCAGGACGGCGATAGCCTTGCGATCGGGCGGCGGGAACTGCTGTTCCGGGATACTCCCGGACATGCAAAACACCATTTCTGTGTCTGGGACGAGCAAACCCGTGGCTGGTTTACCGGGGATACCTTTGGCGTTTCCTATCGCGACACAGACACCCGGGCCGGGGCACTCGTTTTCCCGACCACGACACCGGTCCAGTTCGACCCCGAGGCCCTGATCTCATCGGTCAGGCGTCTGATGGAATTGGCACCGGACTATATGTACCTGACGCATTATGGCCGGGTTGGTGATACCGGCAGGCTGGCTGAGCAAATGATTGCAGGGGTGCGCAAACTGGTGGAAATAGCAGAACGCAACCTGGGTTCAGTCAACCGGCGGGCCGACATAGAGGCCGAAATGCTCGATTGGCTGTATGCAGCCTGCCGCACGCACGGGGTAAACCTGCCGCACGACCAACTGGTGGACCTGCTGGAAGCGGATGTAAAGCTGAATACGCAAGGCATAGAGTACTGGCTGGATCATCGCGACGACGGCAAGTCGGCCTGACGGCAAAGGTAAGTTTCAGGACACCAGGCGTTCCAGTATCCAGTTCCTGAGCGGCGGTATGCGCCCGCTGGCGTACTCGGCCTTGTCTGCATTGAACGCCTGGAGCGTAAAGCTGCCTCCACTGGACTCGCTAATGCTCGCCGTTTAGCGGGGCGTCAGGTGTTACTGCAAAGCGCCATCACCATCAATGTCCACGGTAATTCCTACAGCCTCAAGTTTGTGAAGCGTATCAATGCAGCCGCCTGGCACCCGTGGGAATGGTCTGATGGATTTCTCCACAGTTCCTTCACACTTTCCTGTCACGCTGGACGGAACACGGCACTTGCCGGCACAGGTCATGCGGCCAGGGCACCATAGGCGGTATGCTCGCACTGACAGCATGGTGTTTTCCATGGGCTGTGGTGTGCGTCCGGTGCGAGAAACGGAAAGATCTGTTGTCAACGACCAGTTGCCCTTAAACCCACTCCGGGACGGATGCCAGGACATGTCACCACCCAATACGCACTCCTCCATGAACACCGGCGCCGATATCGCCCAGACGCTGGGCACGGGCAAAAACCGGCATCGACGCGGCAAATGGGCCTGGGTCATCGCGGCGCTCGCGCTGGTGCTGGCAATTGCCCTCTGGCAGTGGTTGGCCAGTGGAGAGTCCGGGGCTACCCAGTACCGCACCGCTGAAGCCACGCGCGGCGACCTGACGGTAACCGTGACCGCGACCGGAACCCTGGAGCCGGTCAACCAGGTGGAAGTGGGTTCGGAGATTTCCGGCACCATCGAGAAAGTGCTGGTGGACTTCAACGACCGCGTCAAGCAGGACGATGTGCTTGCGGAGCTCAACACCGACCAGTTGAAGGCGCGGGTCGACCAGTCCCGCGCGGCCCTGCATCTGGCGCAGGCCCAGGTCAAGTTCGCGCAGGCCACGGTAACCGAAACCGATGGCAAATTGCACCGTGCGGCCGAAGTGGCCCGGTCGGGGCTGGTTTCCGTGCAGGACATCGATACCGCACAGGCGGCGTACGACCGTGCGGTGGCGGACCTGGCCCGCGCCAACGCACAGGTTGTCCAGGCTCAGGCCGCGCTGGACGCCGAACAGGTCACGCTGGCCAAGGCCACTATTCATTCACCCATCCAGGGTATTGTGCTCAGCCGCAATGTCGAGCCCGGCCAAACCGTGGCAGCTTCGTTCCAAACACCCGTGCTGTTTACCCTGGCCGAAAACCTCACCCAGATGGAACTGCATGTCGACGTGGACGAGGCGGATATCGGCCAGATCCAGATCGGCCAGAAGGCGGTCTTCACCGTGGATGCCTATCCCCTGAGGAACTTTCCCGCGACCATCAGCGAAGTCCATTTTGCTTCGCAAACCATCGAAGGGGTGGTGACCTATGAGACCCTACTCAGCGTGGACAATGAAGACTTGCTGTTGCGCCCGGGCATGACCGCCACCGCGGAAATTACGGTGCAGCAGGTCGATGATGTAGTCCTGGTGCCCAATTCCGCTCTCAGGTTCACACCACCGGCGGCTGTGCAGAACCGTCCCAGCAGCGGCAGCAGCAGCCTGCTCAGCCAGCTGTTTCCGCGCCGTCCGGAGTCATCGGCCAACCAGGTTGACAAAAAACGGCCCAACCCGGCCATGCAACAAGTGTGGATATTGAAGGACGGCCAGCCCGCCGCGGTTCCGCTGACCATTGGACCCACGGATGGCAAGATGACCGAAGTGATCAGCGGAACCATCGAGCCGGGCACGGCACTGCTGGTCGATACAGTCAGCGCCGCGCCCTGAACATGACGGATGCTGGCACAGCACCTGGCCACACCCTGATCGATTTGCGCGCGGTCACCAAGGTCTATGGCACAGGGAGTGCCGCCATGCATGCCTTGCGTGGCATCGACCTGCGTATATCCAGGGGCGAATTTGTCGCGGTCATGGGGCCCAGCGGCTCCGGTAAATCCACTTGCATGAACATCCTCGGCTGTCTGGACAAGCCTTCCGGGGGTGAGTACCTGTTCGATGGCGTCACGGTGGGCGATCTGACACGGGACCAGAGGGCTTTATTGCGCCGCTACAACCTGGGTTTCATTTTCCAGGGTTACAACCTCCTGAACCGCACGTCGGCGCTGGAAAACGTCGAATTGCCCCTGATCTACCGCGGCATGTCCGCCGCTGAACGCAAGGCACAGGCACTGGAAGCGCTGGATGCGGTGGGCCTGAAGGCCTGGCAGCACCACACGCCGGGCGAACTGTCGGGCGGCCAGCAACAGCGTGTGGCCATCGCCCGGGCCATGGTCACCCGGCCGCAGGTGGTATTGGCGGATGAACCCACGGGCAATCTCGATTCGGGCCACAGCCGGGAAATCATGGAGCTGATCAAGGCCTTCAACCGCGACCAGGGTATGACCATCATCATGGTGACCCATGAGCCGGACATGGCCGCCTATGCCGGGCGGCAGATCGAATTCCGGGACGGCCTCATCGAATCGGATGCAGCAAGCGGAGGATCTGCCTGATGCTTGAGAATGCCCTGCTGCTCGCCCTGCGCGAAATCCGCCGCAACGTGATGCGCTCATCGCTGACCATACTTGGCATCGTGATCGGCGTTGCCTCGGTGATCATCATGGTGACGGTTGGCAGCGGCGCCACCGCCCAGGTAACCCAGCAAATCGCCAGCCTGGGCACCAATCTGCTCATCGTCTCCCCGGGCCAACGAATGGGCATGGGCCAGAGTTTCGCGGCCAAGGCCTTTGACCTCGACGACGCCCGCGCCATCGAGAGGGACATTGAGTCGGTGGCGGCCGTAGCGCCTACCTCGTCACGCCCGGCAACCGCAGTATATGGCAACGAAAACTGGTCGACCCCGGTAACCGGCAGCGATGACAACTATTTCAAGGTCAAGAATTGGCGCGTCATGACCGGACGGCCGTTTACGGACAGCGAGCAACGTTCCGGTAGTGCGGTCTGCGTGCTGGGCGAGACCGTGCGCCGGGAACTGTTTGCCGCGCAGAATCCGGTGGGCAGCAATATCCGGCTGGAAAAAATGTCATGCCAGGTGATTGGCGTGCTGGAAGCCAAGGGCCAGTCCACCATGGGGCGGGACCAGGACGACCTGATCCTTATGCCGCTGCGCACGTTTCAGCGGCGCATCGCCGGTAATCAGGATATTGGCTTCATCCAGGTGTCGGTCAAGGATGGGGCTTCCACCGAAAAGGCCGAAAAGGACATCGAGCTGCTGATGCGCGAGCGCCGCCACATTTCACCCGGCGAGGAGGACGATTTTTCCGTCATGGATATGAAGGAAATCTCCAGGATGCTGGCCGGAACCACCAAGATTCTCACTACTTTGCTGGGTTCGGTGGCCGCGGTCAGCCTGCTGGTCGGTGGCATCGGCATCATGAACATCATGCTCGTCTCGGTGACCGAGCGCACCCGGGAGATTGGCATCCGCATGGCCATCGGCGCCCTGGAACGCGATGTGTTGACCCAATTCCTGGTGGAGGCCGTGGTGCTTTCTTCCCTGGGCGGCTGCGTCGGTATTGTGCTGGCGCTGGCCGGTTCACTGCTGCTGGCCGGAGCAATGCATTTCCCTTTCGTGTTCAACCCCGGAATCACCGCTCTCGCCTTTGCTTTTTCCGCGACTGTCGGTGTTATTTTCGGCTATTTTCCCGCCCGCAAAGCGGCCAGCATGGACCCCATCGACGCTCTGCGCCGCGAATAGCGAAAAAGGGGCCCCTTTTTTCCCCTCTGGCTGGACCATCGCGACACGGCGCGGGGTGTCAGGACACCAGTCGTTCCAGTAGCCAGTTCCTGAGCGGCGGTATGCGCCCGGTGGCGGACTCGGCCCTGTCCACCTGGTGCATCAGTTTTGCCATGCTGCTGATGCCCAGCCAGCGCAGCGGTTCAGGCTCCCATTTTTTTCTGTCGTCCGGCGGGTTGACCCACGGGGTGTGGACGCGTTCTGTATCCTGTTGCAGCACCAGGTCGGCGAGGGTTTTGCCGGCGAGGTGAGCGGCGCCTACGCCGTTCCCGAAAAATCCCCCGGCCCAGCCGTGGCCGGCAGCCGGATCATAATTCACCGAGGGACTGAGCCTGCGTGAGACGCCCATGGAACCGCCCCAGGCATGGGTAAAGGCTATGCCTTTGAGCCCCGGAAAAAAACGCAGCAGGGTGTTGCGGATAAAGTCGAAACAGGGGTCACTGGCAGCAAAGCGGTGGGTGAGGGCGGACCCGAAGCGATACATGCCACGACAGCCAAAAGCAATACGCTGATCGGCCGTCACCTGGCCATAGGTGACTATGCGGTCATAGTTGCCAAACGCAAAACGCTCTTTGAAATGGATGCCGCGCAATTGTTCCTGGCTCAGCGGCTCTGTGGCCACCATCATGGAATGCATGGGTATCAGGCGGCGTTTCAGGCCGGGCAAGTCGCGCGAATACCCTTCGGTTGCAAGGATGACGGTCTCAGCCGTGACCCTGGCACGTGGTGTGCGCACCACCCTGCCATCGACCGAGAGCACCGGGCTCTGTTCAAAAATCTTCACGCCCATTTTTTCCAGCGCAACCGCCAGCCCGCGCGCCAGGCGCGCCGGGTGGATGGCCGCACAATGGCTCACCAGCAAGCCACCCAGTGCGCCATCAATATTGATTCGTTGCGTGGTTTCGGCCGCCGTGAGGGGGCAGTAGTCGGCCTCGCCAAAGCCCAGGTCGCGGACGCTTGCCAACTCGGCCTTCAGGCGCTGCAAGTGGGCCGGGTTGACGGCAACTTCCAGCGCACCGGAGTGTTCATAATGGCAATCGATGGATTCCCGCTGTGCCACCTCGCCCACTTCGCGCACCGTATCGAACATCAGCTTTTGCAGGCGCACGGCGCCGGGTCTGTGCCGGGGGTCGGCAAACCAGCGCTCGATATTGGAGAGAAAAGCGGAACACCAGCCGCCATTGCGCCCCGAGGCTCCGTAGCCGGCGATCTCCGATTCCAGCAAGATGATCCTTAGTGAGGGCTGTTGCCGCTTCAGGTAGTAAGCTGCCCATAAGCCGGTATAGCCCGCACCAACAATGGCGATGTCGGCCTGCTCATCGTCCTGCAGTGCCGCGCGCGGTGCGAGTGATTCCGGCACGCTGTCGTGCCAGAAACTTAATCCGCGATAGGACTGGTCTGTGCGGGCTATGGCCGTGTTTTGCTTATTCAAGAAACAATCGCAGTTTGTCTTTATAAGTACGTGACAGCTTGACCACGTTGCCGCTTTTGAGGGTGAGGAAATACTCGCCGTTGATATGCGACTGCATTTCTTTCACCTGCTTCACGTTGACAATGGTCGAACGGTGTATGCGTTGCAGGATGGTCGTATCCAACTCCTGGTCCAGTTCCTTCATGGTCTTGCGCATGATCAGGGTTTGGCCACCGACATGCACGCACATGTAATCGCCGGCAGCGTCGATCCACTCGATATCTTCCTGCAGCACCCAGGTGGTCTTGCCTGCATCCTTGATCGCCAGCCTGGAAGGTTCCTTCTTCAGCGCCTTGATACCTTTGCTGCTGATGTCTTCCAGACTGGTGATGGCGGTGCCTGCGATCTCGCTCACCAGTTTGAGCAGGGATAGCCGATCCTTGCGTGCCCGCCGCGCGCTGTGCCGCTCGCGTACCCGCTGCAATGCGGCCTGCAAGCGCGCGTCCTCAATCGGCTTGAGAATGTAATCAACGGCATTGGCCTCAAACGCCTTGATGGCAAATTCGTCAAACGCGGTGACGAATACAATGGCTGGGACTTCCCCGGAACCGAGTTCACGCACCACGTCGAAACCGCTCATGCCCGGCATCTGGATATCCAGGAAAACAAGGTCTGGCTGGTGTTCGCGGATCATGGCCAGCGCTTCGCGCCCGTTTTTTGCCTCACCGATGATGAGGACATCCCCGGCCTGTTGCAGGCGATGCTTGAGACCACGCCGGGCCAGGGCTTCATCGTCCACGATCAGGGTCTTCAGGATGTTGGCGGCTGGTGTGTTCATGACATGCAGGAAGGATAGCACTACTGCCTGTCGTGAAAAACCGGAAGGATTGGGCGATGGCGTTTCGTTCGCTGCCGGAAGTTGTCAATTTGCCCGTCCCGTTTTAGAGGGCGAAGCAGCGCTTTTCAGGGCGAGGCAAATTCAAGCATGAACTGATCTACCAGTGCGGCCAGTTCAGAAAAGGTGTTGATAACCGCATCCGGTTGGTGAGGGTGGCGCATGGTGCCAGGAAATATTCTGTCGATCCAATTCTCATCCCAACCGGCGCCGTTGTAGAAGATGGCCGTTATCTTTGCCTCCTTGGCGGCAACGACGTCCGTGGTGCTGTCGCCTACGTACCAACAGGAAGTGTCCGGTCTGATCCCGAGATTGTCCAGGGCCTTGAGCAGCAGATCCGGCGAGGGTTTGCGATGGGCAACATCGTCGCCACACGCCATGGTGTCAAATAGCGGATTCCAGTCTTCACCATCGACGTTCGCCACTTCATATTGCATAAACTCACGCTTTCGGTTTGATATCACTCCAAGCTTTATATGTTGCTTGCGCAGGGCGCCCAGCAGTTCGGGGATACCAGGTTCAAGAGGGACAGGCCCGGTCATATGCTGGCTGTAACAAACATCAAATTCCCGATGCGCGATGAGCTTGGCTTCGTGATCCTGGCCAAACAAGACTTCAAAAATGTCCGTGCGGGATACCTTGCGTTCCGACTTGATCCTGGGGTGTAACTTTCCATGGGCCTGGACATATTTGACGAGTTTGGAGTCTTCCAAAGTGCGGCTTTCATTAGCTGGAACCAGCCGACTGATCAGGTCAAGCTCAACCAGCTTCGGCAAAACAGTGTCAACGGCGTGATACATGGCATCCTTGGTGTCCACCAGCGTGGCATGCCAGTCGAACAGAATGGTCTTCGGTTTTGCATGGGGCAATTTCAGCAGGCTCATAGCGTGATCCTGATCCAGTCAGAGACCTGTCTTGCGGTGTCCGCCGCGCAGGGCATTGGGTTTCAGAATGGTGATTTTACGGAATGAAACCTTGATCAGGCCCTCGCGTTCCATCTGCTTGAGCAGTTTGTTCACCGTTTGACGCGAGGTGCCGATCATGTTCGCCACATCGGTCTGTGACAAGGTCAATTCCACATGTTCGGTATCGGCTCCATCGGAATGAATCAGGTCAGAAATGTCAGCCAGGCGGATGCGCAGGTAGATCTCAGGAGTTAAGCCTCCGGATTGAGCCACGTGTCGCAGCATCAGCGCATAACGGGTGGCCTGCAGTTCAACGAAGCAGCGATAATACAAAATCTGTTGCTCCACGATCTGGTCAAACTTCGCTGCGGGCAGAAACAGAGCGCGAACCGCGGTGCGGGCAGTCACAGTGACCAGCGCGGCTTTGTTGCTGAGCAAGCCGGCTTCGCCAAACCAGAATCCCGCGCCACCCAGGTGGAAAAAAACTCGCGCGCGGCAGCGACGCGCCGCGTAACAGCGACCTGGCCTTCAAGCAGTCCCCATAATCCGGATTGGCGCTGATCCTCGGCGGAGATAACTTCACCCGCTTTGAATGTGCGCAGGATTGAGTTATCCAGGATCAGGCTTTTAAGGCCGGGCGGCAAGGCTTTGAACCATGCACCCTGGCTCAGGACGGCGTCGGAATGTTGTTTGTTTGCTGTTCTCACCCAGCTACCTCAAGTGCAATCAGTATCCCCACGGTGACCAAAAAGACTTCACCCAGGGCGTGGAGCAAATACATTCGTGGGTTTGATTCGGCCAAAGCGTCACTCCTGATTTTCCTGAATATCCGCAACATGGGTCTCAGTATAGGTGAATTACCCTGACCAACCTCATACAGTCATCGTCTGCTTTCGGCTGCGGTTTCAACTGCTCGACGCAACACATTGGCCAAATCCCGCAGCGGGCGTTTCACAGTTTAACGTCATTTGAGCACCCGGCGGCCTTGAACCTGCCGCACGGCAACCTGACTGATAAATTGAGGTGAATGGCTGTTCAATACACGTGGGTTTCATAGAAAAAGGCTTTCCTTCGCCTTATACTCCACTGAATCGAGCGTCAGGCAGGCGTCCACTTGGACTTGTTCAAAGCATCCCTATTGAAACGGACAGAACTTCTTCGCCGCGCCGGCACCCATGGCGCTCTCGGCCTTTGTATCACCATGCTGCTGCTGGCCGTTGCGCGAGCGCAACTGGCGGAGCGCATCTTTGGTTCGTACACGCTTTGCAACGGTTGTTTCTTTTGGCCGAGCCTGCGCCATGATGGCTGGTTGATGGCGCTGTTGCTGGCGCTCACTGCCGTCACCTTCGCCATCCGATCGTATGCGTTGCAGTTGGTATTCGCACTGGCTTCGGTAGCCCTGGTTCTCGTATTTGGAATCGACGTTGGCCTGCTGAATAGCTTGTCGCAACGCTTGTACTGGCCGGAACTGTTTCGCTACGCTCAGGAACCGGCCGCCGTGTGGGCCGTGTGGAGCGATGCGTTCAAGCCGGATCAAGGCGCCACTTTGCTGGTGCTGACGATCATTGCGTCGATCACTCTGGTGCTCGCGTTGTTTCCGCGGCGCCACGCACCCCGGCACGCGCTGGGCCTCGGCGCTGGTGCGTTGGTCTTGCTCGGCGGATTGCCCCTGCTGTCGAGCCCGATCGACTACGTGCATCCGGAAAGCGTACAAAACATCATCGAACTGAATCGCAGCAGCGTCAGCTACGACCCCTACGGTCCGGCGTTTATCGACCAACTGGCCCAGCGTCTGCAGCCATTGCCCGAGCATTGCGAAACCGGGCTGGGCATGAAGCCGAATCTGATCCTGGTGGTGGTCGAATCGCTGTCGTCCTACCAGAGCAAATTGCTCGGTGGACCGATGGACTACACGCCTGAACTGGACCGCATCGCCGTGCAGAACACCTGGTTTACCGGATTCGTTGCTAATGGCTACAGCACCGACATCGGACTGATCGCGCTGCTCACTGGCCGACTGCCGACACAGAACGCTGGAGCGGGACGCGCAGGAGCGGTTTTCGGCGGCTTTGACGAGCCGCGTGGATCGACAGTCGCGCTGCTCAAGCAAGCTGGCTACGAGACGCATTTCTTCGGCGCGTTTGACTTGGGCTTCATCAATACCAAGACCTGGCTGGAACGCCTCGGCTTTGATTTTATCGAAGGCGCCGAGCAAGCGTTCTACGGGGGCTTGCCACGATTCCAGTTTGACTCGGCCGAGGACCACGCCTTGTTCAACCGCATCCTGCAATGGATCGACAGCCGTCCGGCGGGCAGGCCATTTTTTGCCACGGCCCTGACCACCAGCAGCCATCCTCCGTTCGTCAACCCGCAGACTGGCCATGCCGACGAAGGCGAAACCCTGCGCTATGTCGATCACGAACTGGCGCGTCTCGAGCAGGCTTTGGAGCAGCGCGGCTTTTTCAAGAGCGGAATTCTCTTGATCACCGGCGACCATCGCAGCATGACCCCATTGCATAGCGCCGAGCGTGAGCGCTTCGGCGATCGGGCGTTCGCCCGGATTCCGATGATCGGTGTTGGCGATCCACTGCGCCACGGCGCGATCGAAGGGCGCTATCAGCAATCAGACCTGAATCCGTCGATTGCCTATCTGACGGGAACACGAGCCTGCCGACACGCTGGTCAAGCCGCATTCTTGCGTAGCGATCCACAGCCGGCCCAATACACCTTGCATGTGCGCGGTGATGAACACGGTCGTATCGATGTGGAGTTTGCCGGCGGCAGCGGCGCTTTGTTGTTGGCTGGCGACGGCAGCCACAGCGTTGGCGCGACACCGCCGGACTGGGAACACGTCAGCGACTGGATTCACGCCGACCGGATCTCGCGCGGCGAAGGTGGGGACGCCGTTCGACAGCGGATTCTCGCGCTGGACGGCCAGCAGGGTACTGTCAACTTAGCGGTTTTGGATCAAAATCATGCTCAATTTGTTGAGTTGGGGTGTCCATCAGGCACAGGTAGCCAGCTGCCACTCAGAAAATGTTCGGCCGCGAAA
>Ga0315271_10002950_pt1 | contig 10725 bp, 8 predicted proteins | sample C3_top_MG_FD_204664 | JGI IMG/M metagenome (GOLD analysis project Ga0315271, IMG submission 204664) | Sediment microbial communities from Yellowstone Lake, YNP, Wyoming, USA - C3_top | ecosystem: Environmental > Aquatic > Freshwater > Lake > Sediment | place: USA: Wyoming | collected 2017-08-01
ACGACACTGGTCGATGAGAAGGTGCGGGCGGCGCTCGCGGGCTACGTGAAGATCAAGTTCCAGGCCGAGTCGCCCGACGAGTCGCCGGCGAAGGAGGTCATGCAGCGCTTCAACGCCGTCGGCCTCCCGACCTACGTCATCCTCAAACCCCGCTAATCAGGGACGGGGCGGGTTTTCCTGATCCCGGGGACGGGACGGATTAGGTCAGCACCCCCGGGGACGGGGCCAATTACGCGGACGTAATCAGCCCCGTCCCCGGTCGAGAACCCGCCCGGACGCCAGCCGCAGATAATCCGCCCCGTCCCCGGTATAAGATCGGCTGACGTGGCCAGCGAACCGGTTCCGATCGCGACCGACCAGGCGCCCCCGCCCCGACGCCGCCTGCTGTCGACGCTTGGCAAGGTCGCCGTGACGGTCGCGCTGTACGCGATCCTTTTCGCCTACAAACTGGACCTCCATAAGTTCCTGGACAGCCTCCGGGCCGCCAATCTCGCCTGGGTGGCCCTGGGCATCATCGTCTACGCGGGCGGCCAGTGGCTTAGTGCGTGGCGCTGGTGGCTGCTGCTGCGCCCGGTCGAACTGCAGGTCCGCTACCTCCGGATGGTCGCCTTCTACTTCATCGGGATGTTCTTCAACTTCTTCCTGCCGACCATCGTCGGCGGCGACGCGGTGAAGGCCATCCTGCTGTCGCGCGAGACCGGCGCGCCCGCACGTTCGACGATGAGCGTGTTCATGGAGCGCAACGTCGGGCTGCTGGCGCTGTTGACGATTGCGACCGCCGCCGCCGGCTTCGCCCCGACCGTCGAGGTGAAGGGCATTTCGCTGCTGCACCTCGCGCTCCTGCTCTTCGCCGGGTTCATCGCGGCGAACCTCGTGCTCGCGGATCGCCGCGCCTACCACCTCATCGATTATCTGGTGGCGCTCACGCCCCTCGGGCGCCTCAGGTCGCGTGCGTCGTCGCTGTACGATGCGGTCGTGCCGTACCGCGCGCGGCGCTGGCGCGGCGTGGTCGCCGCCGCAATCGTCCAGTCGTTCCTGTTCCAGGCCATCGTGATCCTCGTGGTATTCTTGAACGCCAAGGCGCTGGCCCTCGATGTCCCGGTCGCGGCGCTCGCGGTGTTCGTCCCCCTGATTTCCCTGGCGGGCATGCTGCCGAGCATGAACGGCCTTGGGATCCGCGACGTGCTCTACGTGCTGCTGCTTGGCCGCATCGGGGTGCCCGCCGACGTCGCGTTCGCTCTCGCGTTCCTGTATTTCGTGGTGACCTTCGCCGCCAGCCTGCCCGGCGGCGTCGTGTACGCGCTGCGTCGGGGGCCGGGAATCCGATCGGAGAGGACCACATGAAGTCGCGTGCCCTGCGAGCCGTCTTCGTGCTGCTGGCGCTGGCCGCGCAGGCCGGGGCGGGCTACCAGGTCTGGCGAATCGACGAACAGGCTTCCGCCGCGCGGTCGAGCGCCACCGATTTCGATCGCAAAGCGCGCCTCGCCGTGCTCGCCCTCGCGGACATCCGCGCGGCCGGGCAGGCCTACGTTGCCGAAGGCCAGGCGCCGGACCCCTGGCTGTCCCGCATGGACGGCCTCTCTCAGGCGACAGCCCAGCGGATCGCCGAGTTGCGCCTCACCGCGGCGTCGGCCGACGCCCAGGGCAGCCTCGAGGCGGCCGTCGAGACCTTCGCCGCCTTCGGCCAGTCCGACGCCAAGGCGCGCGACTACGTGAAGTCGGGCCAGCGGCTCTCGGCCTCGGACGTCATCTTCACCGACGGTGCGTCGCTCCTCACCAAGGTCACCGGCGCGATCGATGCGGCCCGCGGGCAGGAATCGGTCGCCCGCGAGATCGCGATTGCCGCCCTGCGGCAGCAGTTGCTCTACTGGATTGGCGGCGCCGTGCTGGTCACGCTCGTCGCGCTGCTGCTCCTCCTGCCGATCCCGAAGGGCCGATCTTCCGCGGACGGCGCCCAGACTGACGAGGATGCGCCCCCGGTGTCGGGCGGGCTTGGCTTGTCGCAGATGGCCCCCGAGCGCAAACTCGAGGCGGGCGCGCCCGCAGCGCCGCCGCCGCCCGCCGCGGGCCCGATACTCAGCTCGGAGCTCGATCGCCTCATCGGTGAGGCGGCCGGGCCCGACCTTGCGGCCGTCGCGGACATCTGCTCCGCCTTCGCGCGCGTCGAGGATCCGCGCGAACTGCACAGCCTGCTGGAACGCACGGCGAAGGCGCTGGAGGCGACGGGCCTCATCATCTGGATGCCCGAGGGGTCCCAGGGCACGCTGCGGCCGGTCCTGGCGTACGGCTATGCGCCGCTCTCGCTGACGCGCATGGGCACGATCGCCCCCGAAGCCGACAATGCCACGGCCGTTGCCTACCGCACGCGATCGGTGCAGATGGTGGTCGCCGAACCGCACTCCAGCGGCGCCATCGTCGCGCCGCTGGTCACCTCGGACGGGTGCTCGGGCACCATGTCGGTGGAGCTGAAGGAAGGCATCAGGACCACGCCGCAGCTCAAGGCCGTGGCGACCATCCTGGCATCGCAGCTCGCCACCCTGATCACGCCGTCGACGCCGTCGGCGGCCCAGGAGCCTCCGCAGGCCAGGACCTGATCGCTGATGCCTGCCCAGCCGGGGCCCGACCCCGCACTCGACCCATCGGTGGTCGCCGACCTCCAGCGCGCGCAGCTCGAGTACGGCAACCCCGACCTCATCGGACAGCTGGTGGCGCTGTTCCAGACCAACGCGCCCGCGCGCCTGGCGCGCATCCGTGAGGCCGTCGCCGCGCGCGACGGCGCGACACTGGGCCACACGGCCCACACGCTCAAGAGCAACTGCGGGATGCTGGGCGCCAGGACGATGGCGGCGCTATGCGCGCGCCTGGAGGTTCACGGCGACGCGGCCGCGTACGACGACGCGGCCGCGTTGCTGGATGAGGCTGAGCGCGAGTTCGCGCGAGTGCTCGCGGCGCTCGCGCAGTTGGTCGTCCGCTAGCCGCCGGTGGTGCGGGTTCGTCTGCATCCAGTCGACGCAGGCGCCACGGGCGACTAGGCCGGCGCTCCCTGCAGTACGACCCGGCGCCCCGGTGCGTTCGGCGCCTCGATCGTGGCCTTGAGCGACATCGGCTTCCTGTCCCGCGTCAGGCCGATGGTCACCTCGCCGGTCTTGACAGCCAGCAGGACGACGATTTCCTCCGACGAGGTCACCGGCTTGCCGTCCACCGTCGTGATGACATCACCCGCCCTGATGCCCGCCTTGGCCGCCGGGCTGTCGGCGGTGACACCTGAGACGAGGACGCCGTCCTTCACGCCGAAGCAGGTCGCGAGTTCAGGCGTCAGTTCCTGCACGGTCACGCCAAGCCGGCCACGGGAGGGCGCACGCATCATCTCCAGGGGTCCTCCCTGGCCGAACCACTGAAAGCTCTGGCCTTCTGACGGGCCTTCCATCTTGAAGCGCAGGCCCTCCTCACCGGGTCCCGGCGCGCGGCGCTCGAGCCGGTACTGGTTCAGCTGACGGCGCAGGTCCTGCACCTGCTTCTCGACGTCGCCGCGCATCTGCTCGCTGTTGAAGAAGACGTTGACACTCTCGTCCGCCGTCTCGGTCGGCGTCGCGTCGACCTCGATACGCTTGCCGTCGCGTACGACGGCGATCTTCACCGCCCGGCCGGGAGCCGTCTCGCGCACGAGGCGGGTCAATTGCTGCGCGCTGCGCACGGCCTCGCCGTCGTAAGCCACCAGGACGTCGTTGGCCTTCAGGCCGGCCTTCTCGGCCGCGGAGTCCTTCGTCACCGCGTCAACCACGACGCCGTTCTGGCCGGCGAGCTTGAGGGCCGTCACGTCCTCCTTGGTGACGTCGCGTATCTCGATGCCCAGCCGGGGGCCGCCCGCCGCAGCGGGTCGGTAGATCCCGACGCCCTGTTTTGGTCCCTGACGCATGACGATGTCCGGCTGAGCGCCGGCCTGCCTGCGCACCGTCACTGTCGCGGGCTGCGCGGCCTTCTCGACGACGATCTGCCGCTCGACCGTCTGCGGGGCCGGGTTGGCCTTCTGCCCGGCCGGCGGAGCGGCCTGGACCGCCACGAGCGTCACAGCCGCCGCCACGCCCAGCAACCCCACGGCGGTCCCCATCGCTGTCACTACACGCATCACAACCTCCCAATTACGGGATGGACCAACTACACCAGGTCAGACGAAGGCGGGGTTCTGACGGCCTGTCGGGAGAATCAGGGACAGGTACAATTTCCACCTGGTGGAAAATGTACCTGTCCCTGATTTTCGGGTTGCTGGCGCGCGCCTGTGTTTCAGCCGATACACCCGAAGAGCCTCTGTGGCGTCCGCCACCGGTGTGTGCGCGCTTTGTGGGCGAGAGCGGGATGATGAGTCGTAAAGTGTTTGGTTTAATTGGTTTATGCCTCGTCGGCGGCGTGGTTGCGCCGTGGCGGGTGCCCATCACCCCCGATACTCCCCCGGCGAGCCGGCCTTGTCGTCATGTTTTTGACGCAGATGCCTGTCAGAGCCGCTGCGACGTGCTCGAACGCGCGAGGGCCTGCCAATGACGCCACAGGATCCCAACGACATCCCGGCTTCGATTGACCTCGACGATCCCGAGGCGGCAATGCGGGACGCGCGCCAGCGGTTCATCGCCGCGTTCCCCAAGCGCTCCGACTCGATCGGCCTGATGCTCTCGGTGGTCGCCACGCTCGGCGCCCGCGGGCCCGTGGGGCCGCTGCGGCAAATCGTCCACCGGACGTCCGGGCTCGCGGGCACGCTCGGCTTCCCCACGGTCTCGATCAGGGCGCGGGCTCTCGAGGAAACGCTCGACGGCCTCGACGGCGGCGCGTTCGACCCGAGCGTCGCCAACATGCTGTTCGACGAGTTGGAGCAGGCCTTCACCGGCGATCTTGCGAACCCTCCGGAGTGGGTGGGCGCCGCTGCGCCCACCGGCGGCAACTGCCGGGTGATGGTGGTCGAAGACGACGAGGATCAGCGCGAGGTGGTCGGCATCAACCTGCGCGCGGCCGGGTACATCCCGATTCCCGTGGCCGCCGGCGACCTCGCGCTGGACGTCGCCCGCGCGCAGCGCCCGGAGCTCGTGCTGCTCGACGCGAACCTGCCCGGACTGGACGGCTACACGGTCTGCCGCCTGCTCAAGGCCGATCCCGACCTGGCGGGCGTGCCCGTCATCTTCACCACGGTGCGCTCGAGCCTCGACGACCGGATGGTGGGCCTGATGCTCGGCGCCGACGACTACCTCATCAAGCCGATCGACATGTCGGAGCTGATGCTCCGCGTCCGGATCCTGATTGCGCGCCGGGCCCGGCAGCCGCTGGCCGTCGCGCCGGCGGCGGGGCTGCCGCCGGACATGCGCGATCTCGACTACGAGACGTTCGCCGCGCTCGCCCGCGAGCAGCTCGGGCTGCTGCCGGGCACGCTCGCCCTGGTGAAGCTGCCCGCGGCGCGCCTGATCGAGACCTACCACGCGCTGCGTTCGGAGTCCCGCCGGCGCGACCTCGTCGCGTGCTACAACCCGTCGCACATCATCCTGCTGATGATGGAGATGCCCGTGTCGAAGGCGAGCGAGCGCCTCAGCGAGCTCGTCTCGCGCCTCGGGCCCGGCGATCCGCCGCGTTTCCAGGTGGGACTCGCGCACTCGCCGGCTCCCGGCGCGACGCCCTTCGAGACGATGCTGGCCGAGGCCGACCGGGCGGTCGCCGCGGCGCGCCAGCGAGGCGTCCTGCTGGCCGTCGCCGGGGAAGCGGACCCGGAGACGACCGCCGCCGACCACGTCCGCGGCACGGTCGTGCTCGCCGGCGACGACCCGGAGGTCGCCCGGCTGATCGACGCGCCGCTACGTGCCGCCGGCTACCGGACCATTCTCGCGGCGGACGGCAGCGATGCGGTCGCGGCCATCGACGCGAACCGCCCCGACCTGGTCATCGTCGACACGATGATGCCGCGGATGACGGGCTTCGACGTGCTCTCGGCCCTGCGCGACGGGCCGGCGCGGCCGCGGGTCATCGTGCTCTCGGCGCGCGGCCGCGAGCAGGACGTGACGCGCGCCTTCGCGCTTTGCGCCGACGACTACATCACCAAGCCCTTCAGCCCCCAGGAGTTGCTCGCGCGCGTGGAACGCCTGCTGTGCTAGGGAGCCGGTCAATGCGTGTTCACCGAGACGACCGGCCTGTTCGTGGCCGTCCTGGTGCCGTTCCTGCTGCAGGGCGCTGTGTCGCTTGCCGCGACGCTGGTGTGCCCGGTCGTCGCGTACGTCCGGCTGCGCGACCGCCGGAAGTGCTGGACGGCCCGCGTGCCCGCCGCGATGATCTCGCTCGCGTCGGTCATCCTCGAAGAAGTATCGTTCAGGCGGTGCCCCGGGCCGGGCGATCTGCCCTCGCTCGCGTTCTACGGGGTGCCGGAAAGTCTCGGCGACCGGCGGCTCTCGACCTGGTGGCGGGTGCGCGGCGTGTTCCGCGTCCTCAGGGGCGAACGGGGTGGGGCGACATGACACGGAAGGGTTTCGACAAGGCGGCATCATGATCGTGCTGTTGGCGGAAGACGAGCCGGACGTGCAGTTGATCGCCCGGCTGTCGCTCAAGAAGGCGGGGTTCACGGTCGTCACGGCGAACAACGGCCGCGACGCGATTGACAAGGTCCGCGAGGTGCAGCCGGACGTGATCCTCCTCGACTGGATGATGCCCGAGATGGACGGCTTCGAAACCTGCCAGCACCTCAAGGCGGATCCGGCGACACGGGCGATCCCGATCATCTTCCTCACCGCGAAGGTGCAGGAAACGGAAGTGTCCAGGGCCCTGGCTCTCGGCGCGTCGGGCTGCATCGGCAAGCCGTTCGACGCCATGACGCTCGGCCAGCAGGTGCTCGCAATCCTGGGGAGATAGGTGAGCATTCGCGCGCGCATCTTCGCCGTGATCGGCGCCGTGATCGGCGCCGCCTTCCTGCAGACGATGTTCGTCCTGCATCTGGAAGGCGAGCGGGCGCGGATACGCGACGCCCAGGAGAGCGCGCTGTGGCGGTACGAGAGCCAGGCCAGCCTCGCCCGCCTGGTCGTCGAACTCGAGGGGACGCAGCGCGCGGCCCTGCTGACCGGCGATCCGTCCCTGCGCGGCGAGTACGAGCAACTGTGGAACCTGTACGAACGTGCGGTCACGCTCCTGCCCCAGTACATCGACGAGGCCGACGTCAGGAAAGACCTTGCGGCCATCGACGCCCTGATCCGCGACTGGCACGTCAACGCCAGCCTCGCGCTGATGCCGGAGGCCGGCCCGTCCGCGGGGATGGCGAAGCGGATGGAGGAGACGAGCACGCCGCGCATGCGCCGCATCCGAGGGGATCTCGATCGCTTCGAGACGCGCGAGCGCAACCGCATCAACGATCAGCAACTGTCGGCCAACACCCGTTGGCTGCAGACGACGCTCCAGACCCTGGCGATCCCGGCGTTTGCCGTCGTCATGCTGCTCGCGCTGGTGGCGTTCATCGCGCGCATCGCGCTCGACCCGCTCGCGGACTTCGCGCAGTCCGCCCGGCAGATCTCGGACGGCAACTTCGACGTGTCGCTGCCGCCGCCGTCGCACGACGAGATCGGCGCGCTGGTCCGCGCGTTCCGCGACATGATCGCCGCAATCCAGCGGCGCCAGCGGGACCTCTCCGACGCGCTGGCCCGCGAGCGCGACGTGTCGCAGTTGCTCGACACGCAGCGCGCGACGGCCGAGCGCGAGCACGAGCGCCTGCTCGCCACCATCGGCACGGTTCCCGTGGCCATCCTCATCGTCGATGCCGCCACCAGGCGGACCGTGGTGCGGAACCGGACCGCCGAGGCGCTGCTCGGTCGCGAGCCGGAAGACCCGGAGGCGCGGGCCGCCTACTGGAACTCGTTCTCGGTGACGTTGCGCGACCTCACCCCGGTCACCGCCGAGCGGTGGGGCTGGGAGCGCGTGCTCTCCGGTGACGTCGTGGTCGGCGAGGAACTGATCGTCACCCACCCGGACGGACGCGTGATCCCGATCCTCATGAGCGGGGCGCCGCTGCGCGACGACGCCGGAGCGATCATCGGCGGGGTGGTGGCGTTCCAGGACATCACGAGCCTGTACGAAGTCGACCGCCTGAAGAGCGAGTTCGTGTCGATCGTGTCACACGAGCTGCGCACGCCGCTGACCTCGATCAAGGGCGCGCTGCAGCTGCTGCTGTCCGAGCTGCCGCTCACCGACCCCGACCACGCCACCCTGATGAACGTGGCGCTGTCGAACACCGACCGCCTTGTCCGCATCATCAACGACATCCTGGACATCTCGAAGATCGAAGCCGGGAAGCTCGAACTGAACGCGAAGCCCCACGCCGTGGCCGAGGTGCTCTCGCTGTCGGTGCAGAACGTCCAGCACCTGGCCCAGTCGTCGGGCCTCTCCATCAACATGGTCATCGAGCCCGGCGTGCCGCCCGTGCATGTTGATCTCGATCGATCCATCCAGGTGGTGGTGAACCTGCTCTCCAACGCGTTGAAGTTCGCGCCCGCCAGGTCCGAGGTCACGCTGACCGCGCGGCGCGAGGGCGACGGTTTCGTGGCCCTGTCGGTCACGGATCGCGGTCGAGGCATTCCCCCGGACAAGGTCGGGCTGCTCTTCCAGAAGTTCCAGCAACTCGACGGCGGCAACACGCGCAAGGTCCGGGGCACGGGCCTCGGCCTGGCCATCGTCAAGGCGCTGGTGGAGATGCAGGGCGGCCGGGTGCGGGTCGAGAGCGAGGTCGGCGTCGGCTCGACCTTCACGGTCACGGTGCCGATCGCCAGGTAACCAGTTGGGGTCAGACTCGAACTCCTGGCCTTCGGAAGGACTTCGAGTCTGACCCCACACGTGTGCCTTCTTCGCGTGCGTGCAGCCCCAGGCAAGGTGTCGGGACCGACGTCCCGCCCGCCCGCCCGTGTTCAGATTCCGTACGTGCGCCGCAGGAGCCGGGTCACCCGCAGGTTCAGGTCCGCCGGCAGGAACGGCTTGCTCATGTAGTCGTCGGTCCCGACCAGATAGCCCTGCGTGCGGCTGCCCTGGTCGGCGCTCGCCGTCAGCATGAGCACGGGGACGAATGCCGTGCGCACGTTCTCGCGCAGCGCGCGGCACGTGCCGAAGCCGTCCATCCTCGGCATCATCACGTCGAGCACGACCATGTCGGGCGGGTTGGCGAGCGCCTTCTCGACCGCGTCCACGCCGTCCTCGGCGAGCACGATCTGCACCGGCACGCCCAGTTTGCGCAGCGTCGCGCTGACGATCATCCGGATGTCCGCGTCGTCGTCGACGACGAGGATGCGCAGCGCGCGACGGCCCATGCCGTCCGGTTGCCCCGCGGCGGCCGGAGGCTGAGGACGCGGACGCGCCGCCCCCGCCGGCACGGGCGGGATCGACGGAGGCCATGCGAAGGCCGGCGTGACGGTGACCGCGGGCGGCGCACCCGGCGGCGGAGGCTGAGGCGCGACGGCCGGCGGCGGCGTCGGCCTCGCCGGCGCAGGGCCTCGTCCCGGCGAGGCCACGGGCGCTGACGGCGACACCCGGGGCACGACGAATGGCGGAGCCGCACTCGGCTCGATCATCTGCGGCTCGAGCGCCACCGGCTCGCGCCGCGTCTCACGGGCCGGACGCGGCGACACCCTCGGCTCGGGAACCGTGTCGGGGTCAATCGTCAGCATCCACGGCCACTGCTCGTCGGGGCCGCCGCCGCCGGGCGGCTTGTTGAGCGGCGCGAGGCCGGCCGGCGGACCGCTGCCGGCCCGCGGCGCCGGCGCCTCCCGCGCGGGCTCGACGATGGTCTGCACGAACGCGGTCGAATTGCAGTATGGGCACACCTTCCAGTCGATCTTCAGCGCCTGTCCGCACGATCCGCAGGATGTCTTCAGGCTGTGCGCGCAGTAGGGGCAGGTGGCGAAGTCGGCCTCGATGATCACGCCGCAGGTGGGGCACGGCACCTCGGTCTCATCCACCTGGACGACGCGCAGCACCTCGTCGGGGGAGGTGAGGCCCTCCAGGATCTTGGCGAGGGCGTCTTCGCGCAGCAGCACCATGCCGGACTGCCGCGCCTGGTTTCGGATCTCGACTTCGCTCGCCTTGTCGTTGATGAGCCGGCGGATGTTGTTGGTCGGCCGGAAGATCTCGTAGATGCCGACGCGGCCCGCGTACCCGGTCTGGCTGCACGCCGGGCAGCCCGCGCCGCGGTACACCGGCGGGTGGCCCGGTCCGAGCCCTGTGCGCGCGAGCACCTGCGGATCGGGCTCGTACTCTTCACGGCAGCTGTCGCAGATGCGACGCAAGAGGCGCTGGGCAATGACCATCGACAGCGAGGTGGCCACGATGCTCGCGTCCACGCCGAGGTCGAACAGGCGCGACACGGCCGCCACGGCGCTGTTGGTGTGCAGGGTGCTCAGCACCATGTGGCCCGTCATCGCGGCCTGGAACGCGATCTCGCACGTCTCCCGGTCGCGCATCTCGCCGACCAGGATCACGTCGGGGTCCTGGCGCAGGATCGACCGCAGCACGCTGGCGAAGTTCAGCCCCGCCTTCGTGTTGATCTGGACCTGATTGATGCCCGTCAGCTGGTACTCGATCGGGTCCTCGACCGTGATGATGTTGATCTCGGGGCGGTGGTGCTTGGCGAGCAGGGCGTACAGCGTGGTGCTCTTGCCCGATCCGGTGGGGCCCGTCACCAGGATCATGCCCTGCGGTTGCGCGACGGCGCTCTCCAGCATCGCCTGCTGA
>Ga0315271_10002952_pt1 | contig 10724 bp, 10 predicted proteins | sample C3_top_MG_FD_204664 | JGI IMG/M metagenome (GOLD analysis project Ga0315271, IMG submission 204664) | Sediment microbial communities from Yellowstone Lake, YNP, Wyoming, USA - C3_top | ecosystem: Environmental > Aquatic > Freshwater > Lake > Sediment | place: USA: Wyoming | collected 2017-08-01
CGGCAGCGGAAACTCGAGGGTGAGCGAGCGAAGGTCCTTGAGGGGTACCATGCGGGCGAGGCGCAGCGCGGGCTTCGGCAGCAGATAGTCGGCCGGGTAGACGATGGGCGCGAGTTTCCGGTCCTGGACCGGCGCGAAATACAGGCGGGCCCAGGCCTCGAGCTGGTCGAGGCTGTCCTTGCCGACCAGGGCGAGGGTCATGCGGTTGGCGCTGTAGTGGGTGTGATAGAAGGCCAGTAGTTCCTCGCGGGTGGTGCCGCCGAGGGTGTCGCGGTTGCCGGTGCTGAAATGGTTGGCCGGGTGGCCCGGACGGTAGAGCGTGTTCTGCAGCTGGTATTGGCGCCAGAGGTCGTTCTCGAGGTTCTTCTGGTTCTCCGAGTTGACGGCGTTCATCTCGCGCTCGGTGAACTCCGGGGTGAAGAGCGGGGCGATGAAGAACTGGGCCATGCGGTCGAGGGCGCCCGCGAAGGCCTCGTGCCGGATCTCGAAGAGGTAGTTGGTGTGGTCGCCGGCGGTGTAGGCGTTGTTGTAGCCGCCGTTCGCCTTGAGGTAGTTGCCGTAGTCGGTGACGCCGGGGTATTTTTCCGTGCCGAGGAAAAGCATGTGCTCGAGGAAGTGCGCGAGGCCCTGGCGGTTGGCCGGGTCGCTGTACGAGCCGGCGGCGACGGCGAGCGACGCGGAGGACTTGTTGAGCTTGGGGTCGGAGAGGAGGATGACCTTGAGGCCGTTATCGAGCGTGAAGCGGCGGTATTCCGCCTGGTCGTTGGGCGCCTGCGGGCGGGACGGAATGTCGGCGGGGAACTGGGCGCGAAGGCCGGCGGCCGCAACGAGGAGGGCGAGGAACACGAGGGGTCGTTTCATGAAGGGCATGGGAATGAAGGAAGCCTGCAGCGTAGCACAGGTGTTGTCGGCTGCCAATAGGACAAATGGAGCAAATGGGGGCTGGGTGGAACGGGGCGGCCCCCCCGGCGCACTTGCCCCACGGCTGAGCCGTAACGAAGCAGTCGGAGTTTCCCGGGGATGACGCGGAGAAGCACGGATCAAGGCGGTAGCGAGATATCCGGGCCGATCCGCGTAATCCGCGGTTTCTGCAGCATGGATACGGTTTTGTCGTATCCGCCCGCACCTTAATTCAGGCGCTTTGATTCCTCCGCAAATACGGTCCGCCGTGGTTAGATGGCCTTGCAGTTTTCGCGCCCACCAACGGGTGCGAAAGGTGCCAAAAGGGGTTCGTGTGGATTTTAGCTGGCCCGCTGTATCCATGCGAACCCCGACCCTTTTGGTGCAAGAGATCAGGTGTTATATAAGAGGCGCGGTGGGAACCGCGCCTCTTATTTTTTGGTCCAGCCGTGACCGCGGGGCCTTCTGGGGTAGGGCTCGTTATCCTTAACGAGCCGTCGTCGTCGGCATGGCGGGTTAGGGACAACCCGCCCTACCTATGATGACGTAACTGTTCCCAGAAATCAGCAGTAACAACAAAAACGTCCCCTCGCTGGCGCTCGCGGCAACCCGCAAGTAGCAGTGGTGGTAACACCGCTGGTCAGCCAGCCGTCTGACGACGGCTGCTACGAGGAACGCAAGCGATCCCCGCTCATCGCACGTTGCCCATGAGCTTCCGGACCCACGGCACGCTCACAAACAGGGCCACGGTCGCGATGCCGACCCAGAGGGCCTGTTTCTCGAAGAAGGCGGCCAGGGCCGGGGCGTCGGTGGCCGTGAATTCACCGGAGAGCACGCCGGCAAGCTTGTTGCCGAGGGAGGCGGCGAGGAACCAGATGCCCATGACCAGACCCACGAGGTTGGCGGGCGCGAGCTTGGTGAGAGTACTCAGGCCGACGGGGCTGAGGCAGAGCTCACCGAGGGTCTGGAGGAAAAACAGGCCGACGATCCACATCGGGCTAACCTTGCCCTCGCCCGTGAGCTTAGCGGCGGGAATCATCAGGAGGAAGGACAAGGCGAGGAAAAACAGGCCGATGGTAAACTTCATCGGGCTCGAGGGCTGCCGGTCGCCCAGTTTCACCCAGAGCCAGGCGAAAAGGGGCGAGAGGGAGATGACCCAGATGGAGTTGACCGACTGGAACCAGGCGGAAGGGAAGTTGTAGCCGAAGATGACATTGTTGGTCAGCTGGTCGCCGAACAACTGGATGGTGGTGCCAGCCTGTTCAAAGATCGCCCAGAAGATGATCGCACAAAGTGAGAACACGAAGATGGCGGCCATGCGTTTCAGGCTGGGGTCATTGCGCGTTCCGAACCACAGAATGGCGAGGACGGGGAGAACGACATAGCCGTAGCTGATCCAGGCGAAAGCCGGGTTCGTGTCGCCGAGCCGCACCACGCCAAACAACACCGCGGCGCCGGCGAGGACGCCACCCAATCGACCCCACGGACGGCGTTGGTCGGCGGCAGGAGCATGTCCGACATTGTCCAGACGGTGGAGTTGCAGCACGTAGACGATCAGGCCGATGGTCATGCCGACACCGGCGGCGCCGAAGCCCCAGTGCCAGGAGCGGGCGGGATTCAGGCCCCAACCCGTCAGCATCGCCTTGAAGGCGTCGCTCTGCGCCAGCCAGCCGGTGATCAGCGGGGCGAGAAAGGCGCCGACATTGATGCCCATGTAGAAAATGGAGAAGCCGGCATCGCGCCGGGGATCCTCGCGGCTATACAGCGCCCCGACCATCGAGCTGATGTTGGGCTTGAGCAGGCCCGTGCCGCAGGCGACCAGCACCAAACCGGTGTAGAAGGCGGTCGACGAGTGGATCGCGAGGGTGAAGTAGCCGATGGCGATGATGATGCCGCCCCAGAGGACGGCGGCGCGGCCGCCGAGGAAATTGTCGGCGATGAAACCGCCGGGGATGGAAAGCATATAGACACTCATCGTGTAGGTGCCATAGATCATGCCCGCCGTCTTGGTGCTGAACTCGAGTCCCCCCTTTGCGATCGGGGCGACCATGAAGAGGGTGAGCAGGGCCCGCATGCCATAGTAGCCAAAGCGCTCCCATAGCTCGGTGAAAAACAGATTGGTCAGCCCGCGGGGCTGGCCAAAGATGCCGCTGGAATCCGCAACCATGGGCGCGGACGGTGGGGTGGACGTCGAACTCATAGGCCGCCGATTCGGGCAGTGAAGGGCGGGGAGCGCAAGCGTGCAGAGGGGGTGCGGCATCACCCGGGTATCATGGCTGTGGGCCGGATGCCCTCACCCCGCGGGGTATGGGCTTCGTTGCCGGGTGAGGGCACCCGGCCCACACGAGGGAGTTTTGCATCGGGTAGGGCGGCGAGTCCCTTCGCCGCCAAGGCTGATGCACTTGTCGCCGCCGCGGCGCGCTCGTAGGGCGCGCCCTACCCGCGCTCTGGCGCGAATCTTGCGGGCAGATTTCAAGCAAGGAATCGGGTTTGAAGACACGCCCTGGTCCGCGAACGGTCTGAAAATACCGTACCGGCACCACGCGGAGTGGACAACCCGCGGGAACCCTCCGTAATTTTGCCCCATGACCGTCGCCATCCTCTACGCCACAGTTTCCGGCAATGCCGAGGCCCTCGCACATGAGGCCGGCCGGCGGCTGGAGCAGGCGGGCCTCCGGTCGATGGTGGAGAACATGGCGGATTTCCCTCCGGCCCGGCTGCAGGAGTTTGACCACGCCCTGTTGATGGCCAGCACCTGGGGCGAGGGCGCGCCGCCTCCGGATGCGGCGGCCTTTTGCGCCGCCTGGCACGAGCCCGCCGCGCCGCGGCTGCCCCGGCTGCACTATGCCGTCTTCGCGCTGGGCTCCGCCAATTACAGGAATTTCTGCGGCTGCGGCCGGCAGCTCGACGAGGATCTGGCGCGGGTGGGTGCCATCCGGTTGCTGCCATGCATGGCGGCGGATGCGAAGTTCAAGCAGCCCTTTGAAAAATGGCTGGGCGAGGCGACTAGCGCGCTGGCTGCCGGGGATACCGCCCGATGAGTCGCGAACGCAAATGGTGGTCGCGCCAACCGGCCGATCATACGCTGGTCAAGGAAACGGAGCCTTTGGAAGTGCGGGGCGTGCTTCCCCGCCGGGCGAAGATCTACTTGCCGCCGGGCTACGATTCCACCCGGCCGCGCGCCTATCCGGTGCTGATTGCCCTCGATGGGCAGACGATGCCGCAATGGCGGCTGGCGGAGTCGCTCGATGAACTGGTGGGCGCCGGCCAGATCGAGCCCGTCGTGATCGTGGCCGTACCGGCTTCGCCGGCGCGCATCGAGGAATACGGCACCGCGGGGACCTTGGATTATGCGGAGCGGGGCCGGTTGGCCCGGGCATTTCAGGACCTGATCAGCGGCCTGGTGCTGCCGACGGTCCGCGAGCGCTTCCATGTGGCGCAGGAACCGGCCCGCACCGGCATTTTCGGCGCCTCGATGGGCGGGCTCTGCGCCTTTGATTCGGCCTGGCGGCGGCCGCAGGTGTTCGGCCTGGCGGGGATTTTTTCGGGAGCGCTGTGGTGGCGCGCGGACAACTCAAGTGTCGCCGCCCAGCAGGCGAGTCGCATCGCCCACCAGCAGGTGCGGGAGGCGACCGGCAAACCGGCCCTGCGGCTTTGGTTCCAGGCCGGGACCCGCGACGAGACGGCGGACCGCGATGGCAACGGGGTGATTGATGCGATTCAGGATACGCGCGAATTAATGGCCGAACTGGAAGACAAGGGCTATGCGAATGGCCGGGACCTGGCCTATCATGAGATTGAAGGCGGCGAACACCACGAGTCGACCTGGGCGGGGGCCCTGCCGGAATTTTTGCGTTGGGCATTGCCGCCTGCACCCAGCCTAGGGCGGACCGGACCGGCGCGGGAGACTAACCCGACCACAAGGTAGGGCTCGTTATCCTTAACGAGCCGTCTGGCACCCACACGGTGTGGCGGGTTAAGGATAACCCGCCCCTACCAAGCGATCAGCGGCGTCTGGCAATATATCAGCCCTAGCGCAGCGCGTACGTCGCGGATTTGGCGGGGATCGTGGCGTAAGGCCGGAAGGCGCCGATGACCACCCCGATCAGATTTTTCGCCATGACCGGCTCCATGTCATGCATCCGGTTATTGAGCCCGGCAACACGCCAGCCGTCCCGGGCCTTGGTGATGAGCACATGGGCCACCGCCTTGCCCGCCCGGTTGCGGTAGAGGGCCGTCTGTCCGCGCTCCAGCTTTTCGTAGGGCATCGGCTGCAGCACCAAAATCGTGCCGGGCTGGTAGAGCGGCTGCATGGATGCGCCGCCACCGACCAGCACGAACGCACCCGGGGCGCGCCTGGCGAGTTCACCAGCCTCCCGCCAGGCATCGGTTTCCGGCAGGATCAAGGGACGCGGCGACTTGCCCGCAAATATCCCGCGGACCCACGAATCCCTCAGTTCGTCCGCGGCGCGGGCCGGATCAGCAAGCAGCAGGAGAATTACCAGCATCATCCCCCAGCATGGCGCGTTCCGGAAACCCATGCGCCAAGCTAGGAAATGTTTCCGCGCCGTGACGAGCCGAAGCCACTAGTGTGCATTCCCTAGGCCGGGCAGGGTGGGGTGGCGCGATCGGCCCTTGACGTCACAGGCATTGACCTTCCCCAGCGGCTGTTTTTTAAGGGGGTCTGTGCCGACGCGTCTTGAAGTTGCCCTGCAGCTAAAAACCTACCCGATTGATATAGACGGGCCGTTGACTGTCGCCGTTGCGCCTTTGCTGGCCAAGCTCGGCCGCGATGGCCGAAAGAGTGTCGTACTGACTGATCGCGGAGTGGTCACGGCCTGTGCCGGGGTTCTGGACGATGTGTTTGCCGGTGTGCCGCGCCTGGTGCTGGAGGCGGGGGAGAAGACGAAGTCGCTGCAGAATTTTGGTGCCGTTCTGGATTTTCTCGCCGCGCAAAAAATGGACCGCGGTGGCGTGCTCTGGGCGGTGGGTGGCGGGGTGATCGGGGACTTGGGCGGATTTGCCGCCGCCTGTTACTTGCGCGGGATAGAGTGCGTCCAAGTGCCGACCACGCTGCTGGCCATGGTGGATAGCTCAGTGGGGGGCAAAACGGGCATCAATTTGACCGCGGGAAAGAATCTGGTCGGAGCCTTTCATCACCCGCAGGCGGTTTTTATCGCGACCGATTTTTTGCGCACCCTGCCCGCCCGCGAATTTGCCGCCGGCATGGCGGAGGTGATCAAGTACGGCCTGCTTGGCGATGCGACGCTCTTCGCCCAGTTGCAGGCGGCGGCATTGACCCCGGAGAGTCCGGCCCTGCCCGCGGTGATCCGCCGCTGCTGCGAGCTGAAGGCGGGCATCGTCCAGGCCGACGAACGCGAGACCGCGGCCGAAGACGGACGGGCGCTGCTGAATCTGGGCCACACCTTCGGGCATGCCATCGAGCAGGTGACGGGCTATGGGGCCTATCTCCATGGGGAAGCCGTCGCGATCGGCTTGGTTGCCGCCGCCCAGCTTTCCCATCGGCTCGGGATGTTGACCCCAACGGACACCGGTCGCGTCGAGCAGACCGTGGCGGCTCACCACCTGCCGGTCCGCTTGCGCCAGCCCCTGGCCTTGCCCGCCCTGATGGCTTCCATGCAGCACGACAAGAAGGTGCGCGCCGGCCGTTTGCGCTTTGTGGTGCTGCCGCGACTCGGCGAGGCGGCCACCCGGTCGGATATCGATCCCGGCCCGGTCGAGGCCGTGTGGCGCGGACTCGGGGCGGCATGAAATTTGAGGTGCTTTGCCCGGGGAAATCGCTAAGTTGACTTTCCCATGTCAGCCATCGACGAAGGCATAGTCCGCGAGTACTTCGAGCAAAGCGGTTTTCTCGTGCGCCAAGTGCGCAAATACCAGGTGCAGGCCCGCCGCAAGACGGGCGACGAGGAGGTCGATCTGGTGGTCTACAACCCGTCCTATTCGGCCCGCAGCGCCCGCAAGCCCGATTTTTTTCTCTTCGCGAACGAGCTGGCCTTCGTTCATCGCGCCATCGTGGTGGTCAAGGGCTGGCATACGGGCAAGTTCACCCCGAACATGCTGAAAAGCAGCCCCGAGATCTTCCGCTTTTTGGAGGAGAACGTGCTCAAGGAAGTCACGCGCTTTTTCCCGGTCGACGAGGAGGAGCCGGGCAACGCGCCGGATGTGACCAAGATTCTGGTGCTGCCAAGCCTGCCCACGGCGGAACCGTTCCGCTCGCAGAGCGTGGCCATGCTCAAGGAGCACGGGGTCGACGGCATCATTTCCTTCCGTTCCATGCTGCTCGACATCATCGAGCGCGTGGAGATCAACAAGAGCTACGGCAAATCCGACACGCTCCAGGTGATTCGCATCCTGAAAAACTACGACCTGCTCAAGGACGCGCAGCTCGACCTCATCGCCGAGCGTTACGCCGCTCCGCGCAAATCCACCCCGCGGCCGTGAGCATCCACCCGTCGGCCATCATCGAGGACGGTGTGCAGCTCGGCGCGGGCTGTGTCGTGCAGGCGTATGCCATCATCAAAAAGCATTCCGTGCTGGGCGAAGGTGTGGTCGTCCACCCGTTTGCCGTCATCGGCGGCGATCCGCAGTACCTCAAGTTCGATCCCGCGACCGCATCCGGGGTGCGGATCGGTGCCGGCACCGTGGTGCGCGAACATGTGACCGTCAACCGCTCCATCCATGCGGGCCAGGCGACCGTTATCGGCGCCCGTTGCTTCCTCATGGCGAACGTGCATGTGGGGCACGACTGTGTCGTGGCCGACGATGTCGTCCTCGCCAACAACGTCATGCTCGCCGGCCATGTCCAGATCGACGGCAACACCTTTCTGGGCGGGGCGGTGGCCGTGCACCAGTTCTGCCGCATTGGCGAGGGGGTCATGGTGAGCGGCGTGGCGCGCATGGCGCAGGACGTCCCTCCCTATGTGATGGCGGCCGAGCGCAATGAGATCATCGGGCTCAATCTGGTCGGGCTCAAGCGCCGTGGGCTGAGCCGGGAAAGCATCCGGGAAATCAAACAAGCCTTCCGAACCGTGTATTTCACCCCGGGCAACATCCGGACGGTGGCCCGTGCCGCGCTGGACACGGGAACTTACCTGACCACGGAGGGGCAGAATTTCCTGAGGTTTTTCAGCGAGGGCAAACGCGGGTTCGCGCGCGCGCGCCGCGCCGCCGCCGCCGGAGACGACCATGGCGAATAGGCTGGCGATCACCTGCGGGGATCCGGCGGGCGTCGGTCCGGAGATCATCGCGGCCTGGCTGTCCGCACATCCGGCCGAGGCGGGCACCGCGGCCGTGATTGGCCCGGCCGGCTGGCTCGCCGCGCTGGAGACGACGGCGAAAAAGATTCCGGTGGGCCTGGAGGAATTTGCGGCCGAGCCGGGAAAACCGACGGGGGAGGGCGCCCTGGTGGCCTGGGCGGCGCTCGAGCGCGCTGCCGCCGGCTGCCGGGAGGGCGAGTTCAGCGGGGTGGTCACCGGGCCGGTCAGCAAGGCCGGGCTGGCCGCGATTGGCTTTGATTATCCGGGGCAGACGGAATTTTTTGCCGCCCGCTGGGGGGGCGATCCGGTGATGGCGTTCTGTGGCGGCCGATTGCGGGTGGCGCTCGCCACGTGGCATGTGCCCCTCTGCGAGGTTCCACAATTGCTTGGTCCGCAACTTCTGCACCGCACCATCACCGCGGCCGCCGGTCTGGCCCGGGCCGAAGGTGTCACCGCCCCGCGCATCGGTGTGTGTGGCCTGAATCCCCACGCCGGGGAACATGGCCTGCTTGGCCAGGAGGAGCGCGATTTCATCAATCCCGCCCTGAAAAAAATGCAGTCGGATTTTCCCGGCCTCTCGCTGTGTCAGCCGGGGGACACGCTTTTTGCCCGGGCGCTGCGCGGGGAGTTTGATATCGTTGTGGCCCTGTACCACGATCAGGGGCTCGCCCCGCTCAAGGTCATCGATTTCGACGAGGCGGTGAATGTCACTTTGGGTCTGCCCTTTGTGCGCACGAGCCCGGATCATGGCACGGCCTTCGGCCTCGCGGGGCAGGGGAAGGCGAGTGCGCGAAGCTTCACCAATGCAGTGGATATCGCGCAGCGCTTGATAAAATCCCGTTCCCGGCAATAAGTGTCCGCGATGTCACACCCTGCACCAGTCATGGCCCCGCCCGAGGGGGTCCGCGAGGGCAACGAAAACCTCGTCCGCCTCACCGCCGAGGCCGGGACGAAAGTGGCCAGCCTCATCGCCCGCGAGCAGCAGGGCGACTACCTTCGAATTGCCATCACCGGCGGCGGGTGCAACGGGCTGAGCTACAAGATGCGGTTCGTGCCTGAGACGCGCCGGGGTGACATTTTGGTCCGCACCGCGGGCATCCCGGTGCTGGTGGACCCGAAGACCGCACTCTATCTCAAGGGCACTCTCCTGGACTACTCATCCAAGATGGTGGCCGGGGGGTTCAAGTTCTCGAATCCCAACGCCAAGGCCAGTTGTAGCTGCGGAGAGAGCTTTAGCGTGTGATAGGGCTTCCATCGGCCGGCCGGGACATTGGGTGTAGGTCGGGCTTTATGCCCGACACACGGGCAACCTGTCGGGGATAAACCCCGACCTACATCAGCTTAAGCCTTGCCGAACAAACCAACGGACCCGATCCCCAGCCGCGGCGCCGGCCCCAGTGCCTGAACTGGTCGATTTTCCCTCTAAATAGGGATTGTCATCGCGGGACATTGAAGCGAAAACACCCGCCGACCAAACTCCCTAGCAATCCCACCCTCCTGAATGGCACTTCCCTCCTCTTCGCCCGCCGGCCGCACTCCGTATAATCGCGACAATCGTCGCAACAACGACCCCTTCGCCGCCATCCGCCGCAACATGCGGATCAAGTCGCCGCAGGTTCGCGTCATCAGTCCAGAAGGCCGCCAGCTCGGCATCATGGACACCCAGAAGGCCATCGCCCTGGCGCTGCAGTTCAATCTCGACCTGGTGGAGGTGGCCGCCGCCGCCACGCCCCCGGTGTGCCGCATCATGGATTTCGGCAAGTACGTCTACGAGGAGCAGAAGAAGACCTCGCACGTCAAGTCCACCGCCAGCAAGATCAAGGAGATCGAGTTCACCCTGCGCATCGAGCAGCACGATTTCAACACCAAGGTCCGCCATGCCGAGGAGTTCCTCGACCACGGCAACAAGGTGAAGCTCCGCCTGAAGTTCCGCGGCCGCGAGATGGCCCACACGGAAATGGGCTTCGACGTCATGAATCGCGCCCTGAAGGAGCTGGAGACCATGGGCCATCCGGACGCCCCGCCCAAGCTGAACGGCAAGCAGATCAATGTCATGCTGTCCGCGCTGCCGCCCAACAAGCGCAAGCCCAAGTTCCATGTCCGCGACACAACCCCGTCTCAGCCGCCCGCGGCCGAGGGTTGAGCGGGCCGTTGCATTCATGGCTCGGCTCCCGGCGCGCGGAATGCTGCCGCTGCTTGTCCTCCTGACCGCCTGCACGGCCCCGGCCCAGCAGCCGTTGGCCGGCACCAAGCCCGCGCCCATCGCTCCCGCGGCCCCCGCCCCCGCGAAAGCCGAGCCGGTTCCGGTGCGGGTCGCTCCCACCCGGCCCGCCGTGGCCGAGCTCTGGCCGGTGACCCGGCTGCGGAACGTGGACTATGTCAGCCTGGGCGAGGTGGCCCGACGCTTTGGCCTCAAGCTGGCCTGGTCCAAGGCCGAGCAGAGCCAGACGCTCAGCGACGCGCGGGGCGTGCGCTTCAAGTTCGAGAACCACCAGAATGACTTTTATTTCGACGGCCTGCGGGTGTTTCTGGGCCGGCCCATGCAGA
>Ga0315271_10002953_pt1 | contig 10721 bp, 9 predicted proteins | sample C3_top_MG_FD_204664 | JGI IMG/M metagenome (GOLD analysis project Ga0315271, IMG submission 204664) | Sediment microbial communities from Yellowstone Lake, YNP, Wyoming, USA - C3_top | ecosystem: Environmental > Aquatic > Freshwater > Lake > Sediment | place: USA: Wyoming | collected 2017-08-01
CACCACGGAGGGCAGAGCCTTGATGAGGAGATCGAGCCCCTTCTCCCGGCGCACCCTGCCGACATAGCCGAGAACGGGGGCGGCGGCGGCGAGACCGAGGCTTCCCCTGAGAGCGGCACGGTCGACGCCGCTCCCCGCAGCGACGATCCCGTCGACATCCACGGCGTTGTAGATCGTGCCGTGACGCCGGCCGGCGGGGGGGAGATCGTGGGCGAAACTGGCCGCATCGCCGAACCAGGAGCGCTCCACGGCCTGCGAGACGCAGAAAAATGCCGTGCACAGGTGCGACGAGAGCCGTACCAGCCAGCGCTCCCGAGGACCATAGGCGCTGCCCGGCTGGTGAATCGTCGCAAAAACGGTACGAACCCCGGCAGCGCGCGCGGCGAGCACCGCCGTAAACCCCGGGGCGACGTACTGGACATGCACCACGTCGAGGCGCAGCCCGCGAAAGCATGCCCTCAGCTTCCTGGCAACGCCGATCAGGCCCAATTCGCGCGAAAGCCCAAGCAGGACCACCCGGGCTCCGGCACGCTCGAAGGCGGCCACGACCTCGGCGTCCGCCTCATGATAACAGCAGACCGTGACGCTCCACCCGGCACCCAGCACCACCGAAGCGAGGGTCAGGGTCTGCGCCTCGGTGCCTCCCTTCAGCAGCACGGGTGTCGCGAGAATCACCTTGGGCTGTGCCGCCACGCTCAGCTCCTCCCTGACGGCCGAACGATGTCGCGCGCCCGGACCGCCCGGCCGATCATGCGCACGTACGAGCGCGCCGCGAGCTGCCGCACCCGGCCGTCGAACGCCAGGCCCCAGACCGGCCGCGCCCAGCCCGGCAGTTCCCGGCCCATGAGCCCGGGGACCAGGAGCTCCAACTCCTCCCTGAACCCCGCAGCGCTTCGCACCCAATCCTCCCGCCCGCGCCTGAGCCCCTCGACGAGGAGCCTGTTCACAAAACGCACCGCTTGCCGGTGCAGCCCCGTGATGTCGGCGGAATCCAGCAGCGTGTTGCCGGCGTCGTGCCACCGCGTCTGGAAGATGTAATCACGCGCCAGCGCGAAGGTCAGCGAATCCAGCCGTGCTGTCGTCGATTCGCGATGCTCCCGGTAGCTCGCCAGCGGTTGCGCGATGCCGACGACGTCGGTGAAGGCCCCGACCCGCAGGAAGAAGTCGTCGTCGGCGATCTGCCCGGCTTCGGCCCGATAGGCGCAGCGATCCAGAAGAAGCCGACGCCGGGTCGTCACCCCTGGGCAACGGTGGATGTGCCGGTTGCCCAGCACCCCGCCGAGGTAGCGACGGGCGTACTCCCTGCCCGTGAACCATGCGGGTTCCGCGGTGTGCGGCGCGGGCGGTTGGGCGATCAACGTCCCCTTCTCGTCGATCGTGAGGCTCGCGGCATACAGGTGCTCGACGCCGGGAAAGCGCTCCATCGCCCGTTCGATGCGCCACAGGTACTCCGGGTGAAGAAGGTCGTCCTGGTGGAGAATTGTCACGAATTCACCCGTGGCCAGCGCCACCGCCCGGTTCCAGGCATCGACAAACCCAGTCGCTCTCTCGTTGCGCGCATACCGGACGCGCCCCGCATACGGCGCAGACCGGGCGATGTCGGCAGTACGGTCCGTCGAGGCGTCATCGACGAGGAGCACTTCCCAAGCGGGCCGCACCTGCCCAAGCGCCGAGTCCAGCGCCTGACGCAGGAACCTCTCGCCGTTGCGCGCCGGGATGACGACCGATACGTTCATCGTCCGCGTCATCGGCCTTGGCAGCTGCCGTTCTTTGCGAACACCCGGAGCACAGCGGCGAATACGGCATCCACGGGGATGCCGGCAACGGGACCCTCCCCCCTGACGATCTCCGCGCCCTCCGAACTCGCATAGGGACCGGTGAAGGGCTGGTAGCGCGGGAACCCGAGGAATGACCCCAACAAAACGACGCCCGGAGTGCCTACGGCATTTGCCAGATGGGCCGGTCCGCTGTCCACGCCCACAAAGAGTGCCGCTCGACGGATCACCTCGGCTGACTCAAGAATCGTGAGGTGGCCACAGAGGTCGATCAGCGGCCGCCCGCCCGCCGGGACGACCGGCCGCAAACCGACCTCCACCACGGCGACACCCGGGTCGTCGTGCAAATGCGCAAGGAGCGCCCGCCACTTGTCGGGAGGCCAGTCCTTGCCAGGGCTGTTCGACGAGGCGCACACCACCACGAAGCGCCTGGGGAGGCCAAGGGCGTCAATGCGCGCCGCGGCAGCCCGTGGAATGTAGACCGCCGGCGCCTCCTGCAGTGGTGGCAGTCCGCCGGCGATAGAAAATGAGGTGAGGATGCCGCCGTGCAGGAAATAGTTGTCGAGCCCGAGCGGGGTGTCGCGCGAACGCAGCAGCGGCGTGCGGCAGAGCGAACAGTGGCGTCCCGGAAGGTGCAGGTCGTGCACCCGATCGATGCACCCCGAGCGCGCGATCAGCAGGCGCTCGCTCAGGCAATGCATCGGCAAGGTCAGGTCGATGTGCGGATTGGCGTCAACGAGTTCCCGGTACGCCTTCTTCACTCCCCAGGCGAGAAAGATCGGAGGATCCTGCGCCTTGAGGTAACGCGCCACCGGCTCGCAAGCCACAACGTCGCCGAGGTGCTCGAGCAGCATGACCGCAACAACCTGCCGGCCGGCCGCTTCCCGAACCCGGGAACGCCGCAGCCGCGCAGTGTTCGCCGCAAGGCTCAGGCGCAAGCCGATGTCATGACGCCCGGCCCGGTACAGGCTGCCGATGCTCATCGCTGACGAACGATACAGCTGGCCACCAGGGACTCCAGCGCGAGGGGGCTCTTCGAATGGAGTGCGAGGACGTCATAGTGCCAATCGTCACCTGCGCGGGTAACCGTGCAGTGCCGCGCCAGAGCCTCCAGGGGCCACCGGTCAGGCTTCCCGGAAAAGTGCGAGAACTCGCCGAACTTGGTGAACCACGCAAATCTGTCGTACCCCGCCGCGTCGAGCACCGTGAACGCCTCGAACGCGTCGGACCCGGAATGACGGCAGTGCCCCGGGTGCCATTCGAAGAGGACGCCAGGACTCGCGCGCGCGAGCGTGGCCGTGGCCCCCGCGAGAACACGGCCGTCGCAGCCTTCCACGTCGATCTTGATGACGTCGATCGGCGCCAGGGACAGCGGCGCAAGCAGGTTGTCGAGGGTCACGGAGGCGGTGCGTCCTTCCCCGGCCAGGCCGGCGGTGCCGGGGTGAAGACGCACGAACCCTCCCACCAGGGTGTTCGGGGCAGAGACCACCGCACTCACGACGGTGGCGTCGCTGCGGTCGGCGAGATTTGCCGCGAGGTACGCCACGAACTCCTCGTCCCCCTCGACACAGACAATCCGCGCGATCAATCCCGGGCAACGCTCGGCGAGGAGCAGCGCCGTATCGCCAAATCCCGCACCCACGTCGATCACCGTCACGGGACTCCCCGAGGCCCGGCTGGCCTGGGTGACCAGCGCCACGAGGGGTGCGTTGAAAAGCGGATGGTCGCGGAGGATGAGCGGATACGGGTGGCCGACACCGACGACGACCCTCTTTCCATGGAGCGACGTCACCACCGGAGACACCGCTGCCCGGGTCAATCGACGCCAGAGTCCACGCCACAGCCGCAGCGTCACGCGATCCCGGCACCACGGCGCCAGCCGCAGCAAGGCGTTGTAGCAGAGGCTGCCGGCACGGTTTACTGATTTTCCGGTGAACGCACGGTAGGCCGCGGCCGCTCCCGGGGAACCGGAAGTCGATCCCACGGGGGGGACGCGCCCCGCCGAGCCTTCGAGCGGCGTCACGGCTTGATCACGGCCAGCCCGCGCAGCGTGGGCAGGTACAGGAACTCGGTGTACCACCCGCACGCGAACGCACGTCGCACCGCCTCGGAGACGGCCGTATGGTGATCGAAATCGTCAACCAGCACGAGCCCCCCGGGAGCACAGAGCCGTCGCGCGAAGGCGAGGTCGACGAGTTTTCCCGCGAGAGAATGGTCTCCGTCGATGTGGACGAGGTCGAAGGGCCCGCTGCACTCCGCGCTGCGCTGCACGATGTTTTCCCACGAGTAGCCCTCGATGAACGCATATTCGAAACGGGGAAGTTCCTCCTTGAGGGCTCGACAGGTTCTGCTCGCGAGGAGCATCCCTTCCCTCACGTAAAGATTCGGGTCTATCCCGACGAACAGCGAGGGCGCCCGACGGCCGCAAGCCCGGGCAAAGACTGCGCACTGGTAGCCGGTGCGCACCCCGATCTCGAGCATCCGCACCGAAGCCAGCCCCTCGCTGCACCGTCGATACAGGTTGAAGTAGGCCGGATAATAACCCGCATGCGTCAGCCACCCGTCAGGGGCGAGATGGTCGGCGGGAAGTACACACGGGAGCGGCTCTCCCCCGCGGCAGAAGAGGTCCTCGTATGAGGCGGGATTTTCGAAGACCCGCCCTGGCTGCACCCGCGCGGCCAGCCCCCGACTCTCCACCAGCTCCCCGCCTCGCACGGCGAGGGCTTCGGTTACGTCGCCGGGGATCGCGAGGGCCGGCACGGGGAGGTGCCGATAGCGTTCGCGCAGCCTGATCAGAAGCCTCATCGATCCCTGGAATACCCGGTGCCCGAGACGTCTGCGCAGACCCATCAGCACTCCTCCCGAGATGTTCGCGCGCAGGCACCCGGGTCAGCCACAGTCCTGATGATCGTGCGCCAACGATCACGCCACCGCGCCATGCCATACGTCGCCTGCGACACCTCCCAGCCCCGCCGCTGCATGAGGCTCCGCCAGGCCCCGTCGTCGACCAGCCGTACCAGCGGCGCGAGCAGGGACTCGGCTGTCGCATCGCAGAGCACGCCGTTGTGCCCGTCCAGCACCTGGGTGATCATCCCCCCCATGCTCGTCGCCACCACGGCGCAACCGGCGGACATCGCCTCCAGCACCGAGAGGCACGTGGCCTCGCCGCAGACCGAAGGGACGATGGCGACGTCGTGCTCGCGGTGCACCGCCAACGCATCCTGCGGCTGGTAGGATGTGATCGTCACCCGCGGATCCCCCGCGAAGGCACGCTCGAAGAACTCGAGATCAGGGCCCTCTCCGGCCAGCGTGACCCGCACCGCGGGACGCAGGCGCAGCAGCTCGGCAAAGACGGTGGCCACCAGACGCGTGCCTTTCTCCGGGAAGAAACGCCGCGCGAAAATGACGCGCAACGGCCGACCCGGTTCGTGGCGGCGCTCGCGCTCCGGGTCCCACGCCGCCTCCGGCGCCGGGTTCGGGTTGTAGAAGATCCGCCCCGGCACCTGCGGCCCGCGGAAGCTTCGATACCAGTTGAGAAAGAAAAGATCCACGGCCACGCGGTTGCGGCAAGTCTCGAAGCGACGCAATCCGCGCAGCTGACAACGGTAGCGAAAGAGCTTCTCGCCCCAGGCCGTGTGGTAGACCCGCCGCTGCGTGAGCAGACGGATGTCGGCGTCCCAGGAGATCCCGTTTTGCACGCAGATCGCAAACGGGTTGGCGTTGCGCACCGAGAAGAAGTCGGCCGCAAAGATCTCGAGCCGGTCCCCGGAGCCGGCATCGCGGCCTGCCCGGTCCCGCAGGCCCTGGACGACCCGCTCGTTCGACCGCCCCCGCCCCGGGTACCCGGGAACGCCGACGACGCGGGTCCGCCCCCAGCGGACGTCGAAGGGTCGGTCGGCGCACTGATAGACCGTGACCTCGTGGCCGAACGACTCGAGCAGCGGACAAAGGAGGCTGATGAGCGTACCGATGCCGCCGCCGCCAACGCTCGCGGCGTCGTCCTTGAGAAACTGAATGAAGTAAATGCTTGCCCTCACCTGGGGTGTCCCACGATTTCGCGCACACGCCGCCCGAGCCACCGGGGGTCAAGCCCGTCGCCCAGCACCTCACGCGCCGTCTCGGCCGCCCATCCGGCCAGGGAAGAGCGCCTGGGCCGCCTCCGGTCGTCCTGTCGGGCAAAGAGCGACTCGTACGCGTCCAGCATCCTTCCGGTCGAGAAACGGATTTCCGCGGCCGCGCGGCCCGCGGCAGCGCACGCTTCCCGCCGCGGCGTGTCCTGCGCCAGACGGATGATGATGTCCGCGAACCCCGCGCTATCTGCCGGATCGACGAGAAAACCGGTGCTTCCCGCATCGACGATCTCATCCGTGATCCCCGCGAGACGGGAGACCACCGGCACGCACCCCGAGAGCATGGCCTCCGGGATCACGAGACCGAACCCCTCGAGTTTGGTCGGCAGCAGGAGCACGTCTGATTCCCGGAGCAACCGGGCGACTTCGTCGCGCCCCACGGCTCCCGTGAACCGCCACCCGCCGGCGATTTCTCCAGCTGCGAACTCCGCAGTCAGCGCCGCCCTGAGGGGCCCGTCCCCGACGATCGTCAGACTCGCCGCCGGGCACGTGGGCCAGACTCGGCGCATGATGGCCGGGAGTTGGTCCGCCCCCTTCGAAGGTCCAAGAAACCCGACGAAAATAATGCGCACCCCGTCCCGCGCCGCCACCTCGTTCCCCCCGGGCAGAGACCTGTGTTCGGGGGGTGTCCGCGCGTGCATGTCCACTCCGTGCGGAATCGTGCACACCCGGCCGCGCCGCTCGGTCGGCAGCCGCGGGGTGAAAAGCTCCGCGAGTCGGCGCGAGGGAGCGACCCAGGCGAAAACCCGGTGCTGAAAGAGTGCCGCGGTGCGGTAGTACCGCCGATCGTCGCTGTGGATCACGGCAACGGGTCTAACCCTGGTGTCGAGCAGCGACAGCGCGTAGTGCAGGAGTGCGGCGTGATTGAGGAGCAAAAACTCCGGCGCGATCCTTTCCAGAAGATCCGCCGCGCGCCGAACCTTGTGCACCGAAAGCGGGGTGCCGGAGAGGTCGTGGCGTGCGGACACCCCCTCGATCCCGAAGAAAAGATCCCCGGGGTGGTCGGTGACCAGCAGGTGGACCTCCCATCCCCTGGCGCCGAGGCCGCCGGCAACCGTCCTGAGATAGGAGCCCAGTCCGCCGGTGCTGAATTCGGTCGAGGCGACAACGATCTTCCGGTTCCCCACGGCGATCCGTCCTCACCTGACCCGCAACACGAAGTGACGGGGCGGGCGGAACGACTCCCGGATCGGGGAGGCAGGCGACGCCATCGCGCTCATACCCGGCGCCCCATCCCGTCCCGCACGGCTGAGCCGAGACGGCGAAGCGGGTACCACGGATCGCGCACGATGTCGGCCGCTAGCCCCGAGCACTCCGATCTGCGCAGGCGGGCCAGGGTCTGAGCGACGATCCGTTCCCGTTCCGATGGTTCGAGCGCGCCGATGCCGTGCCGTTCCCTGACCGCCGCAGCCTCCTGCGCGCCGACACTCTTCCCGATGGTAGCGCTCTTGGTCTGGGCGTGGTCCCGATACGCGGCCAGCATCCGCGGCAGACGCGCCGGCATGACGCGCCGGGCCAGCTTGAGAAAAAGATCGTAGTCGAAGCAGAACCGGAGCGAGGTGTCGATGCCACCGGCCCCGCGGTAGGCCTCCGCTCTCCAGAAACACGCGGGCTGACCGAAGCGCTGACCGGCGCAGAGGAGCGACGCGAAGTCCTGGGTCGACGCGTAGTGTTTGCAGACAAGTTTTCCCCGTGCGTCGACCCACTGGTAACCGCCGACCACCCACAGCGGGCTGTCCGGCGAATGAAAACGCCGGGCGACCGACGCAAACGCGCCCGGGAGGTAATAATCGTCGGAATTGATCCAGGCAAGCAGCTCGCCCGATGCTCCGGCGAACCCGCGCGCCACCGCATCGGCTTGCCCACCGTCGGGGCCGCCAGACCAGGCGGAGAGGAATCCCTGGTATCTCCGTATCACGTCGAGGCTGCCGTCCGTGCTCCCTCCATCGAGAACGACGTACTCAAGATTCGGGTAGTTCTGCAACAGGACGGAGCGAATGGTCTCTTCGAGAAAATCCCCCTGGTTGAAGGATGGGGTAACGATGGTGAACCGAGGCCACGGCGCGCCGTTCGGCATGGTCGCCGGCTGATGGCACTGCCGCGTCCAGGGCCAACCGTGCCGCCTGCTTGCGGGCCTCGGCAACAGGGCGAGCAAACCGCCAGAGGGAACGCTCTGCGTCAAGAGGCTGTCCCGGGGAACGCCTGCCCCACGGTGTTGGACAGTGGCTCGGGGTAGAGCAGGAAATTCTCCGTCCTGAGCAGCTGAGCCCCGAGCCCCCCCGGAGTAGTCACCGGAATCAGCCCCGGCGCTGCGAACAGCGAGTACCCGTTGTGCGCGGCGTAGTCCAGGAAGATTTCGGGCTCCAAGCCATGGGCGTGCACGTTGACTGCAGTGATCTCCAGCAGGATTGGAGGTCGGCGCTCCCGGATGCAACACGCCGCCCCTTCCAGGACGCCGAGTTCCCCTCCCTCGACATCGATCTTGATCACGGAGACGGGCGGGCGGCCCAGGCCTTCCCAGACGGTGTCCAGGGTCGTCATCGGGACGCGTATGGTGCGGGCGTCTCCCCCGCGGGCAGTGTCGCGGGTGCCGTCGAATGCCCCCAGGCCCCCGGGGAAGACGTAAAGGTCGGTTTCCCCCACGGTGTTCCCCGCAACGGCGTCCAACACCCGCCACCGATCGCGAAATGAACTGAGCTCGCGGGTGCGGGCCAAACACCGGAAGGTCGCCGGGGAAGGTTCGACCGAGAGCACCCTGCACCCGGCCGCCGACGCCAGCACCGGGACGGAGAGCAGGCCGATGTTCGCACCTACGTCGAAATACCAGCCGTCCGGGCGCACCAGAGAAAGAAGCAGTTTGAGATTCTCGTGCTCGTACACCCCCTGCTCGCAGGCCAGCTGAAAAATCAGGCTGCGCTCAGGGAAATACACCCGGGTGCCGTAGTAGGGGAATGACCCGCGCAGGCCCGGGATCGCCTCGTACGCCCAGTGTTTCAGTGCGCTGCGCAGCTTCACGGCACCGATCTCAGGACCACTCGATCCGAGGCATGATCCTGCCGGGACGCTGATCGGCATACGCCGCGTTCACTCCGTCAACGTGTTCCACCACGATCCGCTCCATGATTGCGCCGTCGCAGATCCAGCGCACATTGTGAATTCCGATCTGCAGCCGTATCGCATAGGCGCCGGGACGGACCAAGTCCGCCGGTATCGTGCAACCCGCCTCCCGCACACCCGGAGAACGCTCACGAGGCATAGTATCATCATCAAAGGAGCGGAAAAGAACCTCGCCATCCATCAGGTCTACGAGATCGAAGCCAACCCGCAACCCGGGCAACGGACGGCGCGTGCGATAGCGGATGACCACACGAATCGGATCGGTGGTCCGAAAGGTCCCGCCGGGGAGGTTCTCACGATCACCCACGGCGAAACCGAGCAGTTCATAGTCCGGGTCTGACAGCCGGTGTTCCGATCCGGCACCCGGCTGAGGCGGACTTTCCTGATGCGCGATATAGCTGCCGATCACTTCGGCCGCGGTTCCCCGACGGGTGACCATCCCGTGTGAGAGCAGCATGCAGGTGGAGCAGAGACGGTTCACGCTGGCCATGTTGTGGCTCACGAACAGCACGGTCCGGCCCTCGTGCCCGGCGGCCTCCATCTTCCCGAGACATTTCTTCTGAAACACGCCGTCACCCACGGCCAGAACCTCGTCGACCACGAGGATCTCCGGCTCCAGGTGCGCCGCAACGGCGAACGCGAGGCGCACGTACATCCCCGAGGAGTAGCGCTTGACCGGGGTGTCGAGGAACTTCTCGACCTCGGCGAACGCGACGATCTCGTCGAACTTGCGCCGGATCTCCTCGCGACCCATCCCGAGGATCGCGCCGTTGAGGAAGATGTTCTCGCGGCCGGTGAGTTCCGGGTGAAAGCCTGTGCCCACCTCAAGCAGGCTCGCGACCCGCCCCTCAAGTTCGATGCGGCCCGTGGTCGGTTCGGTGATGCGCGAGAGAATCTTGAGCAGCGTGGACTTGCCGGCGCCGTTGCGGCCGATGATGCCGATGCGCTCGCCCTGGCGCACCTCGAAGGAGACGTCCTGCAGCGCCCAGAACTCTTCGCGTGCCGGGATCCCGCTCGCACCACCGGTGCCACGGGCCGCGCCAAGCAGGGTCCGCCCGAGCGCACGCACCCGCTGCGACACCACGTCGCGCAGCGCGGTGTAGCGCTGCGCCTGCTCGTGGCGCAAGAGATACTTCTTCGAGAGTCCCTCGACCCTGATGACCGGTTCGCTCATATCACATCCGCGAAGCCGCGCTCCACCCGGCGAAAGTACCAGACCCCGCTCGCGAGGAGCAGCGCAGCCACGAGCACCGAGCAGGCGAAACCCGGCACATACAGTTCGACCTTGTCGCCGAGCAGCGCCCAGCGGAACCCGTCGATGACCCCGACCATCGGGTTGAGGGAGTACGCCAGGCGCCAGCGCTCCGGGACGATGCCGCTCGAGAAACCAACCGGCGAGACGTAGAGCCCGAACTGGACGATGAACGGCATCAGGTAACGGAAGTCCCGGTAGCGGACGTTCATCGCGGTGAGCCAGAGACCGGCGCCCAGTGCCGCAGCCAGCGCGAGCGCGACGAACAACGGCAGCGTGATCAGGCGCCACCCCGGAAAGAATCCGTACCAGAGCATCAGGCCGGCCATGATCACACCCGAGACCAGGAAGTCGAAAAAACCCGTGACCACCGAACTGGCCGGGATGATCAGCCGCGGGAAGTAGACTTTCGAGATCAGGTTGGCGTTCCCGACGAGACTCCCTCCC
>Ga0315271_10002956_pt1 | contig 10719 bp, 5 predicted proteins | sample C3_top_MG_FD_204664 | JGI IMG/M metagenome (GOLD analysis project Ga0315271, IMG submission 204664) | Sediment microbial communities from Yellowstone Lake, YNP, Wyoming, USA - C3_top | ecosystem: Environmental > Aquatic > Freshwater > Lake > Sediment | place: USA: Wyoming | collected 2017-08-01
AGGCCCGGGCGACCGGGGGAACCGGCGCGGGCTCCTTCTCGACCAGCTTCGGATCCTTCTTCTGCAGCTCGCCGATGCGCGCCCGGGCCAAGGCCTCGCTGGCCGGCGCGCCCGAACGGCGGGCCATGGCGGTGAGCGGGATGACGAGCTCGGTGCCCGGCCTCACCCGCTTGCCCGCCTTGAGGCCGTTCATCTGGAGGATGGTTGCCGATGGGACCCCGTAGGCGGCGGCGACCGCAGCGACCCCCTCGCCCTTGACGAGCGTGTGGCGGGCGAATCCGAGGGCGGCCGCGGGACCCATGGACGGCCAGTTCTTCTCGAAGGCCTCGGTGCTGCCGAGGGGAAGCTTGACCGCGTAGCCGCGAGGCGGCGTGCAGCTGCGGCGCAGCTCCGGGTTGAGCTCGTGCAGCTCCTTCGTGGAGAGCTCGGCGGCTCGGGCCACGGCCTCGAGCTCGACGGCGTGCGGGACGTTCACCCGCTCGTACTCGGTCCAGCGCTCGGCCTCGATCTCCTCCTTGCGGAAGCCGAAGGCCTCGGGATGCTTGGAGAGGATGGCCGCGGCCATGAGCTTCGGCACGTAGCCCTTGGTCTCGCGCTTCAGGACCTTGCCGCGGGCCATGGTCCAGAAGTCCAGCTGCCCCTTCTTCCTGGCCTTCCCGATCTTGCCCTCGCCGGCGTTGTAGCCGGCCCAGGCCAGCCGCCAGTCCCCGAACTCCTTGTAAAGGAGCTTGAGATAGGTCGCCGCGGCCCGAGCCGACTTCTCCGGATCGCGCCGCTCGTCGACCCAGAAATCTTGCGCGAGTCCCATGCGCTTGCCGGTCGAGGGGATGAACTGCCACGGGCCGGCGGCCTTGGCACGAGAGTAGGCCAGGTTCGCGAACCCGCTCTCGATCATGGCGAGGAAGATGGTGTCCTCGGGCAGGCCGGACTCGCGCAGGATGGTGCGGTAGCGCTCCTGGTAGCGAGGAAGCCGGCCCAGCCACTTCACGAAGTGCTTGCGGACCACCGGCGTCTGGAAGAAACGCACATAGGCCACCACCGCCTCGTTCACGTCGATGGGAATGTCGTACTCGGCCTGCAGGCGGCGCAGGTCGTGGCCGATCTCGGGAAGCAGGGCGATGGATCCGGCATCCTCGTCCGGCATGGGAGCGGTGTCGCGGGAGAGCGCGCCTTCGATGCGCTGCCGGATGGGGGATTCGGTGCCGAGCCGGACGGCCTCGCGCGCCGCGCCGTCCTCGGGGTGCGGCAGCGGCACAAGCGCGGCCTTCTCCTCCGCGAGCCGGACCTCGTCGATCTCGGCCGACTGGGCCTCGAGTTCCCTCTCCACCTCCGGCGCGTCTCCGGCTTCGGGGCCGGCCGGTGCGGCGACCGCCGCCGGCTCCACTACCGGCGTTGGCACCGCGACCGCCGCTGGCTCCGCGACCGCCACCGACTCGGCGGCGAGGGCGGTGTTGGCGAGGGCGGCGGCGAACAGCGCCGGGAGGAAGCGGATCCTGATCATCGACATCCCTGATGGTAACCGGTGTCGCCGGTTCCTGCCAGGTCAGGGACGGGTGGCCGGAGACCCGGACTCTCCGTGTCCGGGACCGACGATGCGCTTCCGGAAGCTCACCGGCTCGAAGCCGGTGCTGTGCTCCGGTGTGTGACAGGAGGCGCAGGTGGAGGCAGGCGGGTCGCGGACGATGTGGCCGGGCGGGTCGATGGCGTGGAGGCTCGCCGGCCCATGGCAGGCCTCGCACTGCACGCCGCGCCGCCCCTCGGTGGAGGCCACGTCGCAGGGGCCGCCTGGCAGCTTCCATCCGGTGACGTGGCAGGAGACGCAGTCGAGGTCGAACTGCCGGCTCCCCTTCACGAGCGTCTCGTAGGTCCGCGCGTGTGGGGTCCGCTGCCACGACGTGAAGGCGGCCGTGTGGCAGTTCCGGCAATCGCGGGTCCCGCCCCCCGGCACCTCGTCCACGCCGATGAAGGACGGGGTGGCGGTGGCCACGTCGGGGCACGGCCGCCCCCGCGCCTTCGCCGCCGCCAGGTTCATGCGCGCCACCTCGCCGTAGTGGCGGGTGAGCAGGCGTCGCACCGCCGGGTCCTCCGGCAGGTCGTCGGAGAGGGGGATGAAGCTCACCTGCATCGAAGGCCGATCGGTGGGAGGCGCCGGGAGCGGCGTGGCCCGGATCGCCTTCTCGCGCTCTTCCATCTCGACGATCTTGCCGGCGAGCGCGGTGGCGAGACCGCCGCTTCCCGACGCCTGGGCGGCGGCCCGGCGGCGGGCGTACTCGGCCCGGCGGGCGGCGAGCAGGTCGAGCTCCTCGTCGCGCTGCGACGGACCGGGGAGGATCTGGAAGCCCTTCGACCGGTCCCCGGCGAGGAAGAGGTCGATCCGGGCCAGCGACTGGCCGCGCCCCTGCACCTGCACCACCGGCACCGGGGAGTCGAGCACGGCCCGGTTGGCGTCGTCGTCGAGTAGCCCCTCGCGGTGGGCGGCCAGGACGAGATCCACGCCCTGCCTCCGCGCCTCGGCGGCCCGTTCCACGGCGGCGCGGCTGCCCCCCTCGTGGACCACGGCCACCCGCACCGGCGCCCTGGGCACCGAGCCGAGCGCCCCGAATCCCACCGGTCCGATCCGTTTGCTCCGGGTGAAGGGGAGCCCGGTCTCCCGGGCGAAGGCCTCCCCGGCCACGAGGTCGCGCTCCCCCGGGTAGCTGGCGGCGAGCCCCATGGCCCGCAGCGCCCGGGCCGCGGTCCGAGCCCGGGCCCGGTCCTGGTCGGTGCGCTCCGGGTCGAGCGCCCCCTCGAAGAGCAGGTCGCCACCGGCGACGAAGACCGTGTCCGGGTTCTCGGCGCGGACCTGGGCGATGGCCGCGGCGGCGCGGGCCAGGCCCCCCCGCTGGTTGGCGCTGCAACCACAGGGCTCGAGCCAGCCGGAGAGGTCGGCGGCATAGATCAGGGTGACGTGGCGGGGCGCCGCGGCGGCGAGGACAAGGGCGGCGATGGCGACCGCGGGAGACATCCGAGACTGCAGGCTTTAGCACGCCGCCCGGGGGCGCGCCCGGGGCTCCGTGCGACTCGGCCCCCTTCGTGCTAGGAGGAGGCCTCCCCGCTCCGGCTGGGCCTCCCGATGCGCATCGGCTCTCACACCTTCTCCGGAAGCTTCTTCCTGGCGCCGCTGGCCGGCGTGTCGGATCGCCCGTTCCGCGCCATCTGCCGGGACATGGGGGCGGCCTTCACCTACACGGAGATGGTGAGCGCTCACGGTCTCGTTCACGGAACGTCGCAGACCCTCTCCTACCTCGACCACGACCCGGACGAGGTTCCCTTCGCGGTGCAGATCTTCGCCGCCGAGGCCGACGTGCTGGCCCGGGGCGCCGTGGCAGCGGTGGAGGCCGGCGCCGGCATCGTGGACATCAACATGGCCTGCCCGGTCCGCAAGGTCTGCGGTACCGGCGCGGGGGCGGCGCTGGCCCGCGAGCCGGGCGCCGTCGAGTCCGCGGTCCGGGAGGTGACCCGGGCGGTGAGCGTCCCGGTGACCATCAAGATCCGCGCCGGCTGGGACGAGTCCACCGTGAACTGCGTCGACGTCGCCCGCGCCGCCGAGGCCGGAGGAGCGTCCGCCGTGGCCCTGCACGGGCGAACCCGGTCGCAGGGCTACGCCGGGCGCGCCGACTGGTCCCTCATCCGCGCGGTCAAGCAGGCCATCTCCATCCCGGTGCTGGGCTCGGGCGACGTCTGGTCGGCCGCCGACGCCCTGCGCATGCAGGGCGAGACCGGCTGCGACGCGGTGCTGGTGGCCCGCGGAGCCTGCGGCAACCCCTGGATCTTCCGCGACCTGCGCGCCTCCGAGCGAGGGGAGCCCATGCCGGGCTCCCCCACGCGCGACGAGTGGGTCGGAACCGTGATGCGCCACGTCCAGCTCCAGATCCAGCACCGGGCCCGGCTCCACCCGGGCGAGGACGGCGCAGACTCCGAGTCACACGCGGTGCGGGAACTGCGCAAGCACCTTCTCTGGTACACCCGCGGCCTGAAGGGCGGCGTGCACTTCCGCCGCGACGCCACCACGGTGAGCGACGACGCCGGCGTCGGGGCGCTCCTGGCGCACCACTTCCCGCCCGGCGCTCCCTTCGAGTTCGACCCCTCCCTCGCCGCCGGCGAGGCCATCGCCGAGTGAACCGCCCGTGAACGAAACCCTGACGCTGGGCGCCTACTCCGGCGCCATCCTGATCGGCTCGCTGGCCGGCGGCGCCCTGCCCCTCTTCGGGAAGCGGACCCGCAACGACGCGCTGCTCTCCTTCTCCGCCGGCGTGATGCTCGGCGCGGCCTTCTTCCACATGCTTCCCGAGGCGGTGCACCTGGGCGGCCCGGACGTCATCCCCTGGACGGTGGCCGGGTTCCTCTTCCTCTTCCTGCTCGAGCGCTTCGTGCTGGTGCACATCTGCGCGGAGCCCGGGCCGTCGGAGCGGCTTCTCGGCCACCCCGCTCCGCCGCCCCACGGGCTGCGCGAGCACGCCGGCCACGACCACGCCCACGAGGCCACCGGCTGCGACGTGCACACGCTCGGGCTGGCCGCCTTCGTCGGCCTCTCTCTCCACACGCTGGTGGACGGTTTCGCGCTGGGCGCCGCCCAGAGCGATCCGGCGCTGGGCCTGCTCGTCTTCGTGGCCATCCTGGCGCACAAGATCCCCTCCTCGGTGTCGCTGACCGCCATCCTGCGCGCCGAGGGCTACGGGCGCCGCCAGGCCCTCTTCATGAACGCCAGCTTCGCGCTCATGGTGCCGCTCGGCGCCGCCATCTTCCTGGTCCTCGACCGGGTGGTCCACGCCCAGCGCTTCACCGCCATCGCGCTGGCCGCCAGCGCGGGCTCGTTCCTCCAGCTCTCCCTCTCCGACATCCTGCCCGACCTGCACCGGCGGGGGGGCGACCGCTGGAAGATCTCGCTGGCGCTGCTCGCCGGGCTGGCGGCCATGTGGGCGCTCAGGTCGTTCGGCCACGCTCACGGCTGAGCGCGCGGGGCAGCCGCACCGTGAAGGTGGTCCCGCGGGCCTCGTCGGATCGCACCCGGATGGTGCCTCCGTGCGCGGCGGTGATCTGCACGGCGATGTAGAGCCCGAGCCCGAGCCCCCGCCGCCGCTGGCTGCGCTCGTCGTCACCTCGCCGGAACGGCTCGAAGAGGTGAGGCACCAGCTCGGCGGGGATGGGCGCCCCGGCGTTGGTGACCTCGACCACGGCCTCCTCCGCATCGCCCCAGCAGGCCACCTCCACCAGCGTGCCCTCCGGGCTGTACTGGAGCGCGTTGTTCACCAGATTGGCCACCGCCTGCCCGACCCGGTCCCCGTCCCACTCCCCGGGAACGGGCTCCGGCGCGCTGACCTGGACCTCGCGCCCGGCGTGGGCCACCTCGCACTCCTCGGCCACCGAGCGGACCAGCGACGCGAGGTCCAAGCGCCGGGGATGGAGCACGATCTCCGGTCCGCCCTGGACCATGGTGTAGTCGATGAGCGCCCGGATGATGCCGTCGATGCGCCCCGAGGCCCGCAGGATGCGCCCCACGGAGCGGGCCGCGCGCTCGTCGAGCGAACCGGCCTGGAGCATCTCAGCGGACGCGGTGATGGCCATGAGCGGACTGCGCAGGTCGTGGCCGATCACGCCGAGCACGTGGCCACGGGCCTGCTCGGCGATCCGCTGGTCGGTGACCTCCTGCACCAGCGACCCGATGCCGATGAGCCGCCCCGCCACGCGGACCGGGTACCAGGTGATCACGAAGGACCGCTGACGCTCCCCGGGAACCCTTGGCGGCGCGGTCACGTTGCGCTCCACGAGGCGGACCCGCCCGTCCACCACCTGCTGGAAGTCGCGGATCAGGTCGTCGCGCGCGACCGGCGGCAAGACCTCCCAGAGGGTCCGGCCCAGCAGGCTCTGGACCGGGGCCTCGTGGATCGCAGCCAGGTAGGCGTTGAGGCGGAGGTAGCGCATGTCCCGGTCGAGCAGCGCCAGCCCCACCGGAGCATTCACGAACAGCGCGTCGAGATGGGCCGCCGACTCGTCGCGCTCCCGGAGCGTCCGGCGCAGCTCGCGGACCAGCAGCTCCCGGGTCTCGGCCGCCTCCTCGGCCTGGGCCCGCAGCTCCCGCTGGGTCTCGTAGAGCCGGGCCCGATCGACGGCCTGGGCCGACTGGTGCGCCAGCGCCTCGAGGAAGTCTCGCTCCTCCTCGTCGAACCGGTGGGCGCCGGCGAACCCGATTCCGAGCGCGCCGATGGGGCGTCCGCGAACCCGGAGGGGCAGCGCGGCCCAGGAAGAATCGCCGACGGTGGCGCCGCCCGGAACGAGCGCCGGGTACCGGGCCCGCAGCTCGGTCGAGGAAGCGATCCAGACCGGCTCCTCACGGAGGAAGGCCTCCTCGAGCGGGGCCCGGAGCGCCGCGGGCGTGCCCCCATCGCCGCCTGCGGCCATGGACCCGGCGGCATGGGCGACCTCGAGGATTCCCCCCTCCGGAAAGCAGAGGCTTCCGCCGCTGGCGCCGAGGACGTGAAGCCCGACGCCGAGGACGACCTGCGCGACCTCCTCCTCCGTCACCGCCGCGGAGAGCGCCGCCGTGACCTCCTGCAGCCGGGCCAGCCGCTCCGCCACCGCCTCGGGGCGCAGCCGGGCCGACCGCTCGCCCGCGGCCGCCGGCGGCAGGGTCCCGAGGTCGCGGGCCAGCCCCACCACCCGATGCCCCTGCTCTCCCGATCCGCCGGTGCGGTAGAGGGTGAAGTCGGCCCGGCGGGCCTCTCCCGACACTTCGAGGACGACCGGAATGCGGAAACGGGGATGACCGTCGGCGAGCACGCCGCGTGCGGCCTCGAAGAGCGCCGGGGAGGCGCCCGGGAGCAGCTCGGCGAGCGACCGACCGACCGACTTCGCCGCGTCCACGCCGACCAGCGTGGCAAAGGAGGTGTTGGCGCCGGTGCAGCAGAGGTCGGAGTCGGCAACGACGATCCCGAAGGGCGCGTCCGCGCCGATCTCGCCGAGCAGTGGCTCGAGGGCGCGGTCGCGCGGACTCGGGGCGACTCCCGGTCCCTTCTTTGGACGGTGGCCAGTCAGGCCGGTCATCTTCCCACGCACGCGCGGGCCTTGCCAAAGGATCGAAGCGCCGTCACCCGGCGATGCGCAGCCAGGCCGAGAGCGCCGCGTCGCCGCCGTCGCGGAAGACCTCCAGCGCCTCGTCGGCGGGCGAGCGCGCCTCGCGCGCGATCTTCATCAATGGCGAGAGCCACACTCGCTCGTCCTGCCCCTTCTCCCCGCAGGCGCCCTGCCGGCACAGGCCCAGGGAGGCGGCCTCGAGGAGATCGGTCGCCAGCGCGGCCAGCGTTCGCCCGTCCGGTGTCCGGGCCCGCAATCCCTCCCGGCCGGCGGCGTCGCGAAGCGCGCGGCGCGACTCGACCGGGAATCGACGGACCAGGTCCCAGGCCCAGTCCCGCGACTCCTTCGAATAGAGCAACCCCTTCCAGAAGGCGGCCAGCCCCTTCACCATGGAGGGCGGAACCGCATCCGAGCCCCGGATCTCGATGACCCCCTTCATGCGGACCTCGGGGAAGAGCACGGAGAGCTGGTCCTCCCAGTCGGCCAGCGTGGCCCGATGCCCCTCCAGCCCCTCGGAAAGGTAGCGACGGAAGGTGAACCCGCGGGTGTCGAGGTAGCGGCCGTCGCGGCGCAGGAAGACCATGGGCACGTCGAGCGCCCACTCCACGTAGCGCCGGTAGGCGTCCTCCTCGAAGCCGGGGTCGAAGGCGAAGGGCAGGAGCCCGCAGCGCGCCGGGTCGGTGTGGTTCCAGACCTCGGTCCGGAAGCTCTGCCAGCCCGACTCGGCGCCTCCCACCACCGGCGAGTTGGCGCACAGGGCCACGATGGCTGGCTGGGCGCCGAGAGCCACACGGAGCTTCTCGGCGGCGTCCCGCTCGCTTCCGAAGTCGAAGGAGGCCTGAGCCGAGGCGGTCATCGACATCATGTCCGGTGCGAGCCGGCCGCGGCTGGCCAGGAATGGCCGCATCACCGCGTACCGCTCCTTGGGAACCCAGCGGGCGGTGGCCGGCGACCCCCAGGGGCGATAGCCGGCCGCCAGGAACTCGATTCCCAGTTCCGAGCCGATCTCGCGCCCGATCTCCAGATGCCGGTCCAGCTCCTCGGCGACCGCGTGGACGTCCTGGAAGGGGCGCCCGGAGAGCTCGACCTGGCCGCCCGGCTCGATGGAGACGGTCAGGCCGCCCTTCTGCGCCGCGATGGCCCGGCCGTTCTCCTCGAACGGGGTGTAACCGAATCGGGAGTAGGCGCGCAGCACGGCCTCGATGCCACGCGGCCCGTCGTAGGGCACCGGGTCGAGCGTTCCCGCCATCTGGGGCAGGGCCTCGTACTCGATGCCCACCTTCCAGGCCGAGGAGGGATGCTCCCGCACCCGGAACCATTCGACGAGGTCGTCGGCGTCCTGCACCGGCGGGCTCTCGGTGATGCTCCGGTCGAGCGACATGCGCGGCACTGTACTGGCGAGGGGGCATGGGCGCCACCGCGACCTGGGGAATGGCGGTGCTCCGGGACCCGTTACCTCATCCACCTCGCAGACCCGCCCGCGATCCGGAGGACGATCTCCTTGCACCCCCGCACCACTGCCCCTATCCTCCTGAAAAGGTCGGCTTTTTTCGAATCTCCGAGGTTTCGTCCCCACATGAAGAGCCTTCTTCGCTTCGTCGCCGCGGCGGCGGTCGCGCTCGCGGTCGCGGCCGGGATCTCCTTCGCCCTCGCTCATCGGCCCGGGTCACACCGCCCCACCGGCCCCTCCGCCGTCGCCTCGATGGGCGCTCACGGAGAGTCCGGGTCGGGGGACGGCTCCTCCCGCGCCACCGAGCCGGGTTACCGGCTGAAGACGCTGCCGGTGGTGACCAAGGTGGTGCTGGCGGTCCAGGAGAACTACGTCGATCCACGGAGGGTGAATCCGAAGGCCATGCTGGCCGGCTCGCTGGGCGCGGTCGAGAAGACCGTCGCCGAGGTGATGATCGAGGGCGACGTCGCGACCGGCAAGATCAAGGTGACGGCCGGGGAAGCCACCCGGGAGTTCGACGTCTCCGACGTGGTCTCGATCTTCAGCTTCCGGCAGAAGCTCGCCGAGATCATGGACTTCGTTCAGGACCACCTGGTGGCCCACAAGAACCTGGGCGACGTCGAGTACGCCGCCGCCAACGGCATGCTCCAGACGCTCGATCCGCACTCCGTCCTGCTCGAGCCCAAGCACTTCAAGGAGATGCGGCTGCAGACCCGGGGCGAGTTCGGCGGGCTGGGCTTCGTCATCGGCATGCGCGACGGGAACCTCACCGTCATGAAGGTGCTGAAGGGAACGCCGGCGCAGCGATCCGGGATCCGGGCCAAGGACGTCATCTCCCGCATCGAGGAGCAGTCCACCATCAACATGGACGTGCAGGACGCGGTGGACCGGCTGCGAGGCAAGCCCGGCACCCGCGTCAACGTCACGGTGGGCAAGACCGGCGCCGAGCCGCGCCGCCTCGCCATCGTTCGCGAGGTCATCAACGTCGAGACCGTCCCCTTCGCCAAGCTCCTCGACAAGAACGTCGGCTACGTGAAGGTGGCGCAGTTCTCCGCCAACACCACCCGGGATCTGGTCAAGGCCGTCGACCAGCAGAAGGCGGAGGCGGCGGCCTCGGGCGGCAAGCTGGAGGGGCTCATCCTCGACCTGCGAGGCAATCCTGGCGGGTTGCTCGAGCAGGCCATCTCGGTCTCCGACCTCTTCCTCTCCGAGGGAGTCATCGTGAAGACCGTGGGCGAGGGGGATCGACGCCAGATCCACGAGGTGAAGGAGGCTCACGCCGACCGGAACGACCTGTCCGACCTGCCGGTGGTGATCCTGGTGAACAACTCGTCGGCCTCGGCCAGCGAGATCGTCGCCGGCGCGCTCAAGAACAACGGGCGAGCGCTGGTGGCGGGGCGCCAGACCTTTGGCAAGGGTTCGGTGCAGGTCCTCTACGACTTCAGCGATCCAGCCCACGGCGGCGAGGAGGCCGCCCTCAAGCTCACCATCGCGCAGTACCTGACCCCCGGCGACATCTCCATCCAGGAGGTCGGCATCACCCCCGACGTGATGCTCCAGCCCGGACGGGCCCTGCCCGACGCGGTGAACTGGTTCGCCCCTCCGCGCTCCATGGGGGAGGCCGACCTGGACCACCATTTCCAGAATCCCCTGCTCGGCGGCTCCGACGCGAAGCGGCCGGAGACGGTTCGCAAGACCGCCGAGAAGCCGCTCCTCGAGCTCCGCTACCTCCTCGACGAGAAGGAGGATGCCGTCGCCAAGGCGCTGAAGAAGGAGGCCCGGGAAGCGGCTCGCCTGCGCTCGGAGGACCCCGAGCTGACTCCGGCCCAGCAGGAGGACGAGGACGCCGACGCCAACCCCGACGAGCTGGTGGAGGACTACCAGATCCGCTTCGCCAAGGACCTCCTGGTCCGCGCCCCCTACCCCGACCGCGCCCGCCAGCTCGAGGCCGCCAAGGTGCTGGTGGAGGAGCGCCGCGCCGACGAGCAGGCCCGCCTGCAGGCCCGGCTGGCCCAGCTGGGCGTCGACTGGTCCGCAGGCGCCCCCGCCACCGGCACGCCCCGCCCCGTGGTGACGGTGTCGCCGCCCGAGGGCAAGAAGGCCCGCGCCGGAGACACCATCCCCTGGACCGTCACCGTCGAGAACAAGGGCGACGCGCC
>Ga0315271_10002957_pt1 | contig 10719 bp, 7 predicted proteins | sample C3_top_MG_FD_204664 | JGI IMG/M metagenome (GOLD analysis project Ga0315271, IMG submission 204664) | Sediment microbial communities from Yellowstone Lake, YNP, Wyoming, USA - C3_top | ecosystem: Environmental > Aquatic > Freshwater > Lake > Sediment | place: USA: Wyoming | collected 2017-08-01
TTCACCCTGCTCAAAACCGATCGAGATGACGGCGGGCTTGTTCGGCGCTTCGGACGGGTCGGCCGTCAGCATGAACAGGTCGGCCGGGGCTTCGTGCCACGGATCTTCCAGCACGCCGCCTTCGTGGGAGACGTGCCAGAGATTCCGGTCGCGACTGTACGGCTTCTCGGCCGTTGCCGTGGTCGGAATGCCCTTCTCCTTCAGGTAGCGGATCAGATCGTCGCGGCCCCTGAACTCCCAGCGGTCGTCGCGCCACGGCGCGATGACCTGGAGATCCGGCGCAAAGGCGGCGTAGGTGAGCTCGAAGCGGACCTGGTCGTTGCCCTTGCCGGTACAGCCGTGGGCCAGGGCGGCGGCACCGATGCGGCGCGCCGCGGCCACCTGGCGTTCGGCGATCAGCGGCCGCGCCATCGACGTGCCGAGCAGGTAGGTGCGGGCGTAGATGGCGCCGGCCTTGAGGGTCGGCCAGATGAACTCGCGCACGAACCGCTCACGGACGTCTTCGACGACGCAGGATTCGGCGCCCGAACGGAGGGCCTTCTCTTCGATACCGACCAGCTCACCCGCGCCCTGCCCGACATCGACGGCGCAGCAGACCACCGACACGTTGTAATGCTCGCGCAACCACGGCACGATCGCCGAGGTGTCGAGCCCACCCGAATACGCCAGCACCACCTTGTCCGTCATGAGCGGCTCCACTGAGAGTTTATGCACACCAACGCATAAACATACATCGTGAATCCCTCGACTTCAACGGCCGCCGGGAACGAGTGCCGCGATGCGCTTTTCGAGCTTCTTCCGTTCGCCGACGGAGCGGGTGATCATCAGCAGGGTGTCGTCACCGGCGATGGAGCCCATCACCTCGGGCCACTCCTCGTGGTCGAGCGCGGCAGCCAGCGCCGAGGCGCTGCCGGTGGGCGTGGAGAGAACGAGCAGCGGGCCGACGCCGGCCACCTTGAGAAGGAGCGAGGGGATCATCGCCGTGAGCGGCGGCGCGGGAAGGATGGCTTCCTCCGGCGCCTCGTAGTGGCCGACCCCGTCGCTATCGGGAGCCTTGATCAGGCCGAGGTCACGGATGTCGCGTGACAGGGTGGCCTGCGCGACGTCGAAGCCACCCCGCACCAGCAGTTCGCGCAGGCGTTCCTGGTTCGGAATCGCGTGTTCGCGGACGAGATGGAGGATGGCGGCGTGTCGTCTGGTTTTCCCGGGCACGGGATTGAATATGGCGCTGAAAGCTGAAAGCTGAAAGCTGATGGGGCGGACCTTCCGCCTTCAGCTTTCAGCCTTCAGCTGTCGCGCCGACTCCGACGCCGAGACGAATGCCTCGCGTTCGGCCGCGGCGTCCACCCCCGGCCAGGCTCCGCCCTGATACACGAGACGCCCGGCCACCCAGGTCGCCACGACATCACTCGCGCCCGCCGACGCGGCCAGCGTCGCTTCAATGTCGGGCGCGGCGGCGAAGCCGGGACCACGGAGTGAGACGGCGCAGAGATCGCCCCAGGCGCCGGGCTCCAGCCGTCCGGCGTCCTCGATGCCGAGCGCATCGGCGGCGGCGGTGGTGATCAGGCGCAGCCGTTCATTCGGGGTGAGCGATGCGCCGGTGGCCGCCAGCCGCTGCTCGGCGAACAGGTCGAGGGTGTTGCCGGCGGCGACCGAGTCGGTGCCGACGCCGACGTTGACGCCGGCGTCCTTCATGAGCTGGAGGGGCGCGCGGCCGTTGCCGAGGAGCTGATTGGACCACGGGCAGTGGGCGATGGAGGCGCCGCAGCGCGCCGCCGCCGCGAAGTCGTGCGGGTCACCATGGACGCAGTGGATGAGCAGCGGCTGCGCCGCTTCGAGCCCGCCCCGCAGGGCCCAGGCGATGGGCGAAACGCCGTGGGCTGCGACCGGAATGCCGCGGCCGCGCAAATGGTCGGCGAAGGGGCCGCGCCCTTCCTCCACAAAGAGGCGCTCTTCGGCCGATTCGCCGATGTGCATGGCGATGCGGCGCTGCTCGCGGTCGGCACGAGCGGTCACAGCGGCGAGCAGCGGCTCCGACACCGTGTACGGCGCGTGCGGCGACAGGCCGACCGCGACGCGCTTCGATTCACACGGCTCGAGCGCGCGCAGGGCATCCTCCAGCAGCGCGAGCGAGGCACCGAGCTGGGCGGGATCGGGACCGAACACCTCCTGATAGGCGACGCCGCGGGCACCGAGGTCGGCCATGGCGCGGGCGGCCTCCCCGGTCGAGCCGGTGTCGCCGATCGTCGCAATGCCGTGGGCGAAGCTCTCCAGCACACCCCAGCGGGCGGCCGCGCGGAACGAGCCGGGCGGCAAGCCGTCCTTGATGCGGCGAATGGTCATGATCCAGCGGGTGAACACGGTCCCGGTGACCAGCCCGCGCAGGGCCATCAATTCGAGATGGGTGTGGGTGTTGACGAGTCCGGGGAGCAGCGCGACGTCGCCGAGGTCCTGCGAGGCGGCGTCTTCCGGCCTCGGTACGTCGGCCTCTTCGCCAACCGCGACGAGGCGCCCCGCGGCATCCACCAGGACCGCACCGTGCGCGATCGGCCGGGCGGTGATGGGCACGACCCACCGCGCGCTGAGCCGCAGCGCGCCCACGGTCAGTTGGTCTTGCGGCGCGGCGCGGGTGGCGGCGCCGGCGCCGGCGCCGGCAGGACGCCCTGCTGGGCATCGAGCAGCCGGGCCGCGCCAGCCGGCACGGTCCAGTCGCCCGGGTTCGGCCGGCGCTCGTACACCTCGCGCATGAAGTTCGCCCACGCCGGCGCGGCGAAGCGCCCGCCCTGCGCGCCTTCGCGGATGGTCTGTGGCTGGTCCAGTCCCATCCACACGCCCGCCACGATTTCCTTCGTGTAGCCGATGAACCAGACGTCCGTGTAGTCGTTGGTCGTACCGCTCTTGCCGCCGGCAGGGATGGTGAACCCTGCGTTGCGCACGGCGCTGGTCGCCGTGCCACCGCGGATCACGCCCTTCAGCATGTCGTTCAGCACGTACGCCTGGTCGGGGGCCATGACGCGCTCGCGGCGCTGGGCGGGCCGCCACAGCACCGCGCCGTCGGCGTCTTCGACACGGACGATCCCGATCGGCGAGGCCCGCACGCCCAGCGTCGCGGGGACGCTGAAGGCCGAGACCATCTGCAGGGGCAGCACGTCGGCCGACCCGATGAAGATCGACGGCACCTCGGGAACGCGCGTGGTGAGGCCGTAGCGGCGCGCCTCCTCGACCACGGTCTCGGCGCCGATCTCGAGGCCGAGGCGGATGGCCACCAGGTTCACCGAGGAGGCGAGCGCCTGGCGCAGGGTGATGAAGCCGCGGAACTGATTCTCCTCGAAGTTGCCCGGTTCCCAGACGGTGCCGTCGGTCATGGGCAGCGAAATCGGCGCGTCTTCGAGGGTCTCATTCGGCGAGTGGCCGGCGCGGATGGCCGCGGAATAGACGAACAGCTTGAAGGTCGAGCCGGCCTGGCGCAGCGCCTGGGTCGCGCGGTTGAACTTCGAATCTTCAAAATCCCGGCCGCCCACCATGGCGCGGATCTCGCCGGTCTGCACGTCCATCGCGATGAGCGCGCCCTGTAGATACGGCGTGGTGGCGCTGCGGGGCGCATCGGGATCCCGATCGGCGCGCGCCGCGAGGTAGCGCGCGTAGCTCCGGTGCGGGAACGGCCCGAAGGCGCCACCCTCGATGTTCTCGAGCTGCGCCTCGAGGGCGCGTTCGGCGGCCTGCTGCATGTCGATGTCGAGCGTGGTGTAGACGCGCAGGCCCTTCTCGTACAGGTCGCGGCCGAAGCGCGCGTCGAGGGTCTGGCGCAGCCATTCGACGAAGTAGGGCGCGACGTCGCCGTAGTCCTGGCGCGCCGAAAGACCCAGCGGCGCCGACTTGGCTTCTTCCGCTTCGTCGCGCGAGACGTAGCCCTGTTCGCGCATCATCTCGATGACGAGGTTGCGGCGCCGGACGGCGCGGGCCGGATAGCGGCGCGGATTGTAGGCGCTCGGGCGCTGCGGCAGCGCCGCGAGGAGGGCGGCCTCGGCCAGCGTGAGATCGCGCGCCGACTTGCCGAAGTAGCGCTGGGACGCCGTTTCCACGCCGTAGGCACCGGCGCCGAGGTTGATCTGATTCAGGTACAGCTCGAGGATGCGATTCTTCGAGTAGGTCTGCTCCAGCTCCCGCGCCACCCAGACTTCGCGGAGTTTGCGGGACAGTTTCTTTTCGCGGGTGATACGGTCAGGAAAGACGTTGCGCGCCAGCTGCATGGTGATGGTCGAGAATCCCTGCTGGAACTTGAGCGATGTCAGGTTGGCCCGGGCCGCGCCGAAGAACCGGGCGAAGTCGATGCCGTGGTGCTGGTAGAAGCGTTTGTCCTCGATCGCGACGAAGGCCTGCGCCAGGCGCCTGGGCATGTCCGCCAGGCGGATCAGGGTCCGGCGCTCGAGGCCGAGTTCGGTGATGAGGCGACCGTCGGCGGCGTAGATCTTGGATGTCTGCTGGGGGCGGTAGTCGTCGAGGATGGCGATCGACGGGCACATGTTGCCGGCACAGACGCGGGTCCAGCTGCCGTAGGCGACGCCGCCCGCGAAGCCGATGATGAGCAACAGTGCGGCCACCGTCCGCCGCAGCAGCTGCGGCGAAAACCAGCGGGACAGGCGGCTCTTCAGCGACTCGGCCATAGCCGTTAAACGTAGACGGACCCTACCCTGCTTGCCAGCGCGGCGCCGTTCTTCTACGATTGGCCCCATGGCCGGCTTCCCCCCGCTCAACGTCCAGATGGACGCCATTCGCCGCGGCGCGGTGGAGATCATCCCCGAGGCGGACCTCGTCAAGAAGCTCGAGCGCTCGATCGCGACGAAAGAGCCGCTCATCGTCAAGCAGGGCTTCGATCCCACCCGCCCGGACCTGCACGTCGGTCACATGGTCAGCATCCGCAAGCTGCGGACCTTCCAGGACCTGGGTCACCGCGTGGTGTTCCTCATCGGGGATTTTACCGGGATGGTGGGCGACCCGTCGGGGGTCAGCGAGACGCGGCCGCGGCTGACCGAGGACGAGGTGGCGCGGAACGCCTCGTCGTACCGCGAGCAGATCTTCAAGGTGCTCGACCCCAAGCACACCATCATCGAGCGCAACAGCCGCTGGCTGGGCGCCCTGACGATGGCCGACATCGTGAACCTGACGTCGCACTACACGGTGGCGCGGATGCTGGAGCGCGACGACTTCGCCAAGCGCTGGAAGGCGCAGGCGCCGATTTCGGTGCTCGAGTTCCTCTATCCGCTGCTGGTCGCCTACGACTCAGTCGAACTCAAGGCCGACGTCGAACTCGGCGGGACCGACCAGAAGTTCAACCTGCTGACCGGGCGCACGCTGATGGAACGCTATGGGCTGGAGCCGCAGGTCGCGCTCACCATGCCGATGCTGCGCGGGCTGGACGGCGTGAAGAAGATGTCGAAGTCGTACGACAACTACATCGGCATCACCGAGGCGCCCGAGGACCAGTACGGCAAGACGATGTCCATCGCCGACGACCTGCTGGAGGAGTGGACGACGCTGCTCTCGACGGTGCCGACGGCGGAACTGGGCGCGGCCCTGCAACGCTGCCGGGAGCAGCCCTACGTCGCCAAGCGGGCGCTGGCCGCCGACCTGGTGAAGCAGTTCCATGGCGCCGACGCGGCGACGCGGGCCGCCGGGCATTTCGACCAGCTGTTCAAGAAGAAGGAAGCACCCACCGAGCGGCCGTCCTTCTCGCACGTGCCCGCCAAGCTGACAGCGGTGCTGAAGGACATCGGCTTCGCGAAGTCCGCGGCCGAAGCGCGGCGGATGATCGAGCAGGGCGGCGTGCAGCTCGATGGAATGAAGGCGGCCGAGGCTGATGCGGTGCTGTCGCCGGGGAAGTACCTGGTCAAGTACGGGAAGCTGAAATTCGGGGATGTCGAGATTCGCTAGCGGGGAATCACGGATTGGAGGACGACATGCGGACCACCGGGAGCACTCTGCGGCGGTCGACGCGCCTGCTGCCGGGGGCGCTGATCATCCTGGTGACGGCGAGTTGCTCGGTCAATCGCTTCGCCGTCAACAAGCTCGGCAATGCGCTCGCCGAATCGGGCACGACCTTCGCGGCCGATGACGATCCGGCGCTGATCGAGGCGGCGACGCCTTTCAGCCTCAAGCTGATGGAGAGCCTGCTGGCGGCCTCACCGCAGCATCGCGGCCTGCTGTTCGCCACCGCGTCCGGCTTCACCCAGTACGCTTACGCCTTCGTTCAGCAGGACGCCGACCGGCTGGAGGACGAAGACGTCGGGCGGGCCGCGGAGGCACGGACCCGGGCACGGCACCTGTACCTGCGGGCGCGCGACTACGGCCTGCGCGGGATCGAGACGCGCCACCCCCGTTTTTCCGCGCTGCTGCGCACCGATCCCCGCGGCGCCGTGGCCCAGGCCACGATCCAGGACGTGCCGCTGCTCTACTGGACGGCCGCCGCATGGGGCGCGGCGATCGCCATCTCGAAGGACCAGCCGGAGCTGGTCGCCGACCAGGGGCTCGTCGAGGTGCTGATCGACCGCGCCCTCGCGCTCGACGCGGACTATGGCGACGGCGCCATCCACGGCTTCCTGATCAGCTACGAGCTGTCGCGCCAGGGCGCGGCCGGTGATCCCAATGTCCGCGCCCGCCGGCATTTCGAGCGCGTCGTCGAGCTGACCCATGGCCAGCTGGCCTCACCGTACGTGGCGCTGGCCGAGGGCGTCAGCGTCAGTCGCCAGGATCGCCGCGAGTTCGAATCGCTGCTGCGCCAGGCGCTGGCCGTGGATCCCAACGCCCGACCCGAGTGGCGGCTCGCCAACCTGATCCTCCAGCGCCGGGCGCGCTGGCTGTTGTCCCGGACCGACCAGCTGTTCCTCGACCCCGGCGCCAGTTCATCCGGCCGCACGGCCGTGCCCGTGCCACTCGCCACCGCAGTCCTTTCGTTCGCGAGGCAGCCATGAATGTCCCGCGCCGGATCGCGTTCTCGGCCATCGCCTCTGGCATCGTGCTCGGATGGGCACCGGGCGCCATGGCGCAGGGTGCGCCGCAACGCCTGAGACTCGGCACCCTGGCACCGCAAGGCACCTCGTACCACCACATCCTCCAGGAGATGGGCGAGCGCTGGCGCACGGCAACCAACGGCCAGGTCCAGCTCACCATCTACGCCGGCACCATGGGCAGTGAGCTCGAGCTGGTGCGACGCATGCGCCTGGGACAACTCCAGGCGGCGGCGCTGAGCGGTGTCGGCCTCAAGGAGATCGACCCGGCCATCAGCGCGCTGCAGGAGATGCCCATGGTGTTCCGGACGCTGGACGAGGCGGCCTGGGTGCGGTCGCGGCTCGAGCCCGTCCTCGCCCGGCGCCTCGCCGAGCGCGGCGTCGTGGTGCTGTTCTGGGCGGACGCCGGCTGGGTGCGTTACTTCATGCGTCGCGCCGCCGTGCGCCCCGACGACTTCAAGCGACTGAAGATTTTCGTCACCGCCGGTGCCAACGAGCAATACGATCTGATGCGGTCGGCAGGGTTTTCACCGGTGTCGCTGGAGTGGTCCGACGCGCTCACATCGCTCCAGACGGGAATGATCGATGCCGTCCCGACGATCCCGTATTTCGCGCTGGCGATGCAGCTTCACACCGTGGCCAGTACCATGCTGGAGATCAACTGGCTGCCGCTGGTGGGCGCGCTGGTCGTCAACAAGCGAACCTGGGATGCCCTGTCACCCGAGCACCAGGCGGCGATGCGCGCCGCGGCGCTGGAGTCCGGCCGGCAGTTCCAGGACCGCGGTCGGGTCGAAAGCGATGAGGCCGTGGCGGCCATGCGGCAACGCGGCATGACCGTGCTGCCCGTCCCGCCCGCCGCCGAAGCGGAGTGGCGCGCCATGAGCGAGCGTTTGTATCCGCAGATTCGCGGCACGATGGTCCCGGCCGACATGTTCGACGAGGTTGTGCGCTTGCTCGCTGAGTACCGGGCCGCACGCCCCGCCGCGCGGCCGTGACCGACCTGAACGCCGCGCCGGTCGCCGGCCCGCCCCCCGCCGGTTGGCGAGCTCTCGCCGGCCGCGTCGAAGCGGTGGCACTGTCCGTGGTGCTGGCCGCGATGATGCTGCTGCCGCTGCTGGTGGTGCCGCTCCGGGCGATCCATCTGCAGATCTCCGGGCAGTCCGCCATCGTACAACACCTGACACTCGTCGCGGGCATGATCGGCGCGGCCATCGCGGCGCGCGAGGGGCGGCTGCTCACCCTCGCCTCCGTGGACCTGATGGTGGCGGAGCGCTGGCGCGCGCTGGCGCGCTGCCTGGGCGCCGCGGTCGCCGCCGCGGTCGCCGTGTTCCTGTTCCTGGCCAGCGTGCAGTTCGTCGCGAGCGAACGGTCCGCCGGCGGCATTCTGGCCTACGGCGTGCCGGTGTGGCTGGTGCAGCTCGCCCTGCCGATCGGCTTTGCGCTGATCACGCTGCGACTGCTGTGGCGCGCGTCCGACCGATGGAATTGGCGCGGCGCAACCATCGGGTTGACGGCCCTGCTGGTACTTGCCGCGCTGCACCCGCCGGTCCCCGCGGCGCAGCTGGTGATCCCCGCCTTCCTGCTGCTGCTGCTCGCCACGGTACTCGGCGCGCCGATCTTCGCGATGCTGGGCGGCGCCGGACTGATCCTGTTCTGGGGCGACGGGTCGCCGATCGGCTCGCTCACCGTGGACCACTACGGCCTGGTGACCAACCCCACGCTGCCGACGGTGCCGCTGTTCACCCTGGCCGGCTACCTGCTCGCCGAGGGCGGCGCATCGCGACGGCTGATCCGGCTATTCAGCGCCGTCATCGGCCGGGTGCGCGGCGGCCCGGCGATCCTCGTCGTCCTGGTCTGCGCCTTCTTCACGTCATTTACCGGCGCGTCGGGCGTCACGATTCTCGCCCTGGGCGGGTTGCTCATGCCGGTGCTCCTGGCGGCGGGGTATTCCGAGAAGTCATCGCTCGGACTGGTCACCGGCAGCGGCTCGCTCGGCTTGCTGCTGCCGCCTTGCCTGCCGCTCATCTTCTACGCCGTCATCGCCGGTGTGGACATCAAGAACATGTTTCTGGGTGGGATACTTCCCGGGATTCTGCTGATCGTGCTGACGGCCATCTGGGGCATCAGCCAGGCGCCTCGCATCCCGATCGACGCGGGCGAAGGCCGGGCTTTCGATGGGCGGGAGGCCCGCCTCGCCGCGTGGGACGCCAAATGGGAACTGCTCGTTCCCGTCGTCGCCCTCGGGGGGCTGTTCAGCGGACTGGCGACGCCGGTGGAGGCCGCCGCCCTCACGGCCTTCTATGTGTTCGTGATCGAGACATTTGTCTACCGGGATCTCCAGCTGGTCCGCGACACGCCCCGGGTGATGGCCGAGTCGGGTGTGCTGGTCGGCGGCGTGCTGCTGATCCTGGGCGTCGCCCTCGGCTTCACCAACTACCTGGCGTTCGCGGAGATTCCGGCCCGTGCGGTGGACTGGGTTACGGCCACCGTGCATTCGAAGTGGGCGTTCCTGCTGCTCCTCAACCTGTTCCTGCTTGTGGTCGGGGCGCTGATGGACATCTACTCGGCGATCGTGATCGTGGTGCCGCTGATCGTACCGCTGGGCCAGGCGTTCGGCATCGACCCGATCCACCTCGGCATCGTCTTTCTGGCCAACCTCGAACTGGGCTTCCTGACGCCTCCCGTCGGCGTGAACCTGTTCCTGTCGTCGCTGCGATTCAACAAACCGGTGTCCGTCGTGGTGCGGTCCATCATTCCGATGCTTATCGTGCTGGGCATCGGCGTACTCCTGATCACCTACATCCCGGCGCTGACCACCACGTTGCCGAGGTGGTTCGGGAGGTAAGGAAGTGGGGAAGTGGGGAAGTGGGGAAGTGGGGAGGTGGGGGATGATGATGTGAGACCATCTCACCTCATCACGTCCTCGCGTCATCGAGCACATTCACGACTTTCTCGATCTCCTCCATCGTGCTGTAGCAATGCGGGCTCAGCCGGATGGCGCCCTCGCGCAGCGCGCAGATCACGCCGGCGGACTTGAGCCGCCGGAACGCCTCGGCGGCATTTGCGGGTGCGAGGCAGACGATGGCGCTGCGGTGGGTCTCGTCCTGCGGCGACACGATCCGTACGTCGTGGTCACGGGCCCACGCCAGCAGCGGCTCGGCGAGCGCCCGGGTATAGGCCGCGATCGCATCCACCGTCAGGCCCTCGAGCAGGCTCAGCGACGTAGTCATGCCGAGGGCGTCCTGGAAGGCAATGGTGCCGACCTCGAAGCGCCGCGCATCGCCGCGCAGCGTGTTGTTGTACTTCACCAGGTTGGTGAAATCGTCGGTCCCTTCGAACGCCATCCATCCCACCGCCGCCGGCTGCATCTTCGCGATCAGGTCGCGACGCACGTAGGTGAACCCGGAACCCCACGGCGAGAGCAACCACTTCTGCCCGCCCGTCGCGATGACATCCACCGGTATTTCGCGCACGTCGAGCGGCGAATTACCGAGGCCCTGGATACCGTCCACCACCAGATACGTCCCGTTGGCGCGGCAAGCGGCGCTGAGCGTCGCCAGGTCGGCCTTGAAGCCGTTGCTGAACTGCACGAACGACACGGCGAGCACGCGCACCGCGGGATCGCGCAGTCGTTCGAGCAGCTGCGCCTCATCGGGGAAGCCCTGCGCGGTCACCGGCGCGATCTCGATGGCGACGCCGCGGTCAGCCAGGTTCA
>Ga0315271_10002958_pt1 | contig 10717 bp, 9 predicted proteins | sample C3_top_MG_FD_204664 | JGI IMG/M metagenome (GOLD analysis project Ga0315271, IMG submission 204664) | Sediment microbial communities from Yellowstone Lake, YNP, Wyoming, USA - C3_top | ecosystem: Environmental > Aquatic > Freshwater > Lake > Sediment | place: USA: Wyoming | collected 2017-08-01
TGCGCACGCCGGCGACCATCTGGGATGCCGAGGCGGTCTTCCTCGACGAGATCAACCGCTGCCGGCCGGACCTCCAGAACAAGCTGTTCCCGATCGTCCACGAGCGGCGCGTCCAGGGCATCGAGCTCGCGCATCTCCGTCACCGCTGGGCGGCCATGAACCCGGTGAGTGACGACGACAGGAACGACGACTACCTGGGCGCCGAGCCGCTCGACGCCGCGCTCGCAGACCGCTTCGCGTTCATCGTGCCGATGCCGGACTGGCGGGCCCTGGCCCCCGCCGACCAGGAACGGCTCCTGCTCTCGGACCTTCGGCCGGTGGCTGCCTCCGCGGCCGAGGCGTTCCGGGCCGCCGTCGCGGCGACGCGGGAGCGGTACCTCGAGGCCGTGGCCCGCCCCGACGCGTCACTGGCGGTGTACGTCCGCCATGCGCTGCGCCTGCTGGGCGAGGCGGGGATCCAGTGCTCGCCGAGGCGCGGCGCTACGCTCGTCCGGGGCATCGCCGCGGTGCGGGCATCCGGGACGCTGACCCCCGGCGACGCGGCCTTCCTCACCCTCCGCTTCGGCCTGCCCCAGCGCGCGTCGGGCGGTCGGGTGGAGGAGCACCGGGTGCTTGGGGCGCACCGGGGCGCTCTCGCGGCCTCGACGGCGGCGGCGGACGACCCGGCGCAGGCCCTGCTGGCGATCAGCGACACCTTCGAGCGCACCGTCCGCGCCCTCGAGCTCCGCGACCTCGTCCCGAGCCTCCGGGCGGGCGTCGTCGCCGACGGGCTGGCGGACCTGGCCGACGGCGAGCGGGAGGCGGTTGCCGTCTACGCATTCCAGCACGCGCTGGTCGACGGGCTGCCGGGTGCGGTGGCCGCGCAGCTCGCCGGACCGTACTCGCTGGTCGTCACGCCGCAAGGTGCCCACGAGACGATCGCCGCGCGCGGCGTCCGGCACAGCGCATGGCTGGAGATCACGCGGACCGTCGCGAGCCTGGAGCCCGGACCCGAGGCTGCCCTTGTCGAGAACCTGCTGGTCGGCCTCTGGGGGACCAAGCGGATCGGGCGCGACGGCGACGTGACGCGGATCCTCCACGCGTGGGAGGGGGCCCGGGCACGGCTGCGCGGGCGGGACAGCGGGGTCGCGACCGGCGCAGCCGCCGGCGCGCGTCCCACGCCGGGCGCGCGTTCGGCGACCGGCGCAGCCGCCGGCGCGCGGGCCGCGGCATGACGCCGGCGACGCCGCACGAGGTCGGTGGGCCGTACCTCGGCAACATGTCCTGCCGGCCGACGGCGACCATCGTCCACCCGTCCAACGACCCGGCCCGCCAGCTGGTGCCTGCGCTCCGTGCCCGGCTCCGGGGCCGTCGAAGCCGTCGGCCGCCGTCGCCGCAGGCCAGACTCCGTGCGCTGGGGCTGCCCGCGCACGCGATCCCGTCCGACCCGGTGCTGGCCCGGCTCCGGGCCGAGGCGATCGCGGACGCCGTCGCGATCCTCCTGGACCTGCCGCCGGTCATCCCGACCGGTCCGGACGGCGCGCTGCCCGACACGACGACCCTGGAGGACCCCATGCTCGGCTTCGCGCTCCTCGCCCGGCGGTCGGGTCCCGTCTGGCTCGGACACCGGACCCCGTCGCTGGAGATCACCGACGCCGGCGGCACCGTGACCATCCTCGTCCTGGCGCCGGTGCGCGACCGGGTCCGCGCCGCCGTGGAGGCGCCCGGCTGGGCCGGGCGCGTCCTCGAGCGGGCGATCGCCCTGGAGGCAGACCGATGAGCGACCTCGTCACCCGGATCCTCGACTGCGTGCCGCCGGGCACGTACGCCCTGCACGGCCTGCTCCGCCTCGTCGATATCGTGGAGTCGGACGCGGTCCCGACGGCGGCGATCACCGGCCGCAACGCACCCAGGATGCTCGTCAATCCCGCGTTCGCCGACCGGTACGCGGCCACGCCCGAGCGGCTGCTGATGCTCGTGATGCACGAGCTCCACCACGTCATCCTCGGGCACACCCGCCTGCTGCCGGTCTCCACCGCGCTCGACAACCTGGTGTTCGACGCCGTGATCAACGCGCTCCTGTGCCGTGCCTTCCCCGACCCCCGCGGGATCGAGCTGTTCACGGACTTCTACGCGCCCGACCAGGTCCCGGCCGCTCTGCTGCGACCGGCCGAGGGCTGGGATCCCGATCGGCCGACGACTCGAAGCGAGGCGCTCGTCCGCGCGGGACACGAACGGCTTGCCGACGTCCATCGCGCGCTGTACTCGCCCGGCGGCGCCAGCTACGAGGAGCTCCGTGCCGCGCTCGAGGAGGCCTGCCCCGAGGCTGCGGCGGCCGGCACGACCCTGCTCGGCGGCCACGAGCCCGGCGGGCTCCACGAGGGAGGGCTCGAGGAGCGGGCACCGGTGCTCCTCGACGTGGTCCGCAGCATCGTCGAGGAGTGGCCGCAACCGCCGGAGCCGATCCAGGGCCGGTCGCTGGCGAGCGAAGTGCGCAATGCGTTCGCGCCCCCTCGCAGGGTCTCGGGTAACCGCGCCCGGCTGCGGGCCCTGCTCCGCTGGGCCGGCGGCCTCTCCGACCGCGGGGACGTCCGTGCCATCGGGCCGGTGGAGCGCACGATCGCGACGCCCCTGCGCTCCCGGGCCCGGCGCGACGTCGTCCTGGACCTGCTCGGCAGCCCCGTCCTGCTCCACGATGGGACGGTCACGAGCCGGGGACGGACACGGGCAGGCGAGCGCGTCCATGTCTACCTCGACGTGTCGGGGAGCGTCTCCGGCTTCGTCGGGGTCCTCGCCGCCGCGGTCCGCGACTGCGCGCAGATCGTGCACCCGGCGATCCACGCGTTCTCGACGGTCGTCGCGGATGCGACGCTCGCCGACCTGGCGGCCGGACGCTTCCGAACCACGGGCGGCACGGACGTCCGGTGCATCGCCGAGCACGCCCGCACCAACGACGTCCGGAGGGCGGTGCTCCTGACCGACGGCTACGTCGGCCGGGCGACCGGCATCGACGCCGAGACGCTGTCGGGGATGCGGATCGCGGCGGCATACACGAGCACGGAGATCCCCGGGGATCTCGCGCCCTTCGTCGGGCGCCACGACACGCTGGAGGTGACGGCATGAGCACAAGTGATCTTCCCTGGGCCGACGGTCTCCGGCTCCGGCCGGCAGAGGCCGTCGCCGCCGGGCATCCCGACAAGATCTGCGACGCGATCGCGGACGGCATCGTGGAGCTGGCGGTGCGTCGGGAGCCGAGGGCGCTCGTCGGCGTCGAAGTGGCCGTGCACCGGGGCATGGTGTTCGTCACCGGACGCGTCGCGGGTGCCGGCATCCGGATGGGTGACATCGAGACGGTGGTGCGCGACCGGTTCGCGCGGCTCGGACACGGCGCCGGCTGGCCGCCGGACCCCGATGCGCTGGGCATCGTGTGCGACCTCGACGTCGGTCCGCTGCTTCCCGGCGAGGCGGACTTCCGGGAGGTGTCCGACGACCAGTCGATCTGCACCGGCTACGCCGTGGACTCCCCGTCAACCGGGTGGCTGCCGCCCGAGCACTGGCTGGCCCGCCGGATCGTCCGCGGCCTCGAGGCGCTGCGGAGCGAGGCCCCAGAGCTTGCCCTGGGTCCGGACGCGAAGGCCGCGGTCCTGGCCGCCGAACGCCCCGGGCGGCCGATGGGCATCGAGGCGGCGACGGTCTCGCTCCAGCAGGCGATCGGCGGCGACGAGATCGCCACGCGCCGGGCCGTCGTCGCCGTCGTGCGATCGGCGCTCGCAGGCGCGCCGCCGGCGTTCGAGATCCCGGCCGATCTCGCCGAGCGGATCCTGGTCAATGGCGCCGGCAACTTCGAGTGCGGCGGCCCCATGGGGGACAACGGGCTGTCGGGCAAGAAGCTCGTGGTCGACGCCTACGGGCCCCGCGTCCCGATCGGGGGTGGCGCGCTGTCCGGCAAGGACTTCTTCAAGGTGGATCGAGCGGGGGCGATCGCCGCGCGACGGCTGGCCCTGGCGATCGTCCGGTGCGGGGGAGCGGGGGCCGCGACCGTGGAGTTGCTGTGGCGGCCGGGTGACCGCGAGGCGTCGGTCGTCGCGGTCACGGACCCGGCCGGCGACGCGATCGACCACCGGCGCTGGACCGGGGTCGTCGACCTCTCCCTGCGCGACAGCGGCAACCGCTGGCCGCGGCTCGTCGTGGGCGGGCTGGCACGCCTCGCGACGGACGGTCACTTCGGGGGCGACCAGCCGTGGGAGGCGTGACACACAGGTGGCACGGGGGTGGCCGATGATCTCGTGAGCATGGTTCCCCCACCTATCCAGAGCGCGCGAGAGCCCCGGCTCGACGACCGCGCGGCAACCGGCCCGGCGTGTCCCCGCCAGGAACGGTGCCCCTGCCGGGTCCGATAGGAGGACGCGGGATGAGTACGAGCAAGGGTGGCCGGCGGAGTCCGGACCTGGGCATGGACGCGGTGGACCGGATCCACCGCGAGATGCAGATCGACGAGCCGTGGACGCTTCGCGAGGAGCGCGGCTTCACCTGGTGGGGGGCATGGATCCGCGAGCGGGTGTGGACGGGCGATGCGGTCCGATCGCGCGGCGAGACCCTGTGGCACGTGCGGGCGGTGACCCCAACCTTCCGTGACCTGCCGGACGAGCCCGCGACCTACGCCGCGGTGATCGACATGAACCTGCTCCAGCCGATGAGCGCCTTCGTGTTCGATCCCGACGACGGCACGGTCTCGGCCCGCTGCGGTGTGTTCGTGTACGGCGCCGTCGCGCCTTGGCTCTCGACCTGGCTCCTGACCGCCGTCGGGCTCCAGGCGTCGATGGCATGGCTGGCCGCCGGATCCGATGCCGCCGCGGGGCTGGTGCGCGACGACCTTCCGCACCCACAGGCCGGACCGCGCCGGGACCCGGACGACATGCTCAACGTCGCGATGGGGCTGCCCGCCATGCCGTCGCCCGTCACCGTCGCCGTCCTCGAGGCCGCCGCCGCGGAGCTCGCCGCCGAGGGCGTCACCGCCAGCTTCGACCCGGAGACGGACTCGCTGCTCGCGGCCTGCCCGATGGGCCCGGACCAGGCCGCGATGTGGGGGGTGCGGTCTGCCGAGCACCCGTTCCTCGGCCCGGGCGCCGTGACGCGGCTCGGGCTGCCGGAGGTCGTCGGGCCGCGCCGGGGAGCCTGGCTCGCGAACGCGCTCAACGCTGCCGAGTCGGCCGACTGGCGCGGGGAGGACCGGCCGCACGCCCTCGGCGCCTGGAAGTTCGACGGGCGCCAGCTCTACCACGACACCTTCCTGCCCGGCGTCCTGCTCGGGCGGCTGGACCTCGACGACGCGATCCTGCTCGCCCGCAACCTCCTCGCCTGGGGGATGGTCCGGGCGAGGTTCGCCGGCGAGCGCCTGCCGTGGCTGGAGACGGCCGCCACCGCGAAGTACCCCGGTGACGAGCCGGTCGAGGAGGAGTCCGGCTCGGGAGACGGCAGCGCGACCGGGACCGGCGAGGGGGAGGAGCCCTTCGTTCCCTTCGCCGAGCGGTCGTTCGGGCCGGCCGCGCGCACGCCCCGGACGCGCCAGGCGGACCCGGCGTCGGGCCAACCGCGCGGGGTACGCGAGCCGCGCGAGCTCGTCGTGGACCCAGCGGACGCGGCCGCCTTCCACGAGATCGACGATGCCGTGGCCGAGGCGGAGGACGGTGACAGGATCGTCGTCCGGCCCGGGACGTACCGCAAGCCGGTCGTCGTGGACCGCGCGGTGGCGATCGTGGGCGACGGGGACATCGGTGCCATCGTCCTCGAACCGGTCGGCGGTGAGTGCCTCGGCTTCGCCGTCTCCGGCGCGAGCGCAGAGGGCCTGACCATCCGGCCGTCGCGTGCCGGCAATGACGGCGAGGTCTGGTCGGCGGTCGCGGTCCACGACGTCGAGGCGACGGTCGAGGGCTGCCGCTTGTCCGCCCGTCTCGGCGCCACCGTCTGGGTTGGCGGACCCTCGTCGTGTGCCGTGATCCTCGGTTGCTCGATCACGGACGGCGCCCAGAACGCCGTGTTCGTCACGGAGGAGGGCAACGCGGAGCTCGCCGCGTGCCGGATCGCCGGGAACCGGTGGCCCTGCACCGCGAATGGGCCCCACGCCACCCTGCGACTCGAGAAGTGCGATGTCGTGGACAACCTCGACGGTGGCCTGGCCACGATCGACCGGGCCCTGCTCGTCGTCGAGCGGACGACCGTCGCCCGGAACGCGGGGGTCGGCGTCCTGCTCGGGGACGCCGCCCCGGCATCGCGGGTCGAGGACTGCGTGGTGGAGGGCAACCTCGAGGTCGGCGTGATGGTCGGCGGCGGGCGTGGCGGCTCGATCCTGCGCAACAAGGTCCGGGACAACGGCGTCGGCATCGGCGTCGTCGGCGGTGCGAGCCCGCGGGTCGAGGGCAACGAGCTCGACGGCAACGGCGTCGGCATCGGCGTCCGCGGCCGCGGCTCGGACCCGGTAGTCGTGGCCAACTCCGTCGCCGGGGCGCGCGAGAGCGGCGTCATCGTGGACGAGGCGGCCGCCGGGCGGTTCCAGAAGAACACCGTGTCGGGGGCCGGCGCGTCGGGCATCTGGGTCGACAACGCGGGTACCCGCCCGACCTTCGCCGGCAACCAGGTCTCGGGCTGCGCCCAGGCCGGGGTGCTGGTGACCGGCGGCGCGGGCGGGGCGTTCTCCTCCAACGACCTGCGCGGCAACGGGGCGGGCTCCTGGAAGCTCGATCGTCCGGGCGAGCTCGTCCGGACGGGCAATCTCGAGGACACGGGACCGGCGGCAGGCACTCCCGACGCGTGGCCCGGCGGCACCCCGGGCCGCGTGAACTAGGGAGGCCGGTCGCATGTTCGGCAACGACGGCGGCCACGACGATCACGACGGCTTCGGCCTCGGCCAGCTCCTGTTCGGGCTCTGGCTGTGGCGCGAGCTGGACTCCGGGCGGCTCGACGCGGGCGGCGTGTTCAAGGCGCTGTTCGTGATCGCGGCCGTCCTGGGGGGCGGCTTCCTGCTCCTGCTCGCGATCATCGGCGCGACGATGCCCCGCTACGACGGCGCGGTGGACCTCGACGCGCCGTACCCGTTCACCACCGACCTGCCGGCCTACGTCCCTGTCACCACCCCGCGGCCGACCCGCGCCACTGTGCCGACCGCGATGCCGTCGCCCGCGCCGACACGCAAGCCGCCGGCGATTCCGGGCATCGGCAAGCGGGTCGCGGCAGGGGACGGCTGGACGGTGAAGGCCGACAAGGTCCAGCGCTGGAAGCCGTCCTGGTACCACGAGCCCGGCTGGCGCCTGGTCACGGTCCACCTCGTCATCGGCATGCCCGCGACCGACGACGGTTGCGCCTGGGGCGACATGTTCTCGCTCACTGCGCGCAGCGGTAGGGAGTACCAGGGCTGGCTCGACCAGACCAACCGCGAGCCCGAGCTGTTCGCATGCACCGACTACCACCGCACGACGACGGCGAAGGGCTGGGTGACCTTCGAGGTCCGCGACAAGGATGCGAAGGGGCTCGTGATGAGCTTCTGCCCGGATGTCCTGGGCTTCTGCGAGCAGCCGGCAAGGATCCGCATCAGCTGAGCCACAGTCCACGCGGGTGCGAATGTCGCGGGTTTGAACCCCCGGCTCCCGCTCCACCTTCCCCTCACGGCGACCGGTGGTGTGTCGATTCGCGCGTGACATCGTGGGCACGGACCCCGTGGCAAGAGCCAGATCCCACCTGAGATGCCTCGTCTTCGGGGTGCGAGGGGTGGTCATCTGCACCGCGCGGGCACTAGGATGCGCGAGCGAGGTGATGCAGCCTCCCGTCAAGCGCCCCACCGCCGCTCCCCTGGGAGGACCGATGAACCTGTCCGAGCTTGCACGGATCCCCGTCTTCGCAGCACTCAGGAAGGACCGCGAGAAGGTCCTCGACAGCGCGATGCAGCGAACGTACGCACAAGGTGCGACGGTTGTCGAGGAGGGCGAGGCGTCCGCGCACATGTACTTCATCGTGACCGGTCATGCCGCGGTGACCACGGCCGCCCAAGGCCAGCGGGCGGTCCTCGGCCCGGGCGACTTCTTCGGGGAACTGGGGCTCATCAAGCGGCATCCCCGCTCCGCGACGGTCATTGCCGAGGACGAGCTGACGGTCGTCATCGTCGGGGCGTGGGAGTTCCGCGAGTTCCTCGAGCAGCATCCCGAGATGGCCGTACCGATGGTGTACGGCCTCGTGTCCCGGCTCCACGACCTCCACGGCCACGAGCACGAGCCGACCGCCTGAAGCGACCCAAGGCTCGGCGAAGCCTGATGTCGATCCCCAACGCCTTGAGCACGAAGGTCCTGCGATGACGACCATCCTGATCACCGGGGGCGGGCGCGGACTGGGGCGGGCCACCGCGGACAAGCTCGCCGCCGCAGGCCACCGCGTGCTGCTGGCCGCCAGGACGCCGTCGGCCGCCGGGACCGCGGCGACGGAGATCCGGCAGCGTCACCCCGGTGCGACCGTCGAGCCATTGGCCGTGGACCTGGCCTCGCTGTCCGCCGTGCAGGCGTTCGCCGATGCCGTGCTGGAGCAGGACACGCCCATCGATGTCCTGTTCAACGTGGCCGGCGTCATGCAGCAGAGCCCCACCCGCAGGGTCACCGTGGACGGCTTCGAGGAGACGCTGGCGGTCAACGTCCTGGCGCCGTTCCTGCTCACCGGCCTGCTGCTGCCGGCGCTCGAGCGGTCGGCCGCCGCTCGCGTCGTGTTCGTGAGCTCCCGGCTCCACCTGCCGGACTCGCGTGGCGTGCCGGTCGACTTCGACTTCGACGATCCGCAGCTGGAGCGCGGCTACCAGCCCGAGCGCGCCTACAAGAACTCCAAGCTGGCGGACCTGTGGCTGGCGTACGAGCTCCAGCGCCGCCTGCCGCCGCGGCCGATCACGTCGACTGCCGTGTGCCCGGGGTTCGTGCCCACGACGGCCGCGGCCAGCGCCCACGGCGTCAAGCGGTGGTTCATGCAGGTCGTGCTGCCCCACATGCCGTTCGCGAGGTCGGTCGATGCCGCGTCGGACGCGCTCGCCTTCATGGCCGTCGACCCGTCGATCGAGGGTGTCGGCGGGCAGTTCTTCGGCGAGTGCCGGCCCATCGACTCCAGCCCGGAGTCGCACGACATCGGCAGGGCCCGCAGGTTCTGGGACCTCGCCGCCGGGCTCACGGGGCTCGATCCGCTGCCCCCCGCGGGCGCGGGCGCCTGATGGACACCCGACCGGCAGCCCAGCGATGACCGACGAGGCAGGCGGGTCCACGGCCCGGTCCGCGGCCGGCGAGTCCGCGGTCCGGTTCCCGGCCGTCACGGGCCGCACGCTGCTGGGCGTGGAGCTCGCCCTCCCGGGTGCATTCCCCGCCGAGCGGACGCTGGCCGTGGTGGCGTTCCGGCAGTGGCACCAGGCCGTGGTGGATCGCTGGATCGCGCGGGCCGTGGCGGACGGCATGCCGCCCACGCCGCGAGGCCTTGTCGGCGAGCTCCCCGCAGCCGTGGTGGAGCTGCCCGTCCTCGCCACCGCGTGGCGACCCGTCCGCCGCTTCATCGACGGGGGCATGACGGCCGGCATCGGCGACCCGGACGTCCTGGCGCGCACGATCACGATCTACACGGACGTGGGCAGGTTCCAGCGGTCGCTTGCGATCCCCGGCAGCGACGAGGTCCACGCGCTGGTCGTGACCCGCGACGGCACGATCCTCGCTCGGGCCGCCGGCGAACCGCAGGACCGCGAATGGGACGGCATCCTGGCGGCGCTGCGGGGAGCGTGAGGCGCCGGCAACGGCCGGGCCAGTCCAACCTCCCGCCGGCTGCCCGGCTGGCTACCATCGCGACGATGGCCGAACGCATCAGCGCCGGGATCCTCCTCTTCCGCCGGGCCGGCAGCCAGGTGGAGGTCCTGCTCGCCCACCCCGGGGGCCCGCGGTTCACGGCGAAGGACGAGGGCTACTGGTCGATCCCCAAGGGCGAGGCCGAACCGGGCGAGGCCCTCGAGGCGGTGGCGCGACGGGAGTTCGAGGAGGAGACCGGCCGGCGGCTCGGCGAGGTCGAGCTGATCCCGCTCGGCGAGGTCACCCAGAAGGGCGGCAAGCTCGTCCACTGCTGGGCCGTTGAGGGCGACCTCGATGCCGACGCCGCAACGAGCAACACCTACCTCACTGAATGGCCCGCGGGTTCCGGCCGGCTGGTCGAGGTCCCCGAGATCGACCGGGTAGCCTGGTTCGAGCCCGCCGCCGCGCGGGTCCGCATCAAGGCCCCGCAGGTCGCCTTCATCGACCGGCTCGTGGCCCGCCTGGCCGAGGAGGCGTGAGATCGGAGCGAGCGCCGTGAGCCCGGACGCCTTCACGATCCTGCGACCCGACGGGCCGCCATCCTCGATCGTGGCCCACGTGCCGCACGCCTCCTCGGTGATACCCGCCGAGGTCCGCGCCCGGCTGCTGCTCGACGATGGGGCGTTCGCGCGCGAGCTGGTCCGGATGACCGACTGGCACACGGATGCGCTGTTCGCCTGGACCGGCCGGCTCGGGGCGACCCGTTTCGTGAACGGACGCTCCCGGCTCGTGGTCGATCCGGAGCGGTTCCCCGACGATGCCGAGGAGCCGATGGCGGCGGTCGGCCAGGGGGCGCTTGCCGCCTTCGAGCGGAAGGCCTGCGCAAAGGGTCTCGACCCGGCAGACCTGGGTGCGCGGCTCGATGCCCGGGAGAAGACGCTGGCGCGGAC
>Ga0315271_10002959_pt1 | contig 10712 bp, 12 predicted proteins | sample C3_top_MG_FD_204664 | JGI IMG/M metagenome (GOLD analysis project Ga0315271, IMG submission 204664) | Sediment microbial communities from Yellowstone Lake, YNP, Wyoming, USA - C3_top | ecosystem: Environmental > Aquatic > Freshwater > Lake > Sediment | place: USA: Wyoming | collected 2017-08-01
CAGGGCGTCCACCTTCGGTGTCGATGGCGTTGGTACGCGCGCCAGGTCGGCGTCGGACGGGGTCCGGTGCTGTTGCCGTGCGCGTTCGATGTCACGGTCGGTGATCACCGGCTGGGCCCGACGGGCTCGTTCGATATCCGCGTCGGTCACGGTCGGTGCGGCCTGGGCGCACAAACCGCCGCAGTAGGCCAGCATGGTGCCGGCCGCCACGGCGCAGTGGATTGCACGATGGCGACTCTGGGCGAAGTCAATAGCCGACACAGCAGTTCCTCTTCCGAAACAGCATGAAGGCGAAGTCCTCGCCGCGCACCGGGTACTCCTTGCCGGCACCCCAGACGATGGTGCTGCGGCCGAAGGGTTGGCAGCAGCGGCCGCCGTCCTTGCCGGTGTTGGCCACCGGATAGGTGAGCTGGGTCTTGTAGGCGGTCTTGTCCATCGCCGGCAGGAAGTACGGGCCGCACAGGCCCGCCTTGCCATGCCAGCCCCAGGCCAGCAACTCGCGGTGCATCTTGGCGGTCAGGCGCTGGGCCAGCAGGGCGGCGGTGCGCACGCCACCCAGGTGATAGGGCACGTGGCCGTCGAGCGGGTAGATGGCGCCCTGGCAGCCGGCACACCAGAACATCTCGGCGATGCCGAAGCCGGCCGTGGCCGCTACGCAGTCCGCGGCGCAGGCGGCGACGGCGATCGGGTTCGCGAACAGCACGGCCTCGGGGTTGAGGATCAGTGTCAATTCATCGTCGTTCCACAGCGGATCGACCTCGGTCAAGTACGCGAGGTCAAACGAACCCCGTTCCAGACACGGGAAATCCGTCACCACCTCCAGCCAATACAGCACCGGATTCACGTAGAAATGCGCCTGGTAGAAGCTGCCCCCGTCACCGTCTCCCTCCGGTCGGGTGAACCGCGCCGCCGCCGGCGCCGAGATGCCGGGGTCGAGGTCGATCCCGCCCAGCGACGCGAGGCAGAAGGGCTTGCGCACGGCCTCGACGTGGCGGGCTGGTTCCCAGAACCCGATCGACAGGCCGATGGTCGGGTTGACGCCGCAGCTGCAGACGGGGCTGGACGGGTTGGCGATGTCTTCCTGCCTGTCGAAGTTCGCGATCGTCGCGCTGCCGATGCTGATCGGCAGGATGCAGCTCCAGCAGATGTCGGTGATCGGGTTCGGGAACTTGCCAGTGCAGGTCAGGCTGTCCGCGGCGTGGGCGAGTGTCGATGCGAGTGTGAACAGGACAGCGAACACGACAGCGAGCAGGGCAGCGAGCGTGGAGCGAGTCGTCTTCATGGCAGCACCACCTCGTCGATGCGCAGGCGCGATCCCTCTTGCGACACGAGGGCGGGAACCTGGCGAATGCCGAAGCGTTGTGTCAGCGTTCCTTGCTGGTCGTAGTAGACCGGGACGCGCCAAGCCTTCATCAGATCCAGGTAGGACCCTCCCGTCAGGATCGGCTTGACCTTGCCGCCATAGCGAGCCATCAGATCGCGGGCGCGGATCACCTGGCGGCGGTCGCGAGCATCGAAAAACAGCAGGTGCTTCGACAGCGAGACGATCTCGAGCGGGTTTTTGCGCGTGCCGGCCGCGAACAGCAGTTGCCCCTGCGCATCGACGATGTTGCGGTCGAGCGTAAAACTCGGATCGAAGTAGAAGGTGCGGGCGGTCTCGGTGGGGCGGAGGTTGGGGACCGGCTGTGGCCGCGTGACCGCGTCGACGCCGCGGGCCTGCGCCTGTTCGGTGAGTCGCTGCAGTTCGCCGCTGCGCTCCTTGTCGCGCAGGCGCTGCTCGATGAAATTCAGCAGGTGCGGCTCACTGATCTCATAGGTCGGGCCGAGCGTGCCGAGGTCCGCGGCGAACGCGTTGACCGCGCTCGCCAGAATGCCGAGCGTGACGACCGGAACGACGATGGGCCTCACCGCGCGCTCCGTCGGTCGCAGGCGACCCGCTCGCCGAGTTGCGTGAGCGTGTTCGCGTCACGCAGGTGGCTTGCACGAATCATGGCCATCAGGACCGGATCACCGTCGCCGTCGGACATGGCACGGCGCAGGTCGGCCGTCTTCAATGGGCGGCCACAACGCTGCTGGAACGCCTGCAGATAGGCCTTGGCGCCGTCGTGCGATGCGGGTGCGATCCGGGTCAACAACCCGAGATAGTCGTCGAGTGGCATGTCGTCCGCGATCGGCGCGGCGGGACTTGATGCTGCTGGTTGTGCCATCACCGTTCCCGTGACCACGCCCAACATCACGATCAATGCGGCGAATGGGATGCGCAGGACTCTCATCGCTCGCTCTCAGAACAGCGGCACCACGGCGCCCAGCACCTGGTCGGTCCGCACCAACCCGCTGGCGCGGTAGCGCGAGTCGAAGGAGTCGGGGCTGGTGCCCTGCACGTAGTAGTGGCCGGGCGGGATCACCGTGGCGGCGATGGGCTCCAGCGGCCGGCGGTCGAACGCGTGGGTCTTGGCTTTGCCGACGATCTCGCCATTGACGGCGACGTTGCGTCCGTCCACGGTGACCCTGTCGCCGGGCATGCCGCGCACGATCTTGAAGAAGGGCTGGCCGTGCAGGCCGGGATAGGCGGCTTGCGCCTCGCCCGCGAAGGCGAAGACGATGTAGTCGCCTCGCCGCAGGGTGTGCGGGCCGTACTGCACCAGCGCGACGCGGTAGGGCAGGCTGGGCGTCCAGTTGAACAGCACCGGTACGCGCGGCGTCGGGTCGATGAAGATCCGCGCGTAGGCGAAGCCCCAGACCGCGAAGACCGGGACGTACAGGTACCACCGTGCGCGCATGTGGCGCAGCAAGTCGGCGAAGTCGGCGACGGCCTTGAAGCGCACTGCGTTCATGGCGCCTCCAGCTTGCGCCTCAGGTGCGCCGTCAGGTCCAGCGTGCGCGGTGTCGGGCCGGCCACGGCGCTCTTGAGCATCACCAGGCAGGCGCAGTCACGCGGCAGTTCTTCCAGCGCGAGCGGCAGACGCTGCGCGAAGGCGCGGGCCATAAGCATGGCTTTGTCGCGGTCGCCGTCGGAACCAGCCTTGGTCAGGATCAGCGTGAACTCGGCTTCCTTCTGCCGATAGACCTCGCCAACATCGACCACGCCGACGAGTTGAGCCGGGCGGATCACCAGCCGGTCATAGGCTGTCAGGGCGGCGACGACGATCAGCAGCGCCACCAGGACCTGGAGCAGAAGGGGTTTCATACGGCGTGCCCCCGTCGCCGCAGCAACTCGGCGATGGCTTCGTCGATGCTCAGGCCATGCGCCCGCAACTCGTCGATCGGTGCGTTGTCCTCCAGCTTGTTGGAGAACAGCAGGTGCGTGGCCGGGTCAAGGATGTTGCGCGCCACGCCTTCGCCGACCGGCGAGGAGATGTAGACCTCGGAGAACACGCCAGGCTCCGTGCGCAACGAGTTGAGCAAGCGCTTCTTCGGCTCATCCATCGACAGGCGCCCCTTGCGATCGAGCATCTCGATCGATTCGGGTTTCTGGCGCAGCAGGAAGACCCAGTCCGAGCAGTTGAACGCGGCTTCCATCTGCGCCGAGCCGTAGTAGTCGTCGGCGCTCTGCGTAGCAGTGCCCAGCGACCCGCCGTACTTGCGGGCGCGCCGCGCCGCTTCCTCGACCACCGCGGCCTTGACGGGATCGTCGGCACCGATGTCGCCGAGCTGCTGCTTCAGCTCATCGATGAAGAGCACCTTGCGCCGGTTTCGCGTCAGGTACATCTCGCCGGTGATCTGGTGAAGCAGCAGGATGTTGACGACGGCGTGCAGATCCGGCCGGCGTTTCAGTTCCTCGTTCTCGATGACCACAAAGTCGTTCTCGAAATCGACGTTGTTGCGGCCCTCGAAGAAGCGCGCGTACTGGCCGCCCCGCGCATAGGGGTTCAGCATGATCGCCAGGTCCTTGATGCGCGGGTCATTCATCGCGCCGAGCTCTTCGATCGTCCCGGCCTTGAAGGCGTCGCGCAGCGCGGTGATCGTCAGGTCGTTGCCGTGCGCCTTGAACAGCTTGAGCACCATCGCCGAGATCGCCTTGTACTGGACCTCGTCGAGTGGCCTGGACATCGAGGCCATCTTCGAGATGGCCGGCACGAGCATGTCGATGTCTTCGTTTATGTCGACGATGTGGGAGAACGGGTTCAGGCAGATGTCCACATCGGGCTTGAACTCGATGTAGGTGCCCTTGGCCTTGCGGCACAGCTTCTCGAAGCTGCGGCCCAAGTCCAGCATCCAGACCTTGGCGTCGATGGCGCGATAGGACCAGGCCATCTCGTTCATCAGCACCGACTTGCCCGAACCCGGCGCGCCGATGATCGCGAAGTTGTAGTTGCCCAGGTCGTTGTCGAAGATGTCCAGCGTCATCAGCTGGCCGCGCCGGCCGCCGAATATCAACGCCGGTGTGCGCGTGCCGCGCCACTCTGCTATCAGCGGCGCCAGGTGGATCGCATTGGCCATCGTCTTGCGCGAGACGCGGCGCATCTTGGCGAGGTCCTTGTGGAACTTCTCCGACAGCGTCATCGGCAAACTGGCCAGCAGGGCTTGCCGGTGCATGTAGACGTCGGCGTTCAGCTGGAACCCCCGGCCACGCCAGATCGCTTTGGCGGTCTCCTGGGCGGCCACCGCCTTTTGCGGTGTCGAGAAGATCGCCAGCTGGTGGTACATGCTGACCAGGTTGCTGCCGATGTCGATCGCGTTCGCCGCAGCCGTCCAGTCCTGCAGCTTCTTGCCGACATCCGGCATCACGTCGGCCATCTTGCTCTTGGCGTTCTGCGTCGCGCGCACGTGGTTGGCGGTGACGACTGACTTGGTGACGTTCGGGTCGAGCACGTGCACGCCCATCGTCAGCAGGAAGGGGGCGCTGTACTGCAACGCCGGCTGCATCAGGTCGCCGATCAACGAGCCCATCTGCCACAGCGCGAAGCGCTCGGGAAAGGACTTGATCGAGTAGAAACGCGCCTCCAGCACGTCCTCGCCGCCTTCCTTCCACAGCGTCAGGCCGCCCGGGTGCGGGTCCTGGATGGTGTCGAAGTCGACGATCTGGTCGCGGATCTCGCGGCCATCGTCGTAGTGCAGGTTCGGCGCGTCGCCCGTCGTGGTGGTTTCCGAGATGCGATCCGGGTTGGTGAACAGCGCGCACCAGTTGATCAGGTCCGCGGCGTCGCAGACGCGATTCGGCAGCGAGGCCGAGCGCAGCGTGGACGACATCGACTCGCGCAACGCCAGCAGTTCCTCGCGCCGGTTCAGGTCCTCGGCATCGCCGGGGGCGGCCACACTCATCATCAGCCGGAAGTCGCGGATCGTGTAGTGGAAGCCCGTGGTCAACGACTGCTGCGCCCCCTGCAGCAGGTGCCCGACCCGTTGGCGCGCGAGGCGGTGAAAGATGTTGTCGTTGCGTGCCGGCCGGCCCCACTGCTTGGCCTTGTCGGCCTGGTCCGCGTCCTCGACGCGCAGGTTGGCGTAGCGGCGCAACTGGTCGCGAACGTGGGGCGACGCGAAGAGGTGGAACTGGATGCCGGTGCCGGGCGGGCAGGTGGAGTACAGCGAGATCAGCACCTCGGCCATGCGCTCGTCGGCGCCGGATTGCGGCATCACCTCGAGCATGAAACCCATGCTGTCCCGATTGACGAACAGCTTCTCGGTGGCGAGGTAGGCGGAGTAGGGCAGCCACGCGGCGAACTGCTCGGCGGGCGTGTCCATGGGTTGGCCGAAGCCGAACAACGAAGGCCGCGCCGAACGGCTGGCCGCAGGGTGTAGAAGCGAGGTGTCGGTCTGCACGGCCAGGGCCTCAATCGCTGGTCTCGGGGCGGACGGGCGACGGCACGAGACCCGGGAATGGGTTGTCAGCGGCCGGTGGGCGAGTGGCGCTCCTCAGGTTCGCCGACAGCGCGGCACCGTCCTTGGGCTCACCGGCTGACGCCGTGCTTCGTGCCGGCGGTCGCAGCGGCGCGTAGGCGTCTCGGATCTGGCGCTGGGCATGGTCGATGAGCCATTGGCCGCCATCGACCTGCACGTAGACGTAGCCCTGGTCATACAGGTCGCGGTCGGCGTCCTCCCAGGGCTTGAACCACAGGCGCAGGATGCGTGCCGACGAGCGCAGCGGTGTCGGTGACAGCACCGATGCTGCAATGCGCGGCGCGTTGTCGCCCCGGACTGGCGGTGGTGCCGACACAGCGGCCTCGGGAGCGGCTCCGGCCCTTGGGCGCTGGCTCGGCAGGTTGTTGTGAATCGCATTGGCGTAGGTGCCCGAGACCGAGTCGCAGGTCACGCCTTCGGGCGCCTTGCAGGCGTAGCTGGAGTTGCCGCTCAGGCCGGACATGCTCACGCAGCCTGCGAGCGCCGCCGCGGCGCAGAGCCCCAGCGGACCTTGGAGAACGAGCAGGCCGCGTTTCATGGCCGTGCCTCCGGCGCCACCTGGCTCAGGCGTGCCTCGAGGACGGCGCGGTCGACGTAGCCGTCGGTGCGCGAGCCGTCGGCCCAGATCAGCGTCGGCGTGCCTTGCACGCCCAGGCGGTGCGCCAGCGCCAGGTTGCGTTCGACCGGGTGCTCGCAGGCGGCGGTCGGGTTCAGCAACGACGGATCGCCTTGCAGCATCAAACGCTGCCAGGCCTGCTCGCGATCGGCGGCACACCAGATCGCCACCGGCCGGGCCTGCCCCTGGAACGGCACCAGGAAGGTGTAGACAGTGACGTTGTCGAGACCCGCCAGCTCGGGCTCGAGCCGTTTGCAGAACGAACACGCCGGATCGCTGAACACCGCCACCTTGCGCTGCCCGTTGCCGCGCACGGTCTTGATCGCATCGGCCAGCGGCAACTGGTCGAAGGCCAACGGAGGGGCGGCGGTCGTCACCTGCGCGACGCTCTCGGCTTGTGCGGCCAGCGCGAGCTTGGGACCGGTCATGTCCTTCATCGTCTGCGTGTCGAACACGCGGCCGAAGATGAAGAAACGCGGGTTCCGCGCTGCCACGTAGGCGACGTTGCTGTTCATCCAGATTTCGTAGATGCCATCGACCGGCGAACGCGACACCTGGGTGAACTGCGTGCCGGGGTGGGCTTTCTTCAGCGCGGCGAGCAGACGTGTCTCGTCGGGCGTCGCGGCCTGGGTCAACGATGCCGCGACGGCCAGCAGCGCGCACAGGCTGCCAGCCACTGCGCGTCGCACTGACCCACGATCGGGTCGGCGTTCAATAGTTGCCATCATCGGATGCCTCCATATAGCGTTCGGTATGTCCCGCGTCGGCACGGGTCTGGCGATCGACGCTGGCCGCCATCGGAACGTCGATGCGCACGCCCTTGGTGATGACGACGTCGATCTCGCGGCCGGCATCGACCTCGATTACCGGGAATGTGTTCTCGGCCAGCTTGATGTAGTACTGGGCGAGCCGGTCGAGTGCCTTGCCGACGCCGGTGCCCAGCCCGGCTTTGTAGGCGTCGGCACCCGAGGCGGTGGCGATGGTGCCGAGGGCGGAGGTGCTGTAGCTGGTCGACGAGGTTGCGAGCCCCGAGCCGATGCCGCTGACCACGCCGGCCAGCAGCGCGTTGGCGAGCATCTGGCCCTGCTTGGTGACCAGACGGCCGCGCATGCCGACCTTGCCGTCCTCGCCGTAGACGCTGCCCTGGATCTTCACTTCCAGCGCCGCACCGTCGGCGCGCACGCAGGAAAGGTTTTCGGTGCGCAGGTAGGCCCGCTCCGAGCTGATGTCGCCATAGCCGGCAGCGATCACGAAGCAGTCGCGGTATTCGCCGCGGAACCGGTTCGGCAACACCGAGTTGTCGGAAAGACGAATCAGCACCGGATGCGGATTCGACTGCGACTGGCCACCAGTGGGTGCGTCCAGCCCGCCCAGTAGCGTGCCCCGCGTGAAGCTGACCGGCAGGAACGTCGACACGGTTTTGGTCTCTGCGGGTACCGTGGCCGTGGTCGGAGATCCGCCGGCCTGACCGTTGGTGGCGACTGACCTGTCGACCAGCGTGATGCGCGTCAGCACCGGAGCAGCCGGAGCGCCCAGAGCCATCGAACCATTCGGCAGGCCCGGTGGCATGGCACCCGAAGAGGATGACCGGGGAAGGGCCGAAGGCGGCGGTGGCAGGGGCAGGCTCGCAGCCGGCGGCAGCACGGGTGGCGACGCAGGTGCGGGGTTCGGTGCGGCCGGCGCCACGGCCGGCATGTGCGCCGCCTGGCTCGCCGAAGTCAGCCGCTGTTCCAGGTCCGAGAAGCGCTGCATCGTGCGCGCCTCGAAGCCCTGGCGGTCCTTGTTGAGCCGGCCTTGTTCCTCGCGCTCGTTCTCGTACTGCGCGAGCTTGCTGCCAGCCGTGCCAACCCACTGGTCCACCGCGTTAACCTGTTGCCCCGGCGGCATCACGCCGATGTTGGTCACCGCGCTGGGGGCGCCGGTCGTCACTTTGGCGCCCTTGTCCTTCGGCCCGTTGTCGGTGAAGGCGAAGATCAGCCACAGCATGCCGACGCCGCCCAGCAGGATGGCCGCCAGCATCGCGTACTGGCGCTGTTTCGGCGACAGGCGCTGCAGCATGTCGCGCAGCCCCGCGACAGGGTTGGCACCCGGCGCGTTCACCGCTCACCTCCGCGCCGGATCACGAAGACGTTGGTGCTCTCGCCGGGGCGCAGGTTATGGTTTTCGACCGCGACACCAACGACCTGCCCGCCGGTCTTGCTGTCCGGGCGGTCGAACTCCTGTTCGGCCAGCACCATCACGGCCGGGCTGACGTTCTGCAGCAGGTACTTCTCGCCCAGCAGGCCGCGCCCCTCGTAGCGCCGCATCAGCGAGAACCTGGCCTCGGCCCACAGTTGCATCGACCGGTTCACCTCGTCGACGCGGATGTCCGGCGGCACGCGGTCTCCCGCCATCGCCACCAGCATCGCCTTCATGGATCGGACATGGTTGGCCGATGGACCGAGCGGGCCTTGCGCGCCCGCGGCGGCAGGCTGCACCTGGCGCGGCGTCTTGTCGCGGATGACGATGGTGTCGGCCGGCGTGTCCGACCGGCGCAGCACCAGCGTGTAGGTGGCCTGTGCCGACGAGATGAACAGGTTGACCGGCTTGCCCAATTCACCGACAGGGCGGACGTAGATCTCGCCCTTGTCGCGGTCGCATTCGAGAACGATCTCACCACCCGGGTTAACCGCCGGTGTGGTGATGCCCGCGCCGGCAGTCGCAGTGGTTGCCACTGCGCCACCGCAGTTGCTTGAATGGATGTTGCCGAAGACATCGGTGATCGGGGCACCCTCGATGCGGATGCGCGTTGGCTCCTTGATCGAGAGAATCGCCTCGACGGCGACACCGTCCCGCGCTTCGATCATCTGCAGGGCATGGGCCGGCGTGCCCGACAGGCCGGCGGCAACCATTCCGGCAAGCACCGTTGAGCGCAGGCACAGGCGCGGTCCGCCCGTGCGAGCCAGGTTGGCACAGAAGTTATGGGGCCACATGCGGCATCTCCTTGAAGGTCTTCAGGTGCATGCGTCCGCCGCTGTAGCTGAACTCGACCAGGTAGGCCTTGAGATCGTTGGCGGTTTCCAGGCCGTTGACCTGGGTGCGCAGCCGGCCACGTACAACGACGGTCTGCGCGTCCTCGCTCGGCACCAACTGCTGCGGCATGAAGAAGGTGCTGGCGTTGATGCGCTTCAGGCGCACGGCCTCCAGGTCCTGCCGCGTCTTCAGAGCGCCGTGCTGCTCGGGCTCGACATAGCCCAGCAGGATGTCCTTCTTCCAGTCGATGGATGCTGGCGTCACGTCGAGCACCAACCATGCAATGAAGCTGCCCATTTGTTCCAGGTACTCGCTGCTGGCCTTGTCGCGCGTGACCCAGAACGACTTGTTGATCGAAGGCGGCACCACCACCGTTCGCACGCTGCCGAGCAGGTTGAGGATCACGATGAGCGCGAGGATGTGGCCGCCGGCCAGCGCCCCGACGGTCAGGCCGAGCCCTCGGTTGCGCCGCCGCATCTCCTTGATGTCGCCGTTGAGCCGTTCGAAGTCCATCGTCTTCTCCGCAGGGGCTCAGCCCACCATCCGGCGGATGTGCGATGGCGGCGTCGCGCGCATCGCGGTGAGCGGGCTGGTCGGCAGGTGCCAGTACAGCCAGTGCATCGCGAAGGCCGGGTGCTTGTCGGCCTTGATGCGGGCGATCCAGCGCGACGTGAACAGGCCGGTCGCGATGCACAGCACGAAGGAAACCTTCGAGCCGGACATGTAGCCCATGAACAGGCCAAACAGAATCGGCGCGGCGACGTCGACGTCCCAGAAGCCGATCTTCCACTGGTCGTCAAGACGGCGCGGGATGTAGGTGTCGGCGTACATGCGGCCTCCGGGAGCGTCGAGTCCTGCAGCCTCAGATGACCGCGCCCATGATCGCGCCGGCGATCACGAGGCCGACCGCGGCGAAGATGGCCAGGCCGACGTAGAACAGCACCGGCCCGAAATTACGTAGCGCCGACAGCGAGATCAGCGCGACGACGAAGCCGACGAAGCCGACCAATGCCTTGATGCCCGGGCCCAGCGCGGCGATCTGCGTCAGCGCCGACGTCATCGGGCCAGTGATACCGGTGAAGGCCACCAGGTCGAGTGCGTGGCCGGGGAACGCAACACACAGGCCCAGTGCGAGCAGCACCAGCAGCGAGACGACAGCCATCGGCCTGCGGGCCGAGGCGCGGAACGTGGACGGGGAATCGAGAAGTGCGGTGCTCATGAAGTCCTCCAGGAATGGTTTGAGCGT
>Ga0315271_10002960_pt1 | contig 10711 bp, 8 predicted proteins | sample C3_top_MG_FD_204664 | JGI IMG/M metagenome (GOLD analysis project Ga0315271, IMG submission 204664) | Sediment microbial communities from Yellowstone Lake, YNP, Wyoming, USA - C3_top | ecosystem: Environmental > Aquatic > Freshwater > Lake > Sediment | place: USA: Wyoming | collected 2017-08-01
CGGATTCTCGCCGCCAACCGGCAGGATCGCGCTGCGCCCTGGCTACAACGTGGTGGCCGGCGACGGCGCGGTGATCCGCCGCCTCGTGGCCGCACTGTTCCAGCCCGACCGGCCCGCCGACCCGTCGCTGCGCTCGGGCTCCGCCGCGGGAGGTGCTCCGGTGAGGGCCGGTCTCACCTTCGCCGGGGACGACGGTGTCACCTGGCGAGTGGTCCGCGACCTCGCCGGCCCCTGCCATCTCCAGCGCTTCGACCCCGAACGGCGTGCCTTCCAGTCGGTGTCGCAGGATCCGATCCGCATCGTCGAGACCTTGCGCGCGGCGGGCGTCCCATCCCCCGAGCGCTTCGCCTCCGTCCTTTCTCTGGCGGCCTCGGCCTTCCCGTCGCGACAGGTGCCCGGCGGCCTGGCCGGCATCTCCCAGCCGGTACCGCGCCGCTCGCTGGCTCCAGACGAGGGCCGGAAGAAGCTCGAGGCGCTGCGCGCCGAGATGGATCGAGCCAAGACCGCCGAGCGGATCCAGCAGGAGATGGATACGCTCCAGAGCCGCCTCTTCAAGCTGGAGGAGATGCTCAAGTCGGGCGAGCAGGTGCGCGACCGGGTCCGGGTGGCGGAGGCGTCCCTGGGCGGGCTGGCGGGGGCAGAGGCGGCGCTGGCGACGCTGCGCGACCCGGCCGGGCGGGTCGCCGCCTGCCGCAAGGCGACCGCGCGGCGCGACGAGGCCCTTCAGAAGATCGCGCAGGAGCGAGAGGCTCGGGTCGACCTCGGGACCTCCGTCCCGGAACCGTTCTGGCGCCACCCGGGGGTCCTGGGAGGGGTGGCCGTCGGGGCGGCGAGCCTGGTTGGCGCGCTGGTCACGGACGTGCGGTCCCTGGCGCTCGTCGCCATCCCGGCCACCGGGTGGGCCGCCTTCGAGGGGCTTCGGTGGGTGGGGCGTGCCGAGGGTTCCGAGACCGCCGGTCGTCGCGCCAGCTGGCTCGCCGAGCGGGAGCGCAAGGTCAAGGAGGCCTGGGAGCGAGAAACGGCCGACGTGCGCGCCGCCGTGGCCGCGGCGGGGGTGGCCTCCGTGGGCGACCTCGGCGACCTGCTCCTGCACGTCCAGGAGGCCCGGACGGCGCATGCCGACGCCGAGGCGGGTTTCGTCGCGTGGCAGGGCCGCGCCGAGACCAAGGACGCCGCCGCCGAGCGGAGCCAGGTCGAGCAGGAGATCGGTGAGCTGGAGCACAAGCTCACCGCCGAGGCGGGTGGTTTCGTCCGCGACACCCATTCACTCGAGGTCGAGATCGATCGGCTCGAGAGGGAGCTGCAGTCGTCCGCCGCCGCCGCGCCGCCGGCCCCGGTGGCCGATCGCCCCACACCGCCCCCCCCGGGCGACCCGATCCGCACCCTGTTCGAGCAGGCCTCCGCCGACCTGGCGCTCAGCCCCGGCGCGGCTCTCCGCGCGCTTCAGCCGCGCATCGTCCAGATCCTTCCCGCCATCACCGCGCAGCGGTTGGCGAACTTCTTCGTGGACGAGCGAGGCAACCTCCAGGTCCAGGCCGGAGGAAAGCTCGTACCGGCGAGCACCCTCACCCCCGGCGATCGGGACCTCTGCTTCGCGGTCCTGAAGCTCGGCTTCGCAGAGCAGGGGCTGGTCGCGGGCAAGGCGGTGGCGGTGTTCGAGGACGCCTTCGCCGTGCTCCCGGAGGGCTCCCGAAGGGTGCTGGCCGGTCTCCTCAAGCAGATGGCCAAGGGGCGCCAGGTCGTGCATGCCACCGTCGACCCGATCTTTCGCGAGGCGGCTGACCACGCCGCCTGAGACGCCGTGCCGACGACCCGCGACATCGGCCGCCGCGCCGAGGACCTGGCGGCGGCCTGGCTGGCGGAGCGTGGCTACGTCGTGCTGGCACGCAACCACGCCACGCGCCGCGGCGAGGTCGACCTCGTCTGCCGGGCAGCGGGCGTGCTCTGCTTCGTGGAGGTCCGGAGCCGGGCCGGGTCGGGTCATGGCGCTCCGGAGGAGACCGTCGACCGACGAAAGGCGCTGCGGGTGGTGGCTGCGGCCACGGACTGGGCGCGAAGGAACGGCGCCCTCGGCGACGACATCCGCTTCGATGTCGTGGCCATGACCGGCAGCGGGGATGAGCTGGCGTTCGAGCTCTTCGAGGGCGCCTTCGACGCCTCCGGAGGGTCTCCGGCATGAGCGGCAAGGGCGTGGTGGGCACGCTGTACGTGGTGGCGACGCCCATCGGCAACCTGGGCGACCTCTCTCCGCGTGCTGCCGAGGTGCTGCGCCTCGCCGACCTCGTCGTGGCCGAGGACACGCGCCGCACCCGAACGCTCCTCACCCACGCCGGGGCGCATCCGGCGGCGCTCCTCTCCCTGCCTGCCTTCGACGAGGAAGGGCGGCTGGGGAGGGTGGTGTCGCGCCTGTCCGCGGGGGCCGTGGTGGCGCTCGTCACCGACGCCGGGACGCCTGGCGTCTCCGATCCGGGCAGCCGCCTCGTCGAGGCTGCCTGGGAGGCCGGGGCCACGGTGGTTCCCGTTCCCGGTCCATCGGCGGCGCTCGCCGCGCTCTCGGCCTCCGGCCTCTCCGCCGATCGGTTCCTCTTCGCTGGGTTCCTCCCGCGCAAGGGCGGCGGCCGGGCGGACGCGCTGCGCTGGCTCTCCGGGGTTCCCGCGACGATCGTCCTCTTCGAGGCGGGCAATCGCGCCGCGTCGACGCTGGCCGATCTCGAGGAGGCCTTCGGCGACCGGATGGCGGCGCTGGCCCGGGAGCTCACCAAGCTCCACGAGGAGATCGCGAGGGGCCGGTTGTCGGAGCTCCGGGCGCGGTTCGCCGGGGACCTGCGCGGCGAGGTGACGCTGGTGGTGGCTGGAGCCTCCGCGGCGCCCGAGCCAGAGGTGACCGAGCCGCCCGAGGAGGAGATCTTGCGCCGCCTCGCCTCCGGGGAGGCACCCACCGCCGTTGCCCGGGCCATGGCACGGGGACGGGGGATGGGGCGCAGCGAGGCCTACGCGCTGGTCGAGTCGGTGCGCGGCCGCCGCTGAAGGGTCAGTCGTCCAGGCCGCGCAGCCCCAGTTCCTTCATCTTCACCTGAAGGGACTTGCGGCTGATCTGCAGCTTCTTGGCGGCCCGGGTGACGTTTCCGGACGTTTCCTCGAGCGCGCGGCCGATGAGGATCTTCTCCAGATCGGCCTGGGCCTGCCGGACGATATCCTTCATGGACGCGCCGCTCGGCGCTGCGATGGCGCCGAGTGCGCCAACGGCAGCCACCGGCGTCGCGACGCCGGGAACGCGCTCGCGAAGGGTCTCCGGGAGCTGGGCCACCGTCACGAGCGGGCCGTCGGTGAAGAGCACCGATCGCTCCATGACGTTCTCGAGCTCGCGGATGTTCCCCGGCCAGGCATAGGCGGCGAGGATCTCGAGCGCGCCCTCGTCGACCCGCTCGACCTTCTTTCCCAGCCGGTGGTTGTACTTCTCGATGAAGTGCTGGATGAGCAGCGGGATGTCCTCGCGCCGTTCCCGGAGCGCCGGGAGGGCGATGGGGACGACGTTCAACCGGTAGAAGAGGTCTTCGCGGAATCGCCCGTCGGCGATGAGCGTCTGGAGGTTGCGATTCGTGGCGGCGATGAGCCGCACGTCGACGCGGAGGGTCTTGATGCCGCCCACTCGCTCGAACTCCGACTCCTGCAGCGCCCGGAGGAGCTTGACCTGCATCTCGACGGGGATCTCGCCGATCTCGTCGAGGAAGAGGGTGCCGCCGTCGGCGAGCTCGAAACGGCCCGGCTTCGAACCGACCGCCCCGGTGAAGGCCCCCTTCTCGTATCCAAAGAGCTCGCTCTCCACGAGGTCCTTGGGAATGGCGGCGCAGTTGACCTTGATGAGGGGCTGGGTCCGGCGCGAGCTGCCGCGATGCAACGCCTGGGCGACCAGCTCCTTGCCCGTGCCGCTCTCCCCGGTGATGAGGACGCTGGAGGGCGAATCGGCCACCCGGGCGATCACGTCGTAGACGGCTCGCATCGAGGCCGACTGCCCCACCAGGGGGGGGCGTTCGCCCTCTCCGGCCGGGGGGTGGACGTGCTGCCCGGCCAGGACCCGGGCCCGCGCCGCCTTGGTAATGACCTTGCGGAGCTCCTCCTGCTCGAAGGGCTTGGTGATGTAGTCGAAGGCACCGGCCTTCATGGCCAGCACGGCGGTGTCCACCGTCCCGTGCGCGGTGATCATGATCACCGGCACGTCGGGATGCACCGCGGCACAGTGCCGGAGCAGGTCGAGCCCGCCCATGCGCGGCATGACCAGATCCGTGACCACCACGTCGATGGGGGCGCGGTGCATGGCGGCCAGGGCCTGCTCGCCATCGGCCGCGGTGGTGACCTCGTAGCCATCTCGCTTGAGCATCGCAGCCAGGACGCGCCGGATGTTGTTCTCGTCGTCGACGATGAGGACGTGCGCCACGGGAGATCCTGTTAGCACGAGTCGAAAGGGAAGGGGAGCGGCCGATCAGTTCGGGCGGCGGCGCTTCCGGGCCCGCCGGGGCTCCGGCGGCTGCGCGGGGGCGTCGGGCCAGGATGGCGTCGCCTCGATGCACGGCAGCGAGATGGCGAACTCGGCGCCGCCCTGGGGGGACCCGGAGACCACCAGCGTACCGTGGTGCGCCTTGACGATGCGCTGGCTGATGGCGAGGCCGAGCCCGGTGCCCTTCTCCTTCGTCGTGTAGAAGGGCACGAAGACGTTCTCCCGTGCGTCGGGCGGGATACCTGGACCCGTATCCCGAAAACGGATCTCCACCCGGTCGTCGCGAAGGCGCAGTTCCCGCCAGCTCGCGACCTCGTCCCGCGCCATCGAGGCGGAGACGCGAAGGCGGCCTCCCTCGGGCATGGCCTGGAACGAGTTGATCGCCAGGTTGAGGAACACCTGCTTCAGTTGCTCGGCGTCGCAGCTCACGAGCGGAAGCTCCGGCGCCACCTCGATGGCCAGCTCGATGCCTGGCGGGACCTGAGGCGCCAGCAGCTTGAAGGTGCGCTGCAGGATGTCGCCCACGTCCCCCGGCGCCATGCTCGACTTGAGTGGCCGCGCGTAGTCGAGGAACTGGGTGACCACTCCGTTCAGCCGGTCGACCTCCTCCACGATGATCTCGAGGAACTCCCGGTCCTCGGGCGGGAGGTGCTGGGGGTTCAGGTACTGGGTCGCCCCCTTGATGGCAGCCAGAGGATTGCGGATCTCGTGGGCCAGCCCCGCGGCCATCTCTCCCAGGGCAGCGAGCCGGTCGCGCTCCTTCATCTGCTGGTAGAGCTTGGAGTTGTCGATGACGAGCGCGCAGCGGTCCGCCACGTCGATGAGCGCTGCGATCTCGTCGGAGGCGAAGGCCTCCTGGACGCGCTCGTCCCAGCAGGCCAGGAAGCCGGCCACCCGGTCGCCGGCCAGGAGCGGCATGCAGATGCCGGCCTTCATGAGGGCCATGGCCTCCCGTGCGTCGGCGATCCGCTCCATCTCGGTGGCGGCGGCGGGAGGAGCAGGACGCGCCGAGCCGTCCCCCGAGGCGGGGGGATGCTCGGCCTGGAGCTCGGCCAGCCTCCGGTCGAGGTTCTCGAGGAGAACGGCGCGGCGGCCATCGCCCGCTGCGCGGACGAGCGCCCGTGCCGTGCCCGGCTCGAGGAAGGGCACGGGTTCCGGGCCGCGGAAGGCCAGCAGGCGGTAGCCGGGGCGCTCGTCCGCCACCATCCAGATGGAGGCGTGGGTGACGCGCCGGGTCTCGGCCAGCCCGTCGAGGACCGCCTTTTCCAGGCCGATCGGATCGATGACCGTCCCCACGCGGTCTCGCAGCAACTCGAGCTCGCGCACCAGCTCGAACCTCTCCGGGAAGAGGTACACCACGACCCACTCCTCGACCTTGGAGCGGATCGGGTCGAAGAGCGAGAGGATGACGAATGACGCGACGAGCGTGTTGAAGAAGAAGAGGCCGGGGCGAACCCCGACCCAGGAGACGAGGCCGCCGTAGATGCTCGCGAGCACCAGCCCGAGGAGCGTGACCACGACGATCTTGCCGAGAAACTCGTGGAGGTCGAGAAGTCGCCGGCGGAGCAGCGCCTGCAACAGCAGGAACATGTACAGCGTGAGGGCCATGAACCCGAGCCCCTCGAGCGGGTAGTTCACCCCCACGCGCGGGAGCAGGTCGAGGAAGGCGAGCAAGCCGACCACGAGCGCCCCGACCAGCACGTAGGTGATGCGCGCCCGGTCGGCCCGGGTGGGCGCCGCCGCCATCTCCCGCCACACCACCGAGAGCACCGCGGTGAGCGCGAGAAGGACGTAGAGGGCCACGAGCAGCGAGGCCAGGTCCGATCGGGTGAGGGGCGTCACCGCCACCACCAGGCCGAAGGCCGATCCCGCCAGCATGAGGTCGCGGGCTCGGCGGGCCGGCCTTCGCTTCACCCCGAGGAACTCCAGGAAGAAGGCGAGCGCCGCAGCGGGGAGGAGCGACGCCGAGGCGATGGCGAAGCGCTTCCACAGGTCGTGGCTGCCCTGCGCGCCGGGGAGCCCGTGGAGGAACTCGGCCGTGGAGAAGATGAACAGGTCGAGGGAGAGCAGGGCGAAGAGGGTGAAGGGCCTCGGCCTGCCCGAGCGCAGGAGCGCCGCGCCGGCCAGGGCCAGGGTGACGATTGCGGCGAGAAGTGCTGCCTGGTCGCGGATGTCCACTTCGGCGAATCCTAAGCCAGATCCGGGTTGAAGCGCGAAGTGCTGCGCTTGACCCGCGGGCCCTCCTCCCTCAGATTCCGGCAGCATGCTCCTGACGGCCGCCATCGCGCTCTCCCTTGCGGCCTCCTTCCCGGCGGTCGTCGGCGAGGCGGACGTGGACCCGCCCGCGGCGCGGCGCTCGTCGGCGGAGGCGCGGTTCCTCCGAGTCCGGGCGGCGCTGGCCTCGGGCGCCGCCGCCGCCGCCGATCGGGAACTGCCCGGCCTGGCGACGGCGCTTCCGGCCATCGCCGACCGGGTGGAGGCGCTGGCCGCTGCGGCGGCCGAGGCCATGGGCGAGCCGGACCGGGCGCTCGAGATCTGGGGGCGCATTCCTTCCACCTCGCTCCTCTGGCCCAGGGCGCGGATGTCGATCGGCCGGCTGCACGCTGCGGCCGGGCGGGGCGCGGAGGCAGTCCTGGCGGTCCGACCCCTGGTCGGACTGGCGGCTCCCGGGGATCTCTCCCGGGAGGACCCGGCGCCGCGGGCGCTGCTCTTCGCCGGCAAGGTCCTCTCCGAGCAACCCGGCGGAGAATCGGAAGCCCGGCGCATGTTCCTCGACTGCTGGGCCGGGCATGCGCTCGCTCCGGAGGCGAAGGAGTGCAGGGCCCGCCTCGACGCCCTGCCCCTTCCCGGCGGCGCCCCGCCGGGCGACGAGGACCTGCTTCGCCGAGCCGAGGCGCTGCTCGACTGGAACCGGAACGAGCAGGCCCTGGCCGAGGCGAAGCGAGTGGGGGAAAGGCTGCCGTCGCCGGGAGCCGATGCGCCCCTGGCGTGCCGGGCCGGCTTCGTCCGGGGGAAGGCGCTCCGCAAGCTGCGGCAGCACGCGCTCGCTGCGGAGGAGCTGGCGCCGGTGGTCGAGGTCTGCACCGACCCGGCGCTGCGCCCCAGGGCGCTCTACCTGCTCGCCGTGACGCGGGCCAACGTGAACAACGCGGCCGGCGTGGAAGTGTACCGCCGGTTCGCCGCGGAGTACCCGGAACACGCCCAGTCCGACGACGCCCTCTTCTTCGCCTCGGACCTCCTGGTCCGGGACGGGCGGGTGGAGGAGGCGCGGCGATTGCTCGACGAGCTGGTCGAGCGGTACCCGGACGGCGACTTCCGGGCCGACGCCCTCTTCAAGGGGGCCTGGCTTGCCTGGCGAAAGGGCGACCTCGACGGCGCCGTGGCGGGGATGGCGCGGCTCGAGAATCTCTACCGCGAGCGGGATCCCTACGAGCACGCACGGGCCGTGTACTGGCGAGGTCGCGTCCTTTCGGTCCGGAAGGGGCGCGGGGACCTGGAGCGGGCGCGCACCGCCTGGAGCGAGGTGGCGAAGCTCTACCCGGCCGACTACTACGGCCTGCTCGCCCGGGCGCGCCTGGCGGAGGCCGGGAAGAAGACGCCGGATCCGAGGCCCGCCGGGGCGAGCCGGAAGGGATTCAAGTACCGGGCAGGTCCCCTCGCCGGCGATGCGCACTTCCGCGCGGCGCTCCAGCTGCTCCGGCTGGACATGGATCGGGAAGCGGCGGACGAGCTGAACGCGGTGGACCGCACGTCCCTGACGACGGGCCCGGAGTGGCCGGAACCGCTGCTCCTCCTCGCCGAGTTGCTCGAACGGGCGGGCGACTCCCGCGCCTCCCATCGGCTGCTTCGGACCCAGGGACGCCAGATCCTGCGGGAGCCGCCGGCGGGGCTCGGGCTTCGCGTCTGGCAGATGGCCTACCCTCCGGCGTGGCGGGACCAGGTCGTGCGCTACGCGCCGCCGGCCGGCGTCCCCCCCGACCTTCTTCAGGCGCTGATGCGGGAGGAGAGCGCGCTCGACCCGGCCGTGGTCTCGGGCGCCGGGGCCGTCGGGCTCACGCAGCTCATGGTGCGAACGGCCGGACAGTCGGCGAAGAAGCTCGCCCTTCCGGCGCCATCGGCGCACGACCTGACCGATCCCCGGCTCAACATCCGGCTGGGGGCGCATCACCTGGGAGACCTCATCAAGCGCTTCGGCGGCTCCGTCCCCCTGGCTCTCGCGGCCTACAACGCCGGGGAGGGAAACGCTCGGGCCTGGTGGCGATCGCGCTCCAGCCTGCCCCTCGACGAGTTCGTCGAGGAGATCCCCATCCAGGAGACCCGGGGCTACGTGAAGCGGGTCCTGCGAAGCTACGCCGCCTACCGGATGCTCTACGGACGGGACGGCGAACGCCCCGTGCGCCTGGTGCAAGGGCTGCCGCCGCCACCGCCTGGGTGACCCAGCCGATCCGGGCCGGGCACGGGGCGAAATCCCGTGATAGGTTTTGCGTCGATGCTCGACACCTCCGTCCTGGTGCTGAACCGGGTCTACCAGCCGATGCACGTGACCTCGGTCCGCCGGGCCGTGTCCCTCCTCTACCAGGGGGTGGCCCGGGCGCTCGACGAGCAGTTCCGCCTCTTCGACTTCGAGAGCTGGGCAGCGCTGGCCGCCGCCGTGAACCAGGAGGCCATCCACACGCCGACTCGCGCCATCCGCGTGCCTCGCGTCATCGTTCTCGTGGCCCACGCCCATCTCCCGCGGCAACGGGTGCGCTTCTCCCGGCTGAACGTCTACGCACGCGACGAGAGCACCTGTCAGTACTGTGGCCGCCGGCTGCCCCGGTCCGAGCTGAATCTCGACCACGTGGTCCCCCGGTCGCGGGGCGGGTCGACCAGCTGGGAGAACGTGGTCTGCAGCTGTGTGGCCTGCAATCTCCGCAAGGGCGGCCGCACCCCCGAAGAGGCCGGGATTCGCCTGCTTCGAAGCCCGGGACGCCCCCGGTGGACGGCGGTGTTCCGCCACGCGGCTCGCCGCGCCACCTACCAGGAGTGGAAGCCGTTCCTGGGGCTGGTGGACGCTGCCTACTGGAACGCCGAGCTGCGAGACTGACGCCGTGAAGCGCTTCCTGGAACAGAACTTCTACGATCTCCTGGAGATCTCCCCATCGGCGACGCCCGAGGAGATCCTCCGGGCCTACGAGCGGGCCAGGATCCTGTACGGCCCGGGCTCCCTGGCCGCCTATGCCCTGCTTTCCCCGGAGGAGGCGGCGACGCTTGCCCAGCGGATCGAGGACGCGGGCGACGTCTTGATCGACCCCGAGGCGCGCGCCACCTACGACGCCCGGCTTCCCGCCGAGGAGGTCCGCCAGGCGCGCCCGCCAGCAGAGCCGCCGCCCCCCCCGCCGCCGCCCTCGACGGCGCCGCCACCAGCCACCCCCGACGCGCTCGAGGCGCCATTCGACCCCCCAGAAGGGGCGATCTGGACAGGGGAACTGCTGCGGCAGGCCCGCGAGGCCCGGGGGCTCACGGTCCCGCAGCTGGCGGAGCGCACCAAGGTGAGCCGGCTGCACATCGAGTGCGTCGAGGGCGACCGCTTCGAGCACCTACCGGTCCAGGTCTACCTTCGCGGCATCGTCATGTGCATCGCCCGGGAGCTGCGTCTGGACGGTCAGAAGGTGGCTCGCTCCTACCTGGAGCGGGTCGCCGCAGCGCCCAAGTCGGGGCGCTGAGGCACCGGCAGCTTGACCCCTGCGGTCGGACGGCTAGCATCGTCCCATGCCGCTCATCGAGGCGCCCGAGCAGGCCATCCGCCTGGCGCGCGCCATCTGCTCCGACGTATCTCTCTACAACGAGGAGAAGATCGTCCGCTCCATCGAGCAGGACAACTTCTTCGACGCGCTCCGCGAGGAACTGGAGGAGGGGCGGGATCTGTATCGGTCCCGTGTCGCCGCCCCCCTCTTCTCCCGGACGAACTACTACGACCGCGCCATCGTCGACGTCATCCTGCGCCCCAAGGGACACGTGAAGTCCCGGATCTGGTGAGGCGAGGAGCTGCGGGCCGATCGCCTCGAGTTGCAGGCCGGCGAGGGCGAGGCGGGTCTTCGCCTCGACGTGGCCGTCTCCCGCCTCGCTCCGAGCCTCTCCCGCGCCCGGGTGCAGCGGCTCGTGATGGCAGGACTCGTCCGGGTCGACGGGCGCGCCCCCAAATCGGCATCCCGCCTGCGGGGCGGCGAGAGAATC
>Ga0315271_10002961_pt1 | contig 10710 bp, 13 predicted proteins | sample C3_top_MG_FD_204664 | JGI IMG/M metagenome (GOLD analysis project Ga0315271, IMG submission 204664) | Sediment microbial communities from Yellowstone Lake, YNP, Wyoming, USA - C3_top | ecosystem: Environmental > Aquatic > Freshwater > Lake > Sediment | place: USA: Wyoming | collected 2017-08-01
GTGCTGCAGGTGATCGTCGGCCTGCGTGCGCGCGGCGTCTCGATTCTGTTGGTCGAGCAAAATGCCCGCGCCGCGCTGGCGGTGGCAGATCGCGCCTATGTGCTCGAGATGGGCAGCGTCGCCCTCAGCGGCAAATCAGCCGAACTCGCAAGCGATCCGCGCATCATCGAAACCTACCTGGGCATCGGCGGCCGCAAAGCCACGGCATGACAGCGAGTGTCATGCCGGACTTGAGGAGCCTGCCCCGGACTCCGATCCGGAAGTTGTCATCCCGGACTAGATCCGGGATCCAGTGCCAGGCGATGCATGGATTGCGGGTCGTGGCCCGCAATGACACACCCGCGGCCCGCAATGACAACCCATCAACCTGCTTGTCCTCGAATCTCCTTATTCCCTAGCTACCCGCCGCTGCCTCGCCACGCAGACGCGCCGCACGCAGGCGCGCCTCGGTATAGCGGACCAGCGCCCGCGTTGCGCGCTCGCTGGAGCGGAAGACGCAGACACCCTGCGCCATCAGCTTGTCGGCCATCGGGTCGAACAGGGCGCCTCCGTCAATGAAGGCCACGATGGGTTTGGGACAGGAGGCGACCAGCGCCGGCAGCGTCTGGACGATGCTCTCCGGACTGTCGATGTCGAAGCCCTCCCGCGCGCTCTTCTGCAGTGACCTGACCACGGGCGACGTCGGGTCGAGTCCGGCGACGACGGAGTCGACGTCCGGCTCGGCGGCCATGGCCTCGATGCAGAGCAGGTGAGCATCGTCGTCCGCGGCCGGGTTGATGTCGAACGGGTTCCTGACTTCCATGAGCGCATCGAGCTTCTTGGCTTTCAGGATCGCGACCAGCCGTTCCCGGGTCGATGGTCCGATAGTGGCCACCGACATGGAGAAGTCGCCCACCTGGATGCTGTCGGCGATGGCCACCGTGTCGTAGCCCGCGCCGGCCACGGCGCCGAGCCGCTTGCCGCCCACGACCTTGTCACGCATGCAGTCCGAGAGGTAGAACAGGTCGCTGAACTCGCTGACGTCGGTCGCGACCAGCGCGCCGGCCTGCGTGAGCACGGCCAGGGCTACCTCGTAGTCGCCAGCGATCGAGGCCGTGTGGCCCATCGCGGCGCGCCCGCCCGCCGCGGACTGTCCGGCCTTGTAAATGACGACCTGCTTCCCGGCAAGGGTTGCCTTGCGCACGGCGCGCGCCAGGGCCAGACCGTCGAGGTCCTTGAAGCCTTCGACGTAGGTCCCGATCACGTGAATGTCGGGGTTGGCTGCGAAGTTCTCGACCATGTCGCCGTGCGTGATGTCGTTCTGGTTGCCCAGGGCGACCATGTAGGCCGGGTCGAGATACGCGTTCTTGCTGAGCCGCGTGACCAGGAAGGCTCCGCTCTGGCTGATCAGCGCCGAACTGCGTTGTGCCTTCTTCTGGGTTCGCGGCAGTCGCTCCTCGGGGATGAACCAGGAATCGTAGTTGCCGGGGTGCGAGATGATGCCCAGGCAGTTGCCGCCGACGAATACAGGGCCGACTCCAGCGCGCCGGGCGTTGTCGATCGTCTCCAGCATGCGCCGTGCCGGCTCCCTGCTGGCCTCGGTTTCTCCCATGCCACCGGGGATCAACAGCACCGATTCCACGGCGTCGGTCCGGATCACCTCATCGATGATTCTGAATGCAACGTCAGCGGTCACCGCGAGGATCAGCAGATCGAGCTTCTTCTCAAGGGCTCCCAGGTTCGGTGCGCAGCGCACGCCATCGACTTCCTGGCCGTCGGGATTGATGACGAGCAGCCTTGAGCGGTCATAACCGGATGCGATGATGTTCTTCAGCGTGATCCGGCCGAAGTTCATGCGCGTGGCGGATGCGCCGATGATGCCGATCGATGCCGGGTGCAGCAGCTTGTCGATCTTGCCCTGGGGCCGCGGCGGGCGCACGCGCTGCGGCCGGCCGAAGCGGCACAAGCCGTCGAGCGCGACCAGCGAGCCCTTAGCGCAGGTGAAGGGGTTGACCTCCAGTTCCTCGATGACGAAGTCGGTCTCGGGGTCGCCGGTCGAGCAGCTGTTGGCGAGGCGGATGAAGGCGCCAAAGCACTGCAGGAGGCCTTCGTCCGTCACCAGCCGGCGGCCTCCCCGCGTCAGTCCGGCGATCTTCCGGTAGGCAATCGTCGGTCTGAAAAGATCGAGGAATTCCTCGGCCGTGGTCAGCGCGGTCGAGGCCGACACGACCGCTTGCCCCCGGCGGGACCCTGCGGCAAAGAGTTCGGTGTCGACGCCGCCAACCCCGGCGCTGAGAATCATGCCGAACTCGCGTGTGTTGCGCAGGCCGACCAGGAGCTCGTTGCCGGCACCCGCGGCGTCCGCTTCGATGAACTCGGTCAGCATCACGCCCGCGATATCGCTTTTTGAAAGCGCCGCGAGCATAGTCTGGCAGGCGCCTCGCACGGCCGTCGCCTCTTTGGCCACGACGGCGACGCCGCCCACGTCCGACTTGTGGGCAATGCTGCCCGAGACGATCTTCACAACGACACGGCTTCCAGGGAAAGACGCGACGAGTTCGTCTGCTGGGTCGGAGCCGCCGGAGAGCACCTCGTGCTTTGGCGTCGAGGCAATGCCAGCCGCAGCCAACAGTCGGTAGACCTCATGCTCGAACAGCGCGGATCGCCCCTCGCTGTGCGCCTTGTGGAAGATGTCCTTGATCAGTGCTTCGCTCATATGGCTTCCTTGTAAGTTGGGTCGGTTCTTTGATTCAGGTCCTGGCCTGCCGCTTGCGAAGGCTGTCGGCATACAGCCGCGCTTCGCAGTAGCGCACCAGTGCCTTGGCAGCGCGCGCACAGTTGCGGAATACGCAGACGCCCTGATCCATCAGTCCTGCGGCCATCGCATCGTAGAGCATGCCGCCATCGATAACGCCGATCAGCGGCTTGTCGCATCGCTCGACCAGCGGCGGCATCAAATGCACCGTGCTCTTGGCATCGTTGATATCGTAGCCGGGGCGCAGCTTGCTCACTTCCAGCGCACGCACTGACGGAGCGGTCGGGTCCAGCCCGACGACCACCGCGTCGATGTTCGGATCGAGCAAAAAGGCCTCGGTGATCTGCAGATGCGCCTCGTCATCGGCACCAGGGTTGATGTCGATCGGATTTCTGACTTCAACCAGCGCAGCCAGCTTCTTGGCGAGGAGAATTTCTTCGACGCGTTTGACGGTGCCGTCCTGCAGTTCACCCATCTGCATCGAAAACGTGTCGGTACTGATCGCATCGGCCATGGCGACCGCTTCGAAGCCGGCGCCGCTGATGGCGCCGAGTCGATTACCACCGATCTTCTTGTTGTGCAGGACACCGGCGATATAAAACAGATCATCGAAGCTGTTGATGTCCTCCGCGACGATGGCGCCGGCTTGACGCATGACGGCTTCGAACAGAGCCGGGTCACCGGCAATCGACGCCGTGTGACCCATTGCGCCAGCACTGCCAGGAGCGGTCTTGCCCGCCTTGTAGACGACCACCTGTTTGCCACTGACGAGCGCTTTGCGCACCGCCTTGGCGAAATGCAGGCCGTCAGCATCCTTGAAACCCTCGATGTAAATGCCGATGGTTTCGATCTCGGGACGCTCCGCAAAATAGCTGAGCAGGTCGCCGTGCGTGAGGTCGGTCTGGTTGCCCAGTGCCAGCATATAGAGCGGATCAAGCCAGGGGTTCTGGCTCAGACGCGTGATCATGAAGGCGCCGCTCTGGCTCAGCATGACGGAGTTTCTCTGCGGCTTCTTTGGCGGCTTCGGCAGGCGCTCGAGCGGAATGAACCAGGAGTCGTAAGCGCCGGGATGCGAGACCACGCCCAGGCAGTTGGCGCCGAGGAAGATCGGCCCACCGCCGCTCTGGCCGTGCGCCGCGTTGATCTTCGCCGCCATGATGGCGGCCGGCTCCACGCTCTTTTTTGTTTCGCCCAGACTGCCCGGGATCAGCATCACCGATTCCACCGCGCCGCTGGCGATGATCTCGTCGACCATGGCGGGCACCGCGTCGGCCCCGACAGCGACGATCAACAGATCAAGCTTGTGCGCAAGCGCTTTGAGATTGGCAACACAGGGGATGCCGTCGACCTCGGCATCGTCCGGGCGAATCACGGTCAATTGCGTTTTGGGATAACCACTGCCAACCAGATTGCGCAGGATGATGCGACCAAAATTCATGCTGGTGGCAGAAACGCCCACCAGGCCAATGCTGGCCGGATGCAGCAGCTTGTCGATTTTTGCAATCGGGCGTGGCAGTCGTACGGTGGGCGGCGTGGTCAGCGTGCATTCGGCCTTGCTGGCAAGCAGGCGGCCCTGTTGCAGGCGCAGCGTCAGCGCCAGTGTTTGCAGCATGAAGGGCGCGCCAGAATTGTCGTCACCAGCCAGATCCAGCAGTCGGTCAAAAAGACCTGCCAGCTGTGCATCCGGCGCCGAACGCTGCTGGCGCTGCTCGCTCAGCAGCAGCTTTTGATAGGCCACGGTGCGCTTGAATCCGTGCAGAAAATCAGCGCCACTGCTCATCGCGGCCAAGGCCTGCACGGCGCGGTGCCCTTTGCTGAAATGACTGGCGTCGAGTTCGCCGTCGAATCCCCCCAGGCCGGCGCTGATCACCATGCCGAACTCGCGGCTGTGCTGCAGACTGACCTGCAGTTCGCAACGCTCGGGCGCTGTGGCAGCATCCCTCGACAGCAAGGCACAGCCCAGCAGTTCCAGCAGGGCGCCGAGTTCATTCACGTCCAGCGACATGCGCCCGGCGCTGCGGGCCTGCTGGAACAGCGACGCCGCCGTTGAGCCGGCACTGGCTGCAGTGCCCTGGCGTTGGGAGGAACTGTGCATGACTTGACTCCATGGGAGCGATGTACGCACCGGCAAAACAAGCGACGTACTTCGCCTTATCAGTTGATGACCGACTATAAATTAATTCTTGGCGCTGGCAAGGGATGGCGAGTGCTGGCCCGACGAAACCGACAGCCATCGCTTCATACTGAACGGCTTGGCTTCTTGGTGAAAGGATGACTCCGAAAAATCCGGCATAGGTCACGCTTAAGTAGTGAGTTCGGCGACCACGGCTTCGAGGAGGTTCGCAGCGGCGGCTCGGGAAGCGGCGAGCTGCGTTTCCAACGCGTCCACCAAGGCCATCAGTTGATCCACTTTGGCCACGATCCGGCGTTGTTCGGCGAGAGGTGGGAGCGAAATCCAGTACTTTTTGACGTTGTTCGCCGAGAGGTTCGGTTGCGCCGAGCCATTATCGAACTTGTAGATTTGGTCGCGGCCCAACGGGCTCGTCAGAATTCGATAAGCGAACCTGGGATCAACCAACGACGAGATACGGATGATCACGAGCGAGGATGGCGATGGCCTCGATCGTGCGATTGATCGCGATGAGTTGGTAGTAGCGGGGCGCCTTGCCCGAGCCGTCGTCGTGGTAGTCCTGCGCGGCCACCGCCTGCTGGGCGGCCGTGTAGCCTTTGGACTGGCTGTAGCGCGCCCACAGTTCATCGGGTAACGGAAACTGATCGAGAGGGAACTCGCGTTCGACGGTGCCGGCCGCGCCGGTGCGGTCGTGTTCCAGGAATCCGTCTCCATTGGAGCTGTAGGCGAAAGGTAGGTCGAGGATCTCGGCGTAGTCGAGCGCTTGCTGCATGCCGGCCCCGACCGAGTAGGTGTTGTCCTTGGCCTCGATCACGGCGATCGGCAGGCCAGGCTTCAGATACAGGATGTAGTCGGCCTTCTTGGCTTCGCCACGTTTGACCGTCTTGCCACGAACAATGACTCGACCCTTGGTGAAGTAAACCTCCTCGCGCAGCTGAGTCATCACATTCCACTTGCTGCCGCTAGATCCGACAATGGCTGGAGTGATGTACTTGGTGCGGATATCAGTCTCGGTGAGGTCTTTCTTGTTCATTTCACTCCCGAAATGCCATCAGATAAACACCGGTGGCCCGTGGAGTCTAACCGGTGTAAACGGTGTGGCAACGAGGGTCGATTGAACTCTAGAAGATCGCCATTCGGATCCGCCGGATTTCGTAAACACCTATTCAACCTGAGGCCACCCAAGGCTGCGCCACAGCGATTCATTGGGAGCCGATGTGCGGGTGCTTGGGATAGCTGAAGTAGTCGCCAGAGTACAGTCGAATTGTTCTGTTTCAAAAGACCGTCAGTTATCAAAGAGATCGGCGTGCGTGCCCGATCGCACAAAGTTGATCGTGTTGGCCTCAATCTGGTAAATCAACAAGAAATCGCCGCCGACGTGGCATTCCCTGTGATCGGCCCATGCCCCTTTCAATGGGTGATCGAGCCATTCAGGGTCAAGGGGCGCATCATTGGCGATCAGCAACATCATCGCTTCTTTGAGCCGCACCAGATCAAAGCGCCCAGAGTGCGACAGCCGTTGCCAATCCTTCAGAAACGCTTTTGTGCAGTCGGCGCTGCGTGGCAGCACCGCGCGTTTACTTGCTGCTGTTTTTTTCAAGATCGGCAAACAGTTCGTCAGCAGACGCAAAGCGGGCGCGACGTTTTGCCATCATGGCACGCGACTCTTCCATCGCGGCAAGGGTCTGGGCATTTGGCACCTTGAGTTCAAGCGGAAAGGCCTGGTCGATCACCACGCGGCGCAAAAACAAGCGCACCGCATCCGACACCGACAGGCCCATCGCAGTCAGCGTTTGGGTTGCTTGCTCTTTGATGTCATCGTCCACCCGAATGTGGAGCATGGAAGTTTGTGCGGTCATGGCCATGATTCCTAAGTTGCTGCGTATTATGTATCTCATTTGAGATGATGTCAAAGCTGCTTCAGTGACAACCCGCACGATCACGCCGTCTCGGGCGGATAACCCTGCGATGTAAGGAACCTTGAACGTCAGATTTCACCCAATGCTTATGCCTCTAAAGGGTTTTGAATATAGCAAATACGCTATAATCCATCAATGAAATGGGAGATCAAATACCACGATGAAAAGTTGCAAGCGGAAGTGCTGGCGCTACCGCCAGGCATCTTGGCTCGGTATTTACATTGCACGGATCGCATGCTGGAATTTGGTCCAGATCTTGGTATGCCCCATACGCGTGCAATGAGTGCTGGTCTGTTTGAGCTGCGCTTGAAATCGCGTGAAGGCATCGGTAGGGTGTTTTATTGCACTCTGGTGGGACGGAAAATCGTCATGCTCCACCAGTTCGTGAAGAAGACGGACAAGACACCTCCGAAGGAATTGAGTCTTGCGCGCCAGCGCATGAAGGAGTGGAAAAATGTTGACGCATAAACAGCTACGTACCAAAGCATTGAAGAACCCGGAGGTCAAGGCCGAGTTTGATCAGTTGGCCGATGAATTCTCGCTTTTGGAGGAGTTTCTGAAAGCCCGTGCGGCGCAGGGACTCACGCAGGCGCAGGTGGCAAAGACGATTGGAACAACCCAGTCGGCTGTGGCACGTATGGAGTCTGGTCGTGGCAAGCATTCACCCTCGCTTGCCACACTTTCCAAATATGCCGACGCTTTGGGTTGCAAATTGGAAGTGAAATTAGTTCGCAGGTCTCGTGCGGTGAAAAATTTGACTGATCGTTCCAGTGTGGCTCTGACTGCCTAACGCGCAAGCGGGATTGCGCGAATAAGCTCTCGCGCAGGCCTGTATTGCCGAGCGCCGGTATGGCGCGGTGTTGATTGAAAGGAACGCCAAATGAAAGCCGCTTTTCGCTGGATACGCTCGTCACGATGCTCTTGCGTACGGGAAAAACCGTCGAACTGGTGGTTCACTGAAGCGCAAGACATCAAACTCCGATAGAAGCCACTGCCGATGCCTTACATGGCAACGCGCAGGGGCGAACCAGCATCCTCTACATGGCGAAACTGGACCCGGCTGCTGACATCAAAAATCAAATCCGCAACGAAGGGCGTGGTCCGGTGGAAGTCGGGACGAAGGACCTTGCTCATGGGCGGATTATTCCACCTCAGTCCAGCCAGGAAGAGATTTCACGCATTCAACCCAGGGCCAAGGCCACCACGCCCGCTGCGATGGCAGCCGCGCCCAACAGGCGTAGCGCGCGGTCTCCTTCTCCGAGGAGCGTGCCACCGGCCAGTGCGGCAAACAGCATCGACACCTCGCGTGCCGGCGCCACGTGGCTCAGTGGCGCCATGCGCACGGCGTACAAGACCATCACGTAGCTCAGCGGCCCCAGCACGGCGACGACCATCGCAAAGCGCCATTGCGCACGCCATGCCCGCGCAAAACCGGCAGGGTCGCGCAGCACGAAAAGCAGCATCACCGGTATGCGCAGCACATTGCCGACGTAGTCCACCAGGATCGGTGAGATCAGCATCACCTTGACCAGGTAGCCGTCGAGCACGGTATAGCCGGCAATGAAGGCGCCCGTCAGTGCGCCCCAGCGCAGGCCGCTGAGTACACGTTCGCGCTCCAGCGGGTCGTCAGGTGGCGTGGCAGAGTGCAGCGGCAACGACCAGGGCGAGGGCGAGGGGGGTCATCGACAAATTTGCTTCAACACGAACAGTTGTTCAAATGATGAGCGCCGATTGTCGCTGACAGGAAGACCGCCAATGTTTCACCCTCTTGGCCCAGTGCCGCTTGCCGATATTCACGTTGATACCAAATTGGTAGCATAATGCTGCCGTGCGAATCATTGTGCTTTCAACCCTGCATTCATTTTGGGGCAAGCATCCCGATGCGGAAACACCCTTGCGTGCCTGGTACGCCTTGGCAAGTCGATCTGACTGGGAAACCCCGAACGACATCAAGGAGGCCTATCGCGGCGCCAGCTTCACCGCAAACAATCGGGTCGTTTTCAATCTTAAAGGCAATGATTACCGCTTGGTGGTGCTGGTGAAATATGAGTGTGGATTGATCTTTATCCGCTTCATCGGAACCCATAGACAGTACGCCAAGATTGACGTTGCGACGATTTGAAGGAGCGAGCATGGAACTCAGACCCATCCATACCAAGAGGGATTACCAGACGGCTCTGGCGGAGATTGAACGACTATGGGATGCGCCACCCAAGTCAACGGACGGCGACAGGCTCGAAATTCTCACGCTGCTGGTTGAGCGCTATGAAGCCATTCATTACCCCGTACCGGACCCCGATCCGATCGAGTTCATCAACCATGTCATGGAAAGCCGGGGGCTGACACGCAAGGATATGGAACCCTACATCGGCGCCCGTGGGCGTGTGGCAGACATTCTCAACCGAACTCGCCCTTTGACGCTGGAGATGATTCGCCGCCTCACTGTCAACTTGAAGCTTCCTGCCGAGGTCTTGGTCAAGCCCTATCAACTGCGCCACGATCAGGAAAGGCTGGCTGCCTGACGGCCATCGGCTGCTCCAGGTCTTTGAAACAACTTTCGCACGACGCCGCGCAACCAGATGTGAGCGAGGTCCGGACTGGCGCTCTGGTGCCACAGCATGCTGACCTCGTAGCGCGATCCGTGTTCGGGCAGCTTCCAGATCTTTACGTCGTAGCGCGGCGCCAGTGAGTTGGCGTACATCAGGGGAACGATGGCCATCAGGTCGGTGCGTGTCACCAACTCGGGCATCGCGCCGTAATGGCGTGCCCGCAGCACAATGCGCTCGTTCAAACACAACTCGCTGAGCATCAAATCGATACTGCCGTGGAAGGTGGCGGCGGGGGAGGCGACGGCCAGCGACACGCTGGCAAGCTGTGTCGCACTCAACTGGGCGCCGGAGCGCCATTTGGGGGGCCGCCAGCTACTGGCCGTGATGGCAACGAAGTTTTCCTGAAAAAGCAATTCGCTGGCGGTCGAGGCGCGCCTGCCCTCCAGAATGCCAATGGCCAGGTCAATTTCATGCGCGTCCAGCGCCGCGCTGACCTCGGGTGCTGCTACCGCTACATTGGAGATATGGCTGCCGGGCGAGTGCGCGCGCAGGGCCTGCGCCAGCGGCGGCAGGAACATCATCTCGCCCAGGTCGGACAGTGAGAGGCGCCAGTGCACATGGCTGTTGGCGGGATCGAATTCTTCGGCGCTGCTGACTGTGCTTTCAAGCAGATGCATCTGTTCAATCACCGCCGGCACGATGCGTTGCGCTTTGCGCGTCGGATGCAGGCCGTTGGGCGAGCGCACAAACAACTCGTCATGGAAAATGGTGCGCAGCCGTGCCAGCGCATTGCTGGTCGCCGGCTGCGACAGCGCCAGATGGCGCCCAGCCTCGGTGACCGAGCCAAAGCGGTACACCGCGCACAGGACACGCAGCAGGTTGAGGTCAAGCTGTCTGAAATTCATATAAGGGTTTATCCGGATTATCCGTTTCATGAATGTAGCTGATTCCAAGAATCAATTAGACGGATGGCCACAAAGCGCCTAAATTCTGCCTCAGACAAATCCCTTTCGGAAACACAGGCATAAGGAAATCTGTTAAGCACTCGTTTGCAGACAGAGATCGAGAAGGAGACGACAAGGTGCTTGAGATCATCATCCAGGGCCGTGGTGGCCAGGGTGCGCAGACCGCCGGCAACCTGCTGGCGGGCGCCTTCCATGCGCAGGGCTTGCATGTGCAATGCTTTGCCAGTTATGGCGGCGCACGCCGCGGAACACCGGTCAATTCCTACATCCGGGTCGACGAGAAGCCGGTGCGCGTGCGCTGCGACATCGAGCGCGCCGACGCGATTTTGTGTTTTGACGCAAGTCTGCTCGAAGGCCGCTTGCTGGCCAGTGCCGACGCAAAGACCCTGATCGTGGTCAATTCGGCGCGCAG
>Ga0315271_10002962_pt1 | contig 10709 bp, 8 predicted proteins | sample C3_top_MG_FD_204664 | JGI IMG/M metagenome (GOLD analysis project Ga0315271, IMG submission 204664) | Sediment microbial communities from Yellowstone Lake, YNP, Wyoming, USA - C3_top | ecosystem: Environmental > Aquatic > Freshwater > Lake > Sediment | place: USA: Wyoming | collected 2017-08-01
TGCCGGAGTAATTTCGTTGCGAGCCGGTCTGTGTGGAGAGCACTTCGCCCTGCGGATATTTCTCCCTCCACGCTGCCCACGTCAGATGCTCGCTCGCCAGCCATTCGAGTTCGGTGTTCACCTGCGGGCCGGACACGGACTTCATCGCCAGTTGCGACCAGAGCGAATCGGTCTGCCGGTCATACATCAACACGTCGCTGTTGTGCAGCAGACCGGAGACGCCAAAGGCGAGCGTGCGGTTGCCGACCTGACGATTGAACACCATCGCCGTGCCGCACAATGGACAATACGTGACGGCGATGGGTTGTCCGGCCAGATCGTCATTCACGATTTCGTGCCACACGAGAATCCGCAACGGATAGGCGCGCGTCTTGTCGCCGACGGTCACGCTGACGACAAGGTCGTCCGGTAGCATGAAGTTCGCGGCGCTGGGGCGGACGAACTTCGGCTTGTCAATCGAGGGAATGCCGTCGCGTCCTGGCCCGCCGGAAAGAATCTCGCTCGTCGGAATGGTTGCGTTCGACACGTTGAAGCCGTTGAACGAGCCACGCGCCGACGGTGCGGCGACAGCCGAATCAGCGACAAAGCCCGCGACCAACAAGGCAATGCCGCTCCGAATCGGGTCGCGGAAAAGCCAAGTCAGGACGGTGACGAGAACGAGTGGAACAACGAGTTTGGGACGGATTTGTTTCATGACAGTGCGAAGTTGAGGTGGGTGTTTTGGCTATTGAGGGAGAATTTCAAAGTCGAGTTGGTTGATGATGGTTTGGAAGGACGCTTTCGTGTCGTCGCCATCCGCGCTGATCCAGACCGCGCAAACTTCCACCGGTGGACTGAAGACGTGGGCAAAATCGAAACTGCCGTCCGACTGAGGCGCGGCGACAACTTCTTCTTCGAGCAACTTGCTCATGGGATGCTGCCTCGTGCGACCAATCTCGGAACGGTCCACGCCGAGATTCAGGAAATGCACCTTGGCGATGCCGCGTCCGGCAGGCGCAAGATCGAACAGTGCCTTCACCCATTCCGTCGCCGCCCGCCGCTCGCGCGCGGTGAGCGTCGTTGTCCCTGGCTCAACCAATCCCACCCGCAGCGAATAATCGTCATAGCCTTTCTTGCCCTGCTTCTCCGGCGTGACTTCGATGCGGCCAATGATGCGGCCCTTAACGTGGATGGAGTTCACGCGCGCTGCCTGGGGCAACGGGCAGAGCAACGGCATGGCGGAACGGCGCACGGATATTTCCAACCCTGACTCGGTAAATCGCAAAATGTGTGGCGTGCGTTTCTCATACTTGAGCGCGTGCCAGCGACGTTCGTCGTTCAACGGCACGCGCAGAGTTTGTGTAGTCGTATGCGGTGAGATTTGATTCGTGCCGGGCAGTTCGGCAGAAACCCACGGGATCACTCCCAAGCTCGCTGCCGCTGCTAGAAGAATGAAACGGGCGCGGCTCATCGGTTCGTTGAGGCGGCGGAGTTCACAACTTCAAAAGCGGTTTGATCTCGGACTCAAATTCCGACTTTGCGGCGTAGCCAACGTGCTTGCCAACAATCTGTCCGCTGCGGTCAATGATAAACGTCGTGGGGATTCCCTCGACGCCGCCAAACGCGTTGACGATTGTTTCATCGCCGAGCACGACGGGATAATTGATGCCCGTCTTGTCCATGAAACTTTTCACCACGGACGCTCCGTCCTGGTCCAACGACACGCCGACCACGACCAATCCTTTGTCCGCATATTGCTTTTGCAGTTCGATGAAACCCGGAATCTCCATGCGGCACGGCCCACACCACGTCGCCCAAAAATCGAGAATCACGACCTTACCGGCGAAGTCGGAGGATTTCACCGGCTGGCCGTCCACGCCCTTGAGTTCCCACGCCGGGCTGGGCGTTGGAGGCGCGGAGGCAATCGTTGCTTCGTTTGGCGAAGTGGATGGTTTGCGTGCGGCGGTCAATGCGAGCACCGCCGCCGCAGCGGCAATGAACAGTCCGGCGAGAATGAGTGGTTTGTTTTTCATCAATGCGCTTTCGTGTAGTTGAGAGCGATGGATTTCGAGGTTTATTCCACCCAACCCGGACAACGCACCATAAGCCCCGCCAAATGCCCGCTTGTGTGACCCGCGCCTACTGATAGTCTCTGCGCCTCTGGCAGAGATCAGGCGGACATTCTCCGCTGCTGGTCTCAGTGATTTAGGTGTTTCATCGCACGGCGGCTCGCCGGTCGCCGAATCCCCAAGACGGACTCCGGGCTAGAACCCGGCCTGGCAACTATTTTTTACAAACGCAACATGAGTCGAAAGTTGAACTGGCAGACAATCAAATCGGAATGGTTCTCCAACGTGCGCGGCGATTTGCTTGCGGGCATTGTCGTCGCGCTGGCGCTGATTCCCGAGGCCATCGCGTTCTCCATCATCGCGGGCGTTGATCCGAAGGTCGGGCTTTACGCCTCGTTCTGCATCGCGGTGGTGACGGCATTTTTCGGCGGACGGCCCGGCATGATTTCCGCCGCGACGGGCGCGATGGCGCTGCTGATGGTGACGCTGGTCAAGGACCACGGGCTGCAATATCTGCTCGTGGCGACGTTGCTGACGGGCTTGCTGCAAATCATCGCGGGCGTGGCGCGCGTCGGAACGGTGATGCGGTTCGTCTCCCGTTCGGTCATCACCGGGTTTGTCAACGCGCTGGCGATATTGATTTTCCTGGCGCAGTTGCCGGAGTTCAAAGGTGCGGGGCTGACGGTCTATGTGATGGTAGCGGCGGGACTGGCGATTATTTACATACTGCCGCGCTTCACCAAAGCCGTGCCGTCGCCGCTGGTGACAATCATCGTGCTGACCGTGGTTTCCATTCTGCTCAAGCTGGACGTGCGCCATGTCGGCGACCTCGGCGAACTGCCGTCGGCGCTGCCCGTCTTCCTCTGGCCGCAAGTGCCATGGAACTTTGAAACGCTTTGGATCGTCCTGCCGTATTCCTTGGGCCTGGCTGCCGTGGGCTTGCTGGAATCACTGATGACGGCGCAAATCGTGGATGACTTGACCGACACGCCGAGCAACAAGAATCGCGAATGTTCCGGTCAGGGCGTTGCCAACATTGTCTCCGGCCTCTTTGGCGGGATGGCGGGCTGCGCGATGATTGGCCAATCAGTCATCAACGTGAAATCCGGCGGGCGCGGACGGCTTTCCACTTTCACCGCTGGAGTTTTCCTGCTCGTGTTGCTCGTGGTATTAGGGCCGTGGGTGAAACAGATTCCCATGCCCGCGCTCGTGGCGGTGATGATCATGGTGTCCATCGGCACATTCTCGTGGGTATCGTTCAAGAACCTGCGCGTGCATCCCAAGAGCACCAGCTTCGTCATGATCGCGACGGTCATCGTCGTGGTGGGGACGCACAATCTCGCGCTCGGCGTCGGCGTGGGCGTGCTGTTGAGTGCGCTTTCGTTCGCCCGCAAGGTCGCGCAAATCATCCGGGTGCGGAGCGAACTTGATGCCGCAGCCGAGTGCCGCACGTATCTCGTGCAAGGCCAGATTTTCTTCGCATCCGCCGACACGTTCACCACCGCGTTTGATTTCAAAGAGGTGCTCGCCAAAGTTCGGATTGACGTGAGCCACGCGCATTTCTGGGATTTAACCTCCGTGGGCGCGCTCGACAAGGTCGTATTGAAATTCCGGCGCGAAGGCGCGGAAGTCGAGATCATCGGATTGAACGAAGCCAGTGCGACCATTGTGGACAAACTGGCCGTCCACGACAAACCTGGCGCTTTGGACCGCCTGCTCGAACACTGAACTTGTTGCCCGGAGATTAAAGATTATGCCAACCATTCTTGCCTGCACCGACGGCTCAACCTACGCATCGAGCGTTTATCAACACGCCGCCTGGGCTGCCGCACGTCTCATGGCGGGCGTGGAAGTTCTGCACGTCATTGACCACCACCGGGAACACAGCGCCAAAAGTGATCTGACCGGCGCAATCGGTTTCGATACCACGGTCGAACTCACCGAAGAATTGACCAAGCTGGAAGAGGCGCAAGGCCGCGTGGCACGACTCAAAGGCAAAGCCATCCTCGAAGACGCCCGCCAGCAATTGACCGCCGCCAGCCTGACGAGCGTCACTACGACCCAACGCCACGGCACGTTGCTGGAAACCCTCGAAGAACTCGAACCGCGCGCGGAACTCGTGGTTGTCGGCAAACGCGGCGAACACGCGGGCGCAACCCAAAGTCCGCTGGGCAGTCACCTGGAGGATCTGGTTCGCATCAGCGTCCGCCCGGTGCTGGTGGCCACCCGTGCCTTCCGGCCCATTCAGCGCTTTCTCCTCGCGTTCGACAACAGCCCCAGCACCCGCAAGGCCGTGGTGTATGTCGCCGCCTCGCCATTGCTCCGTGGACTCGAATGTCATCTCGTCATGGTGGGGCGGACGGATGCCGCGCACGAAACGGCCTTGAACGAAGCCCGCGACCAATTGACTCGCGCCGGTTACAGCGTCACCGCAAAGCTGCTTCCCGGCAGCCCTACGCCAGTCATAGCCGAGCAAGTGAAATCAGCGGGTATTGATCTGCTGGTCATGGGCGCTTACGGCCACTCCCAGATTCGCGAGTTCATCCTTGGCAGCACCACGACCAAGCTGGTGCGTTCGTGCGCCGTCCCCGTGCTCATGCTCCGGTGAACGTCCTTTCGGCGAAATAATTGCCGGACGATTCTTCGGTGAAAAGCATCACCGTGAAAAGCATCACCGTTTTCCGGCCCGCGCCGCCGTGGGCAGCGTTGATTGACATTCACCCTCCAACGCACAGCGGCTTTGAATTTGATAGGAATGACGATTGGCATAATTTCGCGGCGCTACCGTTGAGTCCAAGCCGATGCGCGTTCGCTTTTTCTTGCAGGTAAGACACACGGCGAAGCCGGTGTATTCCACTCCCGGCGAAAAACGCGAGTCAGACAATCTCTTGGAATACTTTCGTCTCCCCAACTTTCTCAATTAGCGAAACGACCGCGCCCGCCGCCGATGAAGGTGAGCGACGACGGTTTAACACGACTCCATAAACGACATGAAAACATTCAAAAACATCCTTGGTCTGGTTGCGGGTGCGGCGCTGACGTTCGGTTTGACCGGCTGTGACTCCGGCAGCGGCGGTGGCGGCAAGCCCGGAGAAGGTTCGGGCACTAAAACCAACGCCCCGACCAGTGGCTCTGGTTCGAAGACGAGCAGCTATCAACCGGCGTCGGCAGCCGGGCAAATGTTCGCGCAATCCGGCACAAAACCCAGCGAACGTCCGAAGAGTTCTGGAACAAAAACCAACGCGCCTTCTGGTGGCTCGGGATCGAAGACGAACAAGCCGTCGGGCGGTTCTGGCTCGAAGGGAGCGTAACCTCCGGCATCAAAGCCGTCCCACATTTCAAAAAGCAGCTTGAACGAGATTTCGATTTCGCCCAGGCGTTGCCGGGCGAATGGCCGACTCCCATTGCTCGTCGCGATGGGAATTACGCAGCTTCTGCTTTGGATCGCCGTGGCGGCAGCGGCGGAGCAATTCGATCCCGGCGGTGACTTTGGGCGACGACCGCTCTTGCTGGTGGTGGGACTTCTCTCCGCCAACTTCCTCCTCTATCTCGCGAGCCTCGCGTTGGTTTGGAAAGCGCCGGAGCGTCCAGCGACTGCCAGTCGGCAATGGCGGGCAGTGTTGCTTTTTGCCGTGTTGTTCCGCGTGGCGCTTCTCTGGTCGCAGCCGGTTCAGGAACTCGACCTCTACCGCTACTTGTGGGACGGACGTGTGTTGGCAGCGGGAATAAATCCCTATCGCTACAGCCCGGCGCAGGTCGAGGCGGCGCGCGAGGCTGGCGTTGCCAATGTTGAACTCAAACGACTCAACCAACTGCTGCAACGCTCGCCGGAGGTCGCGAAGATTTTCTCGCACATTGATCACCGGAGCGTGCCGACGATTTATCCGCCGTTGAGCGAGTCGGTGTTCGCGGCAACTGCGCTCGTGACGCCGGAGCGGGCGTCGGTTCGCGTGCAGGTTGGCGTGCTCAAGGGAGTGTTGCTGCTGTTCGATCTCGCGACCATCGGATTGGTCATGGGATTGTTGCGCAACCTTGGACAACCGCCCGCGCGGGCGCTCGCTTACGCGTGGTGTCCGCTCGCGCTGAAAGAATTCGCCAACACGGGTCATCTGGACAGCATCGCGGTTTGCCTCACCGTCACCGTGCTCTGGCTGCTGACGATGCCGCGCCGGGAAAACAATTCTGCTTCCGCAGTCAGCCAATCCCCGATGCGACCGCAGTTTCGCGACTGGCTCGCAGTCGGTTTGTGGGCGGGCGCGGTGCTGGCCAAACTCTATCCGGTCGTGCTCGCGCCGGTGCTGCTCGCGTTCTGGTGGCGGCGAGTGCGATGGCGCACGAGCGGACTATTCGCCATGTTCGCGCTCGTTGTGCTTGGCGGCTTTGCCCTGTTGCCGCCGAATTCCCAAGTGCCCAAGGCCGATGCGGTCGCTCCGACGGAACATTCGAGCTTCTCTGGCTTGAGCGAATTCCTGCGTCGTTGGGAAATGAACGATCTGTTGTTCTCCATCGTGTATGAAAACATCCGGTTGCGTAGCGCGGACAATGGCGGCAATGAACCGTGGTATTCAGTGTTGCCCGCCACGACGCGCGAACATCTCAACTCGACGCTCGCACGAATGGCCGATGTTGTCGGGTTGGATATTCCGGCGTCTCGTCTCGCCTTTCTTTTCACGCAAGCATTGGCTGCGGGAACAGTGCTTGCCCTCGCTTGCTGGCTGGCCTTACGGCGCTGGCCGGATGATCCGCGCGAAGAACTGCTGCGCCGGGCGTTTCTCTGCCTGGCATGGCTGTGGTTCTTGAGCGCGACACAGAATCCGTGGTATTGGACATGGGCGCTCCCGCTCGTCGTCTTTGTTTCACGCGCGTGGCTGCTCGTGTCAGGCTTCGCACTGATTTACTACCTGCGCTTTTGGTTCGTTCACCAGTTTCCCAACGCGACTCTGTCCGGCCGTCTAACAGGCATGAGGTTCTTCGATGAAGTTGTCGTGTGGATTGAGCACGGTTTGCCGCTTTGTGCCGTGGCATTGACAGCTTGCTTGTGTCGCAAACGGGTTCGGGCAAATCGAACGCCAGTAAAATCTCTCCCGTCGCCCGCTCATTCGGGAAATGTTGTTGTAGTTATTCCAGCGTTGAACGAGGAGGCGAGCCTGCCGCATGTCATCACCCGACTTCAAGGTCTCGGACTCACCCGCATCCGCGTCGTGGACAATGGCAGTCAGGATCGCACCACCGCAGCGGCACAAAGCTGCGGTGTGGAAGTAATTCGCGAGCTGCGACGCGGTTATGGTCAAGCGTGCTGGACCGGCTGCATGAATCTTCCGGCAGAAATCGAGTGGATTCTATTCTGCAACGCCGACGGCAGCGATGACATCGAACGCGTTCCCGAACTGCTGACGGCAACTGGAAGCGGCGCTGAATTCATTCTCGGCACGCGCAGCGTTGGCGACGATGGCAAAGATCACCTGACCACGGCGCAACGCTTCGGCAACAAGTTTGCGGTGAGTCTGATTCACCTGCTCTGGGGCGCGCGCCACACCGACCTCGGCCCGCTGCGATTGATTTCACGCCGGGCGTTTCAACAATTGAACCTGCAAGACCGTGGATTCGGCTGGACAGTCGAAATGCAGGTGCGGGCAGTGGAAGCCGGATTGCGAGTCGTTGAAGTGCCCGTGCGCAATTTTCCTCGTTACGCCGGTGTCTCCAAAATCTCGGGCACAGTGACCGGAAGCATTCGGGCCGGCACGATCATACTATCAACCATAGCGAGCCTTTGGTTGAAGCAAACCAAATCGACGGGCACATTGATTCGACCATGAGCAACTTTCTTCCGAGAGCGGTTGGTGTTCACGCTGCCAAGGCGAGCTTGCAAACCAGTGCGCTGGCAATTGTCGCCGTGTTAGCAGTGATTCTGGCAGGCTGCAATCCTGGCGAGAGCCGATTACCGCCGTCAGCAGAAGTGGCAGCGTCTCCGCAAAAACAACTGTTCACCAACCGACTGGTTCACTCGAAGTCGCCTTACTTGCTCCAGCACGCCCACAACCTGGTGGACTGGTATCCGTGGGGCGAGGAGGCGTTCGCGAAGGCGCGCAGGGAGAACAAACCCATTTTCCTCTCCGTCGGTTATTCGACCTGCCACTGGTGTCACGTCATGGAGCACGAGTCGTTCGAGAATCCGCAAATCGCCAAGATTCTGAACGACAATTTTGTCTGCATCAAAGTGGATCGCGAAGAACGCCCGGATGTGGATCGCGTCTATATGACGTTCGTGCAGGCGACCACGGGCGGCGGCGGATGGCCAATGAGCGTCTGGCTGACGCCCGACCTCAAGCCTTTCTTCGGCGGGACTTACTATCCGCCTCCGCAATTCACGACGTTGCTGGAAAAGATTGCGGCATCGTGGCAAACCGACCGCGACAAAATCAAAACGTCCGGCGATTCGATTACCCGCCAACTGCGTCAATTCACAGAAACCGCACGTTCAGCCAGTGTTGAATTGGAGAAGTCGCTGCTCGATAAAACCTACGACCAAATCAAATCGAGCTACGAACCGCGCTACGGCGGTTTCGGTGGTGCGCCCAAGTTTCCTCGCCCGGTCGCCCTCAACTTCATGCTGCGCTACCACGCCCGCACCGGGACGAAGGATGCGCTCGATATGCCCCTGTTCACCCTGCGCAAGATGGCGGATGGCGGGATGCACGACCCTATCGGCGGCGGGTTTCATCGTTACTCCACTGATACGCGCTGGCATGTGCCGCACTTCGAGAAGATGCTTTACGACCAGGCGCAATCGGTCTGCTCGTATCTCGACGCTTACCAAATCACACACGACAAGTTTTACGCCGATGTGGCCCGCGACATTCTTGCTTACGTCCAGCGCGACATGACGGGCGACCAAGGCCAGTTCTACTCGGCTGAAGACGCCGACAGCCCGTTGCCGGAGAATCCCTCGGCTCATGCCGAGGGCGCATTCTACGTTTGGGAAGAAAAGGAAATCGTCGGGACGCTGGGCAAGGAATCAGCCGAAATCTTCAACTACTTCTATGGCGTCGAGAAGGGCGGAAATGTGGACAACGATCCGCGTGGTGAATTTCCAAAGAAGAATGTCTTGATCGTCTCCCACACCGTCGAGGAGACAGCGAAAAAGTTTGGCAAGACTCCCGAAGAAACCCGGAAGATTCTGGCGGATGCCCGGCAAGAGCTGTTTGCCGTTCGCGCGAAACGTCCTCGTCCGCATCTGGACGACAAAACCATCACCGCTTGGAACGGTTTGATGATCTCCGCCTTCGCCCGTGCCTATCAAGTGCTCGACGACCCGCAGTATCTCTCGGCAGCCACGAAGTCCGCGCAGTTCATCAAAACGAAGCTCTACGACGCGAAAACCGGTAAGCTGATTCGCCGTTATCGTGCCGGAGAAGCGACAATTGACGGGTTTGCGGACGATTACGCCTTTCTCATCCAGGGCTTGCTTGACTTCTACGAAGCGTCCTTCGACATCAGCGACCTCGCGTGGGCGTTCGACTTGCAGAAAAAGCAAAACGAACTGTTTTGGGATTCATCGGGCAACGGCTTCTTCAGCACGACGGGCAACGATCCGAGCGTGCTGCTACGCATGAAAGAGGATTACGACGGCGCAGGGCCATCGCCTAATTCAGTTGCGGCCCTGAATCTCTTGCGCCTTTCACAGATGCTCGACGGAAAGCCATTCCGCGAAATGGCCGAACAAACGCTGGCCGCGTTTGGCGGGCGTCTGCAACAAGCACCCAGCGCGATGCCGCAGATGATGGTGGCGCTCGACTTTCACCTGACGAAAGCGAAGCAGATTGTCATCGCAGGCAAACCGGACGCCACCGACACGCGCGCCATGCTGCGCGCCGTTCACGAGAATTTCATCCCGAATAAAATCCTCCTGCTCGCCGATGAAAGCAAAGGTCAGGCGTTTCTCGGCCAGCATCTTGAGTTCATTCAGGACGTGAAAATGGAGGACAGCAAAGCGACAGCCTATGTGTGCGAGAACTACGTCTGCCAGTTGCCAACCTCTGATATTGCCATTGTGCAAAAAATGATCACGGGCAACGCCGTTCATGGGGATCGTTAAGATGTTGCGAATATGCGCCGGCAGTGCTGCCTGTCTGCGTCCACGGAATGTCCTTGGATGGACTGCGAACACGGACTGAACCAAGCTCCGGACTATTCTCGGACACGACCAATACGCGGACAGTTCAAAGACGCAGGCTGGTGGTGCGTGGTGCGCGGACCGATCGTGACAAGTTCGAGGTCACGGACTGGACACGACTGCGGACTCTGCGCGGAAGTGGATAGCTCGCGTCTGTGGACTGACCGAGTTTGCGGACTGTCTGTGACCGCTGTGCGGACTAGAGTAGAACTTTTTGCGAGGACTGTTCGGAACGTGTTTCGGCTGCTGTGCAAAGGCCGTGTTGGAAATCGCGTGGACGATTCGCTTGATACTACGCGGACTGCGCGTGACTTGCCACTGGACACCAGCTTGGATGCTTCGTGTCCGCCAAGCGAACTGTTAAACGGACTTCACCGGCTTATGCCCGGACACGTCCCGGTAGTTACGCCAACCATTGCGCGGAGATTCACCGGTGTAGCGTGAGATGTTTCCCGGCAACTGCTCGGACACTGCGCGGCTGTTGCCCG
>Ga0315271_10002963_pt1 | contig 10706 bp, 8 predicted proteins | sample C3_top_MG_FD_204664 | JGI IMG/M metagenome (GOLD analysis project Ga0315271, IMG submission 204664) | Sediment microbial communities from Yellowstone Lake, YNP, Wyoming, USA - C3_top | ecosystem: Environmental > Aquatic > Freshwater > Lake > Sediment | place: USA: Wyoming | collected 2017-08-01
ACGAGCTCGCGGACGACACGTGGCTCGTCACCGAGGCTTCCGACACGGATGTCTTCACCGCCGAGCCCGAGCGCCTCTGGGAACACGTCGTCAGGCGGCTCGGACCGGGGTACGCGGTCCTGCGGACGATGCCGATGGACCCGTCGGCCAACTGATGGTCGGTTCGCTGTCCTTCGACCCCGCCGCCGAGTACTACGACCGCACGCGGATGACCGATGCCGTGTCCCTGGCGGCCGCTCTGGACCTGCTGGACGACGTCCTGCCGGGCGGGCCGGCGCTGGAGATCGGGGTGGGCACCGGCGCGCTCGCGGTCCCGATCGCCGCACGCGGGCGCCGCGTGGTCGGCGTCGACCTGTCTCCCGCGATGCTCGGCAAGCTGCACGACAAGGATCCCGAGGGCTCGGTCGCGACGGCGCTCGCCGACGCGACCCGGTTGCCGTTCGGCTCGGGGTCGTTCACGGGGGCCTACTGCCGGTGGGTCCTGCATCTGATCGCGGACTGGCACGAGGCCGTCCGCGAGCTCTGCCGGGTCGTGGATGCCGGAGGCGTGATCGTCGTGGAGCCGGGCGGGTACTCCGGGGCATGGCGGGAGATCTGGCTCCGGTTCGTCGAGGAGCTCGGCCCGGCTGCGGAGCCCCTCGGCCTTGACCTGCGCGGGGGCTACGTGGATCTCGACGCTGCGTTCGAAGAGGGGGGAGCCGTCTTGCGCGAGGTCGTCGAGACACGGGCGGTCTTAGACAGCTCGCTCAACCGGTTCTTCTCCGAGACCGCGGCCCGCACCTATTCCTGGACCTGGCGCGTCCCGCAGGGCGATCTGGACCGGGCGATCGAGGTGGTCCGCGCCTGGACGATCGAGCGGTTCCACCCGGATCTGGACGCCCCGTTCGACCCGAGTGCGCCCCACCGGTGGCGCATCTACGACGTCGGTCGAGCGACTCGGGGCTAGCTGTCCGCGCCGCCGACGATCACGTGGAACGCCGCGCCTCCGCCCGCCCGCTCCTCCACCCACGCCCGGCCACCGTGGAGCTCGGCGAAGCGAGCAACGAGCGACAGGCCAAGGCCCACGCCCGGGGACTGCGGGTTGGCGCTCGGCCCGCGCTCGAATGGGTCAAAGAGGCTCTCGCGCAAGCTCTGCGGCACGCCCGGGCCGTCGTCGGCGACCACGATCTCCGCCCCTTGGCCCACGGCGCGGACGCTGAGCCAGATCCTCGCGTTCGGGGGCGTGTGCTTGGCCGCGTTCGCGAGCAGGTTCTCAACGATGCGCTCGATCATCGATCGGTCAACCATGACGACCGTCGGGCGGAGGTCCAGCTGCAAGGTGCGGTCGTGGAGCAGATCGGTGTCGCGAGCGACGCGCTCCAAGAGGCTCGCGAGCTCCTCGACCGCGCGGCGCGGCTCGAGAGCGCCGCGAGTGAGGCGGTCGATGTCGAGCAGATCAGTGATGAGGTCGGTCAATCGCCGGGCCTTCGCCGACAGCGATCGCAACATCGACTGACGCTCCTCGTCGGTCAACCCGAGTTCGTCGGCGTGTTCGAGCGTCACGGCGTTGCCGAGGATCGTGGCCAGCGGGGTGCGGAGGTCGTGCGAGACTGCGGTCAGGAACGTGTTCTTGATCTCGTCGGCCCGTTGCAGTTCTCCGAGGGCGCGCTGGAGCTCCGCGTGCGCGAGCTGACTGTCCGTCACGTCGAACAGGACCCCAAGGTAGAAGAGCGCCTCCGCCTCGTCGCTGCGAACCAGGACCGCCTGGTCTCGCACCCACACGACGCTGCCCTCGCGGTGCACCATGCGGTACTCCAGCGACCAGCCCTCAGCGTCTTCGGGCAGGGCCGCGATCTCCGCGAGGACGCGCGCGCGGTCCTCCGTGTGGACGAGCCGTTCCCACAGGCCGGGATCGGCGAGCCGCTCTTGGGGGCTGTAGCCGAACATCGATTCGTACTGCGGACTCATGTACGCGGGACGCACGGGCCCGCCGACCGGTTCGATGTAGGTGACGGCAGGGATCTGCTCGGCCAACGTCTGGAAACGCTGCACCGCTTCCTGCAGCTCGCGCTCCCGGTGCTTCTGCGCCGTGATATCCGTGTAGAACCCCTGCACGACGTCGGGGCCGCCGGAGACATCGTGCACCACCGCGCAGCGGTCTCGTACCCAGATCAGGCGACCGTCGGCTCGCACCATCCGGTACTCGAGCGTGAAGGGCTGGCCCGACCTGGCTCCCGCGAGCATCCCGTTCAGCGCGGCGTCGTGGTCCGCCGGGAGCACGGAGTCCCGCCACAGGTCGGCCGTCGTCCGGCCCGATGCATCGATCCCGAGCAGCTCCTCGATCTGGGGGCTGAGGTACAGGGTCGGAAGCTCGCCATCGAGGGCGTGGACGTGGGTGGCCGCCGGCAGCTGCTCCAGCAGGCTGCGGTACCGCGACTCCATCGCGCGCAGTTCCAGCTCGGCCTCCTTGAGGTCGTGGATGTCCACGAGCACGCCGATCCACAGTGGCACGCCGTCGTCGCTCGGGTGTCGGTGCGCCTCGTCACGGAACCAGCGGTAGCTTCCGTCGGCGGTTCGGAGCCGGTACTCGCAGCGGAAGGAACCCTCCAGGTCGGCCTGGGCGTCGGCGGCGCTCAGCGTTGAGTGATCGTCGGGATGGACCAGTTCCGCCCACACGTCGTCCGAGCCGACGAGCGCGGCGGCGGGTCGACCGAGGAGCTCCTCAGCCCGAGGGCTGATGTAGGTGGTGATCGACGCCCCGTCTCCGCGCTGGATGTAGACGGCGCCGGGTACCCGCTCGAGCACGTCTCGGAAGGCCCGATCCACATCCAACGGAGCGACGCCTCGCGGCTCTGCCTGCATCGTTGCGACATCGGCAGGTGCACGGCACGAGTGGAGCGACCTCGCGCAGGGGTCCCTGGGCTCTCGACGGCAACGCCCGCTATCCTGTACGGACGCCCGGAGCCCTCCGGGCGGCGAGCGTAGGAGGGTCGTCGTGCCGATCACCGAGGTCGACAAGATCTGGATGAACGGCGAGCTCGTGGACTGGCAGGATGCCACGGTCCACGTGCTCAGCCACGGACTGCATTACGGCTCCGGCGTCTTCGAGGGCATGCGCGCCTACGCGACCGCGCGCGGCCCGGCCGTCTGGCACCTCGAGGCGCATCTCGATCGCATGTACGCCTCCGGCTCCATCTACTACATGGAGATCCCGTACTCCAAGACCGAGCTGATCGATGCGACGAAGCAGGTGATCCGGGCCAACGGGCTCGACGCCTGCTACATCCGGCCGATCGCGTTCCGTGGCTACGGCGAGATGGGCGTGAACCCGCTCGCCGCGCCCGTCGACGTGGCGATCGCGGTCTGGCCCTGGGGCGCCTACCTCGGAGAGGACGCGCTCGAGCAAGGCACGCGCGTGAAGATCTCCAGTTGGAAGCGCCACGATCAGAACTCGCTGCCGTCGGCAGCCAAGGCGACGGGCGGCTACCTCGGCTCGATCCTGGCCAAGGTCGAGGCGGTCAAGGGGGGCTACGACGAGGCCATCCTGCTGAACCAGGAAGGCAAGATCGCGGAGGGCTCCGGCGAGAACGTCTTCGTGGTCGATCGAGGCGCGCTCGTGACGCCGCCGACCTCGGTGGGGGCGCTGTCGGGCATCACGCGCGGCGCCGTCATCACGCTGGCGCGCGATCTCGGTTACGAGGTGGTCGAACGCGACCTGGTCCGTACCGACCTGTATCTGGCCGACGAGGTCTTCTTCACGGGGACGGCCGCCGAGATCACGCCGATCCGCGAGGTCGATGACCGTGCGATCGGGGTCGGGCACCGCGGGCCGGTCACCAAGGAGCTTCAGGAGGCCTTCTTCGCGGCGACCAAGGGCGAGGATCCGCGCTACATCGACTGGCTCACCTTCGTCCAGGACTGAGCCGGCAGATGGCGCAAGGATCGGCGTACCGCCTCCCGCGAACGGTGACCCCGTCGCGCTACGAGATCGAGCTTCGACTGGATCCGAGCTCGCCGACCTTCGACGGCACGGTCGACATCGCCATCACGGTGCACGAGCCGTCTGCCGAGATCGTCCTGAACGGCACCGAGGTCACGGTGCACGCCGGCGCGGTCATCGACAAGGATGCCACCGCGATCGAGGTTCAGAAGGTGGTTCCGGACCCCGAGGCCGGTCGGCTCACGCTTGAGCTGCCGTCGGAGCTTCCCGTGGGTCCCTACACGCTTCGGCTGGAGTTCACGGGCCGGCTCAGCGATCTCATGGAAGGGATGTACCGGTCGCGGTACACCGACGACGAGGGCGTGGACCACGTCATCATCACGACCCACTTCGAAGCGACCGATGCCCGGCGCAACTTCCCCTGCTGGGACGAGCCCGACCTCAAGGCCTCGTTCGCGATGACGCTGGTCGTGCCCGAGGGACTGACGGCGCTGACCAACACCCCGGAGCTGGCACGCGAGCCGGCGGACGCGGGGTTCGTGCGCATCTCGTTCGCCGAGTCGATGGTGATGTCGACGTACCTCGTGTGCATCGTGGTGGGGCGGCTCGCGCTCACCGAACCGGTCTTTGCCGGGCCGGTGCCGATCCGTGTGGCCTGTCGCCCCGACCGGCTGCACCTGGCCGAGTATGCGAACGAGGTCGCCGTGTTCGCGCTGACGTGGTTCGGCGAGTACTACGCGATCCCGTACCCCGAACAGAAACTCGACCAGGCGGCGATCCCGGACTTCGCGCAGGGCGCGATGGAGAACACCGGCCTCGTGACCTATCGCGAGACGTTGCTGCTCCTGGACCCGGCGCAGGCCGCTCACGAGGAGCGTCTCGACGTGGCCGAAACCGTCGCGCACGAGCTCGCGCACATGTGGTTCGGCGACCTCGTGACGATGGGCTGGTGGAACGGCATCTGGTTGAACGAGGCGTTCGCCACCTTCATGTCGTACCTGTGCGTCGATGCGATGGAGCCCGAGTGGCGGGTGTTCGACTCCTTCCAGGCGATCCGGATGACCGCGTTCGAAGTCGACGCGTTGGCGAGCACCAGGCCGATCGAGTTCCCCGTGGAATCCCCGGACGAGGCGAGTGGGATGTTCGACACGCTGACCTATACCAAGGGTGGTGCGGTGCTGCGCATGATCGAGCAATGGCTCGGTCCCGAGCGGTTCCGCGACGGCATCCGGCGCTACCTGTCGACGCACGCCTACGGCAACACCGAGACCCACGACCTGTGGGACGCCCTGGAGGCCGAGAGCGGCCAGCCCGTACCGCGGATCATGGATGCCTGGATCTTCCAGCCCGGGTACCCGGCGGTCGAGGTCCACCGAGACGGAGATGTCGTGCGTCTCACGCAGCGCCGCTTCGCGCCGTCGCTGCCCGATGACACCACCACGTGGCCGGTGCCCCTGATCGTGCGGCAAGCCACACCCAACGGTGACGTCGTGGAGCAGGTGCTGGTCGAGGCAGACGGGCTCGAGCTTCCGTTGGCGCATCCCGATGCGCTGGTGGTCGCGAACGCCGGCGGCGCCGCGTTCGTCCGGACGTTCTACGACGACGACCTCCGTGCGCGGCTCGTGGCGCGGGCACATGAGTTGTCCCCCGCGGAGCGCCAAGGGTTGGTAGACGATGCCTGGGCGGCCGTGGTCGCGAACCGCGCCTCGGTGAACACGTTCCTGGATCTGGTCCTGGGCTTCGCCGACGAGACGGCCCCCTCGGTCTGGCAGACGATCATCGTCGGGCTGTCGTGGTGCGATCGGTTCATGGACGGGGCGCCGAGGGATCGCTTCCGTGACGCGATCCGCACCCTCGTGCGCCCGGCGTTGGGCAGGCTCGGTTGGGAGCCGCGCGCCGAGGACTCCGATCTGGATCGGGAACTTCGCGGCGACCTGATCCGCACGCTGGGGATCCTGGGCGACGACCCCGAGACGCAGGCGATGGCCCGGGAGGTCGAAGCCCTATCGCGCGCCGGCGAGGGTGGCGAGCCCAGCGTGGTGGCCGCCGCCGTCGAGATCGTGGCCTTCGCGGGCGGGGCCGAGGAGTACGACGCGTTCCTAGCGCGGATGGAGCAGGCCGGAACCCCGCAGGAGCAGGAGCGGTACCGGGTGGCCCTGGCGCGCTTCCGCGACCCCGTACTGATGCAGCGCACGGTGGCGCTGGCCGCGTCGGGGCAGATCCGCAGTCAGGATGCCCCGTTCCTGTTGGCGCGGGCCGAGACCAACCGCGACGTCGGCGAGCTGGCGTGGCGCTACGTACGCGACCACTGGGACGAGCTGCTTCCGCGCTTCGCGGCGTCCAATGTGATCCACCTGGCCCAGGGCGCGCGCTTCCTGACGACGCCCGAACAGGTCGCGGACGTCCAGGCGTTCTTCGCCGAGCACGACATCCCGCAGAACCGGCTGTCCCTGTTGCAGGCGATGGAACGCCAGCGGCAGCTGGCGGCGTTGCGGGAACGCGCCGCAGGCGAGCTGGCGACGCGCTTCGGCACCTGACGGTGGACCGTGTCGGCAGCGCCCGCTAGCCGGCGGGCCCGCCGAGGTCGGCGGGGTCGGTGTTGGCGCCGCACACGACGAGCCCGATCCGCTCGCCCGCCCGTGCCGCATACGCGCCGCTGAGCAGGGCGGCCAGTGTCGCCGCGGCGCCGGGCTCGGTCACGAGACGGCATCCCTCCCACAACAGCCGTCGGGCCCGCATGATGTCGTCATCGCTGACCAGCACGACCTGGGGAACGAATCTGGTCGCGATGCCGAGCGCGATCATGCCCGCGCGCTGCGCGCCAAGCGCGTCGGCCGCCACGCCTCCGACCTCGACATCCACGATCTCCCCGGCCGCGAGCGCGCTCGACAGGGTCGGGCAGCGTTGCGGCTCGACGCCGATCACGCGCGTGTCAGAGGCGTACCAGGCGGCGACGCCGCCGATCAGTCCACCACCGCCCACCGCAACGATCACCGTGTCGAGCGCGGGCGCCTGGCCCGAGAGCTCGACCGCCAGCGTCCCCTGCCCTGCCACCACCGCGGGTTGGTCGTAGGGGTGCATGAGCGCGGCGCCGGTGTCGAAGGCGCGCTCCTCGCAGGCCGCGTAGGCCTCCGCGTAGAAGCCGTCGATCACGTGGACCGTCGCGCCGTAGGCGCGGATCTTGTCGATCTTCATGGCCGGTGAGGTGGAGGGCACGAAGATCTCCGCCGGGTGGCCGAGGGTCTTGGCCGCGTAGGCCACGGCCAGGCCGAAGTTGCCGCCGGAAGCCGCGAGCACGCCGCTCGCATCGATGTCGGCGGTGAGCATCCGGTTGAAGGCACCCCGAGGCTTGAAGGAACCGGTGTGCTGGAGCGATTCCAGCTTGAGGGTGAGGAGTGCCTCGATGCCGAATGCGCCCTCTTCGAGCTCGAGCACGGGCGTCCGGCGAACATATGGGTCGATCCGCTGGTTGGCCGTCTAGACGTCGAAGCGCGTGACATCCAGCGGCTGGTCTCCGGGCGACAAGGTGCTCACCCCGCTATCGAACCACGTCGGCGCGCCGAGGTCACGGCACACCGGCCCGCGGTAGCCTGCCGCGACATGCGACTCGTCCGATTCCGACACGGCGACCGGATCGCCACCGGAGCGATCCAGCCCGGCAGCGACACGATCCAGGTGCTTGCGGGCACCTTCTTCGAGGACCCGTTACCGACCGGGGAGACGCTCGAGCTAGACGACGTTCTTCTGCTTGCCCCGGTCCTGCCGTCCAAGCTCGTGTGCGTCGGGAAGAACTACGCCGCGCACGCCGCCGAGTTCGACTCGGCGGTGCCCGAAGAGCCGCTGCTGTTCCTCAAGCCCTCGACGGCGGTGATCGGCCCGGGCGATCCGATCCGCCTGCTGCCCATCAGCCGCCGGATCGACTACGAGGGCGAGCTCGCGGTGGTGATCGGGCGGCTCGCTCGCAACGTGCGGGCCGAGGACGCGTCGCGCTTCATCCTCGGCTTCACCTGCGCCAACGACGTCACGCTGCGTACCTTGCAGAAGACCGACGACCAGTGGGCCCGCGCCAAGGGGTTCGACGGCTCGTGCCCGCTCGGACCATGGATCGCCACGGACGTGGACCCGACGGGCGTCGTGGTCGAGACCCGGCTGAACGGGGAGGTCGTCCAGCACGGCAACTCCGAGGACATGGTCTTCGGGGTCGCGACCCTGATCGAGTTCATCACGTCGTTCATGACGCTGTTGCCGGGCGACGTGATCTTGACGGGTACGCCCGAGGGCGTCGGCAAGATCGTCGACGGTGACGTGGTCGAGGTCGAGGTCGAGGGTGTGGGCACGCTCCGCAACCCGGTGGTGGGGCCATGACCGTCCGCTGCCGGTTCGCGCCCGCGCCGTCGGGGTCGCTGCACGTCGGCAACGTCCGCAGCGCGCTGTTCTCGTGGCTGTGGGCCCGTCACCACGGGGGAGCGTTCGTGCTCCGCGTGGAGGACACGGACGCCTCGCGCGTGACCGAGGAGGCCTTCCGCGGCGTACTCGAGGACCTGCGGTGGCTCGGCCTCGATTGGGACGAGGGCCCCGACGTCGGCGGACCGCACGCGCCCTACCGGCAGTCGCAGCGCACCGAGATCTACGCGGAGGCGATCGAGCGTCTGCTGGGGGAGCGGCACGCCTACCGCTGCTACTGCACCACCGAGGAGCTCGACGCACGTCGGGGTGAAGCGCGCGAGCGAGGGCAGGCCCCCGGCTACGACGGGCGCTGCCGGTCGCTGACCGACCAGGAGATCGCGGCGCATGAGGCCGAGGGTCGCGCCTCGGTCGTGCGGTTCCGGATGCCCGATGACGAACAGGTCGTGCAGGATCTGGTGAAGGGCGAGGTCCGATGGGGGCCGGGGGAGCTGCGCGACTTCGTGATCGTGCGGGCCGATGGGTCGCCGGTGTTCCTACTCGCCGTCGCGGTCGACGACCTGGCGATGGGGGTCTCGCACGTCGTGCGGGGCGACGACCTACTGGCCGCGGCCCCGCGCAACATGGCGGTGATCCGGGCGCTGGGCGGCACGCCGCCGATCTATGCCCACGTGCCGCAGGTGGTGGGCGCGGACCGTAAGCCGCTGTCGAAGCGTCACGGCTCGACCAGCGTGCAGGCCTTCCGCGAGCAGGGCTACCTGCCTGAGGCGATGGTGAACTACCTCGCGCTCCTGGGCTGGTCGCCCGGCGACGATCGCGAGCAGCTGTCGCGCGACGAGCTGATCGCGGCCTTCGACCTGTCGCGCGTGTCCTCCAACCCCGCCGCCTTCGACACCGAGAAGCTCACGTGGCTGAACAACCGCTACATCCAGTCGCTGGACGACGACGAGCTGGCGGCGCGTTGCGTCCACTTCTTGGTGGAGGCCGGTGTCGGCGTCGATCCGGTCGTGCTGCGACAGGCGATGCCGCTGGTCAAGGAGCGCATGAAGACCCTGGCCGAGGTCGTCGACCTCCTCCGGTTCCTGTTCAGCGACGACATCGAGCCCAACCCCAAGGCTGCGGACATCCTGGCGAAGGCGCCGGATGGATACCTCAAGGAGGCGGCCGCCGCGCTCGATGCCTGTTCGGGATGGGACGCGGAGCAGATCGCAGAAGCGCTGGACGCGCTCGCACAGCGGGCGGGCTTGAACCGGACCAAGGGCTGGCAGCCGATCCGGGCCGCCGTGACCGGGTCGAGCGTGTCGCCGCCGCTGCCGGAGTCCCTAGCGCTGCTCGGCCGCGAGCGAACGCTGGAGCGCGTGCGGGAGGCAGCCGGTTGATCCGGGCCGTCACCGTCGCGCTCGCAACCATCTCGCTGCTCGGCGGCGTGAGTGTGTCGCCGGCCGATCTGCACGCCTCCCCGCTGGAAGCCAGGCACGTCCGGGCGAGCGGCGGCATCGCCAAGCCCCCGATCGTCTGGAAGCCGATCCCCTACGGGGCGAAGCGCCTGGACGAGATGGCCGCGTACTCCAAGCGTCACTACGGAACGCGGACCTACGCGCTGACGTCACCGCATGTGATCGTCGAGCACTACACGGATGGCACGTCGTTCTCCTCGGCGTGGAACACGTTCGCCGCCAACTCCAAGCACAACGGCGAGCTACCCGGCGTGTGCGCCCACTTCATCATCGACAGCGACGGCACGATCTACCAGCTGGCGAAGCTCGACGTGCGCTGCCGCCACGCGATCGGCATGAACTGGACCGCGATCGGCATCGAGCACGTCGGCACCAGCGATCAGGTGGTGTTGGGCGATCACGAGCAGATGCGCTCGTCGCTGCGGCTCACGCTGTGGCTGATGCAGCGATACGACATCAACGTCGGCAACGTGATCGGTCACGCCGAGACCCTGGACAGCAGCTATCACCACGAGCTGTACCCAGACTGGCAGTGCTGGACCCACGCGGACTTCCCGCACTGGGCGATGCACGAGTACCGCTCCCGGGTGCGGGATCTGGCCACGACCCGGGGTATCCGCGTCGGCGCCGGCCCTGCCTGGGTCGACAACGGCTGCTGACCACGAAGGCGGGTGCGTTCGCCACCTGCATGGATGCGAGCGCGACGCTGCGTCCTCCCGCAACCCCCGTTGCATCCGTCCTCCAACAGGGGGAGGATGAACTCGACGCGGAGGCGGCGATGGCGAAGACGTTGACCCTGCCGGAGCGGCAGGACACGGACGGCGGCTGGCACCAGGTGGTGCGCGACGTCTGTTGGTGCGGGTGCGCGTACTTCGTCGCCGAGGACGATCACGACCTCGTCTGGGAGCCCGGGCGGCATCGCCAAC
>Ga0315271_10002967_pt1 | contig 10700 bp, 9 predicted proteins | sample C3_top_MG_FD_204664 | JGI IMG/M metagenome (GOLD analysis project Ga0315271, IMG submission 204664) | Sediment microbial communities from Yellowstone Lake, YNP, Wyoming, USA - C3_top | ecosystem: Environmental > Aquatic > Freshwater > Lake > Sediment | place: USA: Wyoming | collected 2017-08-01
TCATTCGGGATCGAAAGACACCGGGGAGCCTCTTCCGCGCCCTGATTGAAGAGGCCGGTCTGATCCTGGCCACCGAGGCGACGCGCACTCTTCCCACAGAGCAAGTCGTGGTGGAGACGCCACTGGAGCGCACTGGCACGCAGCGGCTCAAGTCCCTGGACCCAGTGCTGGTGCCCGTCCTCCGGGCAGGCCTCGGTTTTCTCTCTTCCTTCTTGCAACTGATGCCCACTGCAAAAGTCGGCCATCTCGGCCTGTACCGCGACCACGATTCCCTCGTGCCTGTGCCTTACTACCGGAACTTCCCACCCCTCCTCGAGGCCCGCCCCGTCTTCGTCCTGGACCCCATGCTCGCCACCGGCGGCAGCGCTTCTGAAGCGGTCCGGCAACTGAAGGTCGCGGGCGCCGTCAACCTGACCCTTGTTTCCTTGCTGGCCGCTCCCGAAGGCCTGGAGCGCCTTCAACACGATCATCCCGACCTGACCATCGTCGTTGGGGCCGTGGATCGCCAACTCAACGAGAAGGGCTACATCCTGCCCGGACTGGGCGACGCTGGAGACCGCCTGTTCGGGACGGCTTAGGGCCTGTTAGCCCTTTTCCCCCCCGAACATGCCCCGCAGCTTGCCCAGGAGTCCCCCGGGTCCGACGCTGCGCGTGGGGTTGGCGGGAACCTCCTCCTCGTCATCGTAGCCAGCAGGCACGGCAACAGAGGGATCGAGCTCGAGGGCGCGGCGGAAGCAGCCCTGGGCGTTGGCCTGGAAGCCCTTGCGATGGTAGAGCTCCCCCATGAGGGCCCAGGGTTCGGCCGCGCGTGGATTCAGGCGCGCGGCGGCCTGCAAGGCTTCAATGGCGCGGGTGGACCAGGCCGGGTTGGTGAGCCGCATGCGCCCCAGCAGCAGCCAGGCATCGTAGGCGCCATGGGAATTGCCATCCAGCTTGATGGACTGCTCCAGGGCCCGAGTCGCTTCGCTGGTGCGGGACTGCACGATGTAGGACTTGGCCTTGATCACCAGGCTACGGGCCCGCTCCGATGGCGAGAGGTTGTCCTCGTTGGGCATGAGTGGAAGCGAGGCCGCCAAGCGTGGCATGGGCTCTGGCTGAGGAAAGGCGGCAGAGGCGGGAAAGGCCTCCCGATCTGTCTGGAGCATCGACGGGGGGAAGGGCTCCAGGGCCGGTTCGGGCCCAGGCTGAGGTGGAGGGAACAGGGCCCGCCCAAATTCGGCCCCTTCCGGCACAAAGGGATCCCTGGCAGACAGGGGAATGGGCCTGGAGAAGGGGTCTTGAGTGCCTGGTGGACCTGACGGCGAGAAGGGATCCCGCGCAGGTGGGGGGCCTGCCGGGGAAAAGGGATTCCGTGCAGGCATGGGCCCGGCTGGAGAGCCTGGATCTTGCACAGGTTCGGGGCCATCCATTTCCAGGATGTCCATCAGGGTCATGGGTCGTGAGGTCGCGGGCGCAGCCGGACCCTCGATCGACTCCTGTGGTTCTTCATCCATCAGGGTGATCACCAACTCCGGTTCGGACTCCCGCTCAGGAACGACGGGCGAGGCTTCGGCCTTGTTCAGGTGGGGCAGCTCCCCATCGACGAGGCTCAGGCCTCCGATGGACCACAGGGTGGCCACCAGGCGGGCCGCATCCTCCTCGGGCAGACCCGTCAGGGAGGTGATGGTTTTGTAGCCCATGGGCTCGTTTCCAAGCAGCGAGAGCGCGTAGGCAAGGGTGGGTGTCAGGGGCAGGTTGCTGAGGGTGTCCAAGAGGTTCGGGATGGCCCGCCAGCGCCAATCGGGCTCGCTGGCGAACATCAGCACCAATTCCTTATCGATCGTCGCGCTCTGGAACACGTCCCAAACCAGCCGGGAATGGTCAAGACGGAAGGGCAGGTCACCGCCGAGATTGCCCACGGCCGTCCCGGGCATCCAGGTCACGTTGACGATGGTGTGTTCCATGGCGTGGAGCAGCACGGACGCGATCAGCTCATGCAGGAGCCTGTCCCGCTCCTCCGTGGCCATCAGGCCCCACTGCACCAGGCGGTCGCCCACCCTGGACCCCTCGCCACCAGATAACAATTCCTTGAGGGCGGCCATGTCCAGCACACCTCGCCGGATGAGGAAGTTCCCAAACTGCTCACCCCCGGCATCGCTGCGGAGATAGCTCAGCTCGCCGCCCACCCAGGTAAGGCGCCGAGTGCCATCGTTCTGCTCGAGCACAAGCTCGCCGTCCGCCTTCTGCTGGTGGAGGGATCCCATGAGGGCCGGCAAGAAATGTCGGAGACGGGCTTCGGACAATGAGGCTCCAGGAGCTGAAACCAAGTTTGCATGTTCCTTGCCAAGGCGCCAGAGCTGAAAGTAATTTGAAATGACCGAAAAACACCAAGCTGCTTGGCCCCATGTCCTTCTGGACCTATGCTGTCATCTCGGTTCCCCACTGCCCGGAAAAGGCCTGCCATGTTCGAAAAACTCGGCAAATTCGAGATCAAGCGTGTGCTTGGCAACGGGGCCATGGGCGAGGTCTACCTCGGCGTCGATCCCTCCATCGGCCGCGAAGTGGCCATCAAGACCATCCTGCCGGCAGCGGCCCAGGGGGGCGACGCCAAGGAACGCTTCGCCCGCGAAGCCCGGGCTGCGGGGGTGCTGAACCACCCGAACCTGGTGACCATCTATGAGTTCGGCGAGGATCAGGGCGTCCTCTACATCGCCATGGAGTTCGTCAAGGGCCACGACCTCGACGAACTGCTGCAGGAGCAGTCGCTCACTCGCTCGGAGGCCCTGGAGGTGCTGGCGCAGGTCTGCGATGGCCTGGGTTTTGCCCACCGCCAGCACATCGTCCACCGCGACATCAAGCCCTCCAACGTGCGCGTCCAGCGGGACGGGAAGCGGCTGCACGCCAAGGTCATGGACTTCGGTGTGGCCAAGATCAGCAACTCAGACATGACCGCCACCGGCATGGTCATGGGCACCGTCAGCTACATGGCCCCGGAGTACATCCGCACCGGCAAGCCCGATCCCCGCAGCGACCTCTTCGCCGTCGGCGTGATGCTCTACGAGTCCCTGAGTGGACGCAAGCCCTTCTCGGGCGACACGACGCCCACGGTGCTCTACAAGATCGTGAACGAATCGCCCGAGCCCATTGACCTCGAGCAGCTCCAGGGCATCAGCCCGGCCATCAAGTCCGTGCTGGACCGCGCCCTCACCAAGGATCCCGACGAGCGCTTCCAGACGGCCGAGGAACTGGCCAAGGCCCTCCGGGCCGCCAAGGATCCGTCCTGGACGGGGCAGATCGACGAGGTGACCACGCTGCTGCGCGCCTCGGCCCCCACGGCCCCCGTGATGCCCGCCGCCTCGGCTCCCACCATCGGAACGCCCATTCCCTCCGTGCCGTCCACCCCCCAGCCCACGGCGGTCGTGCCGCAGCGCTCCGAGCCCCGCAGCGGTGGCGGGGGCAAGGGGCTGTGGCTGGGCCTGACCGCCCTGCTGCTCGTGGGCGCGGGGGGCGCCGGATGGTGGTTCACCCGGGGGCCGTCGGCCTCCAATCCCTCGGAGGCCAAGCCGGGTCAGCCGCCCACCGAAGGCGGGACGAAGTCCATGGCCTCAGCTTCGCTTCCTCCCGGCCTGGGCAGGTCCTCCCAGCCTTCCGAGACGCCCTCCAACACTGCACAGGCCACGTCGTCGAAACCGGAGCAAAGGGTCGAATCGAAGCTCGAAACCAAACCTGAAGCCCGCTCTGAACCACCGGCGGCCAAGACCAGACCCGCGGCCGACGCCAAGGCCATCGACCAACCGGACCTCTACAAGACTGACAAGCTCGAGCAGTTGGAGGTCCATGAACGCAAGAACCTAGGCAACGTGTCCCTCAGCGAGGCCATCCAGATCTCCGAAAGCCAGCCTGACAAGGCGATCCAGGGCTTTCGCCAGGCCATCAAGGCGGACCCCCGCAATGCGAACGCCCATGCCTGGCTCGCGTGGACCCTGTACCAGCAGGGGCGCACCGCCGAGTTCGTCCAGGAAGTTCGGGAGGGCAGGCGCCTGGGCATCCTCAGCCAGATGTCAGCAAATATCCGGTTCAAGGGGGTCCTAAACAACGCCCGCCTCAACGGGAAGCTGCCGCCCGATCTGGCGAACTGACATGGCGCGAGGCCGGAAGGATCCGGGCGAACTGGAGGCCCGGCTGGGCTACCGGTTCACGGACCGGTCCCTCCTGCAGGAAGCCCTCACCCACAGCTCTCTGGGAGCCGCCCGCCACAACCAGCGCCTGGAGTTTCTTGGGGACGCCCTGTTGAACTTCACGGTGGCCCTGCTGCTGCACCGGGAGCGCCCGGACTGGCAGGAGGGCTCCATGAGCAAGCTCCGGGGCCTGCTGGTACAAACCGACTCCCTGCACGAATGGGCCCTGGAGCTGGGGCTCGACCGCGCCTTCCAGGCCACCCACCCACAGAAGGCGCCCGCCATGGGTCCGAAACCCCTGGCGGATGCCCTCGAGGCCCTGCTGGCGGCGGTGTTCCTCGACGCTCAGGCGGTCGGCCTGGACGCCACCGCCTCCGTGCGGGCCCTCGTGGAAGCGCGGTTCCTTCCCGCCATCCAGCAGACCCGGCCCGAATCCCTCACCGCGCGGGACCCCAAGACCTTTCTGCAGGAAACCGCAGCCCGCCTTGGCCTGCCGGCACCGGTCTACAGCCAGGTGGCCCAAACCGGCCCCGGGCATGCGCCCCGCTTCACCGTGCAGGTGTCGGTAGGGATCCACGCGGCGCAGGCGGAAGGCTCCACCCGCAAGCGCGCCGAGCGCGATGCCGCCCGCCAACTGCTGGGCCTGCTGGGCAGCGCCATACAATCCTGACCCCCGGGGGAGCCTTGCGTTACACTCCCATCTGCCTGTCGCCTGGAGTGCGTGCTTGAAGATCTACCCGACCTTGAACCTCCAGAACGGCCGTGTGGTCGCCACCGCGGGGTGTGGGGAGAGTTGCCCCCACGCGCCCCTGGACCTTGCGATCCAACTGCTTGAGGGCGGTGCCACCCGCTTGGCCCTGGTCGATGTGGATGCGGCCACAGGCAAAGGGAACAACCGCGACCTCATCGCCCAGATCCTCCAATACTGCCGTGTCCAGGACCGCAAGATCTGCGTCCAGGTCGCCGGGGGCATCCGGAGCTCCGACCAGGCCCAGTTCTTCATCGATCACGGGGCCACCTGGCTGGTGGCCGGAACCATCCTGCACAAATCCCCCATGGCCTCCGAACAACTGATGGCCCGGTTCCAGCCGTTCCTCATCGCCGCCATTGATGCCCGCGGGGGCCAGGTGCGTCGCTCCGGATGGGTGGACACCGCCTGCCTCAGCGCCCTGGATCTCGCCCTCCGCGCCAAGGCCTACGGCTTCAAGCGACTGCTCTTCGTGGACATCCCAGAGGAGGAGGGGACCGAGCCCGACTTCCAGACGGCCCAGGACCTGGCGGCCGCCACAGGGCTCCCCTTGATCATGGGCGGCAGTCTCCGGAACCATGGCCACCTGGAAGCCATCCTTAGCCTTTCAGAGCTGAATGGTGCCCTGGTGGACGCCCTGCTCTTCCAGGAGAACCCGCGGCTTCTGGCCTTCCTCCAGGCTGCCTGCGCCTGACCCTGGAGGAACCGTGACCGCTGGGGCATCGGGGTTCCTTGATTCGCTCCCGGAACTGGAGCGGATGCATTTTCGGCATCTCGCCATGGTGCGGCCTCAGTTGCCCTCCGAAAGCCAGGTCCGCATGCTCGAGGGCCTGGCGCGTTCCCTGGCCTCGCCGCGCCTGCTCACGCTGATGGCCAGGACCCCCCATTGGCTTGCCCACTGGCCGATCCTCCTCGGGCTGGCTGAGAACGAGGCCACCCCGGAAGCCATCCGCCGCGACCTGGAGATGGTCGTGTCCCTGTTCGACCAGATGAGGGAGATGGACCGGGCTCCCGCGTCAGAGAAGGCCGACCGTTCCGAGTCCGTGAAGGCCCTCTACTCGCAGCTCGACCCGGGCCTGAAGCCCATCGCCAAGCTCCTCGCCAAACAGCTGGCGAAGACTGTTTCCGCCACGGGGACCACCCAGGAACTGCCCCCCCTTCCGCCCGAGCACCCCGACTGGGAAGCCCTGACCGCCCTGCCTGCCGATCTGCCGGAGTCGCCCGCCAGGCAAGAGCTCGACAGCGCGGGGCGGCTGAGCCGAGCTGGACACACGGTCCTGCTCGAGGAGTTGCTCTCCTTTCTTCTGGATGCCGACGCGAACATCCGCCAGGCGGCCTTCCAGAACCCCCTCGTCTCGGAGGACCTGGTCTGCCGGGCTGCGGCCCAAAGCAGCGAGGCGGCCTTCTTTGAGGAGCTCTACGCCGAGGCCCGCTGGTACTTCCGTGCACCCGTGCGGGAAAGCCTGCGAAACGCTCCAGGCTGCCCGGCGGACCTCTCGCGGCGCCTGGGCTTGTCTGAGCAACTGATCGCGGTGCTGGAGCAGCCCACCGCTGGCCCCCAGACCCTGCGCCGCATCGTCAGCCTTTTCTCCCAGTTGGGGGAAAGCGAATACCAGTTCGTCACCTTCTGGGCCAAACGGCAGGCCCCCAACCTGCTCCGGATCGTGAAGTACTTTTATGACCGCCAACAGCGCCAGCACTCGGGCCTGGCCTCGGCCCCGCCCGAGCGTGGCGAAGCGGGCCGCTGGGCCACCCTGGAAGAACGGGTCTTCCAGGCCACCCAGGCCACCCAGGAAGAACAGATCAGCCAGGTGCTCAAGGATCCAGATCCCCAGGTGTTCCACTGCGCGTTGGACAATCCCGCCCTGACCTCAAAGCTCTTGGCCGCCTCGTTGCCCGGCTTCGATGCGCCCCGGACAGAGGTGGTGGCCAGCCATGCCCTCTGGTGCCAGGATCCGCTGGTGGCCGAAGCCCTGGTGCACCACCCGCACCTGTGCGAGGCCTCTGCTCTGCGGCTCATGGACCAGCTCTCGGGCCTGAAACCTGCCCTGGAGATCCTTCGCGATCCCCGCGTGCTCCATCTGGAGGTGAGGCGCCGGGCCCTGGAAAACCTCCGCGGGCTCTACCTGGCGATGGATGCCAACGACCGCACCGCCGCGCTGCGCAACTCGGGCGGAGAGCTCCTGCGCCACTTGCCGCAGGAGGTGCTGCAGGATGAGGACACGCTCCGGAGGCTGGTCGCAGACCGCCAGCTGGACCCTGGTGTTCTGCTGCGCCTGGCGCGGAACAAGCTCACCCCTCGCAGCGTACTCGAGCAGATCGCGGGCCATCCCGTGCTCATGGCTCACGCCGCGATCATGGCGGAACTGCTTCTCAATCCGAAGACCCCACGGGAAGCCTCGGTCCGCATCTGGGGCCTGCTGTCCGAGGCCGAGCAGCAGCAACTCCTCCGCAGCCCGCACCTCCCTGCCGCCCTCCGGGCCCTGGATTGATCGTTCTAAACACCTGAACGCCGATCTCGTAGCCCTTCCAGGAGCCACCATGCGACGCCCCGCCGCCATTCTGCTTTCCGCTGCGGTGGCCCTGGTCTGCCTGGTCTTCGCACCCGCCTGTCGCCCCAAATCGCGCGTGCCCGGCTGGGTCCAGGTGGCCCCCGCCGACAGCCTGGCCGCCTTCTCGGGAGAGGCGGCTTGGGTGCTCACCCACAAGGACGTCCAAGCCCTCGTCTCCCGGGACCCCATGGTCGAGCGGGCCCTCGATCTGTTTCTCCAGAAGGCCCACATCAACCCCCGCACGGAAACGGGCCGGGTCACCTTTCATGTCATCGGAATGCCCCAGGCGGGTACCGATAACCTATCGAAGAGCCTCGAGCATGTCCTCATCCAGCTCAACCAGTTCAAGGACCCCGCTGCCCTGGTGACCGCCCTGGCCGAGTCCTTCCCCCAGGAAGGCAGCCTTCGGCTCCAGGGCCGCGACTGGCCTCTCCACGTGATCCTGGATGTCGAGAGCCAGGGCGTGAAGGCCCACATCCGTGCCGCCAGCGACGAGAAGGGGCAGCTCTGGATCGGCTCCCTGGAGGCCCTGACTCGGATGGCTGGAAAAGCGGGACTCGGCGCTCAGCCCGATGCCGCGCTGGCTGCGGACTGGATCAATCCGAAGGCGCCCTTCCAGGGCTTCCTCCAGCCGGAGGCCCTGCTGGGAGGCCTCCGCAAGAGCCTGGAGGGCAGCCTCATCAAAGACCTGCCCCAGGGGGTCCATGCCCTCTTCTGGAGCATCACGCCAGCCGCCGAAAAGGATCAGCCCGTATCCTTCGAGCTGGCCCTGGCGGGCACGCCCGAAGGCGTGAACCAGGTCACGCCCTGGCTCCAGCGCCTGGTGGCCGCGGCCAGTGCCGTGCAGGCCTCCCCTGGGTCCACCCCTGAGTTGATGCAAGAGAAGCGACGGGTGGGCCTCCGCTGCAAGCTGACCACCGACCAGCTCAAGCTGGTGATGGAGAAGCTGGGGCAACCCGGCTTCTCGTTCCCGAAGAGCCTCGGAGACCGCAAGGCATGAGCCCGGCCCTCCCTCTTTCCCTGGAAGCCGCCTTCCTGCCGGCCGAGGAGCATCCGCCGGAATACTGGATGGCCCAATTGAAGGCGGGACGGGAGGAGGCCCTGGCCCACCTCATGGCCCGGTTCGAGCGCCCCCTCTTTGCCTTCCTCCACCGCCGCCTGCAGGGCGAGGCGGGCGTTGTCCAGGAGTTGGCCCAGGAAGTCTTTCTCAAGTGCCTCCAGCATTGCCAGCGCTTCGAGGAGGGCCGGCCCGTGGCGGCCTGGCTTTTTACGCTGGCGGCTAATGCGGCGACCGACCACCTGCGTAGAAGAGGGCGAGAGGTACCCCCTCCCGAGACCTTTGACGCACCGGATCCCCATCAAGCCTCACCCTGGGAGTCCGTGGACCAAGGTCGGCGCATCCAGGCCCTGCGAGGGGCACTGGAGGGCCTGACCCCCCGGCAGCGGGCCATGGTCCTCGCCTACTACGTCCACGAGCATCCCGTGAAACGGATCGCCCAGGACCTTGGATGCGCCGAAGGAACCGTGAAGGCCACCCTCTTTCAAAGCCTCCAGAAGCTCCGCAAGATCCTTGGACCCCAGCCATGACCGCCGCCCAGAACCCCCAACGACCAGATCCCAGCCTCGTGGAAGATGCCCGGCGTTTCGATCTGCTCGAGCAGCCCGAACTCTGGCCCGAAGATCCAGCCCTCCAGAACGAGCTGGCCGAACTACTGGAGCTGCATCTGGCCCTGGGCAGCCATGGCCCCGCCCTCGCCGGAGAGCTGGCGCCGGTCCCCCGCCCGCGCTGGACCAGTTCCTGGACCCTGGCTGCGGCTGCTGTCCTCCTGGTTTCCCTGGTGCCTGCGGCCTACGCCCTCCAGCGCCTCCAGACCCTCAGGACCCAGGCCCAGGACACGGTGCGCCTCGAACAGCTGGCCCAGAAACGAACCCAGGATCGCGCCTGGATCGCCTTCTTCCGCCAGAGCACCTCGCTCCTCCAGGAGTTCGAGCAGAACCCCGCCCTCTGCAAGAAGGGTGAGGAGGACCGCCGCCAGGAACACGAGACGGCCCTGACCCTGCTTGAAGCCAGCCACCAGTTGGCCGCCCAGGGCCCACCCATCCAGGAAGCGGAGGCCATCCGGGCCACCCTGCACGCCTGGCTCTCCGAGGTGGCCTTCGAGGACAATTGTCTGAGTGTGGCGCGGGCCCAGGAGCTGCGGCAGTGGGCTGCCTCGCACCAGCTGGAAAGCCAGGCCGAGCGCATGGAACGCCGCCTCCGCGGAGATGGCGCATGATCCTGGGCCTGCTGCTGATGACCTCCGCGCTGGTGCTGCCTGCGGCCCTCGAACCCGCCCTGCTCGTTGCGCCTGAGCATCCGGCCGAGGCGCTGTTCCGCCAGGGCCGGGATCTCCGTTATGCCCAGCAGTGGCTGGAAGCCGCCCAGGCCTACCGGACCCTGCTGCGGGAGTTCCCCGCTTCGTCCCGGGCGGCCGATGCCCGCTACTGGCTGGCCTCCAGCCTGGAGCAGGACCAGCGCTGGGACGAGGCCGCCGAAGCCTACACCGAGTTCCTGGCCAAGCACCCGGAGCAACGGCTCCTGGGGAAGGAGGCCCGGCTGAACCGGGTGCGGTGCTGGGGCATCCGCCAGTGGGACAACCCCGCAGCCCTCGCCGGCCTGGCCGGGGCCCTGGCCGATGACCGGGAGGAGATCCGCATCGCCGCCGCCCTGCAGTTGGCCAAACGGAAGGATCCCCGGGCCTTGCCCGTGCTGCAGGCAGGCCTCCGCGCGGACGCCTCCGCCGAGGCCTGCCGCCTCGCGCTGCTCGCCATGGGCGCCCAACCCCAGACCGTGGGCCCCGCCCAGGGGCGCTTCCTCGTGGTGCGCGTGAAGGAGCGGACCAAGGCCGAAGCGCTCACCATTCGCCTGGCCCTGGGCCTGGCCCGGGCCGTGGGCGGCTATCTTTCCGATGAGCAGCTGCGCCAGGCGAAAACCAAGGGCGTGGACATGGAGCGCCTCATGGAGCAGGCCTTGAACGTCCCCAAGGGCACCGAGCTCTTCAGCCTCGATGACGGCAAGAGCACTGTGACGGTAACGGTCGAGTAGGCGTGTTCCGTTAAGCTGGAAGCCCGAGGGACCATGTCCAGCATCCGCCGTTTCTACCGGGAGCACCTGCTCCGGTTCCTGCCCGCCATCCTGGCCGGGATGCTGCTGTTGTTGGCGGCGGGACTCTGCCAGTCGCTGCTCATCGGCAGCCTCAACTT
>Ga0315271_10002968_pt1 | contig 10698 bp, 8 predicted proteins | sample C3_top_MG_FD_204664 | JGI IMG/M metagenome (GOLD analysis project Ga0315271, IMG submission 204664) | Sediment microbial communities from Yellowstone Lake, YNP, Wyoming, USA - C3_top | ecosystem: Environmental > Aquatic > Freshwater > Lake > Sediment | place: USA: Wyoming | collected 2017-08-01
AGAGCGAAGATTACTTTCAGGGCCCTTATACCGCGCAGGATAACGCCGACCATGGCCAGCTTTGGACCGCGCTGGTGCCGGGAGACGCCGCCGTGATTGAAGTCTTCGTGCCCACCGGCGCGCAACCGGAGCCGCAACTGATTCTGAGCCGCGTGGGCACTGGCTATCGGGACTGGTTTGGCCGAAAGGGCGGCCCGGGCCTCGCGAAGTCGGGGGCCTGTAACATCGATGTGGTTTGCCCGCAGACTGTCGGCTGGGAGAACGAGATTCGCAGCGTGGGAGTTTACACGTTGAACGGAATTTTCGAGTGCACCGGCACACTGATTGGAAATGCGCGGAATGATTTCCGAAACTTCTTTCTCACCGCCAACCATTGCACAGTGACCTCTGCCAATGCTGCGACGGTGGTGGTTTATTGGAACTTCCAATCCAAGAATTGCGGAGATCACTCCGGGGGATCGTTGGCCCAGAACCAGAGCGGCACCGTTTTCCGCGCGTCGAAAACCGATGTCGATTTCTGCCTGCTCGAATTGAGCAGCATTCCATCCCCCAGCTTCCACGTTTACTACTCCGGATGGGATCGTTCCGGCGCCATCCCCCCAGGCGTCGCCGCCATCCATCATCCGAACGCCGACGAGAAGGCTTTCAGCGAATCCACCAACCCGATTCTCTCCGGCAATAGCTGCATTGGAACGGGCGTCGGAACGCATTGGTTGGTGGTCTGGACCATGGGCACCACCGAACCGGGTTCCTCAGGCTCCGGACTTTGGAACCTGTCCACCAAGCGGCTGGTGGGCACGCTGTCGGGGGGAGCCGGAGCCTGTGACAATCCCAGCGGACAGGACTGTTATGGCAAGTTCGCGGTTGCCTGGAACAGCGGCACCTCCGCCTCCCAGCGGCTGTCCGATTGGCTTGACCCTCTGAATACGGGGGTGATTTCGCTCCCGGGAATAGACCCCTCGCCCGCATCATTGCCCATCGGCACGGGCTCCGCATTGGTAACCGAAAGTTGTAATCCACCGAATGGGGCGGTGGATCCGGGCGAACCGGTGACGCTTTCCTTTTCCGTCCGTAATATGGGGGCGCTGACCTCCACCAACATGATCGGAACGCTCGTGCCGGGCAACGGCATTGGCACGGCCGGCCCCGCCCAGAGCTACGGGGCTGTAGCCACAGGCGCAACGGTTTCGCGCGCCTTTTCGCTCATAGTTACCAGTGCTTGCGGGAGCGCGATCAGCCCGGCACTCCACCTGCAGGATGGCCTGCTCGACCTCGGGACTTTGACCAACTATTTGCAGGTTGGTGTGGCCTCCAATTACGTGGTGTTCTCCGAAAACTTTGACGCGGTCTCGGCGCCCAAGCTTCCAGCAGGCTGGACTCCAGTAATCGCAGGCGCCGGGTCTCCCTGGGCAACCCTCTCAGGAACCAAAGACACGGCTCCCAACTCTGTTTTTGCCCCGGATGCCAGCACGATCTCCGACAACAATCTGCGAAGCCCCACGCTCGTCTTGAGTCCCGGCGACGCCCAGATCTCTTTCCGGCACTGGTATTCCACGGAAAGCGGTTACGACGGTGGTGTGCTTGAGATCTCGATTAACGGCGGGGCTTTCACGGATATTGTCGCTCTGGGGGGATCCTTCGTTCAAAACGGTTACAACGGCAAAGTACCGACGGGTTATCAAAGCCCGATCGCCGGGCGCAACGCCTGGACTGGCGATTCTCTCGGTTTTATAAACACCGTCGCAAACCTGCCGCCTTCCAGTTCCAGCCGAACTGTTCAATTCCAATGGCGTTTGGGGTGTGATGAGAGTAACCCCTCCAGCCAGCTCGGTTGGTATGTCGATACCGTTAAGTTGGCGGCGGTAACGCCCATCTGCTGCAGCTACGCCCCGCCGCTGGTTAATCCCCGGTTGGCATCCCCATCGACCATGGCGTTTTCGTTCGATACCGCCGGCGGAAAGAACTACGTGATTGAATCCGCGACAAATCTGCCGCCGCTCTGGGTGCCCTCGCAGACGAATGCGGGAACGGGCCTCCGCCAATCCGTCACGAATGCCGTGAACACTTCCCCTAGCCGCTTCTTCCGCATAAAGGTGCCGTAAGACCGTGTTCGAAAAACCCACGGCACTGTAGGAGACGACGTGAGGAGTCTCTGATCCACGCCGGAAATCCCACAAATTTGCGACTCCTCACGTCGTCTCCTCCAGTATTCAAACACGGACTCAGCCTACCAGCCAACCTCGACGCTGAGTTTCTTGCCGAACCGGTTGTGGTAATGGACCTGCCGGTTTTGTACGCCATACTCATGCACCAGGCGGGTCAATTTCACGTCGTAACAGCAATACTCGGCAATTTCGAGCATGCGGCCTTCCTTGAACCATTGGATGGCCTGCAACCCCTCGGCGGTCTTTTCAACGCCGAACGTGGCGGTGGCAATTGAATCCAGCGAGAGCCGGTGTTGCAGCCGCTGCTGCAAATCGACCATCAAGTCCAGCGTGGGGACCTGGCGCAGATCGAATGCGGTATAGCCGTGGAGCACCTCGTAATCGAAGCGCAGGTTGTTGAACCCGATCACCAGGTCGGCGCGCTGCAACTCCCGAATCAGATCGTTGATGGTGGATTCGGAGTAAATTGTGTATTCGCCCCGGCCGGTGCTATAGGTCACCCCGATGCTCATGCCCATCTGGCTGATATTGTTCCAGCCCCCCACCTCCTCGGCGGAGCGCCGGGTCTCCAGGTCGAAATACACTAAGTTCTTCATGTCAACGCAAACCGCAGCATCATCGGATTACCGGCGCCCACTTTACCGCAGGCGGGAGGGGCCACAATCAAAAATCAGCTTTGACCCTGGCGGCGGCGGAATCTAGGTTGCTGCCATGCACCGTGGAGACGCCAGCGCCAGCGACCCGCCGCGAGCCTCGTTTTGGCTCCGGCCTCCCCTGCCCCGCGCCTGGAACGTTCGGCTCGGTCGAAGTTTATTCCGGTTCCTGGAAACGGTGCACGGCCTGGGCGCGTTCGCGCTCATCACACTCGGGGTGATCATCTCTAAGTCCCGAACGGCTCGCCAGGTGGTATGGCCGGCGGTCACGCGGGAAATTTCCAGGTCCGGGTCGCGGCTGCTGCCCATGTTCCTATATGTGGCGGTGGCGCTCGGCCTGCTTGTCATCGGGCAAACGGTAAGCTGGCTGACGCGTGTTGGCGCCATCAATTACCTGGGCGCCATCATGGTCATCGTGGTGGTTCGCGAGCTTGGGCCGTTGATCGCGGGTCTGCTGGTGCTGGCGCGGGTCGGCACCGCCAACGTCATCGAGTTGGGCACGGCTCGCGCCCAGGGCGAAGTCGAAGCTCTGGAAGCCCTCGGAATTGATCCCGTTCATTACCTGGTCGCCCCCCGCGTAATCGGCATGGCTCTGGGCGTATTCTCGCTGACCGTCTATCTCATCCTGGGCGCCTTGATCAGCGGCTACCTTTGGGCTTTCATCCAGGATGTGCCGCTGCAGCCGGGCGACTATTTTCGACAGCTGGCGAACTCTCTCAGCGGATTGGATTTCGTGCTGCTCGCGCTCAAAACGCTGGCCTTCGGGTTCATCATCGCGATCGTCACCTGCTACCACGGGCTCGCCCAACCCCTCCGTCTTGAGGAGGTGTCTCAGGCCACCGTCCGCGCCGTGGCCCAAAGCATCGTCGCCTGCGTCTTGATCGACGCCCTGTTCATAATCATCTACCTCGCCGCCTCATGACTGCCCCGGCTGCAAACACTCCCGCAATCGAGATGGAAGGCATCGCCTTCGGCGCGTTCCGCGCTTCCCGGTCGCCCATCGGCCAGGGCATCGCCTGGACGGTGCAGGCCGGAGATTATTGGGTCATCGCCGGGGTGCATGGCTCGGGCAAAAGCGACTTCCTGATGATGACCGCCGGCTTGATGGCTCCGTTGCGGGGCACCTACCGGTTCCTGGGAGAAGCCATGCCGATCTTTGAGGAAACGCGGCTGGCCCACCGGCTCCGGTTGGGCCTGGTTTTCGATGGCGGCCAACCCTTCGCCCGGCTCACTGTGCGCGAGAATATCGCGCTGCCGTTGCGTTATCATGAAAACCTGGACGCGGCGGAGGCGGATGCCCGGGTGGACGACTTGATCGAGCGCCTGGAATTGAGCGAATGGGCCGATGCCGCCGCCGGCAGTTTGGGCCGCAACCTACAGAAGAAAATCGGGCTGGGTCGCGCTCTGATTCTTCGGCCGGAGGTCCTGTTGCTGGACAATCCCCTGGGTGGATTGGATTTTCGCCATGCCTATTGGTGGCTCCACGCACTGGACCAGCTCGCGAAAGGCGAGGGCATCATCCCCGGCAAACCGACGACGCTCGTGGTTACCACGGCGGAATTCCGGCCGTGGAAGAACCGGGCGCGGCAATTCGCGGTGCTGGGCGACGGCCAATTTCAAGTTCTGGGGGATTGGTCCGGGGTGGAGGCGGCCTCGTTGGCTACGGTGGGGGAATTGCTGCCACGAGACGGGGAGCGTTGACGCCAGACCCCCAATCTGAAAGGTTGATGGCCATGGCACTACAGGATCTGACCCCGCAATTGCGCACCCGGCTGAGCCGAATGGAGCGCGCGGTGGGGTTTTTTGTCGCGCTGGCAATCCTGCTGCTCGCCATCGGGTTTGGCTATTACCTCTACAACACGGCCAAGCGCAAGGGATGGTTCCTCACCAAGGCGCCTTACTTCACCTTTACAGACCGCGCGACGGGACTGAAGGTGGGCGATCCGGTGACCCTCATGGGGTTCGACGCCGGCCGCATCACCGCCATCGACCCAATGCCCGCCCACCAGTTCACCTATAATGTCTATATCGAGTTCGAACTGAAATCGCCAAACCACGGCTACATGTGGACGGAGGGTTCCTATGCGAAAGTCGCCGCCGCGGATTTTCTGGGGAAACGCGAACTGGAGGTGACCAAGGGGACCGGGGGCTATCCAACTTACGTCTCGCATCCGTTGCGGGAGATCTCCCCTGCCCTGGTTCGCGATTTGGCCAACCGTGATCATTGGATCCTGGGACAGGAAATCTACGACATCCACGGCACCAACCTCGTGATGCCGGCGCTGTCGCCCTTGACGAATCTTGAGGCGCTGGCCGCCTCCGGGCTGGAGCGAGTTGTGCTCCTCGATAAAACGGAAACCAGGAAATCGCTCACCGGCGTCTGGAATCGCCAGGAAGGCCTCTATGAACCGTTCACCCGCACGAACAAGTATTGGCTGGAGTCGGATGAATCCCCGGCGGTCACAGAGCGCCTGGAACGGCTGGTTGGCCAGGTTGAACACGCGCTTCCCAATATCCTTGGCCTCACCAATCAACTCCAGACGGTGCTTTCCAACAGCGCCAGCCTCACCGCCAACCTCAACGAAGTCGCCCTGCAAGCGCTGCCTGCCGCCAGCAACCTGTCGAGGCTCACGGCCCAACTCGATCATCCGGGAGCATTGGGTGAAATGCTGCTGCCCACCAACCTGAACACCCGCCTGGACCATGCGCTGGAACGGGCCGGCACGGCCTTATCCACCGCCAACACAACGCTGGACACGGCCAACACCAACCTGGTGACGCTGGCCTCCAATTTGAACCTGTCCCTGCAAAACCTGGCCGGCATCACCAGCAACCTGAACACCCAGGTTGCGGCCAATACCAACATTCTCGAAGCGATCTCCAAAACCATCATAGACGCGGACAGCTTTGTGCAGGGGCTCAAGCGCCATTGGCTGCTGCGCTCGGCCTTCCGGGATAAATCGACCAACGCCCCGCCCGAGCAGCAGTCCGGGCTGCTTCGGTCGCCCAAGGACGCCCCGAACCGACCGTAATTATTTCGCCAGGTGAACTGTCGTGGCAGAGGAGATATCTTCCTTGGACACACCCTCGCCGAAAGTCAGTTCGTAAAGAGTCCACCCAGTGTCAGGGCGATAGAAGACGGCTTTGAAGGGCAGCACTCCGAACTCGTGTTTTTGAAGATAGACCACGCGCACCAGGCTTTTGCCAATGGACTTCGTCGAAAGCCGCTCGTAGCCCCCGGGTATCGGTTTGCCAAGGGTCAATTGGCCCAGGGCGCGCCGGCTGCGATAGGATCCGATAATGCGTTGTTTCATTTCTGACGCTTCGTCCGGACGGGCCCAGCACTTCTCGACGAGACCGGTGAATGCGGCCTCATCCTGACCCGCCGACAGTTCTTTCATGAACGCCTCCATCAGTTGCCCCGGCTTGTCGACATCCGGCCCCTCCTCGATCCCCATCGCCATCAAATCTTCCTTCGCGCCTTCGCCTTTGAGAATGCCCACCATCCGCCAGGTGTTTTCTGCCCGGTAAAAGAGAAAAGACCAGGGGATCATGGACCGTTCCATTTTCTCGGCGTAGATCAACTTGATATGGCTCTCGCCCATTTGCCGCGAGCCCAGGCATTCATAAGGCGGGGCCAGCCTTTTGCCTTCTTCCTTGGCGAACGTATCAGCGCGTTCCTGCTGGGTTTCGGTTTGTCTGGCGATCTGATCGACCTCGTCCGGCTTATACCAAATGTCTTTGAGCAAGGCCTTGAAGGCGCCGTTGGTCGGCGCCCCGCACCAAACCTGCATGAACCGGTCGGTTATGGCCCGGCAAGCCGCCTCGGCGTCCGCCGCTCGGGACTCGGTCGCGCACACAATGAGGCCAGCCAGCGCCCAGCAAAATTTCAAAACCATTCGTTGTTTCATAAACAGCTTAAGCATAAAGCGTTTGGGGGAGGATTGAACAGCGAATCCTGAAAAACCGCGGTCTTCACCGCTCTGCCTCAGCCCGCAGTTTTGACGGCGGGATAGACCAGCCGGAACTTGCCCGAGTTTTCCGCCATCAACGCCGCAGTGGATTCCAGCCGCAATTGGTCCGGATCGGGCAACTCAAGCAGACTCGCAATTTTTGCGCGAAGTTCCTGCCGAACGGCGTCGGCGGGCGGAACGCTGTCCGGCACGAAACGCAGCAACCATTGCTGATTCGCGAGTTCACTCAGCTGGAAATGAGCGATTCCCTCGAGATGCGCAAAACAATTGTCCACTTGCCGAACCGTCACCCGGCTGCCGGAGGCCGAATGCAGCGCATCCACCGCCCGGCCATGCACTATATACGATGTGCGGCAGGGATCGGGATGCTTCTCGACGAGGTCCCCGATCCGGTAGCGGATCAAGGGCATGAAGGGGTTGGTGAGGGTGGTCACCACCAGGTCGCCAATCCCCTGGGCATCCTGGCGCACCACTTCGAGGAAGGCGGTTTCGTAGCTGGGAAGCATGCTCCCGCGATTGCCACCGCCCTCTTCCATCAGGAGATGTCCGGTCTCCGTTGATCCATAAAGATTCACCACGGGAACCCCGAACACACGCTCCATGATCCGGCGATGATTCACGCTGACGAACTCGTAGCTAGCCAGGATAAAGCGCAGGGACGGAAACCGTATTCCCTGGCGCTCGCAATAGAGCGCGAGCACCACACCATACACGGGATCGACATCCAGGAACTGCGGGTTCCATTCCCTCACCTCGCCGGCAATCCGGGCAAGATCTGCCTCAGCCCACAAGAACGGGAACCGCGACAAGCTCACGAACAAGGTGTCGCCTACAATGCGATCCTTCATCGAAGGCACACCGGTGAAACAAACCTCGCTGTTGCAGACCGGCGAACTGATGGTTACGCGGCGCGGATTGGGAAACTCGGCCATAACGGCTGAGGCCGCTGGATTCAGCAACAACGCCCGGCGTTCCTGTTCGGCCCACCAACCCGCGGGAAGCAGCAACGGGGTTCGGTGCTGTTCGGACGTGCCGGAGGTGTGTTCCAGTTCGATCACTTCATCTTCCACCAAGGCCTGCAGGTCAGCCCCGGGCCCCAAAAAATTCTCTGGAAAATTGTGCCGGATGTCGTGCTTGGTGATAAAAGGCAGGTGTTTGAGGGTGGCCAGAACCGCGGCTGCCTCTGCCCTTGGAGGCACCGCGGGATGGCGTTGGTAGAGCGGAATCTCGCTCAACCAACGCGGCAGCACCGCGGCCAACCGCTGGGGTTGAGCCGCTTCCTCAATAAGATCAGACGTTGCCAGCATAATCGCCCGCGCCTGTTCCGGCGCAAGTCATGCTCTAGGTTAGCACAGGTGCTGGATAAGGAAAATCGGATTTGCTTGATCCCTGGCCCTGATAGGTTTACACCTGCGTCAACACAAACTCCGTTACCAACGACTTCTTATGAACTGGCATTATGTTCGTGATGGCAAACAGGATGGACCTCACTCCGAAGAAACCATGCGTGAGCTGGCGAAATCCGGAGCGATCAACGCACAAACCCAGGTTTGGCGCGAAGGACTGAGCGGTTGGCAGCCAATCTCGCAAGCCGCCCCGCAGTTGCTCTCCCCGGCTTCGGCGGCTTCGCCTCCCAACCTCAACCCGCAGGAAGCCGTCTGCGGAGAGTGTGGCGGAGTGTTTGCAATCGCTGAAATGGTGGACATTCGCGGGTCGAAGATTTGCGCCCGGTGCAAGCCGGTGCGCCTCCAGAAGATTCAGGAAGGCGTGGCCACCGGGGATCGGACGGCGCAGTTGCAACGCCTCGTCAAGATCGCCAAAGCCCAGCGCGGAGTGAATGTGGGGATCCTGCTGATCTTTCTTTGCTATGCGCTCATCCTCTTCGGTGGTTTGATTATTTCTCCAACCGCCCCCGGCGGCCCGTCGAATGCCATGGCCTTCGTGCCACTGGTGGCCCTGGCAGCCCTGCTGGGCGTGCTGGTTTTCCAGATCATGCATGTCTATCGTCTGGCGGCTGCTTTGCGGTGCGGCATCCCCCTGCTCTGGGTTCTGGGCGTTTTCTTCTTGAGCTGCATCGGCCTGATCCTCCTGCTGGTCCTGTCCTCTAAAGCGACAAAAGAGCTCAAGGCGGCCGGGTTCAAAGTTGGTTTGCTGGGAGGGAATCCCAAAGAAATCGAGCGGGCTATGCTGGGTTAAGGCCCTTGAAGCCGGAAGAATTTCACGCTGACATCGGGAGCTTGGGTCACGACCACCACCCCTCCATTGGTCTGCGCCAGGTCCATCGCCGGGGTCCAAGTTTCGTTCGCCTGCAGGTTCGTGGCTGAGTAGAGCTTGAAACCGTCCGCATTGGTCGCCGGCCAACTTATCAGGAGGTTTTTCCCAACCTGAGCGATCGAGAGCGACGGGGCCGGGATCGGATAACCGGAACCGATTAATTCAAGATCGAAACCAAGCAGGGAGACGGAAGGCGAGACTTGGTGCAATTCCACGGCGACCAGGTTTGTCCCCGTCCGCAGCCCCGTCGCCGGCAGGTTGGTCGGGTAATAGATGTGCGCCGTGAAGAGGTTCATCAGACCCCGAGCCAGGTTGGTGTAAGTGATCTCCCCGGCGGCCAGGTTAGTCCGGAACATTTCCTGGCCATTGAGCCAGACCACCGCGCCCCCGGCCCGCGCGAGACGAAAGTTAAGATTGGTGACAACCCCGCTCCCCGGGACATCGAACCAGCCACGAAAATAAGTCGTGGGATGTTTTTGGGCCGGGTCCGGCCCGTAGCTCAAGGCGGTGGCAATCGCGGCGTCCCCATAACCGAACCGGGCAAGGCCATTCTTCCAGACGCTGTCGTCATAGTTGGGCTGCACCCAATTCGTCCCCAAATCCAGGCCGTCGTCATTGAATCTCCACGAGGCTCCGCCGGGAACAAAGGTCTGCGTCACCTGGTTTGTCCGCCGGGTGATTGATTGGATGCGGGTCAGCCATTCCCGCGCCATCGATGCCGCCCCCAGGGTGTTGGGATGCACATGATCGCTCATAAACATGGTGTTGTAATCCACCGCCGAATACATATCCGCAAGGAACACATTCTGCCCGGAATCGCGCCGCTGGTTGACCATGGATTGCAGGGCGGTGTTGTAGGCCAGAACATTGGTCGCGTAAGGGCCATAGGAAAGGCCGGCGTTTTGCAGCGAGGTTATCTTCGCGAGAATGATGTTCGCGTTGGGGGCGTTGGAAAAAATCAGGTCCAGCAGCATCGGCATATCAACGGTGGCGACCTGGTAAGGGTTGCGTCCGCGGCCGATGTCATTGACGCCGATCTTCAGGAGCACCAAATCGGGGCGGTTGTTCGTAACCGCCAGGGCGTCGGCCACGATCTTCAACAGGTAGGCATTCGCGGCACTGTAACCATGCACCGCGAAACCGCCCGGCGGAGCGATCACCGCCCCGCAATGACCCTCATGATTCACTTTGGTGAAAGCTGCGGGCGACGCGCTGGAGGCATACCGTCCCACAAAGATGAAGGGGTAGCCATTGGTTTCCAGCAGCGGCTGCAAATACAGCCGCCAGGCGCCGTTGATAGAACAATCGTCGGTGATCGAGTCGCCGATCGCCATCACCTTTATTGGCCTGGCAGCGCCAAAATCGCTCAAGACCAACTCTCCACGCGCGGAGGTGAGCACGCTGAGGATCAGCAGAAGGAACCCTGCTTGGCGCCCATGACATGTGACCATGGCTTGAGCATCCGCGATAACCGTTCTCCGGGCAACTCCGAACGGGCGCTCCGAACGGACATGGGGTGAGACAAAATTCTTCTGCGATCTCATGACCCCCATTCATGGGGGTGGCCGAAATTTGCACCCCAACTAGAGAAACCCAAAACGCGGATCCCCCAACCCGGAGGGTTTGGCAGAA
>Ga0315271_10002969_pt1 | contig 10695 bp, 8 predicted proteins | sample C3_top_MG_FD_204664 | JGI IMG/M metagenome (GOLD analysis project Ga0315271, IMG submission 204664) | Sediment microbial communities from Yellowstone Lake, YNP, Wyoming, USA - C3_top | ecosystem: Environmental > Aquatic > Freshwater > Lake > Sediment | place: USA: Wyoming | collected 2017-08-01
TGGTCGCCGAGCAGGCGATGATCTGCGGCCGGGCGCCGTAGTGCTCCGCGACGCGCAGCAGCCGCCGCAGCAGGTTGGCGACGTGGCTGCCGAAGACCCCGCGGTAGGTGTGCACCTCGTCGAGGACGACATACCGCAGGTTCGTGAAGAAGGTCTCCCACTTCGGGTGGAAGGCGAGCATTCCCACGTGGAGCATGTCCGGGTTGGAGATCACGACATTCGGCGGCGTGGTGCGGATCTTCGCGCGCCGGTGCGCCGAGGTGTCGCCGTCGTAAATCTCCGCGGTGACGCGCCCCTCGAGGCCGCACGCCGCGGCGAGCTCGCGGAACGCGCCGAGCTGGTCCTGCTCGAGCGCCTTGATCGGGAAGAGATAGAGCGCCCGCGCCTCGGGCTGCTCGACGCAGCCGTCGAGCACCGGCAGGTTGTAGCAGAGCGTCTTGCCGGAGGCGGTCGGGGTGACGACGACGATGTCTTCCCCCGCGAGGGCGCGGCGCAGCGCCTCGGCCTGGTGGACCCAGGGGCGCTCGATGCCGAGGCTCGCAAGTCCCGCCTGCAATTCGGGTCGCAGCTTCGACGGGAAGGCGCCGAAGCGCGCCGCGCGCGGCGGGATCTCCTCGCGGTGGGCGACTTCTCCGGCGATGTCGGTGTGGCGGGCGACGCGCTCGAGAAAGCGGGCGATGCGGCTCACCGACGTGGACCGTGATTGCGGCAGGCGCTCATGGGCTCATCATACATCCCCTGCCCGGAAGTGGTGCAGTGCAGCTGCGGCGCAGTCGGAACGGCAACAAATATTTCGTTCGGAGGTATTAGACTGACAGAAATGGAGTTTCGACGAAATCGGTTCACGGTCGATGGCGGGACGATGAGATGAGCGCAGGCACCTGGCTACGCACGGCGTCTGCGGCGGTGCTCCTCCTGTGCCCGGTGACACTCGCGGCCGCCCCCTCCGCTCGCGCGGGCACTGCCGACATTCCCGTCCTCTCCGACCGGCTGCCCTTGTCGCCGATCCCCTGCCCGCTCACCGGCGATGAGCATCAACCGTCAGAGGTGCTCAAGGGCAAGGCTTCCCTGCTGTTCTTCACGGACCTGACCGCGGGCGTGCCGGGGGACCTGGCCCGTTTCCTGGCCGAGGTGCAGACCGAATACGCGCCCTGGCTCTCCTGGGTCGGCGTGCTCGTCGGGCCGGGCAGCACGGAGGATATCCGGAAGTTCAACGCCGCGTCGCCGCTGCGGTTCAGCGAATGCATGCACGACGAGAGCGGCGCCTGGAAGAAGGCTTTCCGCTTGACGTCGCTGCCGGTCGCCGTGTTCGTCAACGAGGAAGGCTACGTCGTGCGGCGGCAGTACGGCTTCCGGATCGAAGACGCGCCCGGGATCACGCGCGACATCGAGCGCCTGATCGGCGCCGGCAAGCTCGCCGGCAAGGCGGCCCGGGATTTCAAGCTTCGGGAGGTCGGCACCGCAGCCGAACGGACGCTTGCGGACATCGTCGACAACGACTTCACCGTCTTTCTCTCGCTGCGTTCCGACTGCACCTCGTGCCGCGAGGAGCTCGAGGAGCTGCAGCGCTTCCGCGACCGCAATCGGGGGAAAGTGTCGCTGGTCGTCGTCTACCACGACCAGGTTCAGGAGCCGCCGACGCCCACGATCTGCGGGCCCTCCGCGAGCCGTCCCGACCACGAGCTGTGGGATCCGGGGCTGAGCTATGCGGAGCGCTATTCCATCAGCGGCGTCCCCTTCGTGCTGGTAACCGACCGCGGCGGGCGGGTCGCGCTCGCGCGCTCGGGATTCTCGCTGAAGACCGCCGGCGAGATGACCGAAGAACTGAACAGAATCGTCGGGCGCACGCACGAGGAGTCGCCCGGGGATGCCAAGTTCGCGGAGATGCGCCGGATCAGGCAGGAGGCGCAGGCGTTTCTCGCCGACGGGAAGGCCGGGATGGCCTGCCTCTTCCTGGAGCGGGCGCTCGAAACCAATCCGGAGTTCTACACGCTGCAGTCGCTGCTCGCCGACGCCTACCTGAGCGACGGCCGGCGGCGGGAGGCGGCGCTGGCGTACACGCGCTATCTTGCGGCCGACCCGCTGGCGTGCGACAAGGAGAAGATCGAGCGGCGGGTCAAGGTGCTGACCGACGCGCTGCGCTGATTGCCGCCGGTGCGCGGAATCGCGGTGACCGGGGAACCTCTTCAGCGATTGCGCTTGCGCGCCTCGCGCAGCGCCTTCTTCACCTCGGCCGGCGCCGTGCTCCCCGGGCCGCGCTTGAGGCGGACGGAGGCCTCGGCGGTCAGGATCTTCAGCACGTCGGGGCCGAACTTCGGCGAAAACGTGCGGAACTCCTCGAGCGTGAGGTCTCCCAGGTCCTTGCGGCCTTCGACGCAGTTCCGGACAATCCTGCCGACGACGTGGTGCGCCTGACGGAACGGCAGCCCCGCGAGGGCGAGGTACTCGGCCAGGTCCGTCGCCGACGAGAAGCCGATCGACGCGGCGGCCGCGAGGCGTTCGGGGCGGAACGAGAGGCTCCCGACGACGCCGGTCATCACCTCGAGCGAGCCGCGCAGCGTGTCGGCGGCGTCGAAGAGCGCCTCCTTGTCCTCCTGCAGGTCGCGGTTGTAGGCGAGCGGCAGCCCCTTGATCAGGGTCAGCAGCGCCACCAGGTGACCCGTCACCCGCCCGGTCTTGCCGCGGACGAGCTCGGCCATGTCGGGGTTCTTCTTCTGGGGCATCAGGCTCGAGCCGGTGCAGTATTCGTCGCCGATCTCCGCCCAGCCGAACGCCGGGTGCGACCAGATGATCAGCTCCTCGGCGAAGCGCGAGAGGTGCGTCATCGTCAGCGAGGCGCAGAAGGCGAATTCGGCGACGAAGTCGCGGTCGGAGACCGCGTCGAGGCTGTTGGCGGTGATCGCCGGCAGGCCGAGGTCGCGCGCCATCGCCCGGCGGTCGAGCGGGATGCAGGTGCCGGCGAGCGCGCCGCTGCCCGTGGTCAGCACGGCGGTGCGCACGCGGGCGTCGCGCAGGCGCTGCGCGTCCCGCAGCAGCATCTCGACGTACGCCAGCAGGTGATGCGCGAGCAACACCGGCTGCGCCGGCTGGAAGTGCGTGTGCCCGGGGGCGATCTGTCCCGCGTGGCGCTCGGCGAGGTCGATCAGCGCGCCCGTCAGCCCCTTGAGCCGCGCGAGTGTCGCGTCGATTTCATCGCTCAGCCAGAGCCGCACGTCGAGCGCGACCTGGTCGTTGCGGCTGCGGCCGGTGTGAAGCTTGTCGGCCGGCTCGCCGACGAAATCGCGCAGCCGATTCTCGACCCAGGAGTGGATGTCCTCCTCCCCGGTCGTGAAATCCGCCTTGCCCGCGGCGATGGTGGCCCGCAGCTTCTCCAGGCCTCCGGAGATCGCCGACAGCTCTTTGGCCGAAAGGATTCCCGCGCCGTTGAGCGCCCGGGCGTGCGCGACGCTGCCTTTGATGTCGCAGAGCGCGAGGCGCGCGTCGAAGTGCAGCGAGCGCGAGAACTCCTCGGCGGCCTGCGCCGGCGGGCGGGAGAAGCGCCCGCCCCACATGCGTTTCGCGGCTACCGCTTTTTTCTTCGCCATCGGGGGGTTATTTTTTCCGGGCGCGCTGCGCCACGCGCCCCTGAATCTTCAGCGGCAGGCCCCAGAGCTGCGTGAACGCCTCGCCCGCCTTGTGATCGAAGGTGTCGCCCGCCTCGTAGGTCGCGAGGTTCTTGTCGTAGAGCGAGAAGGGGGAGCGGCGCCCCAGCGGGCGGCAGGCGCCCTTGTAGAGCGAGAGGCGCACCTGGCCCGCGACGCGGCGCTGGGTCGTGCCCACGAAGGCGTCGAGCGCCTCGCGCAGCGGCGAGAACCACCAGCCGTTATAGACGCACTCGGAGTACTTCGTGACGAGCGTCTGCTTGGCGTGCAGCAGCTCGCGGTCGAGCACCAGCGACTCGAGCTCCTGGTGGGCTGCGCGCAGGATCGTCGCCCCGGGGGCCTCGTAGATCTCGCGCGACTTGATGCCGACGAGGCGATTTTCGACCAGGTCGGTCACGCCGACGCCGTGCTTCCCGCCGAGCCGGTTGAGCTCGACGATCAGGGAGACGAGGTCCTTCTTCTTCCCGTTGAGACTCACCGGGACGCCGCACTCGAAGCCGACCTCGATCTCCTCGGCCCGGTCCGGCGCCAGGCGCGGGATCGTCGTCAGTGTGAAGATGTCCTCCGGCGGCTCGACCCAGGGGTCCTCGAGCACGCCGCACTCGATGCTGATGCCCCAGAGGTTCTTGTCGAGGCTGTACGGTTTCGCCTTCGTGACCGACACCGGGATGCCGTGCTCGGCCGCGTACTCGATCTCCTGGTCGCGGCTCGTGAACTCCCACTCGCGCACCGGGGCGACGATCTTCAGGTGCGGCGCCAGCGCCATCACCGAGACGTCGAAGCGCACCTGGTCGTTGCCCTTGCCGGTGGAGCCGTGGGCGACGGCCTCGGCGCCCTCCTGCTCGGCGATCTCGACGAGGTGCTTGGCGATCAGCGGCCGCCCGAGCGCGGTCGCCATCAGGTACTTGCCTTCGTAGATCGCGCCCGCCTGCAGCGCCGGCACGACGTACTGCTCGGCGAACTCGCGGCGCAGGTCGCGCACGATCGCCTTGACGGCGCCGGTCTTGAGGGCCTTGGCGCGGATCGCCTTGAGGTCCTCCTCCTGGCCGAGATCGGCGATGAAGGCAATGACGTCGTACCCGTACTTCTCGCCGAGCCACTTGATGATGACCGAGGTGTCGAGCCCTCCGGAGTACGCCAGCACGATCTTCTTGTTCTTTTTCTGTTTCGCCACGTCGCTCTCCCTTGCCGCTCCCGAGCCGGGAGCAGAGGTGACTCGTTATCGTTTCTTCCGACCCAACAGCCAAACCAGCAGCGCCTTCTGCGCGTGCAGCCGGTTTTCCGCCTGTTCGAAGACGAGGGACTGCGGCCCGTCGATGACGTCCGCGGCGATCTCCTCCCCGCGGTGCGCCGGCAGGCAGTGCAGCACGCCGGCGCCGGGTTTCGCGCGCGCCAGGAGCTGCGCGTCGATCTGGAAGCCGCGGAACGCCTTGAGCCGGCGCTTCGTCTCGCGCTCCTGACCCATGCTCGTCCAGACGTCGGTGTAGAGGAAATCTGCACCGGCGACGGCGGCGGCCGGATCCCGCACGACCCGCGGCGACAGCCCGCGGCCTTTCCAGAGTCGCTCCGCCTCGGCGAGGACGCCCGGGTCGGGGTCGTACCCCGCAGGCGCGGCGAGGACGAAGTCCAGGCCGAGGAGCCCGGACGCGAGGATCCACGAATGGGCGACGTTGTTGCCGTCGCCGATGTACGCCACCTTCACCCGATCGAGCGACCCGCGGACCTCGCTGATGGTCAGCAGGTCGGCGAGAATCTGGCAGGGGTGCGAGAAATCCGAGAGGCCGTTGATGACCGGGATCGTCGCCGCCGCGGCCCAGGCTTCCAGTTCGGCCTGCGCGAACGTGCGGATGACGATGCCGTCGAGAAAGCGCGAGACCACCCGGGCGGTGTCCTCGAGGGTCTCGCTCCGGTTGAGCTGGATCTCGGCCGGGTTGAGCGGCAGCGTCGCGCCGCCGAGCTGCGTCATGCCGACCTGGAAGGAGAGGCGCGTCCGGGTCGAGGGCTTCGTGAAGAGCATGCCGAGCGTCCGCCCCTCGAGGCTGCGGTTGCGCTTTCCGGCCCGGTGCTCCTTCTTGAGCCGCATGGCCTCGCCGATGAGGCGCCGGATCTCGGCTGCGCTCAGATCGAGGATGCTCAAAAAGTCCTTCTTCATCGTCTCCTGCCCGTCCTTTCCTGAATCGTGGGAAAAAGCACTATACGTTCCTTCCCGACGCGGTGCAAGAGACCTACCTGCCGCGGGCGGGGATGAACGCCGCCAGGCGGGACGCCCGTATCGGGTCGAGCGCCTGCAGGGCCTGGTATTGGGCCACGGCCAGATCGCGGTCGCCGATGGTCACCGCGAGCAGCGCAAGGTTGAAGCGGGCTTCAATATAACCAGGCTGATATTCGATGGCTTGGAGGTATGAGGCGCGTGCTTCCTCCCCGCGGCGAAGTTTTGCCAGCGCGGTTCCCCGGTTGAACCAGGTTTTGGCGTTCCCCGGTTCCAGGAGCAGCGCCGCTTCGTGCTCCCGCAGCGCCTCCTCCGCCCGCCCGGCGTCCAGCAGCGCCACCCCGAGATTCGTGTGCATCGTGGGGCTCTCGCCGGCGACCTGGATGGTGTGCGTGAAGAGCGTGATGCTGTCTCTCCAGTATCCGGCCTGCGTCCGGGCGACCAGGGCGAGCACGACAACGAAAATGACCGCCGCCAGTGTCGCGACCGCGCGGGGTATGCCGAGGCGTCGGGCGAGCGCCGCTCCTCCCCAGAGCACCATGATGGACAACCCGACGGAAGGCAGATACAGGTAGCGGTCGGCCATGGCCTGTTCCCCGACCTGGATCAACCCGCAGACCGGAGCAAGCGTGACGAGATACCAGAGCCAGCCCAGGGTGAGCCAGGGATGCGCTTTGCACCGGGAGATGACACCCCAGGTGACCGCAGCGAGGAGCAGACCCGCGAAGACCCCTTGCCACCAGGGAAGACCCGTTCCGGGGTGCGGGTAGAAGACACCCAGATCCTGCGGCCAGAGGAATTTCATCTGGTACTGCACGGTGGAGCGCAGGGCGTTGGCCAGGCGCAGGCCGAGGGGAAAGCGGGCCAGAGTCTTGACCGAACCCCCGGAGTCCTGGATGACCAAAGTGGCGATCCCGGCAGCCAGGGAGATGGCCAGCAAGGGGAGCTTTTCAAGGAAGCAGCGCCGCAGTTCTCGCGCAGAGATGCCGCAACACCCTGCGGAGGTTCCGCTCAGCGGAGGCGACAGTCTGCCGAGAGGCCACCAGTCGAGCAGCAGCAACACGACCGGGAGCGTGACCGCCATGGGTTTGGCCATCAGGGAGAGCACCAAGAGCGTCGCCACGGCTGAATACCTGCCCGGCGAAGGTCTGCGCACGTAGCGCAGATAGGCCAGCAGGGTCAGCATCCAGCACAGCCCCGAGAGCACGTCCTTGCGTTCCGCGATCCAGGCCACGGACTCCACGTGCAACGGGTGCGCGGCGAACACGGCAGAGGCCAGGGCGGCCGGCACGACCGCCCCCGTCATGCCGTTCAACACGAGATAGAGGGAGAACGACCCCGACAGGTGCAGCAGGGCGCTCATCACGTGGTGAGCACCCGGCCGCAATCCGAAGAAGCTCACGTCGAGCATGTGCGACCACCAGGTCAGGGGGTGCCAGTTCGCCTGCTCGGTGGTCCCGAGCGACCAGAGAAACCCTTTCGCGGTGAAACCCGCGCGCACAACGGGGTTGGCCAGGACGTACTCCGAGTCGTCGAATGCAATGAAGGCGTGGTCGGCCGTCTGGGCGTAGATGCCGGCCACCAGCAGTGCGAGGATGAGGCCCGCAAGGGTGTCTCTCGTCATCCCGCGCCAGGTCGTTTTGCGGAAGGCTTTCGCCCCGTGTTTGCGCGCGCCTTGCGTCACCGGGGCAGTGTACGTGCGTCGGCAAACGAGGACAACCTGTCGCGACGCCGCAGCCTGCGGGTAGCTTCTGGTTCAATCGCTTCCGCGAATCAGGTCAGACCCTGTTCCGGTGGCGATTCAATCGTGCTGCGATCCTTGGCGATGAACCGAAAGAAAAACGTCGTCCGGCACGAGGCCGTGGCGCAGGGTCACCCGCGGAGAGAGGTCGTTGAGAGCGAAGCTCAGCAGGTCCACCGGGTCGACATAGAACAGCTCGACGTCCTGACGCGGTGTGCGAGCCGAGAGAAAATTCACGTGCAGGGATTCCCGGCACAGGCCGAAAAGGATCTTCACCGTCTCGCGCAGGGACTCCCGGATCCCGCCGATCCGCAAGTTGAAAACCCCGCAGGCGACCACGACGTCGAAGCGTCTCTCCCAGGAGATCTCTTCGACGTCGAGCGTCAGGAATTCGGCCTCCGGGTACTTGCGCCGCGCCAGGGCGACGAGTCCGGCATTCACGTCGATGCCGCAGTAGGCGCAAGAGACACCCAGTTCGCGGAGGAATCCGTAGAAATCGCCTTTGCCGCACCCGAAGTCGAGGAGGGACTTGCCTTCCATGCCGCCGATAATCCCGCGGAAGGCCTCGTACCGCCGGCGCTGCCCCTCGGGCGTCCAGCGCACGGCCTGGGACGTGTCGCCGTGGTCGCGCAGGTGGCGATCGAAGAAGCTCAGGAGCTCCTGCTTGCCATAGGGATCCATCAGACATCGGTAGCCCTGTCGGATCAATTTGTCAATTACCCGGTTCGACGGCCCGCCCGGCCCCCCCGTTTGTCCAAGGCGGTGAGGGGGATTCGCGGTGGCGCCCTTGCCGATGACGGAAATCGTTCTTCACCCCTGGGGTAGAGGGAACTCTCGACAGATGCGTCAAATCCCGTGCCGGGGCGTGCCGGCCTGCAGGGACCGCGCTGCGCTTTGCCGTTCTCAAAGGCGCGGGTTACGCGCCTGGCGCTGACCCGTCGGCGGCCAGGGGGAAGGTGACGGTTACCGTGGTGCCGACCCCGACGGTGCTCTCGACGGCGATCGAGCCGCCGTGGGCGGCCACGATCGACGTGCAGATGCTCAAGCCGAGCCCGTAACCGCCGGTGCCCCGGGTGCGGGAGCGGTCCACGCGGTAGAAGGGATCGAAGATCCGGGGCAGGTCCGCAGCGGGGATCCCGGGGCCGCGGTCCTGCACCGTCACCCGGGCCAGTCCGTCGCGCTGCTCGAGCCCGACCCGGACCGGCTCCGCTGCCTCGGCGGAGTACTTCACCGCGTTCTCGACAACGTTGCGCAGCACAGTGGCCACCAGGTCCGCGTCCCCCTCGATGAAACAGGGGGCGGTGGCACCGTCGACCCGCACACCGGGGGGGCGGTCCCCCAAACGCGCCGTCACCCGGTGCAGGACCTCCGCCAGGTTGAGGCGTGTGCGTCGGATCTCCTCACCGGCCCGAGCCAGCCGGGCGGATTCCAGGATCGCGGTCACCAGCTGTTCCATCTCGAGGAGATCATCCCGGAGGCTCTCGCGGGCCGTCCCGGGGGGGATGAACTCCAGGGCGACTTTCATTCTCGTGAGCGGGCTGCGCAGTTCGTGGCTGGCGTCGAGCAGCAGACGTTCGCGCATGGCCAGCATCTGCTTGACGCGGTCCGTCATCCCGTTGAAGGCGTGCGCCAACGTGGCGAACTCGCGGGAACCCACCTCGGGCACGGCGTGGGAGAGGTTGCCGGCGGCGACCTGCGCGACCCCGTCGGAAATGTGCTTCAGGGGCCGGAACACCCGGCGCATCACCAGCCAGGCCCCGCCCACGAGGAGGGTGACCACCGTGGCGACGAGGAAGAGCAGGCGCACCGGGGCGGGCGGCCGCGCGAGGCGGCGCGGGAGTTCGAAGACGAACCGATCCGCGCCCCGCTCGACCACCACCACCTGCCGGTTTCCCTGCCCCCCGATCCGGACTCCTTCGTACCCGTCGATCTCCCGGAGGCGCAGGTGACGCCAGGGGCTCGCGTCCCTGCCGGTGGACCACCGATCCCGCGTTCCCTCGTAGGCGATGGCCAGGGAGGAGCGGTGGCTGATCTGCAGGGCACGCTCCAGCGACGGCGGATCGCCGAGTTCGCCGACGAGATAGCTGATGTAGTCCGCGATCTGGCGGTCGGCCGGTCGCACGCCGTGGGAGTTGAAGGTCCAGGCGAAGAAACCCACGACGAGCAGATTGAGCAGAAGCCCGGTGAAGAGAAAGACCAGCAGCAGCCGGGTGAACGCCGACGCGGGGAACGGTCTAGGGCGCTGCCTCACCGGGGTCCTCCCGCTGCGTCTCCTGCGCGATGAAGACGTACCCCGCCCCCCAGACGGTGCGAACGAAGCGGGGGGACTTCGGGTCGTCGCCGAGCTTCTGGCGCAATCGGCTGACGGTCACGTCGACCGTGCGGTTGAAGGCCTCGTGCTCGATCCCGCGCAAGGTCTCCAGGATTCGATCGCGGTCGAGCACCTCCCCGGGCTGGTCCGTCAGAAGCCGCAGGACCTCGAACTCGTTCGTCGTGAGTTCGACCGGGGCGCCCTCCAGCGTCGCCTCCCGGCGCGCGAGATCGATGACGAGGGGACCGAACCGCCGCACCTCCCGCCCCGCGGCGCGCGGTCGGCGGAGCACGGACTGGATCCTCGCCACGAGTTCGCGCGGCTCGAAGGGCTTGGGGAGATAGTCGTCGGCGCCGAGTTCGAGCCCCACGATGCGGTCCGCGACCTCTCCCCGGGCGGTGAGCATGATGATCGGGACGCCGTCGGTGCGGCGGATGGTGCGGCAGAGGTCGAATCCGCTCATCCCCGGGAGCATGACGTCGAGGATGATCAGGTCGGGGTGGTGCGCGTGCAGCGCGCGGAGGCCGTCGGCCGGGGTGACGGCGGCGACGGTGCGCATTCCGAAGTCGGCGAGGTAGGTTCCCAGCAGGGCGTTGAGCTTTGCGTCGTCGTCGATGATGAGCACCAGTGGCTTCATGTCTGTCGTCCGCCTCGCAAAATACGGCATCCCCCCCTCCCCATTCTGCGGGGAGGGGGGATGCCTGTTGCGTCCGGCTATTTCCCGTCGTGCTTTTCGTCCCGCTTTTCGCAGTGCCTGCCGCCGTGCTTCCCGCTGCACGCGCCGCCTTCGCCG
>Ga0315271_10002970_pt1 | contig 10692 bp, 8 predicted proteins | sample C3_top_MG_FD_204664 | JGI IMG/M metagenome (GOLD analysis project Ga0315271, IMG submission 204664) | Sediment microbial communities from Yellowstone Lake, YNP, Wyoming, USA - C3_top | ecosystem: Environmental > Aquatic > Freshwater > Lake > Sediment | place: USA: Wyoming | collected 2017-08-01
CCTCCGCGTGGTAGAGGCCTACCGGGCGTTGGCGATGGAGAGCGGCGTGCTCATCCCGGCCCAGTACGCGCAGGCACAGTCCATCGCACGGCGGATCGAGCTGGCCCTCATCGTGAACCCGATGGAGCTGCGACCCTGCCACAACGACTTCCTGCCCGGGAACCTGATCGACGACGGGTCCCGGATGCGGATCGTGGACTGGGAGTACGCCGGGATGGGGGACCCGTTCTTCGACCTCGGCAACTTCAGCATCAACAACGACCTGACCGAGGACGAGGATGCCGCCTTCCTGGTCGCCTACGATGGCGATCCCCATCCGCGCCCGGACCGGCTGGCGCGCCTCGTCCTGTTCCGCGTGGTCTCCGACTTCAGGGAGGCGATGTGGGCCGTGCTCCAGGAGGGGATCAGCACGCTGGACGTGGACTTCAAGGCATACGCGGCGGAGCACTTCGACCGGCTGATCGCGAACGCGCAGACGGCGCGGTTCGAGCGCGCGCTGCAGGACGTCGCCTCGGACTAGATTTCGGGGCGCCCCGCGCCCTGCCCTACCCGCGTGGCAAGTACCGGGGCGGCGGGTGCGCAGCGGGCTGGCGCTAGACTCCGCCGATGCGATCCCAGGCCACAGCCACCGCGCGCCGAACCCGGCTGCTTGTCGGCGTGGCGGTGATGGGCCTCGGCACCCTGGTGGTGCTGGGCGGCCTTGTCCGGCTCTCGGGCGAGCGCGGCGGGCCGGCATCGGTGACGTCCCCGCCTGCAACGCCGCCGGTCGTCGCCGCCTCGACCGCGCCCGAGGGCACCCTGGGTGCCGGTTCCGGGCTGCCGTCAGCACCGCCGTCAGCACCGCCGGTGGACCTGGTCGCGGTGGGGGACATCGGCCGCTGCGACAGCACCGCTGACGACGACACCGGCCGCCTGGCGGCCTCCCTCCCCGGCGCCATCGCCCTGCTGGGCGACACCGCCTACCCGAGCGGCACGATGGCAGACCTGGAGCAGTGCTTCGGCGCATCCTGGGGCCAGGTCAAGGACCGGGTGCTGTTCGCCGCCACGGGCAACCACGACGACATGACCGACCGCGGCCTGCCGCTCCAGCGCTACCTGGGCGAGGCCGCCGTGCGGGGCGGCTACACCTACTTCGCGCAGGACCTGGGGGCCTGGCATGTCGTCGTGCTGGACGCCAATTGCAGCGTGGTCATCGGAGGTTGTGGGCCGGACTCCCCGCAGGTCCGCTGGCTCAAGGCCGACCTCGCGGCCAGCTCCGCCCGGTGCACGCTGGCGCTCTGGCACCAGCCCCGCTGGAGCAGCGGGGACCACGGCAGCCTCGCGGACTCCGCCTCGTTCTGGGACGCCCTGTATGCCGCCGGTGCCGACCTCGTGCTCAACGGACACGACCATGACTACGAGCGCTTCGTGGCCCAGGACCCGGCGGGTGCGCCCGATCCGGTGAGGGGCATCACGGAGTTTGTCGTGGGGACGGGCGGCGGCGTGCCGCGGCCGTTCGAGCACCCGTTGGCCACCTCCGTCGCGCGCACCTCCGAGACGTTTGGTGTCCTCGCCCTCACGCTGCGCGCGGACGGCTGGTCGTACCGGTTCGAGGGCACGTCGGGCACCTTCACCGATGCCGGGGACGCCACCTGCCACTAGCGGGGCGGAAACGCGAGACGGGCGGACCAGGCAGCGACCGGGCCGCTACCCTTCGCCGATCGGTGGCAGGGAGGAGGCTGGAACGCGATGGTCGAGCATGCACGGGCGGTCGTCATCGGTGGCGGCGTCGGCGGGACGTCCATCGCCTATCACCTGGCCGAGCTCGGCTGGACTGAGATCGTCCTCCTAGACCGGGCGGAGCTGACGTCAGGGTCCACGTTCCACAGCGCGGGCCTGGTGGGCCAGCTGCGCAGTTCGACCACGCTGACGCGGATGCTCATGTACAGCGTGGACCTGTACCGGCGGCTGGCAGCGGAGACCGGCATCGATCCGTCCTGGCACGAGGTGGGCTCGCTGCGCCTGGCCTCCACCGGGGCACGGCTGGAAGAGCTCAAGCGCCAGGCGGGCTGGGCGCGGACCTTCGGGCTGCCCCTCGAGGTGATCAGCGCCGGGGAGGCCCAGGACCGCTTCCCGCTGATGACCACCGATGGTGTCCTCGGCGCGGTCTGGCTGCCCACCGACGGCTGGCTCGACCCCTCCAACCTGGCGTTCGCCCTCGCCGCCGGCGCGCGCAAGCGTGGCGCACGGATCCTCAACCACCACCGTGTCACGGCGATCCACGTCCGTGACGGCCGGGTGACCGGCGTGTCCGGCGACCACAAGGGCGAGCCGTTCGCCATCGACGCCGACGTGGTGGTCAACGCGGGCGGCATGTACGCCGCCGAGATCGGCCGCCTGGCCGGCGTCACCGTGCCCCTGGTGCCGATGGCCCATCAGTACCTGCTGACGGCCGCGATCGAGGGTGTCACGAGGGACCTGCCGCAGCTGCGCGATCCCGACAACCTCGTCTACTTCCGCGAGGAGACGGGCGGCCTGCTGATGGGCGGGTACGAGCGCAACCCGGCGCCATGGTCGCTGGACGGGATCCCTGCGGACTTCAACCACCGCCTGCTGGAGCCCGACTGGCCCCGCTTCGAGGAGATCCTCGACGGCGCCATCCGGCGTGTCCCGGCCATGGAGAACGCCCAGGTCACGAAGATGATCAACGGTCCCGAGGCGTTCACCCCGGACAACGAGTACATCCTGGGTGAGAGCGAGGTGCGCGGGTTCTTCGTGGCCGCCGGCTTCTCGGCCCATGGGATCGCGGGTGCCGGCGGCATCGGCCGCCAGGTGGCGTCCTGGATCGTGGAGGGGGAGCCGGAGCTCGATCTCTGGAAGATGGACATCCGCCGCTTCGGGCCGCAGTACCGCAGCCGGGGCTTCACCCTCGCCAAGGCCGTCGAGAACTACGCGACCTACTACGACATCCACTACCCCAACGAGGAGCGTGTGGCCGGGCGGCCCCTCCGCCTCTCCCCGGCCTACCCGCGCTTGCAGGGACTGGGAGCGGTCTTCGGGGAGAAGAGCGGCTGGGAGCGCCCCAACTGGTTCGAGCCCAACGCGGCGGGCGCGGGCGTCGCGGCAGCCGCGGACCTCGAGGCGCTCCGCCCTCGCGGTTGGGCGGGGGAGCACTGGAGCCCGGCCATCGGCGCCGAGGCGCTCGCCACGCGGACCACCGCCGCCCTGTTCGACGAGTCGTCCTTCGCCAAGATCGAGGTGGCCGGGCCCGGCGCGATGGCCCTGCTGCAGTGGCTGTGTGCCAACGACGTGGACCGGCCCGTGGGCGCCGTGACCTACACCCAGCTGCTCAACCGGCGCGGCGGCATCGAGTGCGACCTCACCGTCACGCGGACCGCGCCGGACCGCTACCTCCTGGTCACCGGCACGGCCTTTGGCAACCACGACTCGGCCTGGATCCGCAAGCACGTCCCCGACGACGGGTCGGTGGTCGTCACGGATCTCACCTCCGCCCGGGTCGCCTTCGGGCTGTGGGGTCCGCGGGCCCGCGACATCCTCGCCGCCACCACCACGGACGACCTCTCCAACGAGGCGTTCTCGTACATGACGGCCCGCCAGATCACCATCGGCAACGTCCCGGTGCTGGCCGTCCGCGTCACGTACGTGGGCGAGCTGGGCTGGGAGCTCTACGCGCCTGCCGAGTACGGCGCCGTGCTGTGGGACACGGTCTGGGAGGCCGGCCGCGCATACGGCCTGGCCGCCGGCGGGTATCGCGCCATCGACGCGCTGCGCCTGGAGAAGGGCTACCGAGCCTGGGCGGCGGACATCACGCCGGAGGAGACGCCCTTCGAGGGCGGCGTCGGGTTCGCCGTGCGCCTGGAGAAGGGCGACTTCCTGGGCCGCGACGCCCTGATCGCCGCGAAGGCCGCCGGTCCCCGCAAGCGGCTGCGCTGCCTGGTGCTGGACGACCCCCGCTCCGTGTGCCTGGGCAACGAGCCGGTGCGGATCGACGGGGTGGTGGTGGGGCGCGTGACCTCGGGCGGCTACGGGTTCGCGGTGGGGCGCAGCATCGCCTATGCCTACCTGCCTCCCGGCGCGGCGATCGGCAGCCGGGGTGACGTGGACGTCTTCGGGACGTGGGTGGGCTTCGAGGTGGCCAGGGAGCCGCTCTGGGACCCGGCCGGCGACCGCATCCGCGCGTAGACCCGGACCCGGTACCCGCGCACGCTCCCCGCAGTCGCGCGCAGGCCCCGGCATCCGCGCCGAGGTCAGGGCATCATCTCGCCATGACCGCTGCCGACCTCGAACCCGACTACGGACCCGCCTGGTCCGCTTCGCTGGCCCGCGTGCCGGCGGCCACCCTCCGCGAGTGGACGGACTTCGCCCTCTCGCTGTGCGACGCCGCCGACGAGATCGCCCTCCGCCACTTCCGGCGCGACCTCACGATCGAGCGCAAGCCCGACCGCTCCTTCGTGACCATCGCGGACCAGGGCATCGAGCGGGTCCTCCGCGAACGCATCCTGGAGCGCTACCCGGACCACGGCCTCGTGGGCGAGGAGTACGGGGACCAGGACGGCACGGGGTCCACGCGCTGGTACATCGACCCCATCGACGGCACCCACAACTACATCCGGGGCGTGCCCCTGTTCGGGACCCTGCTGGGGATCGAGCACGAGGGCGAGCTCCAGGTGGGCGTGATCTCGGCGCCGGCCATGCGCCAGCGCTGGTTCGCGTACCGGGGCGGCGGCGCCTGGTCGCGGGACCTGGATGGCGAGCGGCAGATCCACGTCTCGCGCATCTCGGACGTCGCGGACTCCCAGCTCCTCTACGGGTCAGCGCGCGACACGGCCGACAGCGGGTTCATGCCGGGCTTTGACGCGCTGATGCGGTCCGCCTGGCGCGAGCGCGGCTTCGGTGACTTCTGGGGCTACGCCCTGGTGGCCGAGGGCGCTGCCGAGGCTATGCTCGAGGTGGGCATGCACTCCTGGGACCTGGCGGGCCCCGTGGTCGTCATCGAGGAGGCCGGCGGGAAGGTGACCGACATCAACGGCGAGCGCCGGATCGATGCGCCGTCGTTCATCGGGTCCAACGGGCATATCCACGCCGAGGTGCTGCGGCGTCTCCGCGAGGGCTGACCGGGGCTAGCGATCGTCGCCAGGGCGCCGGTAGGTAGCCAGCGTGAAGCAGACGGCGACGACCGCCACCGCGAACAGGATCCCAAGGACCGGCTGGTCCTCGGCGACGGCCCAGCCGAGCGCCATAAGCGCACCGCAGATCCCCGCCAGCACGAGGCCCAGCCGCATGATCGGGCGCTGCGCCGGGTAGGACTCGCCCGGGCTCACCGCCGTTGCCCCGTGCGCGGCGGCCGCCCAGTCTGCGGCCGACGGCGCTCCGTCCGGCTGGAGCCCCGCCGGCACCAGCTCGACCCCGTCCGGCACCCCGTCCCGGTCCCCGGCCAGGAGGAGGCCCAGGTCACCGGCCCCGCCGAGCACCAGCAGCCCGGGCTCGCCGAGGATCGCCGCGTCCACCGGGTCGAGGAGGTCCTCCATGACGGCCACCGCGACGGCGTCCTCGATCGCGCTGATGACCGAGGCCTGGTCGTCAGTTCGGGACACCGTGTGGTACGCGGAGCCATAGGGTCGCGTGGGCCACTGGTCCACGAACCGTCGGAGGAGTGCCTCGCGCACGGCGTCGCGTGCCTCGTCCAGCAGGTCGCCGCGGCCGGCGCGGTCGGCGGCGAGCTCGAGGGACTCGATCAGGGCATCTCGCTGCTCCGGGTCGGGGTGGGGGACCGGCGCCGAGTTGAGATCGGCCGGGGAGAGGCGATCGACCTGTTCGAGGAGCGCCTCGAGGCGGGCACGGGCCGCGTGCTCGCCCGGCTTCGCCAGGCGGTTGGGCTGGGTGTTGTACATGTCCGTCACCCGCTACCGCGTCGCCGCGACGCGTCGAAGACCCATCAGCAGTGCGATGACCACGATGACGCCGGCCAACAGCCAGTACCCGGCCGCGACCGTCAGGGTCTCGACGGCGATCACCACCGCGACGACCGCGATCCGGAGCAGGCGCATCCGGTGCGATGGGCCAAGCTCCGGGTCATCCGGGACCTCGAGCGCACGACCCAGGGACCCCTCCGAGGCCGCGCCCGTCGAGAGCCCGACAATCTCCTGGGCGTCGAGCGCGAACGCCGCCGCAACCTCCGGGTCGAGCGCATCGGCCACGACGACAGCGGCCGCCGCGTCCGCAAGCGTCTCCACGATGGCCACCCGGTCCTCGACCGTCCCCTGTGACACGCCCCAGTTGAGGGCAACCCAGGTCGGGTTCAGCGTTCCTTCGGCGTAGCGGCGCAGCACCGCGTCCCGAGCGAGCCCGCGGGCCTCGTCCACCAGCGCCGTCCGGCCCGTCTGCGTGGCCGCGGCCTCGACAGCATCGAGCAGCTCCTCGCGCTCCTCGTCGGCGGCGAGCCGGTACCCGAGACGGCCAAGCTCTGCCGGAGTCAGGCGGTCGATCCCCGCGAAGAGCGCCTCGAGGCGCGCCCGCGCAGCAGCCTCGCCGGTATCGATGACCATGCCCACCCCCCGGTGGCCGACGCGGCCCCGGATGGTCCGGGGTCTGCGCCCAAAGCCTACGCCCCGGCGGCGACCAGCGCCTCAGCGAGGATGCCCAGGGCGAGGTCCACCTCGTCGGCCGTCGTCACGAGCGGCGGGATGATCCGGACCACGTTGACCGACGTGCCGGCCGTGAGGATCATCAGCTTGCGTGCGAAGCACTCGGCCTGGATCCGCTTGGTGACCTCGGTGTTGGGCACACGGCCGTCGCCCTCGCCCGGCTTCACGAGCTCCATCGCGACCATCAGGCCCAGTCCCCGCACATCGCCGATGGATGGATGCTTCGCCTGGAGTGTCCGCAGCCCGTCGAGGAACTGCTGTCCACGTTCGCGAGCGTTGGCGACAAGCCCCTCGTCCTCGATGACGTCGAGGGTGGCCAGCGCGGCGGCGCAGGCGACGACGTTGCCGCCGTAGGTGCCGCCGTGGGAGCTGACGGGGAACTTGTCCATGATGTCCCGGCGGGCCAGGATCCCGGACAGCGGCAGCCCGGAGGCGATGCCCTTGGCCATGACCAGGATGTCCGGCTCCACGTCCCAGTGGCGGACCGCGAACAGCTCACCGGTGCGCCCGAAGCCCGTCTGGACCTCGTCCGCGATGAGCAGGATCCCGTGCTTCTGCGTGAGCGCCCGGAGGCGCGGCAGGAAGTCCGGCGGCGGGACCAGGTAGCCGCCCTCGCCCATGACCGGCTCCACGATGATCGCCGCCACCTGGCTCGGGTAGATCATCTGGTGGAAGAGCAGGTCCAGCTGCTCCTCCCAGTCGCAGGTGCAGGCGGCGGGATCGTGCGAGCCGCCCGCGGCGCGGAAGCAGTACGGGTACGCCGTGTGGTAGATGGAGCCCGCCAGCGGCTCGAAGGCGGCGCGGTAGACGTCCTTCGCCGCCGTGAGCGCCATCGCGTTGCCGATCCGGCCGTGGAACGCGTAGCGGAACCCGATGACCACCGGCCGGCCGGTGGCGACGCGCGCAAGCTTGACGGCGGCCTCCACGGCCTCCGCGCCGGAGTTGGACAGGAACGCGCTCCAGGGCCCGCCGGGCAGGAGGCCCGCCAGCCGCTCGTAGAGCTGCAGCCCCGGCTCGTGGTAGACGATGTTCTGCTGGCCGTGGAGCAGCTTGGCGGCCTGCGCCTGGATGGCAGCGACCACGCGGGGGTGGGCGTGGCCGGTGTTGGTCACGCCGATGCCGGACGTGTAGTCGAGGTACCTGTCGCCCTCGGGCGTCACCAGCCAGCTGCCCTCGCCGTGGTCCACGACCAGGTTCGTGATCCGGCCCCAGACGGCTGGGACGACGGAACGGTCGGGGAGGGGAGCGGACACGGCATCAGCCCCGGGCAGCGTGGCGGTCATGGGTGCCTCTACTTCTTGCGGCGTCCGCGGATCGTGGTGATCAGCACCGCACCGACGGCCACCAGGAAGATGATCGTGCCGACGACGTTGACCTGGGGCGGCACGCCGATCCGGTTCTTGGCGTAGATGAACATCGGGAAGGTCTGGGCCTTGCCCGAGGTGAAGTTCGTGATCACGAAGTCGTCGATGGACAGGCTGAACGCCAGCAGGGCCGCCGCGATGATCCCGGGCAGGATCAGCGGGAAGGTCACCTTCCAGAACGTCTGGAGCTCGTTGGCGTAGAGGTCCATCGCAGCCTCTTCGAGGTGGCGTGGGAAGCCGGAGAGCCGGGCGCGGACCGTGACCACCACGTAGCTGATGTTGAACATCACGTGGGCGATCAGGATGGTCGTGAAGTTGAGCGGGAAGAACGGGTCGTTGCCGATGGACACGAACATGGTGAGCAAGGACGCGCCGAGGATGATCTCGGGCGTGGCCATCGGCACGAAGATCAGGGCGTTGGTCGCCTTCCGGATGCGGAAGTCGTAACGAACCAGCGCCAGGGCGACCAGCGTGCCCAGCACCGTGGCGATGGCGGTGGACAGGAACGCGATGACGAGGCTCAGGCCGACCGCCTGGGGCAGCCCGTCCACCTGGAGCGGGTGGAACCAGTACTTGAGCGTGAAGCCCTGCCAGACGACGTTGCTCTTGCCGGCCGGGTCGTTGAAGCTGAACAGGATGATTATCGCCACGGGCAGCAGCAGATAGATCACCGCGAGGGCCGTGTAGACCAGCAGCAGGTACTTGTCGACGAGCCTGCGGACCAGGACGCCGGGGCCGGACGGCTTGCGCGGGACGGGAGCGGAGACGGCGGTCATCTCACATCCTCCCGGTGGACAGGTCGTCCGTGCCGAGCACCCGGGCATAGATGGCGACCACCGCCAGGACGCCCGCCATCAGCATGAACGAGAGGGCGGCCGCGGTCGGGTAGTCGTTCTGGGTCAGGAACTTGTTCTGGATGACGTTGCCGATCATCCGTGTGTCCGGGTTGCCCAGGAACTCCGCGTTGACGTAGTCACCGATGGCCGGGATGAACGTGAGCAGCGAGCCCGCGAACACGCCCGACAGGGATAACGGGAACGTCACCCTGATGAACGACTCCGATACCAGGTACCAGCCCGTGAAGGCGCCCATCGAGCCGCCCAGGATGGCCATGACCGGCCAGTTCCAGTTGAAGATCACACCCAGGACCGCGGCCAGCGTGCCGCCCACCAGGCCGCCGATGATCAGCCCGCCCGGCCTCCATGGCCCGGCGTAGAGATCCTTGGCTGCTTCGACGAGCCGGCCGTCCACCTTCTCGATGGCGACGTAGATCGGGAGCGTCATGAATGGCAGGAAGTTGTACGTGATGCCGGAGATGACCGCGATGGGCGTTGCCAGGAGCCGGAAGTCGTCGGGCACAAGGCCGAAGCCCTTGAGGGGTCCGAGGACGATGCCCGAGTCCGCGAGGATGATCTTCCAGGCGATCGTGCGCAGCAGGAAGCTGGTGAAGAACGGGGCGACGACCAGGAACAGCAGCAGGTTCTTCTGGGCGCCGCCCTTGGTGGCGATCGTGTACGCCAGCGGGTACGCGATGAGGAACGTCAGCAGTGTGGCCGCCGCGGCGTACACGATGGATCGCCCGTAGTACGGGGCGAACTGGTTGAACGCGTCCGTGTAGTTCGTGTAGTTCTCGAAGGAGAAGGTGAACCCCTTCTCCAGCGACCCGCTCCAGAAGCTCGCGATGAACATCTGGATGCCCGGGTACACGTAGAACACGGTGAGCCAGAGCATGCCCGGCGCAAGGAGGGCATACGGAGTGATCCAGGAATGACGCTTCAGCCAGACGCCCACGCTGGGACCTCGTACGGGTTCCGTGGCGGCCGAGGGATCAGCCGACGCCGATCACCTTGGCGAACTGCTCGTTGAAGTAGGCCTCGTCATCCTCCGTGAGGGCGCCGAAGATGTGCAGACGCGCGACCCAGTCCGCCGGCGGGTTGATCAGGGGGCTGTCCTTCTTCTCGGGCGCCAGCTTGGCCAGGATCTCGTCCGAACCCTTCACAGGCGAGACGTAGTCCACGGCCACGGAGACGTGTGCCGAGACCTCGGGGTCGTAGTAGTAGTTGATGAGCTTCTGGGCGGCGTCGGCGTGGACGGCGCCCTTGGGGATCATCAGGTTGTCGGTCCAGAGCATGCCGCCCTCGCTGGCGAGCGCGAACTTGAGGGTGGCCTTGTCGATCTGCGCCTGGACCATGTCCCCGGACCACGCCATCGCCACGACGGAGTCGCCGGACTTGAGGTCCTCGGTGTAGGACTGGCCCTTGACGTCCCGGATCACGCCGTCGGCCTTGGCCTGCTGCATGAGCGCGACGGCCTTGTCGCAGGCCGCGCGGGTGGGCGTGGCGGGGTCGTCACCGTTGAACAGCATCGCGAGGCCAACGGCGTCACGCATCTCGGTCAGGTACTCGACCTTGCCGTTCCACTTCGGGTCGCCCTTGAACAGGGCGGACAGGCTGGTGAGGTCGCCGGTCACGGCTGAGTCGAACCCGAGCCCGGTCATGCCCGAGCGCCACGGCGCGTGGTGCTTCACGCCCGGGTCCCAGTCCACGGCCGTGTAGACATCCTTGATGTTGGCGACGAGGTTCGGGACTGCAGCGCCGGGCAGCTCCTCGATCCAGTTGAGACGGATCAGGCGGGCGGCCATCCAGTCCGTGAGGGTGATGATGTCCCAGCCGCTGTCCTTGCCC
>Ga0315271_10002972_pt1 | contig 10691 bp, 10 predicted proteins | sample C3_top_MG_FD_204664 | JGI IMG/M metagenome (GOLD analysis project Ga0315271, IMG submission 204664) | Sediment microbial communities from Yellowstone Lake, YNP, Wyoming, USA - C3_top | ecosystem: Environmental > Aquatic > Freshwater > Lake > Sediment | place: USA: Wyoming | collected 2017-08-01
ACTCTACGCTGATGACGCGGTGGTCGCGCCCGCGCATCGCGGGCACGGTGTCATGGCCCTCATCATGCGATTTGCGATAGCGGATCTGGCCGCGCAGGGGCACGACAGCCTGTTCAATTTGAGCGCCGGCCCGGCCACCTTGAAATTGTCGCTGCAGATGGGATGGTGCAGCGCTGGCTGGATGCGGCCGATGCGTCGCAAGTCGCTGCAGACCCGGCTGCGACGCAAGATCCGGTGGCTCGTCGGCAAGGTGCAGTGGCCTATACGCTCGCGCAATGGGCAATCAAAGGGCGGTGTCGCGCCATCATCTACGTCCCTTGAAGATCTCGATGAGTTTCGGATCGGCCTCGCGACACGGCGATTCCCGCAGATCACGGTCACGTCCACGGCGCGGTGCACCGAGATGGCCATCCTGGTGCAGCAGATTGCCGCTACTGGAAAGCTTCGGCACGCACGTGATGCCACGTATTTCCGCTGGCGTTTCGCCAATCCGCTCAGTCGCTATCGATTCCTCTATTGGGACGAGGGTGGGCTCGATGGGTACCTCGTGCTGCATGAGTACACGTCGGACCGCGTGGATCGGGAGCTTGTCAACATCGTGGACTGGGAAGCGCGTACGCCGGCAATGCAGGCCGCATTGCTCGAGGTCGCTAGCGCATTGACGCGCAGGCGGGTATTGACGTCGTGGTCGGCTGGACTGCCGCGCACGACGGTTGATCTCTTGCGCAGCCACGGCTTTCGCGCGGACCGTGAGCCGCTGGACGACTTGGCCGTGCCATCGCTGATCGTGCGGCCGCTACGCGCCGAACCCGCGGCCGACGTGTTCAAGATCCTCGGATTGGACGCGCTGAATCTCGCCAACTGGGAACTGCGCATGTTGTTCTCGATGTTGGGTTGACCAAATCGAGCACGGCGACTGGATATCGAAGCAATGCGCCCGGAACTCAGTCGGCTTGCGCCACCATCACCGGGAGCGCGACGCGGAATTGGTGCCGACGACCCATTGGACGAGCCTGCTGCGACGCCCGCCCATGTCGAGCGCCATGTCGCGCACCTCGGTCCATGCCTGCAGATTCATGGCGCGTATCAGGGTTCCATAGACGGCGACTCCAAACGGCACCAGTACCACCAAGCGCAGCCAGGGTGCGTGGGTGCTCAGCAAGCAGCGATCGGCGATTCCCAGCGCGACGGCCATCGCGAGCGCACAGCAGAATGGTGCCGCCACATTGCGCAACAATTCGCCCAGGTGAAGGTCCACCAGCCTGCCTGCGGCAATCCAGGTCGGGAACATGACACCGATGTATCCACCCACTGTGTAGGCAATCGCGATACCAAGTAGACCCCAGTGCATGCCGATCAGGACGCCGGATATGCGAACGACCGCGGAAATGATGCCGAGCCGGAACAGGATGTCGGGCCGCTTGCGCGACAGAAATATCCATGCCGCCGTGTTGTAGACCGATTGCGCCAGTCCCGCGAGACAGAGTACTTCCACCATGGCGATCGCGCCTCGCCATTTCTCGCCATAGACCCCGAGAATCGCGGGTTCGGCCAGGACTCCCAGCCCCAGCATCAGCGGGAACGTCACCAGCGCGATCATACGGTTGCCACGCAGATAGACGCGTTTTAACGCGGCGATCTCATCGCCGAGCGCCGACATGGCCGGGAACATGACCGACGTCGTCATGTGGGTCACGTTGTCTAGCGGCATGCGCATCAGCTTGTCGGCAAGCCGATAGACACCGAGCGCCTCGCCGCCGAGCACCCGTCCAACGATTAGTTTGTCGAAATTTTGCGCCCAATAGCCGACGACGTTGAATCCGACTATGGAGCGTCCGAAGGCCACGAGCTCTTTGATCGAACCGCCATCGAAATCGATGCGTGGGCGCCACGATGAACACATGTAGGTAATGCCGGTCCTCGTCACCGCCAACGCGATCACTTGCGCGACAAGGCTCCAGACTCCCGCACCGGCAAATGCCAGCGCCATGGCAGCAATTCCCGATATGCCGATGGCCGAGGCTTCGATCTGGAATCGCGCGCGAAAATTGAGATCCCTTTGAAGAAGCGCGTTCGGGACGACAGCAAGAGACACGACCACGAATGTGCTTGCAACTGCGACCGTCACCGACCGTAGTTGCGGTTCCCTGTAGAACTGCGCCACCAGGGGCGCCGCGAGCGCGAACATGGCACAAAGCGCGGCACCCAGACCGCCCGCCAGCCAGAACACTGTCTGGAGTTGTTGATCGGTAATGTCTTGCTTCTGAACGATCGATGTGCCGAGGCCGAGATCGGCGATGCTCGCGGCAAAGCCGGTCATGACCACAATCATGGCCATCAGGCCGAAATCGGCAGGATTGAGCAATCGGGCGATGACGATCGAGACGCCAAATTGGATGACTTGGGCAACCGCCTGGGTGGCGCCGCTCCATTTCAATCCAGACAGGGTTCGATCGCGCAAATTGGACATGTCACGTCGTGATCCGACCTCCTCGGCACTTGTCGGCCGCGTGCCGCCTCAGGCGTCGTCCTACAGCTCTCTGCTCTCAGCCCATCAGGATCGACACCGACTTGGTCACCAGGTAGGCGTCGAGTGCTTCGGGCCCGCCCTCGCTGCCATAGCCCGAGTCCTTGACCCCGCCGAACGGCATTTCGGGTAGCGCCATGGCCGGCTGGTTGACCCACAGCATGCCGACCTCGAGCCGCTGCGACAGCGCGTGCGCTGTGGCCAGTGACCTGGTGTAGGCATAGCTCGCCAGGCCGTAGGGCAGGCGGTTGCTCTCGGCGATGGCTTCGTCGAGCGTGTCGAAGCCGCGGATCGCGGCCATCGGGCCAAAAGGTTCCTGGTTGAAGACCATCGCGTCGAGCGGCACTTCGGTGAGCACCGTCGGCGCGAAGTAGTTGCCGGCCGAGCCGATGCGCTCGCCGCCGAGCGCGAGCTTGGCGCCGCGCTTGACAGCGTCGGCGGTGATCTGCTGCATGGCCGCCAGGCGCCGCGGGTTGGCCAGCGGGCCCATCGTCGTGTCTGGTTCGAGGCCTGCGCCGACCTTGAGCTTTTGTGTCTGCGTCACCAGCGTGCGCTCGAACTCGGCACGGACGCTGTTGTGCACCAGGAAGCGCGTCGGCGAGATGCAGACCTGGCCGGCGTTGCGGAACTTGGCTGCACCTGCGGCTTTGACGGCCTGGGCAATGTCGGCGTCTTCGGCCACGATCACCGGTGCGTGGCCGCCGAGTTCCATCGTCGCGCGCTTCATGTGCTGGCCGGCCATCGCCGCCAGCTGCTTGCCGACCGGCGTCGAGCCGGTGAACGTGATCTTGCGGATCACCGGGTGCGGGATCAGGTAGCCTGAGATCTCGGCCGGGTTGCCGTACACCAGGCCGATCACGCCGGCGGGCACGCCGGCGTCAGCAAAGGCCTTCAGCAGCGCGGCCGGCGAGGCTGGGGTTTCTTCGGGTGCCTTGACGATGATCGAGCAGCCCGTGGCCAGCGCCGCGCATACCTTGCGCACGACCTGGTTGATCGGGAAGTTCCACGGCGTGAAGGCGGCCACCGGGCCGACCGGTTCCTTCAAAACGGTCTGCTGCACGGCCATGTTGCGCGGCGGCACGATGCGGCCATAGATGCGCCGGCTCTCATCGGCAAACCACTCGATGATGTCGGCCGACATCAAGGTTTCGCCCTTGGCCTCGGCCAGCGGCTTGCCCTGCTCCTGGCTCATCACCCGGGCGATGGCGTCGGCGCGTTCGCGCAGCAGCACCGCCGCGGCACGCATGAGCTTGGCGCGCTCGATGGCCGGCGTGTTGCGCCAGACGGCAAAGCCTTTCTCGGCGGCGGCCAGCGCACGGTCGAGGTCGGTCAACCCAGCGTGCGCGACGCGGCCGATCTCGGTGCCCGTCGCGGGGTTGACTACGGCCAGGGTTCGGCCGTCGGCGGCGTCGCACCAAATGCCCGCGATCAGGAGTTGGGTGTGGGGGTAGGTAGCAGCGGTCATGGTTGGGTGGGTGGTGGGTGGGAGCAGGGCATTTTCCTCCCTTGCCGCTCACCGTGCCGGCGCGCTCTCCAATATCCGCACCATCGCCGCGTACCCGCGCTCGCGCGCCAGCACCAGTGGTGTGCGGCCGCTGCGATCGGTGAGCTGCAAGTTGGCCTTGGCGTCGACCAGGGCCCTCAACGTCGACTGGTGGCGCGGACCGCCGTCGCCGAGCACGACAGCCTCGATCGCGGCCGTCCAGTGCAGGTTGTTGACATGGTCCAGCGGCGCGCCCGCACTGATCAACTGGCGCACCACGCCGTCGTGGCCCAGGTGCGCCGCGGCGATCAAGGCCGTGCCGTCGTAGCGGCTGGTCACGAGCTTGGCGCTCGCCCCCAGGGCGAGCAGCAGGCGCAGGGATTCTTCGTCGTCGGCGACTGACGCGATCGTGACCGCGTCGTAGCGGTCACTCTCGAGCCGGTCGAGGTCGGCGCCCGCCGCGGCCAGGACGCGAATGGCCTCGCGCTGGCGCGCGAACGTGGCCACATGCACAGCCGTGCGGCCGTGGCCGTCAAGGGCGTTGATGTCGCCTGCAGCGGCCAACGCCTGGCGCAATGCCGCCAGGTCGCCGCGCTGCGCGGCCGCGTGCAGGCCGCGGTAGGCGGCCACTTCACTGGCGCCCGGCGCTGTCTGGGACAGCGCCGCGAGTGGCATGGTGGCCCACAACAACAGCCACGCCCGCCGCATTGACGGCGCGGCCCCGGCCCGCATAGTCTCGGGTGTCGTCATCGTTGGCAGTCCGCTCATGTTCACAATCCTCCTGGTCACGTTGCTGCTCCTGACTGTCACTTCGTTGATCCACTATGAGTGCCTGAGTGGGCTGAATGCGCACTTGCCGGCGTTGAAGATGCCCAGCCGCACCAAGCTGCTGGTGGTGATTTTCACGACCTTCATCGCACATGTTGCCGAAATGGTGGTCTACGGCGTCGCCATATTCATGCTCGCCAGTTCCGGTATCGGCGGGGGCCTGCGCGGCAGCGACGCCTCCAGCCTGTTGGACTGCATCTACTTCTCCGCCGAAACATACACCTCGCTCGGGTTCGGCGATGTCTCCCCGTTCGGTGCGCTGCGCCTGCTGGTCGCTGCCGAGGCGCTGAACGGGCTGCTGCTGATCGGCTGGTCGGCGTCCTATGCCTACATTGCCATGGAACGCTATTGGGTTCCCACGCGCACGAACCGCGCACCTTGAAGCCGACGCGCTTCGGCCGCGCTGGCCGAGTCGTATGCGACGCTGCGCATCAGCCTGCTGGGTCAGTGCGCCGAGCGGCACGCAGCCGGCCGACGATGCCGGTGGGAAAGTGATAGACCGACAACACGAACAGCACGCCGAGCCAGAGCAGCCAGCGGTCGGGCGTGACCACGGCGCCGAGCAGCGGCACGCCTTCGAGCGCGCCGGCGCCGAGCTTGAGCAGGTCCTGCAGGTAGTTCTGCGCCAGCACGAACAGCACGCTGCCGATCACGGCGCCGTACAGCGTGCCCATGCCGCCGATGACGACGATGAGCAGGATGTCGAGCATGATCTCGAACGACAGCGTGGTGTCGGGCCCGGTGTAGCGCAGCCACAGCGCCAGCAGCGCGCCGGCCACGGTGGCGAACAGCGCGGCGAGCACGTTGGACAGCGTGCGGTAGACCACGCTGCGAAAGCCGATGGCCTCGGCGCGGAAATCGTTCTCGCGGATTGCCTGCAGCACGCGGCCGAAGGGCGAGTTGACGATGCGCAGCATGACCAGGAACAGCAGCGTAGCAGCGACGAACAGCAAGTAGTAGCTGATGACCTTGCCGTCGATTGCCAGCCCGAAAACCGGCTCAGCGAGGGCCTCGAACGACGGGCTGAGTAGCGAGGGGTTCTTGAAGCTCAACCCGTCCTCGCCACCGGTGAAGTCGCTCAATTGCGAAGCCAGGGTCTGGAACGCCGCCGCCACGGCCAAGGTGATCATGGCGTAGAAGATGGCCTTGACGCGCAGGCTGAACAGGCCGATGACGAGCGACAGCAGCAGCGAGACGGCGAGCGCTGCGACCAGGCCCGCGCCCACCGCGACCCAGCCTTCGCCCATGCGTGTGCTGGCGATCGCCACGCCGTAGGCGCCGATGCCGAAGAACATCGTGTGGGCAAAGCTGACGATACCGGTGTAGCCCAGCAGCAAATCGAAACTGGCGACGAGCACGATGAAGACCAGCATCTTGGCCGCCACCGACAGTGCCTTGGCGCCGGGGAACAGGAACGGCGCGAGGGCCAGGGCGACGACAATCAGCACCAGGGCCGCGGCCAGCCAGCGGCTCTTGGGCGTGTCGTGCGAGAGCAGGCGGTTCAGCATCTGGCGCGCACCCACCGGTCGCCATGGGCCTGTCGAAGGCTCGGGCGCTTCGACCGGCTCAGCCCGAACGGAACGATCGGGTTCATCGACTGGTCACCGGATACAGCCCCTGCGGCCGCCACAACAACACCGCCACCATCAGACCGATATTCGAGAACAGCGCGACCTTCGGTGCCAGGAAGCCGGCGTAGTTGGCCAGCAGCCCGACCATCAACGCGCCGACGAAGCAGCCGAGCGTCGACCCGAGGCCGCCGATGATGATGACGATGAAGATCAGCACGTTGACCTGGGCGCCGATCTGCGGCACCACACTCTGCTGGTACAGGCCCCAGAGCACGCCGCCCAGGCCGGCCAATGCCGAACCGACGACGAACACGCCGGTGAACAGGCGCTCGATGCGGTAGCCCAGGCTCTCGACCATCTCGCGGTCCTGCACGCCGGCACGCACCAAGAGGCCGACCTTGGTGCGGCCGAGGACCCACAGCATCAGCGCGAAGACCACCAGGCCGACGGCCACCGCCAGCACACGGTACTTCTCGATCGCGGCATCACCGAAGAGAAAAGCCCCGCGCAGCGACTCGGGCAACGGCAGCGGGATCTGCTGCGGCCCCCAGATCACCTTGATGATCTCCTCGCCGACAATCATGCCGCCCATCGTGATCAGGATCTGCTTCAGGTGCTGGCCATACACCGGGCGCACGATCACGCGTTCGAACGCAAAGCCGATGGCGCCGGCCATCGTCATTGCCGCCAACATGGCGACGAAGATCGCGCCCAGGTTGGGCAGCAACTGCGGCGACATCGTCCAACCGACCATGCCGCCCATCACGCTGGTGGCGACGAAGGCGCCGACGGCGATGAACACGCCATGGCCGAAATTGAGCACGTCCATCAGGCCGAAGACCAGCGTCAGCCCCGACGCGATGATGAAGACGATCAGCCCCATCGCCAGGCCGGCCACGGTGAGCGTGACCCAGGTCGAGGGCGAGCCGATCAGCGGCAGGGCACCCAGTGCGAGCGCGGCGAGCAGGGCCAGCGGTTTGGCATCGAAGCTGGCCCCGGGGATCGCACGCGCGCCCGCGTCTGGCATCACCGTCGCGGTCATTGGTGCACCCCCAGCGACAGACCGAGCAGGCGCTGCTGCAGTGCTTCATCTTCGGCCAGCTCGGCCATGCGGCCGCGGTGAACGACCCGGCCGTCGTCCATCACCGCCACGCTGTCGCCGAGCGCGCGCGCCATCTGGAAGTTCTGCTCGACGAGCAGGATCGTCGAAGCCTGGGCCTTGAGCTCGCGCAACGCGGCGATCAGGTTGTTGATGATCGACGGCGCCAGGCCCTTGCTCGGCTCGTCGATCAGCAGCAGCGCACGCGGCTCGATGATCGCGCGGGCAATCGCCAGTATCTGCTTCTGCCCGCCCGACAACTTGCCGGCCGGGAAGAGCCAGAACTTCTTCAATGCCGGAAAGAAGCCGAAGATCCACTCGAGGCGTCGCGAGTCAAGGTCTCCGGCGCGGCGCGCCTGCCGTGCGGCGAGTAGCATGTTTTCCTTGACCGTCAGGTCGCTGAAGATGCCCATCGTCTCGGGCACGTATCCGATGCCGGCCTGCGCGATCTCGGGCGTGCGCTTGCCTTGCAGGGACTGGCCTTTGAAGCTGACGCGGCCCTGCGATGCCGGCCACAGACCCATGATCGTTCGCAGCGTCGTCGTCTTGCCGGCACCGTTTCGGCCGAGCAGCATCGTCACCTCGCCTTCGGCCACGTCGAGGTCCACGCCATGCAGGATGTGGTACGCACCGATGTGCGTGTGCACGCCTTGAAGCTGCAACAGCGGCAAACTCATCTCCTCCGTTCGCCCTGCGCCTGTCCAAGGGCCGTGACCCGACGCTCGAAGGGCTTCGACAGGCTCAGTCCGAACGGATGCACTTCGATCGTCCTGGGATTGTCCAAGGGCAGACTCAACCCGAAGTGAAGGGCGCTCATGCCGGCTCCGTGGCCGCCATGCCGAGGTAGGCTTGTTGAACAATGGGTGACGCAATCACCGCCGCAGGTGCCCCATCGGCCACCAGCACACCGTTGTGCAACACGACGATGCGGTCGGCGAGTTCGCGCACCACATCCATCTTGTGTTCGACGAGCAGGATCAGGCGGTCGCGCCGGGTCTTCAGCGCGCGGATCAGCTCGAGCACGACGGGCACCTCGTCGACACTCATGCCCGCGGTCGGCTCGTCGAACATGTAGACCTTCGGGTCCAGCGCCATCAGCAGCGCGACTTCGAGCTTGCGTTGGTCGCCATGCGGCAGGCTGGCAGCGATGGCGTCGCGCTTGTCGGCCAGGCGCACCGCCTCGAGCAGGCTCTGCGCCTCGGTGATCCAGTCCTTGTGGTCGAGCCACACGTGCAACAGGTCCAGACCCGCCTTGCCGCGCCCCTGTTCGCGTGCTTGCACCGCCAGGCGCACGTTCTCCTGCACCGAAAGCTTCGGGAACAACTGGGTCTGCTGGAACGCGCGCCCCAGCCCGCGCCGCGTGCGCAAGGGCGCCGGCAGGCGCGTGATGTCCTCGCCAGCCAGCAACACCCGTCCCTCGCTGGCCCGCAACTGCCCCGAGATCAGATTGAACAGCGTCGTCTTGCCGGCGCCGTTCGGCCCGACGATCGCGGTCAGCGTGCCGGCCTCGAAGCGGCACGACACATGGTCCACCGCCACATGGCCGCCGAAGCGCACCGTGAGGTCACGGGTTTCAAGCACGGCGCTTCAGCAGGCTCAGCGCGAACGGTCTATCGCTTGTTCCTGATCGGAACGGCCATGTCTTCCGGCTTGATCTCGCGCACCAGCTCGGGCACGCCCCACTCGAAGGCCGGGTCGGCCTTGATCTTGAAATGGAACATCGACTGCATAGCCTGGTGGTCTTCCTTGCGGAAGGTCATCTTGCCCTTGGGCGTTTCGAAGCTCATGCCTTCCATCGCCGCGATCAGCTTGTCGGTGCCGGTGTCGCCCTTGGTCTTCTTCAGCGCCTCGACGACGGCGATTGCCGCGCTCATGCCGCCGGCGGTGAAGAAATCGGGCGGGCTCTTGAACTGCTTGTAGTGATTCGCCACCAGCCACTCGTTGGCTGCATTCTTCGGGATGCCGAAGTAGTAGTAGAGCGCGCCTTCCATACCCGGCACGCGCTTGAACAAGGTCATCGCGGGCAGGATGTTGCCGCCGGTGGCCAGCGTGATACCGAAGCGCTGCGGTTCGAGGTCGAGCATCTTGAAGGGCACCGCCAGGTTGCCGGCCCAGATGATGAAGACCACCTTGCGCCCTGGCTCGCCCTTGAGCTTGTCGAAGATGCGCTGCGCGGCGGCGGTGATGTCCGTCGCGCTCTGTGGCACGTACTCCTCGTGCACGACCTTGGCCTTCTTGATCGATTCCTTGAAGGCCTTGGCGCCGTCTCGGCCGAAGGCGTAATCCTGCGCCAGCGTGGCGATCGAAACACCCTCCTGGTCGAACGCCGCTGCGTTGGCAATCGCATCCTGCGAGCTGTTGCGGCCAGTGCGGAAGATGTACTTGTTCCACTTGTCGCCGGTGATCGAATCGGCCACCGCCGGCTCGACCAGCAGGATCTTCTTGTATTCCTCGGCCACCGGCAGCATCGCCAGCGCCACGCCCGAGCCGGTGGTACCGACCGCGATGTCGACCTTGTCGTCGCCGTACGCGGCGGCCAAGAGGCTCTTGCCCAGGTCGGGCTTGCCCTGGTCGTCCTTCTCGATTACGACCAGCTTCTTGCCGGCCACCGTCATCGTGCCGCCGGTGGCATAGTCCAGGCCCATCGTGAAGCCGACTGACGACTGCTTGGCGTAGGCCTCGAGCGGGCCGGTCTTGCCGTTGATGTGGGCGATGCGGATCTCGCCGGGCTTGGCCTGGGCCGATGCCGCCAGGGGCAACGCCGTCAGCGCGCCGAGCAGCAGCGCGGCAATGGGGAACTCGCGGTTCATGGGTGGGTTTCCTTTGGGGGGCGCTAGTGTGCGGGAGGCAGACAGTACAGCGCGGCATAACGTGGACGGGCAATTCACGCGCCACTTGGCGCCGATTTGGTGAAAACCCTGAGGAAATTCCGGGTGTCGGCACTTTGCGCAACGGCTTGCCTGCGGGCGCGTTCAGCGTTGCTCCTGCTGCGGTGGGCGTGAATGTACTTCGTGCAACCCTTGCGCCAAAGGGTCAACGCCCTCAGGCATTGTCCAATCCACGCGCAACGCGCCACCGCTCGTCCTCGACCCGGTGGGACTCCAGCAATCGCGTGCCGTCCTGCACCTGACGAACCTGTTGCACCTACTGCGCCGTGGCGAAGGCGGTGGCGACTAGCGCACC
>Ga0315271_10002974_pt1 | contig 10684 bp, 6 predicted proteins | sample C3_top_MG_FD_204664 | JGI IMG/M metagenome (GOLD analysis project Ga0315271, IMG submission 204664) | Sediment microbial communities from Yellowstone Lake, YNP, Wyoming, USA - C3_top | ecosystem: Environmental > Aquatic > Freshwater > Lake > Sediment | place: USA: Wyoming | collected 2017-08-01
TGGCTCTAATAGACTTGGGCTTTATTGTTTGAGCTATACAGTTTTGATGAATTGGGGAACACGTGAGTAATTCTTCTTTGCCGTTGCAGCAAGGTTTGTACGATCCGCGCCAGGAGCGCGACGCTTGCGGGGTGGGCTTTGTGGCTCATATCAAAGGCAAGCAAAGCCATGACATGGTGCGCCAGGGTTTGCAGATTCTGGAAAATCTGACTCATCGCGGCGCTGTGGGTGCCGACCCGTTGGCCGGTGACGGCGCGGGTATCCTGTTGCAGATCCCCGATCAGTTTTTGCGTGATGAAATGGGTTGGGGCAATATCCCCCTGCCACCCGCCGGCGAGTATGGTGTCGGGATGCTATTCCTGCCGCGCGATGCGGCTGCGCGTGCCGCGTGCGAGAAGATCGTCGCAGACAAGATCGTCGCCGAAGGCCAGAAGCTGTTGGGTTGGCGCGATGTGCCGGTGGATAGCAGCGGACTTGGCGAGAGCGTCAAGAAAGTCGAACCCGTCGTGCGCCAGGTGTTCATCGGGCGCGGCAAGAATTGCGCCGATGGCGATGCGTTCGAGCGCAAGCTGTTGGTGATCCGCAAGACCATGGAACATGCAGTAAGCGGCTTGAGCAAGTCGCAGGGCAAGGGCTTCTATTGTCCTTCGCTGTCTTCGCGCACCATCGTCTACAAGGGTATGCTGCTGGCCGACCAGGTGGGCAAGTATTATCTTGATTTGAAGGACGCAAGGTTGGTCAGCGCGCTGGCCCTGGTGCATCAACGTTTCTCCACCAATACTTTTCCTACCTGGAACCTGGCGCATCCGTTCCGGATGATCGCGCACAATGGCGAGATCAACACCGTGCGCGGCAACGTGAACTGGATGACCGCGCGCCATGCGGCGATGTCTTCCAAACTGCTCGGCGCAGACCTGGACAAGCTCTGGCCGCTGATCACCGAAGGACAATCCGACTCGGCCTGTTTCGACAACGCATTGGAACTGCTGGTGGCGGGCGGTTATTCGCTGCCGCACGCGATGATGCTGCTGATCCCCGAAGCCTGGGCTGGCAATCCGCTGATGGACGAGGAACGCCGCGCGTTCTACGAATACCATGCCGCGCTGATGGAGCCGTGGGACGGCCCGGCCGCCGTGGCTTTCACCGATGGGCGCATGATAGGGGCGACGCTGGACCGCAACGGCCTGCGCCCGGCGCGCTACCTGATCACCGACGATGACTTGGTGCTGATGGCTTCCGAGATGGGCGTGCTGGATATCCCGCAGCACAAGATCGTCAAGAAATGGCGCCTGCAGCCGGGCAAGATGTTCCTGATCGACATGCAGGCCGGGCGCATCGTCGATGATGCCGAACTGAAACACCAGCTCGCCACCGCAAAACCGTATCGCAAATGGGTCGACAGTTCGCGCTATTTCCTCGGCGACCTGCCGGAAGTGGCGGCCAAGCCAAAACTGAATGCGTCATTGCTGGATACCCAGCAGGCGTTCGGTTATTCTCAGGAAGACCTGAAATTCATCCTGGCGCCGATGGTGAACGCCGGTGAAGAACCGACCGGTTCGATGGGCACGGATGCCGCGCTGGCGGTGCTCTCGAACAAGAACCGCTCGTTCTACGATTACTTCCAGCAGTTGTTCGCGCAAGTGACCAACCCGCCTATCGACCCGATCCGCGAAGAGATCGTGATGTCGCTGACCTCGTTCATCGGCCCGAAACCCAACCTGCTCGGCATCGAAGAAACCAAGCCGATGCTGCGCCTGGAAGTGCATCAGCCGGTGCTGTCGAACGATGACATCTCGAAATTGCGCAACATCGACCAGCTCACGCAGGGACGTTATCGCTCGCTGGTGCTGGATATCACTTATCCGGCAACACAGGGCGCAGCGGGTTGCGAGAAAGCGGTACATGCACTGTGTGCCGCTGCCGACAAGGCCGTGGCCGATGGTAACAACGTGCTGATCCTGTCGGATCGCGCGATGTCCGCCAAGCGCGTCGCGATCCCCGCGCTGGTGGCGTGTTCCAAGGTACATCATCACCTGGTGCAGGCCGGGCTGCGTACCAGCACCGGCCTGGTGGTGGACACCGGCTCGGCCCGCGAGGTGCACCACTTCGCCTTGCTGGCAGGATACGGCGCGGAAGCGGTATGTCCGTGGCTCGCCTATGAAACCATCGCGGCGATGAGCCTGCCTACAAAGGTGGATGCGAAAGAAGCCAAGAAACGTTACATCAAGGCGATCAACAAGGGCTTGATGAAAGTGATGTCCAAGATGGGCATCTCCACGTACCAATCCTATTGCGGCGCACAGATATTCGAAGCGGTCGGCCTGAATGCCGGATTTGTCGCCGAGTATTTCACCGGCACGGCGACCCAGATCGAAGGCATCGGCTTGAACGTCGTTGCCGAAGAGGGGATGCGCACGCATCGCAACGCATTCGGCACCGACCCGGTGCTGGCCAACGCGCTTGAGGCGGGCGGCGAATATGCCTGGCGCGTGCGCGGCGAAGAACACATGTGGACACCCGATTCCATCGCCAAACTGCAGAACGCCACGCGCACCAACAGTGCCGCGACCTTCAAGGAATACGCGAAACTGATCAACGAGCAAAGCACGAAACTGAAAACCCTGCGCGGCCTGTTTGTGATCAAGTCTGCCGGTGCAGCGGTGCCGTTGGCGGAAGTCGAACCGGCCAAGGAGATCGTCAAGCGTTTTGCCACGGGTGCGATGTCGCTGGGTTCCATTTCCACCGAGGCGCATACCACTCTCGCGATCGCGATGAACCGCATCGGCGGCAAGTCCAATACCGGCGAAGGAGGAGAAGACCCGGCGCGCTTCAAGTCTTTGAAGGGCGGCGAGATGCTCTCCGACATCATCGGCAAGAATCGTATCGAGGCCGACCGTGAAATGAAAGCGGGCGACTCGCTGCGTTCCAGGATCAAGCAGGTGGCCTCGGGACGTTTCGGCGTGACCGCCGAATATCTCGCCAGTGCAGACCAGATCCAGATCAAGATGGCGCAGGGCGCGAAGCCCGGCGAAGGCGGCCAGCTGCCCGGCGGCAAAGTGTCGGAATATATCGGCAAGCTGCGCTTCTCGGTTCCGGGCGTCGGGCTGATCTCGCCGCCGCCGCATCACGATATCTATTCGATCGAGGATCTGGCGCAGCTGATCCATGACCTGAAGAATTCCAACCCGGCGGCATCGATCTCGGTGAAACTGGTTTCCGAAGTGGGCGTGGGTACGGTGGCTGCCGGCGTGGCGAAAGCCAAGGCCGATCACATCGTGGTGTCCGGATTCGACGGCGGGACCGGTGCATCGCCGATCTCATCGATAAAGCACGCGGGTACCCCGTGGGAACTCGGCCTGGCCGAGGCGCAGCAAACGCTGGTGCTGAACCAGTTGCGAGGGCGCATCGCACTGCAGGTGGACGGCCAGATCAAGACCGGGCGCGACGTGGTGATCGGCGCGCTGCTGGGCGCGGATGAATTCGGTTTCGCCACCGCACCGCTGGTAGTCGAAGGCTGCATCATGATGCGCAAGTGCCACCTCAATACCTGCCCGGTCGGTGTCGCGACCCAGGACCCCGACCTGCGCAAGAAATTTTCCGGCCAACCGGAGCACGTGGTGAACTTCTTCTTTTTCATCGCCGAAGAAGTGCGCGAATACATGGCGCAACTGGGGATCCGCAAATTCGAAGACCTGATCGGGCGCAGCGATCTGCTCGACGTGAAACACGGCATCGCGCACTGGAAGGCCCAAGGGCTGGACTTCTCCAAGGTGTTCCACCAGCCTCAAGTGGCAGCCAGTGTGGCACGCCGCCACACGGACAAGCAGGATCATGCGCTGGAAAAAGCGCTGGATAACCAGCTGATCGCCCAGGCGCAAAACGCGCTGAACAACAAACAATCTGTGAACATCGACAGCAGGATCAGGAACGTCAACCGTACCGTCGGCACGATGTTGTCGCATGAAGTCGCCAGACGCTATGGCCAGGCCGGACTGCCGCCTGACACCATCAACGTAAAATTCACCGGCACCGCCGGCCAGAGTTTCGGTGCCTTCCTGTCGCGCGGCATCTCGTTCGAGTTGCGCGGCGAAGGCAACGACTACGTGGGCAAGGGACTGTGCGGCGGGCGCATCGCCATCATGCCGCCGGCGGATTCGAAACTCGTCTCGCACGAGAACATCATCGTCGGCAACACCGTGATGTACGGCGCGACTTCCGGCGAATGTTATTTCTCGGGCGTGGCGGGCGAACGCTTCGCGGTGCGCAATTCCGGCGCGATCGCCGTTGTGGAAGGACTGGGTGACCACGGCTGCGAATACATGACCGGCGGCATGGTCGTGGTGCTGGGGCAGACCGGGCGCAACTTCGCGGCGGGCATGTCCGGCGGCGTAGCCTATGTGCTGGATGAAGACGGCGGATTCGAGAAGCGCTGCAACCTGTCCATGGTGGCACTCGAGCCCGTTCCATCCGAGGCCGAGGCCAGCGAGACCGGCGAGGTCGAAGCGCATGGCCGCGTGAATTTCAACCACCTCGACCAGGCTGATGAAAAAGCCCTGCGCGAACAGATCGAAAAACATCTGCGTTACACCGGCAGTCCGCGCGCAAAGCACATCCTGGACAACTGGTCACGCTATCTGCCCAAGTTCACCAAAGTGATGCCCACAGAATACCGGCGCGCCTTGCAGGAAATGGCGGCGCAGCATGTCAAGCAGAAGGAGGCCGCATAATGAATGCCTCTGAAAATTTGGCTCTGCGGGATGAAGCGCAAGAAGCCGCGCAGCCAGCGACGAGACATATCGAATGGATAGGAGAGGAGCGAGCGAGCACGCGACGCAGCGATTCGCCCGTAGAACAGATTTGCAGAGGTAATCATAATGGGTAAGCCAACCGGATTCATTGAGTTCATGCGCATCAGCGAAGCCAGCCTGCCCGTGGCAGACAGGCGCAAGAACTATCATGAGTTCGTGCTGCATCTGAATGACGAACAAGCCAAGATTCAGGGTGCGCGCTGCATGGATTGCGGCATCCCGTTCTGCACCAGCGGCTGTCCGGTCAACAACATCATCCCGGACTGGAACGACCTGGTGTATCGCGGCAATTGGCGCGAAGCGCTGGACGTGCTGCACTCCACCAATAATTTCCCAGAACTCACCGGACGCATCTGCCCCGCGCCTTGCGAAGCGGCCTGTACGCTGAACATCAACAACAACGCGGTAGGCATCAAGTCCATCGAGCACGCCATCATCGACAAGGCCGGCGAGAACGGCTGGGTCGTTCCTCAACCGCCGCAGAAAAAGACCGGCAAGAAGGTCGCCATCGTCGGCTCCGGTCCTGCCGGATTGGCTGCCGCGCAACAACTGGCGCGCGCCGGACACAGCGTGACGGTGTACGAGAAGAACAGCCGCATCGGCGGATTGCTGCGCTACGGCATCCCCGACTTCAAGCTCGACAAGGGCCTGATCGACTGGCGCATGGCGCAACTCGAAGCCGAGGGCGTGAAGTTCCAGACCAGCACATTTATAGGCAAGGATGCGCCGGCCAAAAATGTCGCCAACGATGCCAAGAAAACCATCAGTCCCGATGAGCTGCTGAAGAAATTCGATGCGGTGATCCTGTCCGGCGGTGCGGAAGCAGCGCGTGACCTGCCGGTGCCCGGCCGTGAATTGAAAGGCGTGCATTACGCGCTGGAATTCCTGATCCCGCAGAACAAGGAAGTGGCGGGCGATGGCAAGAACCCGATCAACGCGAAGGGCAAACACGTGATTGTGATTGGCGGCGGCGATACCGGCTCCGATTGCGTCGGTACCTCGAACCGCCACGGCGCGTTGTCGGTCACACAGCTTGAAGTGATGCCGCGTCCGCCTGAGAAGGAAAATAAATTCCTGGTATGGCCGAACTGGCCGATGAAGATGCGCACTTCCAGCTCGCATGAGGAAGGCGCGCAACGCGACTGGTCCATCGTCACCAAGGAATTCATCGGCAGCAACGGCAAGGTCGAGAAACTTCGCACCGTGCGCGTGGAATGGAAAGACGGCAAGATGAGCGAGATCGCCGGCAGCGAATTCGAACTGAAGGCCGATCTGGTATTGCTGGCAATGGGCTTCGTCAGCCCTGAGCAGAAGGTGCTGGATGCCTTCGGTGTGGAAAAAGACGCGCGCGGCAACATCAAGGCCGACACGGAAAATTACCGCACCGGTATAGACAAAGTATTCGCCGCAGGCGACATGCGTCGCGGGCAATCGCTGGTGGTGTGGGCGATACGCGAAGGCCGTCAGTGCGCACGCTCTGTCGACGAGTTTTTGATGGGTAGTTCCGTTTTGCCTCGCTAACCCCAACCCCTCCCGGCCTCCCCTTGTCAGGGGAGGTGATCACAGTCCCTCCCTTGACAAGGGGAGGTTAGGAGGGGTTTGAGTCAGGTGGTTTTAGAATTTAATTAATAAAGAGAGAACCATGAACTTCAAACTAAAAAACGACACTTTCCTGCGCGCCCTGCTGCGTCAACCTACCGAATACACCCCGCTGTGGATGATGCGCCAGGCCGGCCGTTATCTGCCGGAATACCGCGAGACACGCAAGCGTGCCGGCAGTTTCCTTGGCCTGTGCAAGAACCCCGATTACGCCACCGAAGTGACGCTGCAACCGCTGGAACGTTTCCCGCTGGATGCCGCGATCCTGTTCTCCGATATACTCACCGTGCCCGATGCGATGGGTTTGGGCTTGTATTTTTCCGAAGGCGAAGGCCCCAAGTTCGAGCGTCCGTTGAACGACGCGGCGGCGATCAAGGCGTTGCGCGTGCCGGACATCGGCAAGGATTTGCGCTATGTCACCGATGCGGTGTCGCAGATCCGCAAGGCACTGAACGGCAGCGTGCCGCTGATCGGTTTTTCCGGCAGCCCGTTCACGCTGTCCTGCTACATGGTGGAAGGCGGCGGGAGCGATGATTACGCCAGGGTGAAGACCTTGATGTATAACGAGCCCAAGCTGATGCACCACATTCTCGAAGTGACCACGCAGGCAGTCATCAATTACCTGAACGCGCAGATCGAAGCCGGCGCGCAAGCCGTGATGATCTTCGATTCATGGGGCGGCGTGTTGTCCCATGCGGCGTTCCATGAATTCTCGCTGGCTTACACACATCGCATCGTTGAGGGCCTGATCAAGGAAAAGGACGGCGTGAAGATCCCGTCCATCGTGTTCACCAAGGGCGGTGGCTTGTGGCTGGAAAGCATCGCCAACACCGGTTGCGATGCAGTGGGGCTCGACTGGACCATAGACATCGGCATCGCGCGCCAGCGCATCGGCAGCAAAGTCGCGCTGCAAGGCAACATGGATCCCGCCGTGCTGTTCGCCTCGCCTGATGCGATCCACAAGGAAGTGGAGCAGATACTAGGCAGCTACGGCTACGGCAGCGGTCATGTGTTCAACCTCGGCCACGGCATCTCGCAACACTCCGACCCGGAACATGCCGCGGCATTGGTCAAGGCAGTGCACGAACTCAGCCGCAAGTATCACTAAATCTTCTGCAACACTATTGATGAACTCCTGACCGTTCCACCCGGCCACCAGAACCTACGGTGGCCGGGGGCATCTCGCCAATCAGACTGGCATAATCGACACTCGCCAGTTGTCCTGCAGGGAGCAGATGAAATCCGACAGCTCTTCAACGGCCTGCAGGTTTTCATAATAGACAGAATTATTTTTCAATATCTTTGCGCCGATCCTGTCCCGCAAGGACCGGTCGGTGGCGATCGCCACCGCCTTCTCGGCATAAGCCGCGGTGTCCTCCGCGATACACTCGGTCAAGCCCATCGCCGTGCAATGACCCATCCCGATACGCCCGCGCATGAACTCGCCTGGCTTGGTCACCAGCGGCGTTCCGGTTGCAAAAATGAAGCTCAACGTCGAGCCCGACCCAAAGTGGAATGGATCCAGAATCACATCGGCTTCAGTCAGCGCGCTGAAAAAATCGGCCTTGTTCCTTAACCATGGCAAAAAGATGACCCTTTCCCGAACCTCTGCAGGAATCGTCATCTCAAAACGCTTCACCAGATTTTCCTTCCAGACCGGATACATGCCATCCTCGAACAAAACGACTATCCCTTCTTTATCGATCGTCAGGATTCGGGCTATCGCCTCGTCGAAATCGGGGTGCATCTTTTGCAGTTTCGTCGGGCACATGTAAAGCCGCCGACCCTCGGGCAATCCCAGCTCGCGGCGGGATTTGAGCGTCGCCGGTATGGATGGGCGCGCAAAATAGGAGGTGGCCTTTTTGAAACGGACCAGCTTCTCGCTGTAATGCTCATCCGCATTGGCGGGTTCAGTCAGTTCAGTCGACAGGAAATAGTCGATATTCTTTATCCCCGTTGTCACCGGATGTCCACCAAGAACACATTGCACTCGCGCCAGACGGGAAAAGGCCAGGAAATAGCTGAATGGCCCCATGCCGATATCGAGGTATATCAGAACATCCAGTTCCAGCCCGGCAATCACTTCCCTGGCACGATCCAAGTTGACTGGTAGATGCACACATTGACCGGCAAACTCGGAATAGACCATCTTGTCGACGGGACGCTCGGAGAGCAGCGACACATCAAATTGTTCTCTCGACGATAGCATCTCGATGATCTTGCTGAAACAAGATGACACGGGGTGATGGGTAAAGAACGCCGAAATGAAACCGACCCGGATTTTCCTCTGGGTGGCTGGCCTCGGTTTCGCGCAGTGTGAAGATGCATAAAGCAATGATGGGCAGGCCTGCTCATAGAATTTGGCGACCTTGATCTGCAGATCGCGGTCATCCAGTCCGTGGTAGGACATATAGAAATTGGTCTCTATCGAACTTCCAAGGGGATCGTCGAGTTTCGCTTGCTCCGCTATCAGTTGATCCAGGTTCCGCTCAAATTCTGCCCGGACCTCAAGAATTTCCTGCTGCGTGCCGAGAATGGTTGGAATCATCAATGCTCGACGCACCTGAGCTCCCTTAAAACCCAATGCCTGTGCTTTCCCGAAACAGACCCTCGCCTCTTTCAAATACCCTTGCTCCCGCAAGGCGACTCCCCAGTTGATCAGCGCTTTGGCGAAATCAGGATCCAGTTTCAAAGCCCGGATATAGCATTCTATTGCCTGATCGAGTTGACCAAGTTCCTTAAGGGCAATGCCAAGATTGTTGTAATGGAATGGACGCCCACTTCCTAAAACGGCATCTAAGTGCCAAAGTAGTGGTTGCTTTACTTACCACTAAACATAGAAAGGGGCATCCATCATGAAGATTACTACGATAGGCATTGATTTGGCAAAAGCAGTTTTCCAGATTCACGGTGTAAATGAGTGCGGCAAGGTGGCGGTGCGCAAGCAACTCAAGCGTGCGGAGATGTCGAGTTACTTCGCCAACATGGAACCGTGTTTGATCGGCATGGAGGCTTGTGGCAGCGGGCATCACTGGGCGAGGAAACTTGAGGGATATGGGCACACGGTCAAATTGATGGCACCCCAGTTCGTGAAACCCTATGTCAAAACGAACAAGAACGACATGGCCGATGCCGAAGCGATCTGTGAAGCCGTTAGCAGACCGAACATGCGCTTCGTCGCGATGAAGACGGTCGAGCAGCAAGCGATCCTGTCGGTACACCGTGCACGGCAGGGATTCGTGAAAGCCCGCACGGCGCAAGGTAACCAGATACGCGGCTTGCTCTCGGAGTTCGGTATTGTGATCCCACAGGGGATTCGCTCGATCATGAAGCAAGTACCGGAGATTCTGGAAGACGGCGAGAACGGTTTGCCTGGCACGATGCGCAACCTGCTCGAACGATTGACGGAGAACCTGAAAGAGATGGACCGTCAGGCCAAGGAACTGGAAGTACAGATACAGGTGTGGCACCGCGAGAATGAAGCGAGCCGCAAGCTGGCAGAGATTCCGGGGCTGGGTCCGATCACGGCGAGTGCGATTGTGGCGACCGTGGGCGATGCACGAGAATTTAAGAATGGTCGTCAGCTGGCAGCGTGGATGGGATTGGTGCCCAGGCAACACTCCAGCGGAGGCAAGCAGAATCTGCTGGGCATCAGCAAGCGGGGCGACTCTTACCTGCGCACTCTGATGATCCACGGGGCGCGTGCCGTTATCCGCTTTGCCGAGAACAAGGCAGAGCCAGAAAGCTGGTTGAGGAAGTTGATGGCCAGGCGCAACAAGAACGTGGCGGCAGTAGCCCTGGCGAACAAGAACGCCCGGATCGTATGGGCACTCTTGGCCAACGATCGAACATTCCGCCCCGATTACACCCCGGCAGCCGTGGTTGCCGGAATGTAATCGAGGCGGTTGAGTAAAACCAGTTATTAACGAGTTGAAGGAGGAGTACGTACCACCGATTGCACAGGCAATCATGAAGTGATGGCGAGACTGGTCAGACCGTGAGTGGCTAAACCTGCGAGGTCCACAGTGCGTGAAGCACGATATAGTGATCAGGAGCTACTCAGCGTATTCCATCAGGGATAGAGGCGAAAGCCTCACTAAAAATCCGGATGTATGGCTGCAATCTTTACCTTCTCAAAATCATCGACTGAAAGCTTTGCAAAAGTGGGCGTCCATGTATGGACCCCTCGGTCAAGACAATAATGCATCGAGTTTAAGAGGGTAACCTTGCTTCATGCAGCGGAACGGCGCTGCCCCGGTTTGCGGTTTCTTTTTTTT
>Ga0315271_10002975_pt1 | contig 10684 bp, 9 predicted proteins | sample C3_top_MG_FD_204664 | JGI IMG/M metagenome (GOLD analysis project Ga0315271, IMG submission 204664) | Sediment microbial communities from Yellowstone Lake, YNP, Wyoming, USA - C3_top | ecosystem: Environmental > Aquatic > Freshwater > Lake > Sediment | place: USA: Wyoming | collected 2017-08-01
ACCTGCGCGACGCGGAACTGTTCGGCCTGGTCCTCGCGCACGGCCTCGGCGCGCGGCGGGTCGGTGCGAACCAGCGAGATCGCGGTGTTCAGCGTATTGAACAGGAAGTGCGGGCGGATGCGCGACTGCAATTCGGCCAACCGCGCGCGCGCGTCGGCCGGCGTGCGCCGGCCCTCGCGCCATTGCAGCCACGAACCGAGCAGGAACGCCAGCGCCGCACCGATCGCGCACAGTGCCACCAGGCGCACGAGCGGCAGCTCGATCAGGCGCAGCCAGACCATCGGCGCCGCGGCCAGCGGCGCCGCCGTCGCACCCAGCAACATCAACGCCAACGTGCGCGACGCTGGCAGCAGGCGCATCAACACCTTGCGCAGCAGGCACACGCTGGCCAGCCAGGCCAGCGTGGCCGACAGCGCGATGAAGATCGCCGGTCCGACGGCCGCCAGCGCGTCGTGCCAGCTCGCGGCGCCGGCCAGTGCGGCGACGACCACCGTGCCGTTGACGGCCAGGATCGCGCGCAGCGCCAGCGCGCCGCGGCAGACATCGAAGCCGGCGCCAGTGTCGGCAGCCAGTCTCGCTTCGGGCGGACGCAACGACGAGGACGGCCAGCCACTCGAGCGGCTGGCGCCGGACAGTCGCATCGGGGTGGTGTCTTCGTGCAGGTCCATGGCGCGGTGCGTCGATAGAATCGATTCAACCAGGGCTGGCGGTTGCCGGCATTGTGTCCCAGCCTCTCCTCACCTCGGGCACCGCGCGCGCGGTGGTGGCCTCATGTCTTCCGATCCCCTCGCCAACAAGTCACAAGCCTGGTCGGCGCTGTTCTCCGAGCCGATGAGCGAGCTGGTGCAGCGCTACACCGCCAGCGTCGGCTTCGACCGCCGCCTGGCCGCCGCCGACATCGCCGGCAGCCTGGCGCATGCCGAGATGCTGGCCGCGCAGGGCGTGATCTCCGCTGCCGACCTCGCCGACATCCAGCGCGGCATGGCACAGATCACCGCCGACATCGAGGCCGGGCGCTTCGAGTGGAAGCTGGAGCTCGAAGACGTGCACCTAAATATCGAGGCGCGCTTGACGCAACTGGTGGGCGACGCCGGTAAGCGGCTGCACACCGGCCGCTCGCGCAACGACCAGGTGGCGACCGACGTGCGGCTCTGGTTGCGCGGCGAGATCGACAAGCTGGCGCCCCTGCTGGCGGGCATGCAACGCGCACTGCTGAAGGCCGCCGAGCCGCACACCGAGACCATCCTACCCGGCTACACGCACTTGCAGGTGGCGCAGCCGGTGAGCCTTGCGCATCACCTGCTGGCCTACGTGGAGATGTTCGCGCGCGACGCCGAACGGCTGGCAGAAGTGCGAAAGCGTGTCAACCGCCTGCCTCTCGGCGCCGCGGCGCTGGCCGGCACCAGCTACCCGCTCGACCGCGAACGCGTGGCCGCCGCGCTCGGCTTCGAGGGCGTCTGCGCCAACAGCCTGGACGCCGTCAGCGACCGCGACTTCGCGATCGAGTTCGCGGCCTGGGCGGCGATCACGATGATGCACGTGTCGCGTCTCGCCGAGGAGATCGTGCTCTGGATGAGCCAGAACTTCGGCTTCATCGATCTGGCCGATCGCTTTTGCACCGGCTCGTCGATCATGCCGCAAAAGCGCAATCCCGACGTGGCCGAACTCGCGCGCGGCAAGACCGGCCGCGTCTACGGCCACCTGATGGGCCTGCTGACGCTGATGAAGGGCCAGCCGCTGACCTACAACAAGGACAACCAGGAAGACAAGGAACCGCTGTTCGACACCGTCGACACGCTGGCCGCCACGCTGCGCATCATGGCCGAGATGGTGGCCGGCATCGTCGTCAAGCCCGAGGCGATGGAGCGCGCGGCATTGCGCGGTTACGCCACCGCCACCGATCTGGCCGACTATCTGGTGAAGAAGGGCCTGCCGTTCCGCGACGCGCACGAGGTGGTGGCGCAGGCGGTCAAGCTCGGCATGTCGCGCGGCGTGGATCTGGCCGACCTGCCGCTCGAGACGCTGCAGACCTTCAACCCGGCGATCGAGGCCGACGTGTACGCCGTGCTGTCGCTGCGCGGTTCGCTCGGTGCACGCCGCGTGCGGGGCGGCACGGCGCCCGAACGCGTGCGCGAGCAGATCGCGGCGCACCAGCGGCGCCTGGGTTGAGTCGCACACCCATGCCGTGACGCAGCGATGGCCATCGGCGAATTCGACCTGATCGCACGCTACTTCACGCGGCCCGCGCGGCGCGCAACGCTCGGTGTCGGCGACGATTGCGCGCTGCTCGCGCCGCTGCCCGCCGGGCAGCAACTGGCCGTCTCGTGCGACATGCTGGTCGAAGGGCGGCATTTTCTGTCGACGGTCGCGCCGCAACGCCTTGGCCACAAGGCGCTGGCGGTGAACCTGTCGGATCTGGCGGCCTGCGGCGCCGAACCGCTGGCCTTCACGCTGGCGCTTTCGATGCCGCGCGTCGACGAGGTCTTTCTCGAAGGCTTTGCCGGCGGCCTGTTCGCGCTGGCCGATGCGCAGGGCATCGAGCTGGTCGGCGGCGACACCACGGCCGGGCCGCTCAACATCTGCATCACTGTGTTCGGCGCGGTGCCCGTCGGACAGGCGCTGCTGCGCTCGGGCGCGCGTGCCGGTGACCAGCTGTGGGTCAGTGGCACGCTGGGCGATGCACGGCTCGCGCTCGAGACTTTTCGTGGCAGCGTGTCGCTGCCGGGTGCCGCTTTCGACGCCGTGCGCCTGCGCATGGAGTGCCCGACGCCGCGCATCGCGTTGGGCCGGGCCCTGCGCGGCGTGGCCAGCGGCGCGATCGACCTCAGCGACGGCCTGGTCGGCGATCTGGGCCATGTGCTGGCGCGTTCGGGCGTCGGCGCCACGCTGGACGCCGACGCCTTGCCCCGGAGCGCGGTACTCGGCGCGATGCCGCGCGAGCTGCAGCACGAATGCGCGTTGGCGGGCGGCGACGACTACGAGCTGCTGTTCAGTGCCCCGCCGTCGCACGAGCGCGCCGTGATCACCGCCGCTGCGCTGGCCGGCGTCGCTGTGACGAAGATCGGGTTCGTCGAGGCCGCTCCGGGCCTGCGTATCGTCGATGGGCGCGGTGTCGCACTCGAGCGCCGCTTCCCTGCCTTCGACCACTTTCGCGGCCCGACATGAGCGCACCCGAGATCGTCGACGCCAAGGTGCTGCGCGACGCCACCGCCGCCGCCGCCGCGCCGCCGCGCGCGGACTGGCGCTTCATGTCCGGCCACCCCGCGCGCTGGATCGCCCTCGGCTTTGGCAGCGGGCTGGCGCCGATGGCGCCCGGCACGGTGGGCACGTTGTGGGCCTGGGCCGCGTTTGTGTTGCTCGACCCCTGGCTCGGCGGCGGTTGGCGGTGGGGTGTCGTGCTGCTGGCGGCGCTGCCGATCGGCACCTGGGCCTGCGCTCGAACCGCCCGTGAACTGGCCCTGGCCGACCCCGGTGCGATCGTCTGGGACGAAGTGGTCGCATTCTGGGCCGTGCTCTGGCTCGTCATGCCCACCGGTTTCGTCGGCCAGTGCATCGCCTTCGTGCTGTTCCGCTACTTCGATGCCGCCAAGCCCGGCCCGGTGCGCTGGGCCGACCAGCGGTTCAAGAACGCATCGGGTTGGCGCCAGGGCTGGGGCATCCTGTTCGACGACCTGGTCGCCGCCCTGTGCACGCTGTTGGTGATTGCACTGGCGCGTTTCGTGTGGCCGCCATGATCGACGTCCCTGCCGTCACCGCACTGGTCTCGCCGCTGGCCGATGCCCTGCGCGCTAGGGCCTGGCGTCTGGCCACGGCCGAGAGCTGTACCGGCGGCCTGATTGCCGCGGCCTGCACCACCGTCTCTGGCTCGTCCGACTGGTTCGAGCGCGGCTTCGTCACCTACAGCAACGCGGCCAAGTGCGAACAACTGGGTGTCGATGCGGCGCTGATCGCTGCGCACGGCGCCGTCAGTGCCGAGGTGGCTAGTGCGATGGCCATCGGCGCACTGGCCCATTCGCCGGCCGACGTTGCGGTGGCCGTCACCGGCATCGCCGGGCCCACCGGTGGCGTGCCGGGCAAGCCGGTTGGCACCGTCTGGCTCGCGCTGCTGCGCCGTGGCGGCGCCGTGCACGCCGAACGTCTGCAACTCGACGGCGACCGCGCCAGCGTGCGCGCTCAATCCGTGGTCATCGCCCTGCAGCGTTTGATTGCGCTGTGTTCTGCCGCCATACCGTGACCGCGGGCGCCTTTCACGTCCTGCTCAGCGGCCGCTTCGAGGCCCGCGAACGCGGCGACTGGCTGCGCGCGCTGCGCGCCGCCGGGCCCGAATTCGGCTGGTTGTCCGACGACGATGGCGAGATCGCGCGCGAAACCATCGACGCCGCGGTGGTCGCCAACCCCGCGCCCGCCGCGCTGCGGGGCATGCCGCGGCTGCGCCTGGTGCAGTCACTGTGGGCCGGCGTCGACAGGCTGCTCGCCGACGCCACCCTGCCGCCCGATGTGCCCCTGGCGCGCATGGTCGAGCCGATGCTGAGCGCGGCGATGGCCGAGACGGCGCTGTGGGCCACGCTGTCGCTGCAGCGCGGCTTCTTCGACTATGCAGTGCAGCAGCGGGCCGGCGTCTGGCAGCAAATGGAACAACGGCGGGCCGAAGACATGCGGGTGCTGGTGCTTGGCCTGGGCCAGATGGGATGCGCCGTCGCATCGCGGCTGGCGGCGCAGGGCTTTGCCGTCAGTGGCTGGCGCCTGTCGCTCGGCGCGGCTTCGACGCCCTGCGCCGTGTCCGCGTACGCCGGCAATGGCGCGCTGGCCGGATTGCTGGCCACATCGGACATCGTGCTCAACCTGTTGCCGCTGACCGCGGCCACGAGCGGCCTGCTCGATGCGCGTTTCTTCGCCGGCATGCGGCGTAGCGCCAGCCTGGTCAACCTCGCGCGCGGCGCGCATGTGGTCGACGATGATCTGCTGGCCGCCCTCGATGCGGGCCACTTGCGGCACGCCGTGCTGGATGTCTTCCAAGTCGAGCCACTGCCGGCCGAACACCGCTATTGGCGGCACCCGCGGGTCACCCTGCTGCCGCATGTGGCGGCGCTGACCGACATGCGCAGTGCGGCGCACGTGGTGGCGGCCAATTTGCGTGCGGTGCGCGACGGCACGGCGCTCGCGCACCGGGTCGATCGCACGCGGGGCTACTGACTCAGGCCTGCAGCGCGAGTTGCAGCCGCGCCGTCGGCGTCCCGCCCCGCGACGTTGGGCCTGGCGACGACGCCACCTGCTGCATCGTCAGCAGCATCAGCCGCTTCAGTGCAGCCCAGGCGTCGAGCGGCCACTCCGGGTGCTTCAGACCCTTGATGACGCCGTCGCAGATGCTCGCGGCCTCGACCAGGTGGGCCAGCTGATGGCCGGCCAGCGCCGGCAACACGCGTTCGTAGAGCCGTTCCTTGGCGCCCCAGACGCGGGCTTCGCGCAAGGCCATCGGCAGCGGCCGGCCGTCAGCGATCGCGTCCTTCACGCGCTTCAGGGCCCGGATGTCTTCGGCCAGCGTCCAGTGCACGAGCACGGCGGCCTCGCCCTCGGCCTGCAGGCCGTCGAGCATCTTCAGGGCGCGCGCCACCTGGCCGGCGAGCACGGCTTCACCGAGTTTGAAGACGTCGTAGCGGGCGACATTCAGGACTGCAGCTTCGACCTGGTCGAACCCGAGTGGGCCTTGCGGGTACAGCAGCGCCAGCTTTTGCAGCTCCTGGTGCGCAGCCAGCAAGTTGCCTTCGACGCGGTCGGCGAAGAAGGCGAGCGTCTGCGGCCCCTCGTCGCCGTCGGCGACGCGCTGGCCCTGCGCGGCCAGCCGCTTGGCGAGCCAGGCCGGCAATTCGCGGCGCTCGACGGGTTCGACCCGCAGCATCACACCGGCGCCGTCGAGCGCGCCGAACCAGCCGCTCCGTTGCTGCTGGAAGTCGAGTCTGGGCAGTTGCACCAATGTCAGCACGTCGTCGCCGACCTGCGTCTGACAGTAACGCTGCAAGGCTTCCGAGCCTTCCTTGCCGGGCTTGCCGGAAGGGATGCGCAGTTCGATCAACTGGCGCTCGGCGAACAGGCTCATGGCCTGTGCCGCGCCGAGCAGGGCACCCCAGTCGAAGTGCGCGGCATTGCCGACGGTGAAGACCTTGCGCTCGCTGTAGCCTGCCGCGCGCGCGGCAGCGCGGATCGCGTCGCCCGCCTCCTGCGCCAGCAGCGGCTCGTCGCCGTACACCGTGTACAGCGGGCGCAGCCCCCTGGCCAGGTGGGCAGCGAGTTGTTCGGCCTTGATCTGCATGTTCAGGCAGGCTTGATCGCAGCCAGGCGCCGCAGCACCTGGGCGGCGATGTCGTCTTCCATCGCGCGGTAAAGCAGCGCCTCCTCCTGCATCTTGGCCAGTGCGGTGGTCTCGCTGTAGCTCATGTCGCGGGTGAGCAGCAATTCGTCGGCGGCCAGCAGCAGCTTGCCGCTCGGCGTGGCGACACGAAAGCGCAGCTTTACGCGCAACTGCACTTCGCGCACTTGGCCGACAGAGGTCGAGGCCACGACGCCCTTCTCGCGCGCGTCGGCCAGGGCTTCGAGCACGGCGTCGGCGCGAGCCGGCACCTCCGACACCTGCACGCTGCTGGCGGCGAGTTGCTGGCGCAGCAGCGGTGCAAGTGTCGACTGCGGCGCGAACCCGACCAGCGCCACGCTGTGAAACGGCAGTCTGGGTGCCTGGCGTAATTCAAAACCGCAGCCGGCGACGGCTGCGCCGGAGAGCATGAGCACGCGGCGCCTGTGCATCAGACGACGACGTTGACCAGGCGGCCCGGCACGATGACAACCTTCTTGGCCGGCTTGCCGTCGGCAAACTTGGCGAACTCGGGGGCGGCCAGCGCGGTGGCTTCGATCCTGGCCTTGTCGGCGGCGGCCGGCACCCGGATGGCGCCGCGGGTCTTGCCCGCGATCTGCAGCACCAACTCGACCTCGTCCTGCGCCAGCGCGGCTTCGTCGGTCTGTGGCCAGGGGGCGTCGATCAGGTCGCCGAGCTTGGCGGCGAAGCCGAGTTCACTCCACAGCGCATGCGTGATGTGCGGGCACACCGGGTACAGCGCGCGCAACAGCACCGACAGGCCCTCGCGCAAGGCTGCGTTCGACGCCGCGCTGCCGTCGTTGCGGAACTCGTCCAGCGCGTTGAGCAGCTTCATCGCCCCCGACGCGACGGTGTTGTACTGCACGCGGTCGTAGTCGTGCCGGATCTGCTTGAGCAGTAGGTGCACCTCGCGGCGCAAGGCCTTGGCTGCGTCACCGATGCCGCCAAAGCCCTCACCCGCTGCGCGCACGACAGCTGCCTGCTTGACGCCGAAGGCCCACAGGCGACTCAGGTAGCGATAGGCGCCCGCGGCGCCGGAGTCGGACCAGGCCGCACTCTGGTCGGGTGGCCCGGCGAACATCGTGAACAGGCGCGCGGCATCGGCGCCGAACTTGCCGATGAACTCGCGCGGCTCGACGACGTTGTTCTTCGACTTGCTCATCTTCTCGATGCCGCCGAGCATCAGCGGCAGGCCGTCCTCCTTCGCGGTGGCGCCGACCGGCGTGCCGCGTTCGTCGTGCCGCACCTCGACTTCGCTCGGGTAGTACCAGCGTTTCTTGCCGCTGGCGTCTTCGCGGTAGAAGCTCTCGTTGAGCAGCATGCCCTGCGTGAACAGCTTGGTGAAGGGTTCGTCGAAGGTGACCAGTCCGATGTCGCGCATGGCCTTGGTCCAGAAGCGTGCATACAGCAGGTGCAGCACGGCGTGCTCGATGCCGCCGATGTACTGGTCCATCGGCATCCAGTAGTCGTTGCGCGCATCGACCATGCGTTCGGTTGCGCCGGGGCAGGCATATCGCATGTAGTACCAGGCCGAATCGACGAAGGTGTCCATCGTGTCGGTCTCGCGCTGCGCCGGCTTCGCGCACCGCGGGCAGGCGACGTTGAGGAACTTGGCGTTCTTGCGCAGCGGATTGCCGCTGCCGTCGGGCACCAGGTCTTCGGGCAGCATCACCGGCAGGTCCTTCTCCGGCACCGGCACGTCGCCGCAAGCCCCGCAGTGGATGATGGGAATCGGCGTGCCCCAATAGCGCTGACGGCTGATGCCCCAGTCGCGCAGGCGCCAGGTGGTCTTCTTTTCGCCCAGTCCACGCAGCGACAACAGTTCGGCAACCTTGTCGACGGCCGCCTTGTAATCCAGGCCGTCGAGCCCGCCTGAGTGCACGCAAACGCCGGCATCCTTCATGGCGTACCACGGTTGCCACCTGTCAGTCGTGAACCGCTCGAAGTCCTGCAACTCGCGAACGTTTCCTGGCGATGCAGTCGGAAGGACTTTGGGCTGCAGCTGTTGACGTTGCGCGATGGCTTGACTTACTTCGATCACTTGCTTGATGGGTAGGCCGTATTTGCGCGCGAACGCAAAGTCACGCTCGTCGTGGGCCGGCACGCCCATCACGGCGCCGTCGCCATAGGCCATCAACACGTAGTTGCCGACCCAGACGTCGATCGGCTCGTCGGTGATCGGGTGCTTGACCGTGAGGCCGGTGCGCACGCCTTCCTTTTCCTTTGTCGCCAGCTCGGCCTCGGTGGTGCCGCCCTTCAGGCAGGTTTCGATGAAGGCGGCAAGGTCGGGGCGCGTTCTGGCCGCATGCGTGGCCAGCGGGTGCTCGGGGGCGACGGCGCAGAAGGTCACTCCCATGATGGTGTCGGCGCGTGTCGTGAAGACGTACATCCGGCCGTCGCCGATCAATTGCCGTTTCTCGTCGCGAATGTCGTGCGGGAACGCAAAGCGCAGGCCCTCGCTCTTGCCGATCCAGTGCTCCTGCATCAGCCGCACCCGCTCGGGCCAGCCATGCAGATAGCCCGGGCTCTGCGGGTCGGCCACGTTGGCCAGCAGCTCGTCGGCGTATTTCGTGATCGCGAAGTAATAGCCGGGAATCTCGCGCTTTTCGACCAGCGCGTCGGAGCGCCAGCCGCGGCCGTCGACGACCTGCTCGTTGGCCAGCACGGTCTGGTCGACCGGGTCCCAGTTCACGATCTGCGTCTTGCGGTAGGCGATGCCCTTGTCCAGCATCTTCAGGAAGAACCACTGGTTCCACTTGTAGTAGGCGGGGTCGCAGGTGGCGACTTCGCGGCTCCAGTCGATGGCCATGCCCAGCGGCTGCATCTGGGCCTTCATGTCGGCGATGTTGGCGCGCGTCCAGGTCGCCGGCGGCACGTCGTTGGCGATGGCCGCGTTCTCGGCCGGCAGGCCGAAGGCGTCCCAGCCCATCGGCATCAGCACGTTCATGCCCTGCATGCGCAGGAAGCGCGTCAGCATGTCGTTGATGGTGTAGTTGCGCACATGGCCCATGTGCAGCTTGCCGCTGGGGTAGGGCAACATCGAGCAGGCGTAGAACTTCTGCCGCGCCGGGTCTTCGACCACGCGGTAGGCGTCGCGGGCCAGCCAGTGCGCCTGGGCTGCGGCTTCGATCTCGGCGGGGACGTATTTCTCGTTCATCCGTCGATTGTAGAAGTCGGCCCGTCGCCGTTTACTTCGGCGCCTCGGTGACGAAGCCGATGCGGTTGAGGCCTGCCTTCTGGATCATCGCAATCAACGCGGCGACGCTGCCGTAGGCCACCTTCTGGTCGGCACGCAGTTGCACTTCGAGCTGTGGGTTGGCCTTCGCCGCGGCCGCAACGCGCCGCGCCAAGGCTTCAGGCGACAGCGACTCGTCGCCGAAGAACAACTTGCCGTCGGCATCGATCGCCAACGCGATGAAACTCGGCGCGCTGTTGGGTGTCGCGCCTTCCGTCTTGGGCAGGTCGAGCTTCAGGCTCGAGGTCATCAGCGGCGCCGTGATGATGAAGATGACCAGCAGCACCAGCATCACGTCGATCAGCGGCGTCATGTTGATGTCGCTCATCGGCGCCGGGCGCGGCGAGCGTTCAAGGCGGCCGAAGGCCATCTCAGCGACCGCCGGATCGCCCCAAGGGCGATGAGCGTCCCAAGGGCCACGAAGGGGCCCGCTTCGGCCCCAGGGGCCAGCGAGCAAGGCGAGCCTTGGGGCACATATCTCAGTCCTCTGCCGGCGGCTGCTGGGCGATGCGCATTTCGCGCAAGTCGAGGGCAAAGCCCTCGAGTTCGGCTTCGGCCGCGCCGACCCACTTGCCGAACAGGTTGTAGGCCAGCACGGCCGGAATGGCGACGGCCAGACCTGCGGCGGTCATGATCAGCGCCTCGCCGACCGGCCCGGCGACGCGGTCGATGGTCATGCTGCCGGCCGAGGCGATGCTGGCCAGCGCGTGGTAGATGCCCCAGACGGTGCCGAACAGGCCGATGAATGGCGCCGTACTGCCTATCGACGCCAGCAACACCTGGCCGAATTGCAGGTGCGCCAGGCCGCGATGCAGGGCCTCGCGAAGGCGCCGCGTGAGTTGCGAGTCCAGCGGCGCGCCGGTGTCGAGCGTGCCGCTCATCGGCGTGGCGGTGGCGGCGTCGAGCAGAGGCAGCAGCACCTGTTCGCGGTCGAGCGCGGCCAGGCGTTGGCGCCCTTCGGCCAGCCCCGGTGCGGCCCAGAACGCTGGCACCGCGCGGGCTACGTCGCGTCGCGCGCGCTGCAGGACCCAGATCTTCCACAGAATGGTGATCCAGGCGCTGACCGACATCGCCAGCAACAGCAG
>Ga0315271_10002976_pt1 | contig 10683 bp, 7 predicted proteins | sample C3_top_MG_FD_204664 | JGI IMG/M metagenome (GOLD analysis project Ga0315271, IMG submission 204664) | Sediment microbial communities from Yellowstone Lake, YNP, Wyoming, USA - C3_top | ecosystem: Environmental > Aquatic > Freshwater > Lake > Sediment | place: USA: Wyoming | collected 2017-08-01
CTCGTGCTCTTGTTCCAGGGGTTCAATCCCATGGCGACCTATGCTGCTTTACTGCAGTATTCACTTTTCACGACATCTGGCTTTACTGCCACATTGACCCGAGCTGTTCCTCTCATTTTGACAGGTCTCTCCGCCTCAATAGCGTTTGCCTCGGGACCCGTGAATCTGGGACAGCCTGGACAGCTGATCATGGGTGCTTTGGCTGCAACGCTTGTGGGGCTGTTTGTCCATCTGCCGTCAGCACTTCTTGTTCTGCTTTGCATTATTGCGTCTCTCGCGGGGGGAGCACTGTGGTCTGGACTCGCAGCACTGCTCAAGCGTCTCTTTGCCATGGACGAATTCATCGTTACGCTCATGCTCAACTTTGTCGCAGATTACTTTTCACTGTGGGTCATCACCTACCCGCTGTTTGATACGTCAGCTTCCAGCCCGATGACGAGGCCGATCAATATGGCGGCCTGGCTCCCCGACGCTGCCGGTGTCAACGAGAGTGTGCTGTTCATGGTACTTGCGGCAGCCATCTGCTGGCTCATCATGACCAAGGCGCGAAGCGGATACGAATGGCGCATGACGGGCCAGAATTCGTTGTTTGCACGGATTGGCGGGTGCAAGGTCGATGCCAACTATGTCCGCGTCATGCTGGTTACAGGAGCTCTTGCAGGTCTTGCAGGAGGCCTGATGGTCATGGGTGGTCCACATCGATTTGTCAAAGGACTAGGCGCAAATTATGCGTGGGATGGCATCATGATCGCCGTTGTTGCCAATAACGGCATCTCTGGCACCTTCCTCTATGGACTGCTGTTCAGTATGCTGCAGCAGGGTGCCATAGGCATGGAACTGGTCACTGCTGTCCCTTCGGAGTTCATTGATGTCTTGCAGGCAATCATCGTGCTTGTCGTTGTGGCGGCCAGAGTTTCACTGAACGTGGTGTTTGGCCGGCTGGCAACCAGGCGAAAACTGCGGGAGACTGCCGAATGAACCTCGTTTATGGGCTTGTTTCAGCCATGCTCGTAGGGGCCACGCCGATCCTGCTTGCGGCACTGGGAGGCACGTTCACGTTCTACGCCGGAATGTTCAACATCGCCATGGAAGGAATGATGCTTGTCGGCGCTTTTTGCGCTGTTCTTGGATCGTTCTTCTTGCACAGCTGGGTTTTGGGCATCCTCTGCGCCATAGGCGGGGCATTAGTCATGGCCGGCATCTTCGTTCTGTTTGCCGTGTTCCTCCATACCGATGAGTTTCTGACAGGCATCGCGCTGAACTTGTTCGCCGTGGGACTGACGACATTCTTGCTGCGTGACATCTTTCATGTCAAAGGTGCGTTTACAGATGCCGGCATCCGCGCAATCCCTGCCCTGAAGCTGCCGCTTATCGACAGCATTCCCGTTCTGGGAAGGCTGCTCAGCGGCTACAATCTGGTAGTCTATGTCGCCGTCGCGGGTACGCTCGTCGCAGCGTTTGTCATTTTTCGGACTCGTTTTGGACTTCGGCTGCGAGGTGCTGGCTACAATGCGGCATGCTTGAATTCAAGCGGAGTTCAGTCCTCAGCAGTACGCATCTGGTCGCTTGTCATCTGTGGCGTCTACTGCGGTCTGGCAGGAGCCTATCTTTCTCTTGGGTCGGTACGTCTGTTTGCCGAAAACATGTCTGCCGGCAGGGGGTGGATTTCGCTTGCCGCCGTCATCCTGGTAAGTGGAAATCCTTGGGGAATCGGCGTGATTTCGCTTCTGTTCGGATTTTTCGACGGTCTTACGGTATTCCTGCAGGGCAGCCGGATTCCTACGCAGTTCACCGCTATGATCCCGTATGTTGCTACGCTTGTCTCGTTGTATTTCTATTCCATTCGAAAGGGGAAACGGACGTGAGCATGAAGGCCTGGCAGGAGGAACTCAGTGTGCGGCGATCTGCCATTCCACTGGATCGACGGCTTCACCCGAGTACATGGGGTGACCATGCCGCTGGTACGCCGACCCAGGATGAGATGATGTTCATGCTCTGGGAGAGCATCGTTCCGGGTTCAGGGGCACCTGAGTGCTGCTACCGCGAGGCCGCCCAGTCGATGGAAAACCAGGGATTTGATGAGAGTGAGGCTGTGTCACTCATACCGGAAGGCTTGCGTCTGGCTCAAGCCGGAGAAGCTTCAGAGCTCCGTGTCGTGACCGCCCGTTATCTCGACAGGCTCTGGGCTGCGCGGCGGAAAGAGTCATCTCCCTACATGGAGTTTGCACGGCCCGCATCGTGGAGCGAGGTTCTCGGTCTTCTTCCCGAAAGCGCTGGGCGAAAAGAAACAGCAAATCGTGCCGATGAGAGGACGCTGGGTGGATGGATGGGACAACTTGCGGGTGGTGCATTTGGTACGGCCATTGAGGGATACACTGGCCGTCGCATTGCTGAGGTCTATGGGGAGGTCTGTTCATATGTAACGGCGCCCGAGACAATGAACGATGACGTGGTGTACGAACTGGCGCTTCTTGATGCATTTGAACAGCATGGACGTGACCTGACATCGGCCGACATTGCCGAAGAGTGGTTGCGGCAGATTCCATTTGGCTGGTCAGCCGAATGGATTGCACTTCAGAATCTGCGCGCGGGGCTTATGCCTCCTGAATCCGGTTCCTACCGCAATCCCTACTCGGATTGGATTGGCGTCCAGATGCGTGGCATGATTTGTGGCATGCTGGCACCCGGTGACCCATTGGAGGCTGCACGGCTTGCCCATCTTGACGGAGTCGTGTCACATTCGAGGAACGGCGTCTATGGCGGCATGTATGCGGCGGCACTCACCGCTCTCGCGTATGTGCGGGACGACCCAGCCGATATTGTCGTGGAGGCGTCAGCATATGTCCCTCGTGGAACCGAGTATGCCCACGTCCTGCAGGAGTGCATCGGCCTGGTAGCTGGTGAGCGCGATGCTTCTGCTGCGCTGGCGTGGGCCGACGAAAGATTTGAGCAATACAATTGGATTCACGCCTATCCGAATGTGGCATCCGACATCATAGCCCTGTGGTATGGTGGTGCAGACATGACAGAGTCATTTGCTCTGCTGGCGCGTTTCGGACTGGACGTGGACTGCAACGCTGGCCTGGTGGGCACAGTCCTCGGAGTAATGCACGGAGTGCCGGCCAGTTGGTCCGGTCCCATCGGCGATGTACTTGAAACATATATTGCGGGCAAGGAACACATCTCAATCCAGGCGCTTGCCGAACGGACCACGCGCTTGGCGAGTCGTACACAGTAATATCCAAGGGAGGATACTTCTATGGCACAGTTTCATCTCAGGTTTGAGGCCGAGGATCTTGCACAGTACGTCATGCTGGTTGGGAACCCGCAGCGGGCAGAGCAGGTTTCTCGATTGCTGCAGGATGCGCGTTTGGTCAATGATTACAGATATCTGCTTGTTTTTACGGGCATGTATGAAGGAGTGCGACTGTCTGTTGCAACCACAGGGATGGGAGCTCCTTCGACGGCAATCGTCCTGGAAGAGCTGTGCAACCTTGGCGCGCGCGTACTGCTCAGAGTGGGCTCTGCCGGGGGCATTGCTCCGGACGTCGACGCGGGCGATCTTGTTGTAGCCACGGGAAGCGTGCGCGACGATGGCACATCGCCGCAGTACCTTCCACTGTCATTTCCCGCGGTGCCAGACTCAGAGCTCTATCAGTTGACCATGGAAGCAGCCCATGAGGTGGCACCGGCAGCGAAGCACGGCGTTGTCATCAGTGGTGATGCGTTCTATCGCAACTATGACAAGGAGAAAATGAGCTTGATGATGCAGTCGGGGGTCAAGGCGATCGAGATGGAAAGCGGCTGCGTCTTCATTGTCGGGCAGTTTCGTGGGGTGCGGACGGCCGCACTGTTTGCCATCGATGGCAGTGTCACAAAGGACGCTATCAAGCCTGCTGGTGCTGAAAGCCTGTTCAAGGCTGCCGAGGAGCAGAGTATCCGAATCGGCCTCTCCACACTGGTCAAAGCGGCGAAAGCTGGCCTTTAGCGACACACGCGAGCAACCGAAAACCCCGGACGCTGGACGCCCGGGGTGAGTTGCCGTGTTATGCGCGCATACGCGAACGGGCTACCAGCGAGCGTAATGATCCTCGGCAGCCCCCACGAAATCTGTCAGACTAATCGGATCCGAGCCTTCTGGGATCACCACGCCACTATATCTGCCCACCAGCTGGTGGATGTGGCTCTGAAGTGGCCCAGCACTGGTGTCGGATCGGTGATCCGTCAAGGGAACGAATGATACATCTACGCGGCCATCAGAGCTGACGATATGCCAGGGCTGCATGATATGTGCAGGGTCGTAGGTGAACGAAACAAGGCCAAGTTTGGTGATCTGTCCACCGACCGACAACAAAGCATTCTCATTGTCGCCGCCGTCGTGGAAGCCACTGCACAGATTGAATCCAACCCTTTGTCCCGCTGGGGTTCGTCCGGAGGCTGTCGCCCACTTCCAGGCCGTGACAGCTTCGAGGAAACCCCTGCTCCAATCGAGTTCGCCCAGCGTGTCTGCAGGATTGCACTGCCAAATATCCGCTCCGACACGCACAGTGCCTGAGGCCGGCATGGCCATGACCTTGGTGGTGTAGGCAAACCGGCCACGCTTGAGGGGATCGACGACGCTCAATGATTCGAGTCCCGTGGGCCATCCCAGAAGCACGTCGGCATGGAGATCGTGTGCTCCGCCGAACCCGGGCCAGTCAACGGTCACCCGCTTGCCATCCGCGGTCATGGTTGAGGTGTAGCGCACGGGTGAGCTTGAACGATGGAAGATGGTTGTTCCGCTGCGCGGATTGCTGGCCATGACCATTCCAATCCCGAAAGGGATGTTCAGCGTGCTCTGCAGAAGGATGTTGCGTTTGATGTCGTAGAGATAGGCCGCAACGTTTCCGAGATATCCGAGGAGTGCGACCTGCCCAGCAAAGAAGATGTCTGGCGTTACAACATAGAAATACTCCCAGCGTTTCAGGCGCCAGGCATGGAAGGGATGGCGACGCACCGACAGGGCAGCCGCCATGTTGAGGTCAAACACGGGTTGTCGCGCCCATCCGAAATTCGGAACGCCATCCCTGTTGACCAGTGGGGTCGGCTCGCGACGTTCGGCCATCAGAGTGCGCTGAAGCATCTCACAGTGTTCATGGCTGCGGCTCCCTGACTACTCCATCCATGCCCGGATCTGGTTCTCTGTGGCGCTTAGACGTTCATGCTCACGTTCTTCTGTCAGATAGCTGGAATAGATGTGCAGGACGGGTCGGTCAGTGTCGGGCAGGACAAGCGTATAGCCATCTTCCTCGCGTTCTTTTACTCCTTCCACAAACTCTGCGGTGTCTCGGTGGATCTCGCTCATGCGACGCATGATCGTGCCCTTCATTTCCCAGGGACACGGCAGCTCAATGTGGCTTGGGTCGCGGACAGGAGTTTCCTGCTTCAGTCCAACAAGATCCTCACCAGCTTTTGCGATGGTTTCGAGCAACAGACCGATGGACAGCATTCCGTCGTAGAACGGGAGAGCCCGAGAGAAGATGAATCCCCCCATGATGTCCGCTCCAATGTCGGTCGTCGTCGCTTCTCGGATGACATTGCGCGGGAGCGTCGAACACCAGTGGATGTCGACACCTTGCTTCTTGACGTATTGTTCCAGCTCGATGGAGGCGGTGATGGGAAGTGTGACCGAATTGACTGACTCCGAGTGATGCATCGCCCCGACCATGATTGCCGTCGTACGGGTATCTGTCAGGATTTCACCGCTGCGGTCCACAACGAAGACTTTTTCTCCAGAGGCATCCAGAATGACGCCGAACGATGTGCCAAGTGATTTGACCATGGACGAGAGTTTTCGCTTGGCTTCGCGAAAGTCCGACGCTGTTCGCACTGCGCGTCGGCCATCTGCATAGGCATTCAGCGAAACAATCTCCAGGCCGAATTCTCCGAGAATGGCCGGGAAAAGCTGCACGGGAGTGCCATAGGAGTAATCGATCACAAACCTGATGCCGGATGACTGGATGGCTGGGACATCAAGCGTGTGCAGAAAGAAGTCACGGTAGGACTCGACGATGCGAGGCGGGATATCAATCGTTCCTACCTCCTCAACGTCGGCCCGGGCAAATTCCTCGCGGAAGAACAGCCTCTCAATTGCTCCTTCCTGTGCGGTAGAGAGGTCAAACCCTGACCGGTCGTAGAAGCGTATCGTGGTCAGGCTGCGATCGAAGGGCGAGCGCATGACATGCACTCCTCCATTGGCTGCAAAGGACTTGACGGCAAAGCGTGCCAGGGGAACGGGTGCGGCCTGCAGATCCATGACACGCACGCCCGCACTCATAAGCCCTCCGATGACTGAGCGCTTGAGCATGCGTGACGACTGGTGGTCATCGCGGGCAGTGAACACAACCGAGCCCTTGCCAAGATACGTGCCATAGGCACTGCCGAGCTTTGCACACATCTCGGGCGTGACCTCAATATTGTTGACTCCTACAATCCCGTATGACCCGAAGAGAGCCCTTGACCATGCCTTTCCCCACACGACATTGCTTGTGACGGTCGAGCCTGGCTCCACTGTCTTGCCTGGCCAGATCTGCACCTGCGATTTGATGGTGGATCCCTGTCCAATGATGCAGTCGTCGGCCACGGTGTTGTCGCCCTCGAGAAGCACGTCTTTGCCGACATGAACGTTGGTGCAGACGATTGAATTGGAGATGTGGGCACCTGCGTCCACAATTACCCCGTCCCAAAGGACGGAATTGTCGATGTCAGCGCCGCTCTGAATGACCGCATGATCGCCAATAAAGGAGTTTCGGACGTGAGCATCTCCAATAACTGTGTTCTTGCCCACGAGGACCGAGCCATCAAGACCCTTGAAGCTTGAGATCTTGCTGCCTTCACCGACCCAGACGTCACTGCCGATACGGCCGATACGTTCGCCTTGGGGCTCCAGATCGACCCTTCCCTTCAGCACGTCTGCGTGAGCATGTTTGTACTCGCGGATATTGCCGACATCGCGCCAGTATCCGGGTGCGATGTAGCCGTACAGTGGCTGATTGTGCGCCAGAAGCGTGGGAAACAGATTCTTGGAGAAGTCGGCTTCCTTGTCTTCAGGGATATCGTTCCAGACTGATGGTTCCAGGATGTAGATGCCAGTGTTGACAGTATCGGAGAAGACTTCGCCCCATGAAGGTTTCTCGAGAAAGCGCACGATGTGTCCGTCCGGGTCCGTGATGACAATGCCATATTCCAAGGGATTCTCCACGCGCGACAGAGTAATCGTTGCGGCCGCGTTGTGTTCCCGATGATATTGAACTGCCTTGGTGAGGTCGATGTCCGTGACGATGTCGGCTGCTATGACCAGAAAGGTTTCCTGGAGGCTCGCTCGAGCAAGTCCGACGGCGCCCGCCGTCCCAAGATCTTCCTGACTGGTGACATAGTCAATCTTTACGCCGAACTTGCTGCCATCGCCAAAGTAGCCGCGTATGGCGTCTGGCTGATGGTAGAGGATGACGACCAAATCGTCGAAGCCATGTTTTTTGAGCAGCCGAATAATGTGCAGCATCATGGGACGATTGGCGAACGGGACCATGGGCTTTGGAAGATTTATTGTCAATGGGCGCAAGCGGGTACCAAAACCTCCTGCCAAAATGACTGCTTTCATCGGGTCACCTCCATCGCATGGTAAAGCTCGAGATACTCTTTTGCACTTGCCTGCCATGAAAAGTCGCAGCCCATGCCTATTGACTGTATGCGTCTGTAGGAGTTTTGGTCTGCGTACAATGCCACAGCCCGCCGCACCGCCTCGAGGAAGTCCGAGGGGGTTGCGTCATCAAACGTGATTCCATTGCCAAGCCCCGTCTTGGGGTGAACGTCCTGCACCGTGTCACGCAGCCCGCCCGTCTTTCGTACAACAGGGATGCTTCCATAGCGCAGAGCGATCATTTGGGACAGGCCACATGGCTCAAACCGCGAAGGCATGAGAAAGAAGTCTGATGCCGCATACAGGCGGTGAGCCAGATTCTCGTCGAAGCGTCTGTTGAGGATAAAGCGGCCAGGATAGGCAGCCGCCTTTTGTTCAAGAGCTGCTTCAAGGCCGGGATCGCCCGTTCCAAGAATCGCCAGACTCACCGGAAGAGACATCATGGCGTCAAGGGCTCCAAGGAGGATGTCGAGCCCTTTCTGAGCAACAAGACGCGAGACCATTACAAACAGAGGACGATCTGGGTCGGTTGTGATGCCGGCTTCGTGCAGCAGGCTTTCCTTGTCCCGGGTTTTTCCGGAGAGAGAGCCCTCGCTGTAGAGATGAGGCAGAGCATTGTCACTTGCGGGATTCCAATAGTCATAGTCAATGCCATTGAGTATTCCACTCAGTTGTTGACGTCTTGTTTCCAGGATGCCATTGAGCCGGTAGCCGTATTCATCGGTCAGGATTTCGCGGGCATATGTGGGCGACACCGTGTTGATTCTGTCTGCCCACACGATGCCACCCTTCAGGAAGTTCGCTTTGCCATAGAACTCAAGACCACGTATTGTAAACACGGAGTCGGGCAGCCCGACCTGCGGCACAACATCAGCAGAGAACAGTCCCTGATAGGCGATATTGTGGATTGTCAGCAGCGTCTTCTCGTGACGCTCTGGATAAAGTTCACGAAGGTAGACGGGGAGCAGGGCAGCTTGCCAATCATTTACATGAATGATGTCTGCTCCTCCCAGAGCAATGATTGTTTCAAGCGCAGCCCGGGCAAAGAAGGCAAATCGGAGCCAATTGTCTGAATAATCGCCGTCGCGAGTATTGTAAAGGCCGTCGCGGTCAAAGAGGTCGTTTTGCGCAATGAAATAGGTCTGTTCTCGACGGAACACTGCGTACGAAAACGCTCGTTCACCCAGAGTAACGCTGCCATTCATGACGTGTTCCAGCTCGAGGCTCTGATCCATGATTGCTCGATAGAGCGGAAGAATAAGGAACGTGTCAGGCCCAAGAGCATGCAGGGCGGGGGGCAGACTGCCGACAACGTCTCCCAGTCCTCCTGTCTTGACGTAAGGGACTGCTTCCGAAGCGACAAAGAAGACCCTCATAGTTGTACCTCCCTGAGGAACTGCGCTGTTTCCTCTGGTATCGTCGGATTGATATAGAATCCAGTGCCCCGCTCAAATCCGGCGGTGTGCGTGATGCGAGGCATGATCTCGAAATGCCAGTGATAGTGTGGAAGGCTCTCCGTGTTCAATGGTGACATGTGCAGGACGAGGTTGAATGGTGGGTCGTTGAGTGCGCCGCGCAGACGCTGCAGTGTGCGCTTCAGGATACCCGCCAGTTCAAGGATGTCGCTGCGGGTTGTTCTTGAATAATCGCTCTCATGCTGTTTTGGCAGAATCCACGTTTCAAAGGGAAAGCGCTGAGCGAAGGGCACAACGGTGACAAAGTGTTCGCTATCTTCAACAACGCGCTTGCGGTCGGCCAGTTCCTGCTCAATCAGGTCGCAGAAAATGCACCGGTCTTTGTACTGATAGTATTGCAGAGCTCCTGCCAGCTCCTCCTGCACGTGGAGTGGTACAATCGGCAAAGCGATAATCTGTGAGTGCGGGTGCTGGATAGTTGCTCCGGCGCGTGCTCCCTTGTTCTTGAAGACCATCGCATACTTGAAGCGTTTGTCGCGCGCCAGGTCGATAATGCGATCATGCCACGCCCACAGCACTTCCTTGATCTGCGTCTCTGCCATCAAGGCCATTTCCTCATTATGGTTGGGCGTCTCGATGATAATCTCGTGAGCTCCAATGCCGTTCATCACGTCATACATCCCGTCAGCATGTTTGTTCATGCTGCCCTCGACCTTGAGTGCTGGATACTTGTTGGGAATGACGCGAACCCACCAGCCGGGCTCGTTGGGCTTGGAGTCAGGCTTGCGATACGCAAGAATCTCTGGCGGAGTGCTGGCTTCGTTTCCCGGCTCAAAGGGGCATTTGGAAACATCCGTCAGAAGCTGTTCTTTGTCGATTTCGAAACTGTTGGGGCGCAGTGCGCGCTCGCTGGAGATGATGACCCATCGCCCGACGATGGGATCCTTACGAAGTTCTGGCATCAGGACCCCCTCAGGTCATCGAGGTGGATATGCTCAAAGACCCGGTCATCGAGCCGTATGCTTTCTGAAGAGTTGTACGCATCTCCCTCGGCTGCGGCAAGAAGATCACGGACCTTGCGATGATGCTCCAGAAATCTGGACATTCCGTAGGAGCGGGCTTGACCTGTGGTAATGAGGAAAGGCCAGTCCGAACTTTCTTCCAGTAGCATCTCGCGGAGCAGCAAGTCTCCATCTGTGCCTTCCAGATCGGGAAGAAGCTTGATAAATCGACGCTGGTCGTTGTGGATCATATCCCAGATCCACACGGTTTCAGAATTCATCCATGTGTCGTGTCCGCCACCTGTGCCCCAGCTGGACTCGCGAAGGCGTCCGACAGGCAACGGCCGCTCTGAAAGAACGGTGGTTGGAGCCACAGCTGAAATGGAGTTCATTTGGGCAAGGCTTCGAAGGACACCTGCGATCCATGCCGGTCCCTCGTACCACCAGTGTCCAAACAACTCGGTGTCGTAGGCAGCTACAATGATTCCTGGATCACCCGTGAGCCTCTCTCTCTGGCTGGACAGGTCGCTGATCATTGAGGCAAAGTGCATGGCATGTTGTGCAGCCCGCTCGCGGGCAGCGTCGGGGT
>Ga0315271_10002977_pt1 | contig 10683 bp, 10 predicted proteins | sample C3_top_MG_FD_204664 | JGI IMG/M metagenome (GOLD analysis project Ga0315271, IMG submission 204664) | Sediment microbial communities from Yellowstone Lake, YNP, Wyoming, USA - C3_top | ecosystem: Environmental > Aquatic > Freshwater > Lake > Sediment | place: USA: Wyoming | collected 2017-08-01
CGCCCGGCGCAGTGTGACCGTGGACGCCGCTGAGGCGGGCCGCGGCCTCGCCGCCATGATGGAGGGCGCCTGGGTGCACAGCATCATCGGCGTCGAGGGCATGACGGTGCCCGAGGCGCAGCGACTGAGCCTCGACTACGTCGCGCGACTGCTCGGCGGCGAGCTCGCCTCAGAGAGCGACTGACGCCGGCGTCACGCCGGAGGGCGATTCAACCCCACCACGCGAACCCATTCGTGGGGTGCGACACGGCGGACCAGTCGTCCGGCCGGCTCGCCGACGGGCTCGCGGTCTCTGGCGACCACCGAGCCCCTCAGGATCGTGATGACAGGCATGCCACGTACTTCCATGCCCTCGAGCGGCGTGTGCTTCTGCACGCTGTGCAGCTCCTCGCCGCGGATCGTCCACGTCGCGTCGGGATCGACGAGCGTGAGGTCCGCGTCGGAGCCCTCCGCGATGACGCCCTTCTGCGGATAGATCCCGTACAGCCGCGCCGTCCCCTCGCTCGCCGCCCAGCAGAGCCGCTCGGGCGTAGTGCGTCCGGCGTTCATCTGGTCGAGCAGCAGCGGGACCATCATCTCGACGGCGACCATGCCGGCCGGCGCCGTCGCGAAGTCCTGGGTCTTGTCCGCCAGCGTGTGCGGCGCGTGGTCCGAGCCGAGCGAGGCGATGGTGCCGTCGGTGACGCCCGCCCACAGCGCGTCGCGGTCGGCGACCTCGCGGACGGGCGGGTACGCCTTCATCGCCGCGTCCTTGCCGGCGCAGTCCGCGGCGACGAACAACAGGTAGTGCGGGCAGGTCTCGGCCGTGACCGGCAGGCCGTCCTGCTGCGCGATCCTGACGAGGTGCGTCGCCCGAGCGGAGCTGATGTGGCACACGTGGAAGCGGCCGCCGGTGGCGCGAGCGAGCTCGATGCCGACGGCGACCGAGCTCGACTCGGCCACGTCCGGGCGGGCGAACTTGAGCTCGGAGTACGCCTGCGGCGCGTGGCCGAGCTCCCGCTGCGCCACGTCCAGGATGTCGCGGTCCTCGCAGTGGGCGGCCAGGATGCCGTCCGCGGCGGCGATGGCCTGGAAGATCTGCATGACCTCGCCGGTGCTCGCCGGCGGGATCACGTCCTCCGGCGCCTTGTCGGCCGTGTTGTAGACGAGGCGCTTCGACTCCTTGTCGAGGGCGTAGCCCCAGAAGAGCTTGACCGCGACGGCGCCCTCCGCGAACAGCCCGGCGAGGTCGTCGATGTTGGCCATGCCGAGGGACAAGCCCCAGAGTCCGAAGTCCACGTGGGCGACGGCGCCGTGCTCTTCGGCGCGGCGCCGGTACGAGGCGACGTCCGTCACCGGCGGCGCGGCGTTGGGCATGACGAGCAGCGTCGTGATGCCCCCCACGGCCGCCGCGCGGCTGGCGTGAGCGAAATCTTCCTTGTGCGTGTCGCCCGGGTCGCGCGGGTGGATGTGCGGATCGATGAACCCCGGGAAGACGAGCAGGCCTGCCGCGTCGACGACTTCGTCGGCCCGGACCTCGGCGCCGGGGTCGAGCACCGCCGCGATCAGGCCGTCCTCGCAGAGGACGTCGGCCGCGCGGCGGCCCTCAGACGACACCACGGTACCTCCACGCACCAGCAGCCTCATGTGCCACCTCCCTGCTCGCGGCGGAAGTCCGCCAGTTCCCGGGCGACAGGCACGGGGTTCATACCGGCGCCGCGACGGGGCCGGCGGCGGCGACCCCGGCCGGCACCCGGCCTTCATACTGGCGGAAGTTCTCGATGAACTGCGCAGCGAGCTTCGCCGCCGCCGCGTCGTAAACGTCCGGGTCTTGCCACATGCCGCGCTGGTCCAGCGTTCCCGCCGGGATGTCCGGGCACGACCGCGGCACGAGGACCCTGAAGACGGAGTGCGGAACGTACTGCACGTCGTCGAGATCCCCGTCGAGGGCGGCCTTCAGCAGACGGCGTGTGAAGCCGATACTCATGCGCTCGCCGACCCCGTAAGGCCCACCGCTCCAGCCGGTATTGACGAGCCAGCAGCGCACGTCTCGCTGCGCGATCCGCTCGCGCAGCAGAGTCGCGTACACGACCGGGTCGCGCGGCATGAACGGCGCGCCGAAGCAGGTGGAGAACGTCGGGCTCGGCTCCTTGACGTCGTCCTCCGTGCCCGCCACTTTGGCCGTGAATCCGGAGAGAAAGTGGTAGCCGGCCATCTCGGGCGTGAGCCTGGAGATCGGCGGCATCACGCCCATGGCGTCGCACGTGAGGAAGAAGACGTCCCGCGGCGGCCCCGCCTCGCCGTCGGTGATGGCGTCCGGGATGTGGTCGATCGGGTACGTGGCCCTGGTGTTCTCGGTGATCGAGTCGTCGTCCCAGTGGATCGCCCTGGTCATGGGGTCGACCACGACGTTCTCCAGCACGGAGCCGAAACGGATGGCCTGGTAGATCTGCGGCTCGGCCGTGGACGAGAGCCTGATCACCTTGGCGTAGCAGCCGCCCTCGAAATTGAAGACGCCGTAGTCGGCCCACCCGTGTTCGTCATCGCCGACCAGACGGCGGTCAGGGTCGGCCGAGAGGGTGGTCTTGCCCGTCCCGGAGAGGCCGAAGTACAGCGCGACGTCGCCCTTGCGACCGACGTTGGCTGAGCAGTGCAGCGGCAGGACGCCCTTCTCGGGCAGCAGGTAGTTCATGACCGTGAAGAGGGCCTTCTTGATCTCGCCCGCGTACAGAGTGCCGAGAATCAGCACCATCTTGCGCTCGAACGAGATGCCGACGAACACCGAGGAGCGCGTCCCGTCCGCGTCGGGATCCGCATGCAGCGCACCGCAGTCGATGATCGTGAACCCGGGCAGGAAGTCCTCGAGGTCGACCGGGTCGGGGCGCAGGAAGAGCGTCTGCGCGAACAGGGCGTGCCACGCCTTCTCGGCGATGACGCGGACGGGCAGACGATGCTGCCTGTCCGCACCCACGAACCCCTCGAACGCGAACACGTCGCGGTCGCGGAGGTGTGCGGCCGCCTTCTTGAGCAGCTTGTCGAACAACTCCGGGCTGCACTTCTGGTTGACATCACTCCACGCGACCGAGGCCGCTTCGGGCTCGTCGACGATGAACCGGTCCGCCGGCGAACGCCCAGTGCGGAAGCCCGTCCTGACCACGAGCGCCCCGTTGGCGGCGAGGATGCCCTCTTCGCGCGCCAGGGCACGTGCCGTCAACTCAGCGGGCGGGAGGTTCAGGTAGACCTCCCGGACGGAGAAGCCGAGATCGTCGAGCGCGGACTTCAGATCCATCCTGCGCTTCACAGCCGCCTCCCGGAAGACTCAGGCCCTGCCGAGCACCAGCGCCAGCAGCGCCATGCGCACGTACATGCCGTACTCCATCTGGCGGAAGTACGCGGCGCGCGGATCGACGTCGACCTCGACCGTGATCTCGTTCACGCGCGGCAGCGGGTGCATGACGATCATGTCCTTCTTGGCGCTCTTGAGCGTCGCCGGCGAGATGACGAACACGTCCTTGACCTCGTCATACTCCTCCGGCGTCGCGAAGCGCTCCTTCTGGATGCGCGTGACGTAGAGGACATCGGTCTCGGCGATGACATCGTCGAGTTGCGAATACCTGCTCTGAGGGACACCGGCCGCGGCGACCTCGTCCACCACGTCCTGCGGCATCTGGAGGACGTCCGGCGCGACGTAGTTGAGCTTGACGCCGTCGAACTTGGTGAGCAGACGGGCGAGGGAGTGGACGGTACGGCCGTTCTTCAGGTCGCCGACCAGCGTGACCGTGAGGCCGTCCAGCTTGCCGAGCTCCTGGCGCATGGTGAAGGTGTCGAGCAGCGCCTGCGTGGGGTGCTCGCCCACACCGTCGCCGGCGTTGAGCACCGGGATGCCGGCGTTGGCGGCCGCGAGGTCGGCGGAGCCGACCGTGGGGTTGCGGATGACCATCACGTCGGCGTAGCAGCCGAGGGTGATGGCCGTGTCGATGATGCTCTCGCCCTTGGCGACAGAAGAGCTCTTGGCCTCGTTGATCGGGATGACCTGGCCGCCGAGCCGCTGCATGGCCGCCATGAACGAGCACGACGTGCGTGTGGACGGCTCGTAGAACATGTTGGCGAGGACCTTGCCCTTCAGGAGGTCGCACCCACCCGTGCGCTGGACCATCTGCTGCATCTCAGCGGCGACGCCGTGGACCTGATCCACGTCCTCGCGGGTGAACTGGCCGACCTTGATGATGTGACGGCCGTACCAGGCAGACGCCTTGTTGTCGCCCAGCGGCAGATGGTCGCTGTCGCTCGTGATCCGCATGTGCTCCTCCTTCGCTTGCTCCGCATCCCCCATCGCTCGAGACCCATCACCGGTGGCGGGGGTCCTACACTGCACAGGGTCGCGGTCGACTTGCAAGTATGTGGTCGCCCTGGGTCCGGCTGCACACCCAGGCCGCCGGAGGCGCGTTCGCTGCGTAGGCCCAGTCTCAGGCTACGACGCAGCTCTACCCCCGCGATTCTATCCGTTGGCTATATGTATAGCAACGGCTGCCATCCGTCCTCCCGGAGAGACATTGATGGTAGCTCGCGCCATCGGAGCGGTGGTAACGTGGAGGTTCCGTTTGGGCCACGGGGGAGGACTGAGATGAAAGATGTCCACGACATCTACACGACATTCAAAGCCGAGTTCCCGGAGCTGAGCGCGCAGATCAACGCGACGAGCCACGCCATCCACGTCGACGGCGGCCCGCTGGACGAGAAGACGCGCGCCCTCCTCAAGATCACCGCGGCGGGCGCCGCCGGGCACCATACCGCACTGGAGACCCACGTCGTGGCGGCGCGCGAGGCCGGCGTCACCGACGCCGAGATCGTGCACGCATTGCTGATGCTCGTCAGCACCTGCGGGTTCCCGACCTTCATGGAGGCGTACTCCACCTTCAAGCGAATGAATCTCTGACTGAGCGCAGCGCGGCCTCGCCGGCCGCTTCGCACTACGAGAGGAGAACCGTGAACAACGAGGAGATCTGGCAGATCCTGCGCAACGGGGGTCTGACCGTGGAGCGGTCCGACGACGAGACCGACGCCGGCTACCGTATCGTCGGGAGCTTCCGCCCACTCGCGGACCCGGCCGGTGTGGACGCCCTGGGCGTCATGCTCGCGGAGCGCGCCAAGGGACTCGACGCCGATATCGTGATCGTGGGCGAGGGGGCCAAAGACCTCCTCATGGGGTTCGTCGTGGCGCGCGAGTTGAAGCTCCCGCTGGTGCGCTGCCTCAACCTTGAGGGCCTCATCGGCGCCGTCGGCGACATCCCCGACGGCAGCCGGGCGATCTTCGTGGCCGACAAGATCCGCAAGAGCGGCTTCGTGTACGCGGTAGGCAACCTCGTGGACCGCGAGGGCGGCGAGCTCGTCGCAGTGGTCTCGTTCGTCTCCGCGGAGGCCCCTGAGCTCCCCGTTCCGTGGATCGGCCTGGTAACGGCTGCGGAGGGCATCCAGGGAGGGTGACCCGCCCGCCGCTCCGCAGCCTCTAGGCGGTCTCGCCCACACGCTCCCCGACGGACTGACGGGAGCTTGCGTTCTGCTCCTTGAGCGCCGTGAGGATGCGCTCCGGGGTCAGCGGGAGCTCCGTCAGGCGGATGCCGATGGCGTCGGCCACGGCGTTGGTGACGGCCGGCGCCCCGGAGGTGGACGCCGGCTCCCCGATGCCCTTGGCGCCGAAGGGGCCCATGCCGCCATGCGACTCGAGCATGATCGGCTCCACGTCGGGCATGTCGGCGGCCGTCGGCACCAGGTAGGTGTCCAGCGCGCACGTCACGGTGCGGCCCTGATCCATCTTGACGTCCTCGAGCAGCGCGTAGCCCACGCCGCAGACTGTGCCGCCTTCGAGCTGGCCCTGCGCGCTGAGCTTGTTGATCGTCTGGCCCACGTCGAACGCGGCGACGAGCTTGAGCACCGTCACCTTGCCGGTCTTCGTGTCGACCGCCACCTCGGCGGCGTGCGTGCCGAAGGTGTAGTCGGGGTGGATCTGGCCGATCACGTAGTCCGACTTCTCCAGGTCCCGCGAGGGCGCGTTGAACTGCGCCAGGTTGGAGATCGGGATGCCTTGCGAGGCGCAGGCCTTCACCACGTCGACGATGGGGATCGACTTCTCCTCCTCGCCCTCCACGCGCACCATCCGGTCGGCCAGGTCGATCTGCTCGGAGTCGACCTCGAGCATCTCGCTCGCCTTCGCGACGATCGCCTCGCGTACGGTGCGCGCGGCTTTGAGCGTCGCGTTGCCCGACATGTAGAGCATGCGCGTCGCGGTGGTGGTGCCGGCGAGCGGCGTGAGCGCGGTGTCGCCGAAGTAGACCGTGATGTCGTCCATGGGCACGCCGAGGATCTCGGCCGAGATCTGGGCGATCGACGAGGCCTGGCCGCCGCCGATGTCCTGCACGCCGGAGCGCACCACCACGGTGCCGTCGAGCTCGAAGCCGACGTAGGCCCGCGAGGAGTCGTGCAGGTAGACCAGGCGTCCGTAGCTCTGCATGCCCGAGGCGATGCCGCGGCCGATCACCTCGTCCGGCGAGCGCGGCTGCGTGGGCTCGCCCAGCGCCTCCCAGGCGCGCTCGGCAGTCTGGTCCGTGAGGACCGCGGACTCGAGCGCGTAGCCCGTGCCGAGCTCGTCGCCGGTGTGCAGGTAGTTCCGCATGCGGAACTCGAGCGGCGTGAGGCCGAGCTTCTCGGCCAGCGCGTCCATCTGACTCTCGTAGGCGAAGCAGACCTGCGGGGCGCCGAAGCCGCGGTAGGCGCTCGTGAACGTGTTGTTGGTGAGCGCCGACACTGCGTCGACCTTGACGTTCGGGACGATGTACGGGCCGGCGGCCATGACCACCGAGTACAGCAGGACCCACGGGCTGAGGAACGGGTAGCCGCCGGCGTCCGAGACGATCTCCGCCTCCATCGCCACGAGCTTGCCGTCCTTGGTCGCGCCCGTCTTGTAGCGCATCACGTAGGGGTGCCGCTTGGAGTGCGCGAGGATGGACTCTTCTCGTGTGTACGTCAGGCGCACGGGCTGCTTGGTCGCGTGCGCGAGCAGGGCCAGGTAGGCCTCCACGGTGATGTCCTCTTTGCCGCCGAACCCGCCGCCGAGCATGGGGGCGATCACTCGCACGCGGTTGTGCGGAAGCCCCATGATGTCGGCGATGTCACGGAAGTGCTCGATGACCTGCGTGGAGGCGCGGATGGTGAGCACGCCGTCCTCGGCGATCCAGGCCGTGCCGGACTCGGGCTCGAGGTACACGTGGTCGCCGAAGGGCACCCGGTACTCGCCCTCGACCACGACGTCGGCCTGCGCGAAGCCGGCGTCGGCGTCGCCTTTCTTCACCTTGTAGGTGCAGACGACGTTGGTGTCCTCCTCGCCGACACGGTAGGCGCCGGGCTTGAGCGCTTCGACGGGGTCGAACACGCCCGGCTGCGGTTCGTAGACGACGTCGATGGCGCGGGCGGCCTCCTCAGCCTGGGCGAGCGTCTCGGCCGCGACCAGCGCCACCCCCTCGCCCATGTAGCGCACCTTCTTGTCGGCCAGCACCCGGTACAGCCCCTCGAAGCCGCCGCCGGCCGAGTGCGTCTGGCCGAACTTGCTCGTGGTCTCGTTGTGGGGCACGTCCGCGGCGGTCAGCACCGCGCGGACGCCGGGCATGGCCTCGGCCTTGCTCGTGTCGATGGAGACGATCTTCGCCGCCGCGTACCTGCTCCTGAGCACCTTCGCGGTGAGGGTGCCGGGCATCACGAAGTCGTCTGCGTACTTGGTCTGGCCGAACACCTTGTCGCGCGCGTCGTGGCGCGGAACGGCGCGGCCGATGACCTTGTACTTGGGAGTCTCGTCCGCGCCCATCACGCGCTCCGCTCCTCGAGGACCTCCGCCTGGGCGGCCTCCTCGATCGCGTCGACGATCTTGGTGTAGCCGGTGCACCGGCAGAGATTGCCGGAGATGCCCTCGCGGATCTCGTCACGCGTCGGCGTCGCGTTCTGCTGCAGCAGCGACGCGGCGGCGAGGATCATGCCCGAGCTGCAGAAGCCGCACTGGACGGCGCCGTGCTCGATGAACGCCGTCTGCAGCGGGTGCGGGTCCTCGGCCGTGCCGAGCCCTCTGGTGGTGGTGACCTGGCGGCCGTCGGCCTGCACGGCCAGCGTGAGGCACGAGTTCACCGCCTCGCCGTCGAGCAGCACCGTGCAGGCGCCGCAGTCCCCCTGCCCACAACCGTTCTTGACCTCGACAATGCCCAGCTTGTTGCGGAGGACGTCGACCAGCGTCTCGTCGACCGCCACGGTCGTCCGCATCGGGCGTCCGTTCACCTGGATCTCGATCTCCTGCATGTCCATCACGCCCTTGCTTCTCGTGCCGTGTCAGTGATCAGGCGCGCAACGACCGCCTCGGCCACCCACCCGCGGTACTGGGCGGAGGCGCGTACATCGTCGATCGGCGCGATGTGCTCGTGGACCAGCCGTGCGCACTCCGCAGCGACTTCCTCAGTGATCTCACGACCCCGCAGGGCCGCCTCGACCGCGAGGGCGCGGACCGGGACGGGAGCGACCGCCCCCAGGCCGATGCGCGCCGCGCGGCAGGTCGAGCCTTCCAGCTCGATCTCGCACGCGGCGCACACCACGCTGATGGCGTCGGCGTTCCGCAGGCCGACCTTCTCGAACCGCCCCGCGACCGGGCGGCCGGCGAGCGGGACCAGCACGTGGGTGACGATCTCGCCCGGCTCGAGGGCCGTCTTGCGGTACTCGACGAAGAACTCGGAGAGCGGCAGCTCGCGCGAGCCGCCCTCGGCGCCGGCGAGCCGCACGACGGCGCCGGCGGCGAGCAGCGCCGGAGCCGTGTCGGCCGAGGGCGACGCGGTGACGAGGTTGCCCCCGACGGTCGCACGATTGCGGACCAGCGGGCTGCCGACCGTGGCTGCAGCAGCGGCCAGCACCGGGACGAGCTTCTTCACTGCGGGGTGCGCGGCGATGACACCCAGGGTCGTCGCCGCGCCGATCTCGAGCATGTCGCCGGTCTCGCGGACGCCGCAGAGGTCGTCGAGCTTGCTGAGGTCGAGCACGACGCGCGGGTCGTCGCCGTCCAGCGTCCCGTTCATGCGCATCTTGCGCATCATCGGGACCAGGTCGGTGCCGCCGGCGAGGACGAGCGGCTTCACCCCTGGCTCGGCCAGCGCGGCGAGCGCCTCTTCGAGGCCGGCCGGCCGCACGTAGGATTCAAGGTTCATCTGGCCTCCTCCACGAGCTCCGTCTCGCCTCCGGCAGACCTCTCCGCCATGCGGACGGCCGCGTTCTGGATGGCGCGCACGATGCCGTTGTAGCCGGTGCAGCGGCAGATGTTGCCCTTGATGTGGTGGCGGATCTCCGCCTCCGTCGGGTGTGGGTTGCGCCTCAGCAGGTCGCCGGCCATGAGGATCATGCCCGGCGTGCAGAAACCGCACTGCACCGCGTTCTCGCTGAGGAACGCCTCCTGGATGGGGTTAAGATCGCCGTCGGGTCCGGCGACCCCCTCGATGGTCACGATCTCCTTGCCGTCGCAGGCCACCGCAAGGGTGACGCAGGCAAGCGCCGGCTCCCCGTCGATGAGCACGGTGCACGCGCCGCACTGGCCGGTGCCGCAGCCGTACTTGGACCCGGTCAGGCCCAGATCGTTGCGGAGGACGTTGATGAGCAGTTCGTTGGGCTCGACCACGAGCATGTGCTCGTCGCCGTTCACCGTGAAGACGATGGCGTTGGTGCAGCTGGTCAGCATGTCGCACGCTCCCATGCGGTCTCGAAGGCATCCTTGAAAAGCACGCCGGCCGCCTCCCTGCGGTACATCTCGGTGCACCTGATGTCGTCGATGGGGGAGATGTCCTCGACGACCAGGCGGACGCACTCGTCGACGAGTGCGCCGTCGATGGCTCGACCCTCGAGAGCGGCCTCGGCGGTGTGCGCCCGCATCGGTGTCGGTCCCACGGCGCCGAGCGCGACGCGACACTGCGTGCAGGTCTCGCCGTCCCGTTGCAGGGCCACGGCGCAGGTGACCTTGGAGATGTCGCTGGCCACGCGCGTGAGCTTGCGGAAGGCACTCGCGCGGCCGTCGGGGAACGCGTCGAACTCGACGTCGATGATGATCTCGTTGGGCGCCAGCACCGTCGCGCCGGGGCCGGTGTGGAACTCGCGCAGCGGGACGATCCGCTCCTGATGCGCGCTCCTCACGCGGACGCGCGCGTCGTAGGTGATGAGCGGCGGCGGCGTGTCCGCGGCGGGCGAGCCGTTGCCGAGGTTGCCCCCGACGGTCGCGACGGAGAGCACCTGCAGCTTGCCGATGCTGTCGATGGCCTCGGCGAGACTGTTGTAGCGGCCGAGGCCCTGGAGGAACGGCAGCACGTCCATGTACCGGCGGCCGGCGCCGATGCGGATCTTCTCGCCGGCCTCGAGGTGCTTGAGCTCTTCCAGCTTGGAGATGTCGACCACGAACTTGGGCGACGTGCGCCCCAGCTTCATCTGGATGATCAGATCCGTGCCGCCGGCAAGCACGCCGGCGTCCTCGCCGTACTGGTCCAGGAAGCCCAGCGCCTCGTCGAGCGTCGCCGGGACGTGATAGGTGAAGTCGTTGACCAGGACTCGCGTGTTGATGGTCATTTCGCGAACACCCCCTCGCAGGCCCACCCGTGTAACGCCGCCAGGATCATGTCCGGGGTGATCGGGATGAACTGG
>Ga0315271_10002978_pt1 | contig 10682 bp, 11 predicted proteins | sample C3_top_MG_FD_204664 | JGI IMG/M metagenome (GOLD analysis project Ga0315271, IMG submission 204664) | Sediment microbial communities from Yellowstone Lake, YNP, Wyoming, USA - C3_top | ecosystem: Environmental > Aquatic > Freshwater > Lake > Sediment | place: USA: Wyoming | collected 2017-08-01
GAGCGGGACTCGAAGTTGGTGCTCCGGCTGTTCAAGGATCCATTCTGGGACGACTAGGCTTTGTCCGCCCAGGTCTTGCCTGGGTGCTTGAGCTTGTCCTAACAATATAGTCAACTATAACAAGAACACTATGCCTTATCAGCCCAAGTGCGACCATGCGACGCCTCCACGGACACCGGCACGCGCTTGAGGAAGGGCTGCATTCCTTCCTTCATTCCTTGCTCCTGCTCGTGCTTCACCTGCTTGATGAGTTCGGCGTCATCCTTCACCTCGGTGATGATCTCATCATGGACGTGGTGACATAGCTGCACCGTCGGGGTGGGCATTCCCTTGATGCGCGTCGGGGGCCGGCCGATGAGCTTCTTGAACCGCTCGTAGCAGCAGCGCAAGGATCTCTTCAGTCCGTCGGCTCCCGTGCTCTGGACCGGGTGATTGTAGTACTCGTTGAAGAATTCCCTCGTGTCCAGGTAGCGTAGCCTTCCACCAATGGACCAAGCCATCTTCTGGCGCTGGCCATCTCGCTGGGCCCGCTCGTGCCACCTGCGGAGGCCATCGAACCGCTTGAAGTACTTGTCCCGGAAGTCCCTGGCTTGTGGAAGGGTCAGCGTGACACCGTAGTTGGCGCGGGCGTAGAGGACCAGCGTCGGGGCCTGCATACCGTAAACGAAGCCGAAGTTCACGGGCTTGGCTTGCTGTCGCTCGGGCTTGGTGACTTCCTTCTCTGGCTTGCCTGTGATGATGGACGCGGTGTACCGGTGGGCGTCCTTGTCATCGACGAAGACTTGGATCAACACAGTGTCTCCGGCCACCTCCGCCACAATCCTCATCTCGATGTTCGAGTAGTCGGCGATGACCAGGACGTTTCCGTCCGCGGCCTCGAAGCACTTACGGAATCGCTTGTCTCGTGGAATCTGAGCCAAGTTGGGCTTCGAGCACGCAAACCGCCCGGACACCAGGAAGGGGAAGTAGTCGGGATGGAGACGACCAGTGACGGGGTTGATGAAGTCCAGGTAGTCCAGACCGAACATCTTGAGCTGGGTCGTGGCTTCCCGGTACGACAGCAGGTGGTCTATCTCTGGGTACTTGGACGCAGCCATAGCCAGCGTAATCTCAGCCGTCTCCTGAAGTGGAACGGTCTCCTCGTGTTCCTTACCGTCTTGATCCCTTATCTTTATCTTCTGGGTCACGCCAAGCAGCCGGAGGGACTTCAGCATCTGCTTCGTCGAGTCCAGGTTCCACATCACCTCGAAGCCCGGAAGCATCATCAGCCTCGAAGGGTCCGGCAGCTCCTTCCACAACACCTTCTGCATGGTGTCGTGCTTGATCTGGTTCTCAGCAGCCACCACACGCCACTTGTCCGGGTTCAGGTAGAACCCGTTCAGCTCGCAGGCTGCCTCGGCGAGGATGGACTGGAACTCTATGGCGGCGATGATGTTCAGGTTGGCTGCGTCCAGCTTCGGTTTTAGCGAATCCCGGATGGCCGGCAGAAACACCACGTCCTCTGCGGCGTAGTCTAGTTGATCCTTCGTCAGCTCATCTGCTCCCCAGTTCGAGGCACCGTAGTCCTCTACCTCCGGCTCCTTCTTCAGCTCCCGTCGGTACAAGTCGTACAGGTTGTGCCCGAGTCCCCGGCCATTCCAAAGGAGGTTCGAGCCACGGAAGCAGTCGAAGAGTTTTCCGAATTCGAGTCCGTAGTGGTAGAGCAAGAACTTCTGATCGAACTTGAGGTTCTGCCCGACCACCACAGCATCCTTGTTGTCCTGGTGCGCCTTGATGATGGGGTCCGGGCGTCCCGTCTTCCTCACGTCAATGACATAGACCTTCTTGCCGGTGTTGATGCTCCAAATCCTGGGCTCGTTGAGGATGGGGCTGAAGCCTGTGGTTTCCAAGTCCTCTGCCAGCACCGGAGCTTGGGATACTTCCTGGGCTATGTCTGGCAGCCTGCTTTGCTGCGTGACGTACTCGTAGTTGTAGCTGGGCACAGTTCACCTCTGGGCTTAGGTTTGTGGATCCTGTGGGCTGGAAAGACACGAAAGCCGACCCTCGCTTTCGCGGGAGTCGGCTCCGTGGTTGGTCTTCAGTTCCGAGGGGTTACGCCTTCTTCGCCTGCTTCCGCCCCTCCTCGGTGTGGATGTACATGCCCCGGTCCTCCTTCAGGACCATCCCGCCGCGAACGAGGCGGCGCAGGGCGTTGCGGACGGTGTAGTTCGCCTTGCTCTTCTTCATGCCGGGGAACGCCGCTCCCGACATTTCCTTGAGGGTCAGGGACTTGCGGTGCCCCTCGGTGCCGAGCGAGAGGAGCGTCGCCTTCTCGTTGTCGTTCATCTTGGAGAGGTCGAAGTCCTTGATGGGGGCTCCGCACTGCCCCACCGACTTGTCGCCCCAGGACTTCCGGTTGGACTCCTTCTCCGCCTTGACGACCGCCTTCTTCTCCGCCTTCGCCGCGATCTTCGCCGCCTTGGCGGCTGCCTTCTCCGCCGCCTTGGCAGCCTTCGCCGCGACCTTCGCCGCCTTCTTCTCCGCCGCGCTCAGCTTGACGACGGTGGGCTTGGGGGAGGCGGTCTTGGCGACCTTCTTCGCCGCCTTCTTCGCCGCCTTGGCTTCCGCCGCCGCGAGGTCGGCGAGCACCTTCGCCTCCTTCGCCGCCGCCTTCTGGGCGTCGGTCATCTTGGGGCGGCCCGGCTTCTTCTTGACGGGCACCTCGGGGGTGGGCGGCGCGACCGTGGTCGCCGTCGCCTCGACCTTGGGGGTCTCGACCGCCTTCGGCTCGACCTTCGGCTCGACCTTCGCCGCCTTGGGGACCTCGACCACCGGGGCGGGCTCCGCCTTCGCCTTCGCCACCGCCGCCAGGGCTGCCTTGGCGAGCGCCGCAGCGTCCACCATGCCGTCCGTCCCGTTCACCGGCACCGTCACGGTCACCGTCTTGGGGGTCTCGACCACTGCGTCCGTCGTCTTGTTCTCGGGGTCCATGTTTTCTCCGTTCGGGTTTCGCGTCCTAGTCCGTTTCTCTCAACCACGAAGCAAGTATAGCTGCCATCGTGTTTATTGTCAAGATCGCGGTTGGCTAGTTGATTTTGTTAGGATCTTTCGACTTTGAATCGCCGAATGCCTCTGACATCTTCGCTTCGCACTCCTTCATGTAGCGGTCTGTAACTGGAGCTAAGACCGTGTTGATGTCCTCCTTGGTCAGCTTGCAGTACTCGACCACCTTCTGCATCGCGGCTCGCATCTTCATGTCCATCGCGATGTAGATGTGCTCCTTCTTCCCATGGGTGAAGACCATGAACGACTGGTCCATGGTGTTTCCGTACTTGGCGAACAGCTCGTTGAGAATGGAAGTGAGTTCTTCCACTGTCTTGGCTTCCTTGGCGTTCTCGTCGAACTGCTTCTTCAGCTCCTTAGAGACGCCTCCGAGCCCCTTAGAGACTCCGGCAAGCAGCTTCTGGTAGCCCTTGGCGTCGGTGAAGCCAAAGAGCCCCTGGAGGGCATCAGCGCCGTACTTGTTCGCCATCTCGGTGTGGAGCTTGGCGAACTTCTCCACGTCTACTTTTCCGTGAAGCATGTTCACTCGAACCGAGACGAGCTTGCAGAGGTCGTCGTCCTCGAACTTCTTGTCGATGAGGACGATGACAGGCACTTCGTCGATGCCCTCCATCATTGCTGCCTTCCAGCGGTGCTCTCCTCCTAGGATGCGGTACTTGCCGTCGGGCTTCCTGGTCACCTGGATGGGGGCGATCACTCCTACCGTCCGCAGCTCCTCTCGAAGCCTGTTGAACGTGGCATCGTCCTGGGTGTTCACATTCCAGTCGTTGGGTTCGAGCAGTTCGGTCTTCACCGTCAACAGCTCGTACTTTGGGGTGTCGGACTTGCTCAAGTATCACCGGTCAATACGTTCGAGAGGTTCTCACACTTCCCGCTCACGATGAGCAGCTCTCCGCATAACGAACGCATGAAGTCTTCGAGCTGGTCCGGAGGAGCTGGGATGTCGATGCCCGGAATCCCCTCCTCTATCTTTTGGATCCATGTGTCCATGATGAGCTTGGAAGACTTCAGCTCCGCCAACATCGTCTCGTGGGTAACCGACAGCATCGCCACTCCTTCTACTTCATGTTGTTGATCTTCTCAAGCGTCTTGTAGCCATATAGCACCTCGAAGTCCTTGGGTGCCATAACAATGATCTTCACCGTCAGCGCCTTCTCGATTCGCTTGAAGAACCGCTGGGTTTGCTCCATGGACGCCTTCTTGAATTCGTTGGTCGCGAGGAAGTCGAGCGCCATCAAGCTGAGGTTCTGCCCGTCCTTCTTGGAACCAGAAAGCTCCGAAGCGCGTTCGAGAGCCGCCTTCACCGTGTCCCACTGGTCGGGGAACAGGGCGAAGTTCTTGTAGTGCAGCTTCTCTACTTCGGACTCCTGAACCGCCGGAGTTCCCTTGGTCTCGGCGACCTGCTCGACGACGCCATCGGCGATGAGCTGGGCCATGGACTTCGAGGGAGGTGGAGGGACGGGCGCGTCGCTGTCGTCGTCCTCGATGACATCGCCTTCAGGATCCACTGGCTCCACTCCGCCCAGAGTCCCCTTCATCACACCAGCTCTGCCGGAGAGGTAGGTGTTCACCTCTTCTTCGAGGGCCAGGTAGGTGAGCTGCTCGGCTCTCTCAATCCAGGAGCGGGCGTTCTTGTTGTTCATCACCAGAGGTCGGGTGATGAGACGAGCCTTGGACCTGCCGATGCCGATGAACCGCTCGGTGTACTCGTCATCGATGACATCCTTGCAGTCCAGCCCGATGACCTTCCACATCCGCCGGAGACGGTCGGCGATGCGCTTCGAGATACCCAACTCCTTCTCGGCGTATTCGCCGATGTGACCGTACTCCCACTTGGTCAGCCAGCAGGTGTTCTTCGGATCCCCATCCACCGGGGTATCAAAGAGCAACCACAGGTTCTGGGCTAGCCGGAGGTACTCGTAGTCGATGTTCCTGGAGAGCGCCTTCGTCTCCTTGCGAATCTGGACCGACCACTCCAGGGAGCCCATCTTCATCTTCTCGGACTTCTTCCCACCTTCTATGGCTGTGAGTCCCATACCGTCCTCCTTAGAAAGGCACGTTTCCGTCGGAAATGCCCAGTTCCTCTCCGACATCTTGGGCGTCGCCGACTGCTCCGGATCCACCAGTGCCGCCGGGCGCGTTGGGGGATTTTGGAACCTCACTGAAGTCCATCGTCTCGAAGTTCCAGTTCAGCTCGAAGTCTTCTCCGGCACCATCTCGAACCTTGAGCTGTTTCATCTGCATTCGATGGTCCTTCTTGTTGTCGTCGGTCTGGACCATGCCGAAGATGAGGGTCGAATGCCAGACCGCAGCGTCAGTCAGGGCGACCGACTCCGCACGAGCTGTAGAGGCGTTGTTGACCTTCACCTCACGGTTGAATTGAGAGGTGACCACAATCGGTATTTTCTTCCTCGCTGTCAACCGCTTTACGTCTCCGAAAGCGTTGGCTGCCTTCTCGATCCTGTCCTTGCCGGGCACCTGAATCAGGTAGATACCGTCAATGACTACGATATCTGGCTTGTACTCGTCGATAGCCGCCGCGAGCGTCTCGATACGGAAATCGAAGTTGCCGCCGATGAGACCGAAGTTGGGGGAGGAAACTAGGTCGTAGCAGTACTTCTGGAGCTTCACTTCCTGGAACTGGTCGAGCTGTCCGGCTCGAAGGTAGCCGTAAGGCAGCTTCGAGAAGATGGCGTAGAACCGAAGCGCGATGCGAAGCTTCGACATCTCGGTGGTGACGTAGAGAACCCGCTTCTCCTGCTTCCACGCACACTCTGCGATCTGTAGAGACGCCCATGTCTTGCCCACGCCGGAGCGAGCCACGAAGAGGATGAGTTCCTCGGCGTTGAACCCCAGCGTGCTGTCGTTGATGGTCTTCCACGGAGTCAGGATGCCGCGCTCACCCTTCTTCATCCGGAGGTAGTGGTCCCAGACCTTGGGTCCCTCCTCGAACATCGAGGTGACACGCTGGTCACCACCGCCGACCTGGAGCCTTTGAATTCGGAAAACTGCCTTCTGCATCTCCTCGAACGACGGCATGATCTGCTGCTGGTCGAGGTGCTTCAACATCAGGTCGATGGTCTTCTTCTGCTCGTTGCCTATGGCGTTGGTGAGAATCTCATCTGACCAGAACGCCGCAGTCGTGCCCGGAGGGTTGGCCGGCATGGGGATGCCGAGCTTGCCCTCGATGACTTCTATTCCCGGAATTGATCCATACTCCGAGAAGTGCTTGATGAGATAGTCCAGAGCTGGCTTCGCCGAACCAGCCAGCAGCTCATCTGGAATGCCACGGTCCAGGAAGTCTCTGTAGGCAGCCTTCCCGCCGTCCAGGATTCCCCGGACGAGTGCCTGTGTAAAATCCATGTCCCCTCCCTACTTGCTGAAGATGTCGGTCTTGTCTTCCTGGTTCTCGGAGTGACGGTTAGATCCAGTCACGGTCAGGATGACGCAGGACTTCTCTAGGGCGTTTATCATCGGCTCGTGCAGCGACTCCCATTCTCGAAGACCGATTTGGCTGGTGACGAAGGTGACGAGCCCACGGTCATGCCGGGAGACCACAAGGTTTCTTATGTCCGAGATGCTAAGAGACCCGTAGTTCTGGGAAGCGTCGGCTTTCTGTAGGTCGTCGAGAAGAAGGAAATCCACGCTCCGGCACCAGTTCATCACGGGTCCTTCGGCGTCGAATTCGTCCCTAGCGGTGACAGCCGCACGAAGGTCGGTCGTGTTGGTACAGTAGGCGGTGTAGCCCCAAGCACGAGCTTCCTTCAGCAACACCACTCCGATGCCGGACTTACCTACTCCAGAGGATCCACAGATGTACAGGCTGATGGCTCGGTCCTTTGCCTCCTGAATCTTCCGGGCGTAGTTCGAGACCTGCTCCCGGACTCCCTCGGTGACCTTGCCTAGCGATGCCTTCCAGAACTGACGAGGCAGCCTCATCCGCACAAAGTCTTCGGCGTCGAGAGGGTTGTTACCGCAGGTGCAGTGCTTCGAGAGGTTGGGGTCGAGCGGGAAGCAGGTGTCCTTCCCCGTCTCGATGTCCTTCACGAAGCGAGACTTGAACCACTCCGGCGGCTTCTTGAGCGTGCAGTTCGGGTCGTGTGGACAGCGCTTCTTGAAAAGGGGGTTAGCCATGTCCGTGTTTCCTAGGGCTTGAGTCCAAATGCCTTCAGCTCGACGAGAGCGTTCTGGTACGCCTTCTTTAGATCCTCAGGGGCGTGGAAGGCGTTGGGGTTGTTCTTGGACCACTCGTCATAGGCTGCCTTCGCCTTGAGCGCCGGACCAATCTTGCCTGCCTCAGAAACGATGGTGTCGTGAACAGCCTTGAGTACTCCGATTGTAGGTATCGAAACCTTGCCGCCCATGACTCGTGGCTGGAGGGTTTCCCAGTTGCGGATGAAGTACTGAACTGCCCCTACAATTTGCTCGAAGTTGTACCCGAGCACGAGTTCGGCAGAGCACAGCATCTCCTTGGCTCCCCAGGTCTTAGCCATGGGAATTCCCGGGAAGTGGAGCTGGAACTCGTCGTGCCAGACATCGCCAATCTTGTGGGCTACGATCTTCATCGAGTCCGGCATCGTGTGGCGGGTGTGGAGGAACTTGAGCTTGTCGTCGAGACTGGGGCTCTCCTTGCCCCAATCCTTCACCGCCTTCTTGTTCAGCCGCTTGATGATGGCTTTCTTGCCCTTCTTGGCACCGCCTGCGGCTGCGACCTTGGCTAGCTCTAGCTGGGTCTTGGACTGCTCTGGAATTTCCACGACCTGCTCCGGCTCGGGCGACGGAGCGTTCTTCGCTTCTTCGGAACGCTTGGCTGCTGCAATCGCAGAGTACTCTTCCAGTTTCACGGCGTCGGACTCCTTTTCGTGAAGTAAATCCTGATCGTGAACGATAACCGGATCCTTCACGTGAAGGAGGTCTTCGTCCGGAGGTGAACCGCGAAGCGGGTCACCCGTGGTCTGGTCTGGTCTTTCTTCTTCTCTGTTTTCACTACTCTGTATTTGTAGACAACTTCTGACTACCCGGGTGGTCACTTTCTGTCTACCCCCCTGGTCATCTTCTGACCACCTCACCGCCTTGTGGAGCCAGATATGGTCTAACAGCCTGTAAGTATTCCAGTTTCCGGGGTCCTTTCCGGAGGTAACTCGGATGAGTCCCTGTTCTACCAACTGAGCGATGTACTTCCTCAGAGTGACCCGGCTCCGTACCCCTATCATGAAGCAGAGCCAAGCCTGGGACAGCTTCACCCATCCCTTGTCTTTAGCTTTGTCCGTTATGAGCACGAACAGCAGCTTGGCTCCGGAATCCAGCTCTTCCCGTTGCATCAAGCCCATTGGTACTTTGGCGTAGTTCTGGTTTATTTCCCAGGATCCATTTGTCGGTTTGGGTGCGGCTAGCATGGGAAGGTCCCTCCGGCTAGATTTCCGGGTAGAAGAATTCGGTCATTTCATTGGTGATGGATGCGTAGCTACGCGACTTACCGGTGCCGGTATCCTTCACCGTAAACAGCCGTAGATACCCGGGAACTAGACCAGCGAACCACTTGTGTACTTCGTCTTCACTAGCTTCAAGCTCTGTAGCGATCTCTGAGTAATCGATGGGGATGGGCTTTGACCTATCAACCCCCGCACACCTAATCCACGTGGTCAGCATCAAGAACCCGGCGTGGTCACGGTCGTATCCGCTGTTACGGACGAACTCGACCATGCCCTTCACCCGGGACTTATGCTCTAGGCACAATTCCATGAGTAAGCTCCAGCCTGAGACCACATGGTCTCGGGCGCTTTCCTGGTTGTTGGGGGATAAAAAAGAAACGGGACTGAGGTGTCCAGTTCGGGGTCCCAGGGTTTTTTGCTCACAGGCACCAAACACCGACGTGCAGCGTGGGACACGTCAGGCGACGCCCGGAACCCCGAGTCCGAAGACCTCAGTCCCGTTTCAAGACAATAGGTAACACACTGCTTGCTCGTTTGCAAGTTCGAGTACCCCACACTAGCACCCGGGACCGCCCTGCGCTGGACGCGCAGTCGAGCCGAGGTGTAAAGGGCACCCTACGCTTGCGTAATTCGACCTGTCAAGGCCCCGACCGCTGGTAGGCGATCTTCCTAATTCCTACCAGCGGTTGTGGTAATCACTCGTCGTTATCGTCGTCCACGAGCCCTACGTCTTCCGGTTCCACGCTGAGGTTTGACAGATCCTCTGGATCCAGACCGTAGGGCACCTCGAAAGGGTTGCTCTCGTCCTCGAATTCCTTGTCGAAATCGACAGACGTTCCCTTGAGGGACTTCTTCACCAGCTTCTCCACGTCGCGCTGACGAGCCAACTCCTCCTCGGACTTCACCTCCCTCAGTTCTGCCCGGAGCTTCTTGCTGCCCCTGGCGAGCCGCTCGTTCCGCGCCTTGATGGCATCCCTGCGGTCGGGGAGGTCGGTGTACAGCTTCCCCTTCCCGCCGAACTTTCCGCTGGAGGAGGATTCCCCGTCATCCCAGAAGTGACCGTTCGAGAAGATGGTCTGCTGGTGGGACCGCTCCTTCTCCGCCCGCTCCAGGCTGCGGAGCGTGCTCTCCGCCATCTTCATGATCCCCCAGACCTTCATGTAGAGGTCATGTCGGGGCCAGTCCTGCTTCTTCGCCACCTCGGACTTGAAGTTGGTGTAGTCGATATCCAGGAACACCTGCTTCATGGCGGAGGCAAGCTCGGACTTCCACGCCAGGGCGCGGTAGGGGTAGTCCGCTCCGATGGGGGTCTCGACGATATCGCCGAGGTTCTTGAGGTACTTCCCCTTCAGCTTCTCCAAGTCGCCCTTCACCCTCGAACGCACGAGGAGAAGCTCGGGGTCCTTGTTGTGCTGGATGATGCTGTAGTAGCCAAAGACCGTGAAGAGCCACATCTGCCTACCCGCCTTTCCAATGAGGCTATACTAGCGGGTAGGCAAGCGATTGTCAAGTCAGTGGCTTGAACATCTCCGCGACGGTCTTGGCAGTACGGTCCCACTGCTCGGAAGTCAGGGTGTCCGGCTCCCAGATGAGCTTGGCGACTCGAACTGCGTGTGCCCAAGGCATCAGCCCGCGCTCGGCTTCCTGGAGCAGCTCCTTGTAGCCGTGATACAGATCCCGCAGGTACTCGATGGGCACGCCGGACTCGGCAGCCCGGTTCCTCTTCTTCATGCGGTCGTACGCCGTCTCCGGCTGCACGTCCAGGAAGATGAGCACCGTCGGTGGAAGAAGGCTTCGAGCCATGTTCGAGTACGCCAGCTCGTAGGTCTGCCAATCCAGTGGATCTATATTGCCAGCCTTACAATGCAGCTTGGCAAAAACCCTATCTCCTGACAGAGACCTGTCCAGGATGGCTCCGTTGGCCCCACCCGCCCCCGTGGCTTCGTAAGAAGCGATCTGCTGCATCGCGTAGCGGACGTGAAGAAGGTGCATCTGCATACCGAACGCATACTTCTTCGGGTCCTTGTAGAACTTCTCCAGGTAGGGATTGCTATCGACCGGCTCCTCGATGATGCGGAGGTTGAGTCGCTTGCCGACCTCTTTAGAGAAGGTGGTCTTTCCACAGCCGATGATTCCTTCCACCCAGATAAGTGGGCGGAACCTACGTGCCTCAATCATTGAAGGGCCTCTGCTTCAGGAAGGGGTGGA
>Ga0315271_10002979_pt1 | contig 10682 bp, 10 predicted proteins | sample C3_top_MG_FD_204664 | JGI IMG/M metagenome (GOLD analysis project Ga0315271, IMG submission 204664) | Sediment microbial communities from Yellowstone Lake, YNP, Wyoming, USA - C3_top | ecosystem: Environmental > Aquatic > Freshwater > Lake > Sediment | place: USA: Wyoming | collected 2017-08-01
GACCAGGTCATGCGCTCGACCTACGATCATGCCGAGCCGGGCATCCTCTTCCTTGATCGCATGAACAAGGACAACAACCTCTACTACTGCGAGACCATCGAGGCCACCAATCCCTGCGCCGAGCAGCCGCTGCCGCCGTACGGCTGCTGCTGCCTGGGATCGATCAACCTGACCAGGTTCATCAAGCGCCCCTTCGAAAAGAATGCCGAATTCGACTTCGCCACCTTCGGCGAGGTGATCGACACCTCCACGCGCATGCTCGACAACGTCCTTGATGCCACCCACTGGCCGCTGGAGCAGCAAGCCAAGGAAGCTGCGGCCAAGCGCCGCGTCGGCCTCGGCTTCACAGGACTTGGCGACGCATTGATCATGTTGCAACTCAAGTACGACACGCCGGAAGCGCGTGCCATGGGCGCGAAGATTTCCGAGTACATGCGAGATCGCGCCTACCTCTATTCGGCCGAGTTGGCCAAGGAACGCGGCGCCTTCCCGCTGTTCAATGCCGACCTTTACCTCTCCGGTGGCAACTTCGCCTCGCGCCTGCCGCAAGACGTGAAGGATCAGATTCGCAAGCACGGCGTTCGCAACTCGCACCTGCTGTCGATCGCGCCCACCGGCACCATTTCGCTGGCCTTCGCCGACAACGCCTCCAACGGCATCGAGCCGCCGTTCTCCTGGACTTACACCCGCAAGAAACGCATGGGCGACGGCACCTTCAAGGAGTACGCCGTCGAGGACTACGCCTGGCGCCTGTACAAGCACGCCGGCGGCGACACGCGCAAGCTGCCCGACTACTTCGTCACCGCGCTTGAGATCTCCGCCCAGGCACACAAGGACATGGTTGCCGCAGTGGCGCCCTATGTCGACACCTCCATCTCGAAGACGGTCAATGTGCCAGAGGATTATCCCTACACCGAGTTCGAAGACCTCTACATGACGGCATGGAAGGCCGGCCTCAAGGGTCTCGCCACTTATCGCCCCAACAAGGTGCTGGGTTCGGTGTTGTCGGTTGAGCCTACCAATCAGAGCAGCGCCGCCGCCACGCAACAGCGCCAGCCGCAGGACGTGATCATCGACGACGCCAACCGCCGCCTCACCATCGGCTCGCTACCGGCACCGGTGCTCGCCAGCCTGCGCTGGCCGGGCCGCCCGCGCCTGCATGAGGGCAACCTGGCGTGGAGCTACATGATCGAAACGCCGCACGGCGAGTTCGCCCTGTTCGTCGGCCAGATCGAGAACGGTTTGGGCAAGGCCGTGCCCTTCGAAATCTGGGTCAACGGTGTCGAACAACCACGCGGTCTGGGTGCCGTGGCCAAGACACTGTCGATGGATATGCGTGCCAACGACAAGGCCTGGCTGAAACTGAAACTCGACGTGCTGGCCAAGACTGTCGGCGAAGAATCCTTCGAGATTCCCTTCCCGCCGGTCGGCGAGCGCCGCATGGTGCCGGGCGCAATTGCTGCCATGGCGCAAGTGGTCCGCTATCGCTGCGAGCAACTGTGCAAGCTGGACAACGACGAACCGACACCCGTGCTCGATTGCATGTTCTCGCGCGACGAGCCGAAGACCGGCACCGGCGGCACGTTATCCTGGACGGTGGATATTTCCAACCCGGCCTCGGGCGAAGACTTCGTCCTCGGCCTCAAGGAAATCACCCTGCCTGACGGCGTCACCCGCCCCTACTCGGCTTGGCTCTCCGGCAACTATCCGCGTGCGCTGGATGGCCTGACCAAGCTGCTCTCGCTCGACATGCGCGTGCTCGATCCGGCCTGGATCGGCATGAAGTTGCGCAAGCTGCTGACCTACCCCGAGCCGCTCGGCGACTTCATGGCCTTCGTGCCCGGCACCCGCCGCCAGCAGAGCTGGCCTTCGACCGTGGCCTACATTGCACGGCTCATCATCCATCGCTACGCCATGCTCGGCATCCTCGACGAGAACGGCTATCCAACGCGCGAAATGGGCATCCTCGAAATGCCGCGCGAAAAGGGCGACGTCAAGGTGACGCAGGGTTCACTCTGTGCCGAATGCGGCAACATGACGGTGATCAGGAAAGACGGTTGCGACTTCTGCACCGCCTGCGGTGCAGTGGGCAGTTGCGGCTAGGGGCACTCACTGCCCAATAAAAAACCCGCTGCGGCGGGTTTTTTATTGTCGCGAACATTTCGCCACATTCCATCAAAGCTGGATTTCGAGGCCCTCATAGGACAGCATAAACTCGGGATCGCCCGGCTGGCTGCCCGCGCGTGCCAAAGCCTCTGCAAAGACTCTTTCCAGATCGTCGTCGGAGCGTGTTGGCTCGTGGTGCGTGCAGACGAGGCGCTTGGCACCGACCCGGCGCGCCTGGGCAATCGCCGTATCGAAGGTGCCATGACCCCAGCCGCGCTTGGCTGGATATTCTTCCAGTGTGTATGAACTATCGACGATCAGTACGTCCACGCCGCGGATGGCCTCGTCGATCTCTGCCTGCTTCTGCGCAATGATGCTCTCGTACTCGGCATAGCCCTCGTCTTCGGGATCGTAAATGTTGTAGTAGGGCTCGTGGTCACCGGTGAAAAACACCGACTTGCCATTGCAGTCGATGCGGTAGCCGAGATCGACGACCGGATGGTTGAGCATGGTGGCGACCACCGTGGCGTCGCCCACGGACACCGACTGACCCGCCGTCACATTTTCGTATTCAATGGCGGCGCGCAGCTCCGCCTCGCGCACCGGGAAATAGCTGTACTGCAGTTGCACATCCATCACCTGCGCAATGCCCTGACCGGAGACGATGTCGTAGGCGCCATGGATGCGCACGGTGTTGCCGGGAATGTAGATGGGCGTGAAAAACGGCAGTCCCTGAATGTGGTCCCAGTGGGTGTGGGTGATGAAGACGTTGGCCTTGACCGGCATCTCGCGCAGCAGCATTTGCGCCAGAGGGAAGATGCCGGTACCGCCGTCAAGGATGATCAGGGAATTGTCGTCGCTGCGCACCTCGATGCACGTGGTGTTGCCGCCGTGGCGCTGGGTATGCGGCCCGGGGGAGGGAATCGATCCGCGCACGCCCCAAAATCTGACTTTCATTTCGCCGCTTGGCCGCCCAAAGGCGAAAAGCGCCCCCCCGTGGGGGGCAGCGCATGAAGTAAGCGTGGGGGGCTCATTTCTCGGACCCCACATGGGCGAAAGCCATGGCGTCATCGTAGATTTTTTGCAGGTCGCCCAGCGAGCCTGCGACCTGATCCAGATCTTCGCCGAATCGTTGCGGCGCAGCGCAGGGTTCGCCGCGCCACGGGTTGCCAGCGTCGCCCAATTCGCGCATGCGGCTGATCTGGTTGGCTACGCGCAGGCAGTCCATCATCGGTCCGCTTCCCTCCTCGTCATGGTGCAGTCGAATGACATCCACCAACTCGGGAGGGAACTGCCAGCGCTCAGCGAGCTTGGCGCCGATAAAGCCGTGGTCGACGCCGATCACTTCACGCTCGGCAACATGCAGTGGTATGCCCGGCGCACCGTCAATCCCGTAAGTCAGCGCGACTGCCTGGCGAAATTCCGTGCCGAGGAACTGGGCCAGCACCACCTTGCCAAAATCATGCAGCAGACCGGCAACGTAACAATCGCCGGGGTCAGCCTGTCCGCGGGCGTATTGCTGGGCCAGCTGCCGTGCGATGGCGGCCGTAGTCAGTGAATGCAGCAGGTAGCGCTGGATGTCGAACCCGGCCACGCTGATGCGCGGCAGGATGCCGACTGCGGCAAAGGCCAGTGCCAGGTTCTTGACAGTGTTAAGGCCGAGATAAACCACCGACTGATTGACCGAGGTGATCTTGTTGGGCAGGTTGTAGTAGGCCGAGTTGATGACCTTCAACACTTTCATGGTCATCACCGGGTCCTTCTCGATGACCGCTACCAGGTCCTTGGGCAAGCAATTGATGTTGCGCGTGAGTTCGAGCACCTTCTGCACGCTCTTGGGAAAAGCCGGCATGCGCTCGACTGCCTGGCCGAGCTTTTTTTCCAGTTCCGGCGTCAGTTGGCTCACGGCATTGCTCTTGAAAGAATCGGCCGATTATAGGCTGGAGACGCGCTCGAAATAGCGGGCGCGATAGAGCAACCGTTTTTGCTCCGACGTATCGGTGAAACCTTCGCGGTCGTGCAGTACGTTGTTGCAGACCAGCCCCATGCCGGGCTCCAGCCGGCCATGCAGCGTCCACGGCGTGGGTTGCACGAGGATGCGCTCAAGCGCTGCCACGGCCGCCCTCGTTGCCACATCATCCTTCCAGGCGATGCTCTTGGTGCGCGCCGTGTAGCGCATGTGCAGGAAGCCACCGGCATCGACCGAAAACACCGGACCCGACTGCTCCGGCCGTGCCACGCCATCGTCATCGGTGCGCGCCGGTATGGTCATGGCATCCGCCGCCATCAGCGCGCGAATGTGTTCGGGATTTTCATCGCGCAACAGTATGTAGGCGATGTCGTGGTCGAGCAATTGATTGCCGCCACCGCTGGCTGCGCTCTGCACGCAATGCAGCAGCATGCCGCGGATGGTGCGCTCCGGCGGGTTGTAGTAACCGTCGGTATGCCATCTGATGGGCTTGTCGGTGTAGGGGATGAACTCCTTGCGTGCACCGGGCTCGTCAGCACCACGAACGGACAGCGGCGATATGCCGTCTTCGTCGGTGAGCCAATGGCCATCGAGCGTGTGCATGCCCAGTTGCGCGCCGAGGCGCCGCGGAATTTCCTTGTCCGGATCGCTGCCGACACGACTGGCATAGATGGCCATGTTGGCGGTGGCGCAGCGCTCAAGCAGGTGCTGGCGCTCGCCATCGGTCAGCGCGCGCGGATCGCCAACCTCGACCGTAATGTCTTCCATGTGCCGCGGTGCAGTTGTCAGCTTGCGCTTACGCCAGGCGGCATAGGCAGCCTCATTGCCGAGGTCGAACGGTGAAGCCATGCGACTATTCGCCGCCCATGCCGCTGCTGGTCTGGGCCCTGATGCGTTCCGCCTCAGTTTGCACCGAGGTGGGTTTGCCACCAAAGAGGCCCGCCATGGTCTTGTTCAAGGCTTTGACGGCCTCCGGTACTTCAATGTCCATGGCCTGGTCGATTACCCAGAGCTGATCTTTTTCCGGCAGGATCTCGCGCAACGCGGCGGCATACATGCGCTTGAAGCCGAAGGACGGACCACCGCCATCCTTCTCCTCGCCGTATTCGTACTCGCCATAGTCCGCGCCGCGGCGATTGAAAAGCTCGATCAGCCCGGCGTAGGCCGTGCCGGGGGCCGCGTCGCCAAGCACCTCGCCGCGACTTTCCTCGACCATCTCTGCAAGACGAACCGCCAGGGCAGTGGTGAATTCCATGCGCTTCTCGGCGTCCAGCATGCGGTAAGCAACTCGATCCGCCGCGTGCGCCATGAAGACAAGAAACTCGCAGACAAAATCGTAATACTGGCGACCGACATCAATGTCGTAATACGCCTCGCGCATGCGCTTGATCGACGCGATCGACAGCTTCCAGGCCAGCATCGCCACCACGGTTGCCAGCATTTTCGGCGAGCGATTGCCCGAGGTATGAAACTTGTTGAATACGCGAACGGCCATGGCGGGTAACCTATGTTGGAAAACGCACCGGCAACGCCGCTTTGCCACCGGGCCGCCCCCAAGGCAAAGCACTAACCGGAGCGCGTGGAACGCGCGACCCCACCGCCGCCCGCCCACTGCACCCCGTGATATTCGAGCGCAGCGAGCAAGCAGACTCCCCCTTTCGTGAAAGGGGGCCGGGGGGATTTAATCAGTAGCCTCCCTTGCCAAACGGCTTCGGCAGCGCGGCAATTTTCACGCCCTGCTTGGCCGCACCACCGTCGGGGAAAAGCTCGAACAAGCGGGCGCTGGAGACGTCGGCGATCACGCTATCGTCCTCCATGGCCTTCATCAGATTGCGCAGGTTCGGCGTGTGGCCATCTTCCTGGTACTTCTTACGCAAATAGTTGCAGACGGCACGATGGTCGTCAGTCAGGGTGACGCCCTGCTCCGCGGCGATGGCCTCCATCGCCTCGTCGCTGAAATCAGCCTCTTTCAGGTAGCCGTCGTCGTCAGTTTCTTTTTCGACCCCATTGATCGTGTAAGGCATACAAGTCTCCTATCAAAAATGGTTTGTATTGGAACTGCTCTGCTCTGAATGGAACTGTTCGAATTCTATGCCGCCACCGCGATGACGGACTTGTGTTGCACGAAAATCCCGCAGCCGCGCTGATGCTCGCCGCCAAGACCCACCTCCTGCAACCGTATTGACTCCACTGGCCGCAGGCCGTGCGCCATCAGACTAAAGCCAAAGACGGCACCCGCTCCTGTGCCGGATCGGCGCGCCTTGCCACAGATGAGGCGGACATGGCGAAAACCCAAGCCCCCTATTGCACGATGGCTGGTTTCCATGAACGCGACTTCGTCCGCCGTGCCCATCTCGTCAAATACGACGAAAGGCGAGTAAAGGACCGCCGCCGGCCGCAGCTCGCGCGACTTGGCGCGCCCGACGGCAATGGCGCTCCCAAGCTCCAATGTCTGACCAGTGAGCGCCTGGAGATCATCCGCGCGCTCGCGCGGCACGCGCACGGTCAGTTTGGAGCGTCCGGAAACAAGGTGTTCGCCAGCACCCGGGGACAAGCCACCGAGCGGATGGACCCCGATCCGCGCCTCACTGGCCAGCCAGGGCAGGCAGCGCCGCAGTTCATCCTGCAGTTGTGCTGCGTAATCCGTCATGATGGTGCGGCCGCTCAGACTGAAGATCAGGTCGACGGCGTCAGCCGCCACAATCTCATCTACTTCCGGATCGTCATACATGGCGGCGTAGCGGCTAGCGCGGCTGGGCAGCCGCCCACTCGGCCATGCGCTTGGCCCAGTGCTCGGCAGTCAGCGGATCAATGTCAAAAATTGTAAATCGCGACCCTTCCCTGATGCGAATGCGCATCATGGGCATGCCTCCGCCTTCGTACTCAATCTCCTGCAACTCGATCTCCTGATTGCCGATCGGAACACGGAACTTGTCAAGACTCGTTGTTTTGTCCACAATATGACTTTCGCTGGGGTACGCGGGGTGGCACTATCGCACCGCTGCCACTTGTGGGGCCATCACCACGTGGGAGTGCAAGCATATACTCCTTTAGGGTAGGTGGCAGTAACCCCTCGGAAAGCGATAATTTACCTGCGTGGAGTATGGTGGCCTTTTGGCCAGCTACGTAATATCAGCAAACTCAAGCAGTGCCGAACCTAGGTGCCGCGAATTTGGTAGTTCCAACCGCGGCGCCGTATTAGCCCAACAGAGGAGATAACTCGAATGGCCAAGCAAATGTACCCCACCCCCAATCTTGATGAACTCGAAAAGGGCCCGTGGCCCAGCTTCGTTACCGGTCTGAAGCGCCTTGCCAAAGACAAGAACTACATGGTCGACGTCCTCGGTCACCTCGAGCACTCCTATAAGACCAAAAAAGGTTACTGGAAGGGCGGCACCGTCGGCGTCATCGGCTACGGCGGCGGCATCATCCCCCGCTTCACCGAAATCAAGAACGAGAAGGGCGAGCCGGTTTTCCCGGATGCGGCCGAGTTCCACACCCTGCGCGTGATGCCGCCCCCCGGCATGCACTACGATACTGGCACCCTGCGCCAGTTCTGCGACATTTGGGACGAGCACGGTTCCGGCCTCATCGCTTTCCATGGCCAGTCCGGCGACATCATGTTCCAGGGCGCCACCACGGCCAACGTGCAAAAAGCCTTCGACGCCATTAATGAGATGGGCTTCGACCTCGGCGGCGCCGGCCCGGCTGTGCGTACCTCGATGTCCTGCGTTGGCGCAACCCGTTGCGAGCAGTCCTGCTACGACGAAGGCAAGGCCCACCGTTCCGTCATCAACAACTTCCTCGACGACATCCATCGTCCGGCCCTGCCCTACAAGTTCAAGTTCAAGTTCTCCGGCTGCGGCAACGACTGCATGAACTCGATCCAGCGCTCCGACATGGCAACCATCGGCACCTGGCGTGACAACATGCAGACCGACAACGAGCTGGGCAAGAAGTGGTTCGCCAAGCACGGCATGAACGAGGCGGTCAATGACGTCGTCGGCATGTGCCCGACCCGCGCGATCCAGGTCAAGGACATCAAGGACGTGCGCAAGGATGCCCACATCTCTTCCGTTGCCCTCAACGACACCCAGTGCCTCGAGATCGACAACAAGGACTGCGTGCGCTGCATGCACTGCATCAACGTCATGACTGGCGCACTGGCTCCGGGCAAGGACAAGGGTGCCTCCGTCATGATCGGCGGCAAGGGTCACCTCAAGATTGGCGCCACCATGGGCACGGTCATCATCCCCTTCATGAAGCTGGATACGGAAGAAGACATGGAGAAGCTGGTCGAACTGGCCCAGCGCGTTGTCGATTTCTTCGCCGAGAACGCCCTCGAGCACGAGCGTACCGGCGAGATGATCGAGCGCATCGGCCTGGCCAACTTCCTCGAAGGCATTGAAGTTGATGTAGACCCCAACATGGTCTCGCAGCCGCGTACCAATCCCTATGTCCGCATGGACGGCTGGGACGAAGAAGTGGCCAAGGTCAAGGCTCAAAAGGCCGCAGCGTAAGGTTCCGCAGCACACCCGACCCGGCGGGAGTTTTCCCGCCGGGTCGGGTGGCATACAAATACCCCTGATTCCAATACCGACATTTCGGAGATAAATATGGCTCAAGCTCAGCGTCGAGCAATCGAGTGTGGCGTGCCCGATAACACGAAGTTCCTGCACCCCACGCTTCTCAAGAACAAGGGCAACTGGAAGTACCATGACCGCCCACGTCCTGGCGTTCTGCACCACGTCTCGCACTCCGGTGACGAAGTGTGGTCCGTGCGCGCCGGTACCGCGCGCCAGATGGACACCTACACCATTCGTACGCTGTGCGACATCGCCGACAAGCAAGGTGAGGGCTTTGTCCGTTTCACGATCCGCTCCAACATCGAATACATCGTTGCCGACGAGAAGAAAGTTGCTCCGCTGATTGCCGAACTCGAGAAGCATGGCTTCCCCGTCGGTGGTACAGGCAACTCGGTGACCATGATTGCCCACACCCAGGGCTGGCTCCACTGCGACATCCCCGGCACCGACGCCTCCGGCGTGGTCAAGTCGATGATGGACGAACTCTACGACGAGTTCAAAAACGAAGAGATGCCCAACCGCGTGCACCTCTCGACCTCCTGCTGCGAGATCAACTGCGGCGGCCAGGCCGACATCGCCGTGATCATCCAGCACACCAAACCGCCCAAGATCAACCACGACCTCGTTGCCAACGTTTGCGAACGTCCGGCCGTCGTCGCCCGCTGCCCGGTCGCGGCCATCCGCCCCGCCCTGGTCAACGGCAAGCCCTCGCTGGAAGTCGACGAGAAGAAATGCATCTGCTGCGGCGCCTGCTATCCCCCCTGCCCGCCGATGCAGATCAATGATCCCGAGCACTCCAAGCTGGCCATCTGGGTTGGCGGCAAGAACTCCAACGCCCGTGGCAAGCCCACCTTCATGAAGCTGGTTGCCTCCGGCCTGCCCAACAACGCGCCGCGCTGGCCCGAAGTCAATGAAGTCGTCGGCAACATCCTGCGCACTTACAAGGCGGATGCCCGTCCGTGGGAGCGCATGGCTGACTGGATCGACCGCATCGGCTGGCCGCGTTTCTTCGAGCGCACCGGCCTGACCTTCACCAAGTACCTGATCGACGACTGGCGTGGCGCGCGTTACAACCTGAACGCCTCCAACCACATCCGTTTCTAAGGATATCGACGCGATGAAATTCGGCATTCTGGTCAATGAAGGGCCTTACACGCACCAGGCCTCGGACAGCGCCTACCAGTTCACCAAGGCAGCGCTGGAGAAGGGGCACGAGATTTTCCGCGTGTTCTTCTATCACGACGGGGTCAACAATGCGACGCGTCTGACGACGCCGCCGCAGGACGACCGCAACATCGTCAATCGCTGGTCCAAGCTGGCAGAAGATCACAAGCTCGACATGGTGGTTTGCGTGGCGGCTGCACAGCGTCGCGGTATCGTCGATGAAGGCGAAGCCAAGCGCAACGGCAAGGACGCCACCAACCTGGCGCCGGGCTTCCGCATTTCCGGTCTCGGCCAGTTGGTCGAAGCCGGCATCCAGTCCGACCGCATGGTCGTATTCGGCGACTGAGGAGACGACAATGAGTGGTGATATCAAGAAATTCATGTTCGTCAATCGCAAGGCGCCCTACGGCACGATCTACGCGCTGGAGTCGCTGGAAGTCGTGCTGATCGCTGCCGCCTTCGAGCAGGACGTTTCGCTGGCCTTCCTTGACGATGGCGTTTATCAACTCAAGAAGGGCCATTCCACCAAGGGCATCGAGATCAAGGGTTTCGAAAAAACCTACGGCGCACTCGATGACTACGACGTCAACAAGCTCTATGTCGACCAGGAATCGCTGGCAGCGCGCGGCCTCACCGCCGACGACCTCAGCGTTGCCGTGGAAATCATGAGCCGTGCCGAACTCGGCAAACTGATGGACGAGCAGGACGTCGTCCTGTCGTTCTAAGGGGAGATCACATGCTGCACATCATCAACAAGTCCCCGCTGGACCGCAATTCGCTGGACACCGTGCTAACGACGGCGGCCGGCGGTTCCATCCTGCTGATCGAGGATGGCGTCTATGCTGCCACCAAGGGTA